>Ga0164318_10000386_pt1 | contig 32627 bp, 31 predicted proteins | sample GuaBasSedimGuay9_FD_113734 | JGI IMG/M metagenome (GOLD analysis project Ga0164318, IMG submission 113734) | Subseafloor sediment microbial communities from Guaymas Basin, Gulf of California, Mexico - Guay9, Core 4571-4, 0-3 cm | ecosystem: Environmental > Aquatic > Marine > Hydrothermal vents...
CGAACGGCTGCAAAACACGCCGATCATCATCAAATAGCGCTGCTATTATCCTCTAATCGGCAAGCTTTCCATCTCGTCCGTGAGGCGCTACTACTCAATGTCTATTCTCGGTCAAGCTCCTAGCAGAGCAAAGTGCTTATTTCCGTGAACATCCTGCGTAAGGATCGATCAGGTTCGCCTGACTGCCGTGCACTATGCTCCAGTTTTCGCTGAGTACGCGATTCCGCTGGCTGTTAACAACAACTTCTGAACCGTTGTCAACACGGAGTTCAGTTCAGGCGGATGGCCTTCTACGTTAAGCGACGGACAGAATTCTGCAGTTGCCCACAGCCTTCATTCGGATGACTTTCTGTCGTGGGAACCATGGACAACATCTGACGGCCTTTCCAACTACTTTATCTCCGTTCTGCCACAGGAATGGAGTCTTGATGCCGTTACCTGAAAGCTGCATTCTGATCAGTAGCTTATAGAGTCCGTTATCTTCTTTGCCCCGATAATTTCTATCCAGACACCGTTGGGCACACAGGCGGACATCTGCCCTGTCTGGTTGATGTAACCTGTTTGAACGCACTGCTGTGAAGGGCAGTCTGACCTTGTAATTGCAGCACTTCCGTCTGATACCTCAATGGTAAGATGTTCCAGAACTATCACCGTATCGGCAAACAGACTCAGAGTATCTGTTCCCTGCGGAGTTACAACGACAACGCTCCGGGGAGCTGTGTTGTTCTCTCTCCCCAGCTGGCTCCACACAAGGGTGATGACTGCAATTATTAAGATCAGAACCCCGTCCAGGGGTTTAAACATTGCCCGGATAGACATTTTTCAGGTGCACCTTGAACAGATTTACAGCTTCGTAAACTGCAGCAACAGGCGTTGCGGGAATTGTCATTCTGTACATGGGAAAATACCTGGAGACGTGCAGCGTTGTGTTCTCACCGGTTGTATTCTTTATCCACTTCGCAGCCTCATTTATCTGCTCCGGGGAATCATTCATCCCTGGAATAAGCAGCCATGTAAGCTCAAGGTGACAGCTGCTTTCAGCTACGACCTTTATGGAGTGAAGCACCGTATCCAGGTCTCCACCGCATATACTTCTGTAGAATTCGTTGCTCCAGGCCTTGAGATCGATGTTCCACGCATCAGTGACCGAAACAAGATCCCGCAGAGGCTGCTCATTCACATAACCGTTGGACACCATAACCACAAAACCGCCCATATCTCTTACCAGAGGGGCAGTATCCATTATGTATTCGTACCAGACAGTAGGTTCAGTGTAGGTGAATGCCAGTCCGTCACTCTTTTCCATTGCCAGAACCGCAAGCTCCTGCGGACTGTAATAGTGCACCGCAGTGGATTCCTGCTGACTTATGTGCCAGTTCTGGCAGTAAAGACATGTGAAATTACAACCGTTTGGACCGGTTGAAAGAACAGTTGAACCTCTGTTAAAATTGTACAATGGCTTTTTTTCTATCGGATCCACAGAAAGACCGGTACACATTCCGTAACCAGGGTTACCAAGACCCCGGACCCGGCATCTGCCCAGAGGGTGCTGTTGTGTAAATACACAGCGGTGAGGGCATATCTGACACTGCTCTTTTGTTTCTGCTAATTTGCCCACGGAACATCTCCGAATTCGTGTGTTTCACATCGGTCATTAGAATCTGAAGTAACAATTACCATTGCCGTGTACAGAGAGTCGGGAAATTCAGATGCCCTGTCCGGGCCGGCTACTGCTGCAGCTGTGGCAAATGCGTCCGCCGTTGCGCAGTTGTCTGCTACCACTGTGGCACTTGCCGCATTCCCCGACGGGTACCCGGTTCGTCTGTCCAGAAGATGGCTGTATCTGACTCCATCTTCAACAAAGTAACACTCGTAGTCACCGCTTGTGGCAACGGCACCGGATGTTATTCCAATAATTCCAAGAAGGTTGTCTTCCCGGGGGTGTCTAATTCCGATATTCCAGATTCTTCCAGTAGAGCTTCCGCATCTGATCTCTCCACCGGCTTCCACAAGACATTCTGAAGCACCAAGCCGCATTAACAGTTCGTATGTACGGTCAACGGCGTACCCCTTTGCGATTGCGCCGAAATCCATAACTGTACTACTGTCGATTGTAACAGAATCCGCAGTGAAATGAACCCGGGTTTCCCAGCCTGTTCTGGCCAGAGCCTGAATGATGTCGTTTGAATCTGGAATACAGGTTGCTTCAGGAAAGCCCCACAGTTGAACAACAGCCCCAAGTGATGGATCAAAACAGCCGTTTGTTGCTGTTACCATGGTATCTGATTTCAGAATAAGTTCCGCAAGCTCCTGGTCAACGGGAATACTGCAGCCGTTGTTCAATCTGTAAAGCTGACCTGTTTCGCTGAATCTTCCAAGCTGAACATCGAGGTAAGCAAGAAGAGAATCGGCTTTTTGAATAAAAACAGGAGCTTCCTGCTGTTCCGCGGTAACTATAACGGTGGCAAAGGTTCCGAGAACGGTGAAGGTGCGGCTGAGTTCAACAGTCCGCTGCCTGTGAACAACACGATACCCTGCGGCAGCCACCAGAGACAACACAAGAGCGGTAACCAGTAGTTTTCTGCTGTTCAGCGTCGTCCGTCCTCCGGACCATACCTGGTATGGTAGCTGCAGTACCTAGATCCGGCTATTGCGGGCTTACCACATACAGGACACTTCCTTGCAGGACCTTTTGGCCTCTTGGGCTGAGGCTTTCTGTTCGGAATAAGAAACTCGGTTACCCTGAGAAGGCCGGCCAGTGCGATAAGGAATATTCCCCAATTGCCCAGCGCCCAGTATCCAGTTTCAGGCCCGTAGAAAAATGCCAGGCTCCACAGTACAGCACCTGCAATTATCAGAAAACCCTCAAAACTTCTCATGCACTCCCTCCCTTCACAGAAGATCGGAAAAACTGATTACATGGTTAACGGCAAGAACACCGATTCCCACCTCGCTGTATTCATCGGTAAACAGAAGGGCGGCACCACCAGCTTCTACAAGTATGTTAACAAGACCGGCTCCATTGCCCGACGACAACTGCCCCCACCCCGGCAGAATCAGAGACTTCCACGGCTGGTTGCTTTCCTGAACCACCTCAACAACAACAGGTATTTCCGGGGCCCCGTGGAGTTCTGGAAGCGGGCTTTCATTGGCGACAGGAGTACCTCCTGTTCCAATCTCTACCTCATTCACCGGAGTCACAGACCAGAAATCGAGGTGTGACAGGCTTCCGTCGAGAAGACTGTCTACCCTTGCGACCGGTATGGTCACAGACAACCAGCTCATTTCATCGGCAGTGATCAGGTCAACCTGAAATCGGGTAATTCCACCGCTGCCAAAACTGTTCATGTTATCACGGATCACAGTAAAAAAATGTTCAATTGTGTTTTTTGCAATGGAAGCAGAGTAACTGATCTGACCTTCCATTATAACTTCGGCTGCAGTCATGCTGTCTGTAAGCATGGAGTGGCGGGTACAGTCAAACTGGATTCCAGCCCTCGCTGCAATCTGAAGAGTGGTCTCTCCATCCACACTTCTTGTTTTTATACTGAAAACGCTCACACGTGGGGTCCCCCCCACCAGATCGCGCACGATGCCAAACTCCAGAGGTGTCTGAGCCATTGCCAGGGCACATATCACAGTAATTGCTGCTATAGAAAATCTCAACCTGAAAACTCCTTGTCTAGTTTAAAAAATCTGCGCCAGTTGCCGCCAGCTGCCTTGTCAATATCTTCGCTGGACCAGCCTCTGTTTTCCAGTGCGTACAGCACTTTGTGCCAGCTGCCGGCACCACTGATACCCCGGGGAAGTTTACCAACACCGTCAAAATCACTGCCGAAGCCCACACTGTCTATTGATGTCAGCTCCGCCATATACTCCATGTGGTTGATGACCGATTCAATGGTTGCGTCTGCCCCGTTGTTCTCAAGAAATTCAGGTACGAATGTAATGCCCACTACGCCGCCTCTTTCGGCAATCTCAACAATGTCCTCATCGGGAAGATTTCTGTTGTGTCCGTTGCAGAGAGCTCTGGCATTGCAGTGTGTTGCACACACAGGCAAATCCATTTGAAGAAGACTTTTCCTGGACCTGTCATTCAGATGGGAAACATCAATGGCGGTGTCTTCCCGGATAAACTGCTTCACAAGTTTTGTTCCCAGGTCGGTAAGATCCATATGTGAACCGATTCCACCGGCGTAGGGGTTGTCTCCATTCCAGGTAAGGCTTGCCACAAGTGGATGGAACGGCAGTTCCCAACCCTTCGAAAGTGCAAGACAGCCCTCAAGAGCAAAGTGAAGTCTGGGCTTCTGTGTGCGCTTCAGCCGCTGGAAGTTGTTAAGACCAATGTCCCACATTTCCCTCTCCCTGCCAGTGTAGGGCTTTATGCATACAGCCATAACCTGATCACCAACTCCCGACTCCATAAGAGAAGGAAGGTCTACATGCAGAGAACCGCCTCCACTGGCAAAGCTACTGTGTGTTTCTTTCCTGAGAAGTGTATCGCAGTGGACATCGAATATCTCCCTACTCATCTGTTTCCTGCCCTGTGGTTTCCACAGACGTAGAGTCGGGCGAGCCCATAAAGGTTCTCAGAAACTGCCTGGAGAAATCTCCTGATCTGGAAATAAAGAACAGGATTGCCAGCAGAATCAGTATATAAAAGAGCAGCTTGCTGTCTGACTTTCTCTGTCCGTGCCTCTGTCGCCAGTCGTCGGACAAACTCATCACTGTACCAGCTTTTTCAATCTGAAACTGTGAACAATTGACGGGAACACAGGCACATGCAGCGTGTCTTCCCATTCAACAACAAACGAATCGCCCTGGAAAATCGCTGATGCAAACGGGATGTCACAGGTTCTCTCCCACTCGGCCCACACAGAAAGGTATTCAACCTGTTTAGCTGCCGTATTCTGCATTCTGCTTACCTGATCACTGGTTTCATTCATACCTTTTTTAACCGTTGCAGGTTGAATTATATAAAAGTCTACGAGCTTCCAGCCCCAGAGAATTATAAACACGGCCAGGGTTACCCATAGAAGACAGCCCAGCTTTCCCCTTTTCATCTATCCATACCCTCTTCCTTGATAAAACTACCTGTTCCGTTCTTTCCTGCCGGATACAACTACCAGCCTGAAAGACACCTGCGGACAACCGCATCAGAAACCTGAGTGACCAGCCTGGCTCTGGCTGAATCGAGGCTTTCCTCCGACGGATCATACAGCAGCCATTCCGACACCGTTTCGTCCCTTATAATGTACTCATTACCGACGGCGTTACCCATAGAGACCACAACCCGTATTTCGAGCTTGTACTGTTCTACATCCTCACCTGACGTGTAGGTAACAGCCGTGCGTGAAAAATACGATACAGAGCCTGTGATACGCACATCCGGGTTATCGTTATCAATTGAAAGCCTGCCGTCACGGACGATGGACTCGGTAACAAGTGCCGTAATATCCTGTTCAAGCCCGTACTCTGTAACGGTGCTTCTAAACTGCTCTACCTGAACAGACTTTATACTTTCAGGCAGTGAACCTCTGAAACTGTAAGCACAGGATAAAAGGATTAGAAATGAAACCACAACGGCTGTTCTATATGCCTGTGTGACCAAATCCCCCCTCCCCTCTTTCCGTTTCAGACAGATCTGTAACTACTTCCATCTCAACGGATTCTACACGGGCCAGAACCGCCTGAGCGATCCTGTCTCCTCTGCGTACTGTAAACGACCGTGTTCCGTGATTGATAAGGATAACACCCACTGGACCTCTGTAGTCAGAGTCAATGGTGCCCGGAGAGTTGAGAACTGTAATCCCGTGCTTAAGTGCAAGCCCGCTTCTGGGTCTTATCTGCCACTCGTAACCCCGGGGTATCGCAACTTTGATTCCAGCAGGAATCAGCACTGTTCCACCAGGTTCAACGGTAACTTCCCTTTCCACTGCGGCACGAAGATCAACACCGGCGGAATGCGTTGTAGCAGGACGTGGAACCGGAATATCACTGCACCCCGGCACAGAGTATACCTGGATTTTTACCATTGGTTTTCCTGATTCTAAAAAGGGGCGGTCAAATGGCCGCCCCTGTTTCCGCTTACTCTTCCAGTTCTCCGGTTTGATCGACATCCTTCATATTCAGGTCGATCTTACCGTCATCCCGGATCTTGTTAACTCTTACTCTTACCTTCTGTCCGCGCTTCAGTACATCTGAAACATCTTTTACGCGTTCCTTGCTGATGTTACTGATGTGAACAAGCCCGTCTGTACCCGGCATGATTTCCACGAAGGCTCCGAATGTCTGTATGCTGACAACGGTTCCCTCGTAAACCTTGCCTATCTTTGCAGTTCCCACAAACTGATCAATAAGTTTCAGTGCATGGTCGGCTTTTTCGCCGTCATTGGTAAGAATGGTCACCATACCGGAATCATCGATGTTGATCTCAGCGCCGGACTCCTCGGTAACAAATCTGATGTTCTTACCACCCGGTCCTATGAGTTTACCTATCTTTTCCTTGTCTATCTGAACTGTGATAATACGGGGAGCATACTTACTGAGCTCTTCCCTGGGTTTGTCGATGCAGGCATCCATCTTTTCCAGTATGGAAAGCCTGTTCTCTCTGGCCTGGTTGAATGCACCAATGAGAAGCTCCTGTGACACACCTTCAACCTTGAGATCCATCTGGATCGCATTAACACCTCTGGCTGTTCCTGCTATCTTGAGGTCCATATCACCGAGATGATCTTCCACACCGGCTATGTCTGAGAGAACAATCGCTCTCTCTCCGTCGGTGATAAGACCCAGAGCAATACCGGCAACGTTCGATTTGATTGGAACTCCTGCATCCATAAGACACAGCGATGCGCCACACACAGTTGCCTGTGATGACGATCCGTTGGATTCCAGTATGTCTGAAACAACACGAACTGTGTAAGGGAAGTCTTCCGGAATAACACTCTGGATTGCCGTTTCCGCCAGGTGCCCGTGACCAATCTCGCGGCGGCCGGGACCTCTTACAGGCCGGACTTCACCGACGCTGAAGCTGGGGAAGTTGTAGTGAAGCATAAAGTTCTTTTTGTATTCACCAAGAAGAGCATCTATACGCTGCTCGTCTCTGTCTCCGCCAAGGGTGGTTGTAACAAGAGCCTGGGTTTCCCCTCTGGTAAAGATAGCTGAACCGTGAGTTCTGGGGAGAACACCAACTTCGCATGAGATGTTTCTGACTTCCGTGCGGTCACGACCATCGTAACGAATACCGTCTGTAAGAAGCCTTGAACGGACATACTCTTTCTCTGCCTTGTGAACAGCCTTGTTTATGTAACCCAGCCATTCGGCATCGTCAGATTCAACATCGAATTTTTCTGAAACTGCAACTGCCGCCTGCTCCTTCGTGTTCTTGAGAGCAGCAGCCATGTTGTCCTTGTTGCCTCTGCCGTAAACTGCACCCATTTCTTCGGTAAGAATACCGAGAACAACTTCGTACAGACCCTGGGGAAGCTCAGGAACAACAACTTCTTTCTTTTCTACGCCCACAAGCTTCTGAAGTTTCAGCTGAAGATCGTTGATCTTTGAACCTTCAGCTGCTGCGATTGAAATGGCTTCCGCTATAACCTCTTCCGAAAGCTCATCAGAATGCCCTTCAAGCATAACCACATCGTGGCCCTTCACAGCAACTACAAGCTCAAGATCGCTTTCTTCAAGCTGTTCCTCCGTGGGGTTAACAACTAATTCTCCGTCAACTCTTCCCACTCTTACCGCACTTACAGGACCATCCCACGGAATGTTGGAGATCATCAGAGCAGCAGAACCGCCTATCAATCCCAGAAGAGCGGGATCGTTCTCTCCGTCAGAACTGAGGACAAGACAGTAAACCTGTGTTTCATCTTTGAAACCCTCAGGGAAAAGAGGCCTGAGAGGTCTGTCGATGAGACGGGCAGTCAGAACTTCCTTCTCGCTTGGCCGGCCTTCTCTTTTGAAAAATCCACCGGGAATCTTGCCGGCGGCATAGGTTCTTTCACGATACTCTATTGTGAGAGGGAAAAAGCCAAGATCACGGCTTGCCGGCTCACTGCATGCTGCAACAAGAACAGCGGAGTCGCCGTACTGAATATAAACAGAACCGTGGGCCTGTTTGGCCATACGACCTGTTTCGATTGTCAGTTTTCTTCCTGCTATCATCTCTTCAACGATTGTTTTCATACTTTCCTTACATCTAACTTACTTAAGACTGCAAACCGTTTGTCTACAAACTTTTACGAATAGAGCTGGTTACCTGAAGACCGATTATCTTCTTAGGCCAAGCTCCTTTATGATACTTCTGTACCTGTCAACATCTGTTGCGATAAGGTAGTTCAGCAGACGGCGCCTCTTACCCACAAGCATCAGCAGCCCCCGGCGGAAGTTGTTGTCCTTCGGGTTGGCCTTTGCATGCTCTGTAAGCTGCTTGATCCTCTCGGTGTGTATTGCAATCTGTACTTCTGTTCTTCCTGTGTTCGCCTCGCTGCCACCGAACTGAACTGCAAGTTCCTTTTTACGCTCACTGCTTACCATTCTCTCAGTACCTCCATTGACCTTTTGAGATCATTCTTTATCAGTTTTTTCAACATTGCTTCCGTACCAACCTGCTCAGGCGCTCTGATAAAAGCTTTAAACTCCACAGACACCCGGGCTCCGTACATATCCCCGTTAAAACCGGGCACATGCACTTCAACAAGGTTCCTTTCCGGGACCACAAACGCTACAGACTCATACCTCTCACAACCTATTCCGGCGAAGGTCGCGTAGCTTCCTTTCAGGGGCAGCAGTTTGGACGCGGGGACTCTGATATTCAGAGTTGGAAACCCCAGAGTTCTGCCATAACCCCTGCCTCTGGAAACAACACCGGTTGCCCCGTAGGCACGGCCCAGAAGTTCAGAAGCACTACTCAGATCACCGCTGAGTATAAGCTCCCTGATCTTCCCGCTCTTCACAGGCACGCCATCCACATCCTCCGGCTCTACCACAGTAATGGTAAGTCCTGTCTGCTGCAGACATTCCCTCAGGGTATCAGTACCGCCGGAAGCGCCACTGCCAAACCTGAAGTCGTACCCCACTGCAAATCCGTCAAACAGACCAATCCCGGCAAGTAATCTGCAGAAATCCTGCGGCGGTGTGACTGCAGTTACCCTGTCAAACGGAAGCGTAATAATACTAGATATTCCATTGTCCCGCAACAATTCATAACGCTCTGCAGGTGTTGTAAGCCGCTTTTTCCAGGAAAGGCCGCCGAACATCTGCCTGGGAACAGGCTCGAAAAAGACAACACCCCCGCCAGGTCCTGCTGCTTCTATTACCTTCATATGCCCTCTGTGAAGACCGTCAAAAGCTCCTAATGCAGCGCGGGTCACAGCATTGCCTCATCTACCAGAACTACTTTTGGTTGAAATACAGAACCATCCCCGACACCAACGGCAAGAAGCTCTCCTCTGCGGTTTAAAGCGGTGGCAGTACCAACAACTTCCCATGGAAAAGGATTCCCGTGGACAATACCTTCCGCAACGGAATCAGCTACCAGTTTGCCGGGATATCCTCTCATGGCTTCGGCCATGGAAAGCATGGCTTGTTCACTGCAGTTGTCTTTTGACGCTTCTGTAACACTGAACAGGCCTGCCACAGTTCTTCTTATTCTGTCTGCCACTGCAAAAGTCCCCAGAGCCTTTCCTATATCCCGTGCCAGGGCTCTTACATAGGTACCCTGTGACACGGTAACTTCCAGTGTAATTCTACCGTCTTCAAGCTCGCCGTGCTCCCAGCTGCCTGCTGTAACTTCTCTCACCGGCATGTCAGGCGTTTCACCCTGCCTGGCCAGTTTGTACCCTCGGTTTCCTCCGACCCTCACAGCACTGAAAACAGGAACTTTCTGGGGAAACGTGCCTGTGAAATCTGCCAGAACATTGACAACATCCAAAGTGGACAGATGTGAAGAATCGACTTCTTCAAGCACCCTGCCTGACATATCAAGCGTATCTGTAGAAACACCTGTGACCAGATCGAAAGAATAGCGCTTTGTGCTGCCGGAGATGTAAGAGGCAAGCCTTGTGGCCTTACCCAGAATCACAACAAGCAACCCGGTTGCGTCTGGGTCAAGGGTCCCACAGTGCCCGTACTTCCTGAAACCGTTAGCCTTCGCTACAGCTCCCGCCGCTTTCCTGGAGGTAATCCCTTCAGCTTTATCCAGCAGGTAAACGCCACCTGATGCCGAACCGGGCTGCAACACCTGTCAGCTTTCCTCTGCGTTCAGTTTGCGGATGGCAGAGAGAATCTCTTCGCCCTCTTTAACAGAGTTGTCCCACTGGAATCTCAGTGCTGGTACTATCCTCATATCAAGTTTTCCTGCAAGATTTTTCCTGATAAAACCGGAGGCCTTTTTAAGTACCTTCTGAACATCATCCGCATCTATATCAGTCTGATATGAGGAGACATACACTCTTGCAAAAGAACCGTCTCTGGCCAGTTCAACCCTGTTTACTACAAGGGTATTCAGCCTGGGATCAGATATTTCACGCTGGAGTATCTCAGAAACAAGCATCTGTATTCTGTTGGCAATCTGCTGCGTTCTTCTTGGATTCACTACAGTTCTCGCGCGATCTTGATGATCTCAAAGCTCTCAATGGTGTCTCCCACTTTGATATCATCATATCTGTAAAGGCCTACACCGCACTCAAACCCTGCAGACATTTCCCGTTTGTCATCTTTGTGATGCTTGAGAGATGAAATTTCTCCCTCCCACAGAACAACACCGTTTCGAACAAGACGGGCTTTTGCGTTGCGTTTGATTTTTCCAGCCACAATGTAGCAGCCTGCAATAACACCGATCTTCGGAACCTTGAATGTGTCGCGAACCTCAACCGAACCAAGGAATTCCTCTTTCTCCTCAGGTTTGAGAAGGCCGCTGAGAGCTTTCCGCACAGTATCTTCAAGGTGGTAAATTACATTGTATGTGCTGATTTCCACGCCCTCTTCCGCGGCTCTCTCACGGGCACGCAGATCAGGTCTTACTTTGAAACCAAGTATAACAGCATTGGATGCAGCAGCCAGATCAACATCTCTTTCTGTGATTCCACCTGCTCCGCTTAGAATAACATCTATACCCACTTCATCGTTCTGAAGTTTAGACAGAGTATCGACAATAGCTTCAGCAGAACCGGAGACATCCGATTTTATGATGATGTTGAGAACCCGCTCATCACTTGAAGTTGTAGCCCAGAAATCCTCCAGAGAAACCCTGTGTCTGGCATGAAGTAGCTTCTCCCGCGCAACCATCTGTCTGCGAAGCGCGACTTTCCTGGCTTCCTGTTCGTTCTCTACTGCGATGAATGAATCTCCTGCAGACGGAACCCCTGGAGAGCCCAGAAGCTGAACAGGATAACCAGGTGGAACTTCAAGGATCTGAACGTCGTTTTCATCAAAAAGTGCCCTGGCCCTTCCGGAATACTGACCTGCAACAAAGGCGTCGCCCTCGTGAAGAGTACCGTCCTGAACAAGGATATTCACAATGGAACCTCTTCTTGCATCAACTCTTCCTTCAAGAACTGTTCCTTTGGCCAGCCTGTCGGGAAAAGCTGTGAGTTCAAGCATCTCCGACTGGATCAGAATCATTTCAAGAAGCTCGTCCACTCCTTCTCCGGTGATTGCAGAAACTTCAGCACACTGAACATTTCCGCTCCACTCCTCCACCAGAACATTGTTCTTTGCCAGATCCTGCTTTATGAAATCGGGATTTGCCGTGGCGAGATCCATCTTGGTTATGGCAACAATTATCGGAATTCCAGCAGCTCTTGCGTGTTCAATCGATTCTTTTGTCTGGGGCATCACCCTGCTGTCGGAAGCAACGACCAGAACGACAATATCAGTTACCATAGCCCCTCTGGCACGCATTGCCGTGAAAGCGGCGTGGCCTGGGGTATCTATAAACGTTACCTGATTGTCGTCACCTACCGTTGCGACGTAAGCACCTATGTGCTGGGTAATTCCACCTGATTCGGTAGCTATTACATTTGCGGACCGAATGCGGTCGAGAAGTGCTGTTTTACCGTGATCCACATGGCCCATAATAGTCACAACAGGAGGCCTTTCCTCGCGGACAGCATCGGTGTCTGAAACCCTTGCCTCTTCAAGAGCCTCAGCTCCGTACTCACTGACTTCGCGTACGGTGAAACCAAGTTCTTCGGCAACCAGAGATATTGTATCCACATCCAGCCTCTGGTTGGCTGTAGCCATGACGCCAAGCTTCATACATGCTGCAATTACGCCGTTAACCGGCTGCCCCATCTGCTGAGACAGCTCCGCCGGGCTTGTAAATTCGGTAACCTTGAGGATCTTCTCTTCTCCGTCATCGAAAGTACGCTGTTCTTCGTGTCTCTCCTGCTTTTCCTTGCGGTATCTGACTTTTTTACTCTTGCGGTTTTTTGCTCCGCCTGAGTCCATTTTGGCTAGAATTTTCTTAACATTCTTTACCGTCTCAGCAGAGACAACTGTTTTTTTCTTGCGTCTTCTCCGTTTGCGTTTCTTTGTCGCCCGGGTTTTGGCTTCTGCCTTCTGTTTTTCAAACTGCTCGATAACCCGGCCGGCATCTTCCACGCGAACTGTGCTCATGTGGCTTTTCGCCTCAATTTTCAGCTCACCGAGAACCTTCAGAAGTGCTTCGCTGGATATGTTAAGCTCGCGAGCCAGCTCATAAACCCTCTTCTTCTGTACTTTATTTTCTTCCGTCAAGGAAATCACCTTCTTTCACACTTGTTAATCAGTGGCTTCCTCTGGTTCATTTTCAGACTCAGATGAATTATTCTGTTCGTTTTCTTTTGCTACCTCAATCTGGTGTACTCTCTGTTCCACCAGTTCGGCTGCTTCCTGCAGTATCTGTTTAAGCTTTACAGGACCGACACCCTGTACTTCCTTCAGCTCTTCCTCTGTGGACTCCAGAATGATCTGTGCCGAATCGTAACCGGCTCTGCTGAGTCTTTCAGCAAGCTTGTCATTTACACTGGGCAGTTCACTGACATCAACCCTGAGCATGTTCTCCCAGCGGTTTTCTTCTTCCCACTGGCTCTGAGTTTTAAGGTCTATCCTGCGCTCCACCAGCTGCCCGGCAAGTCGCACATTGTGTCCGTTTCTGCCTATGGCAAGGGAAAGCTGGTCATCTGGAACAACGGCAATCAGAATGTCTTCCATTTCTCCTGTTTCACGGTTGAAAGACTGTTCTGAATCTATACTGAGAACCGTTGCTGGAGCCAGCGCCTGGGATGCCAGGACAAAACGGTCTCTGGTCCACGGTAGAATATCAATACGCTCACCGTTCAATTCCCTCATCACCGACTGAACTCTGGATCCCTTCATTCCAACAAAAGCCCCCACAGCATCAATGCGCATATCGGTACTGGAAACCGCGATCTTCGATCTTACTCCCGGTTCCCTGGCAATAACCTTTATGTTGACAATGCCCTCCTCGATCTCGGGAGCTTCTCTTTCAAAAAGCCTTCTCACAAGTTCCGGAGTTGCCCTTGAAAGAACCAGCTGGGGTTCCAGACTCTCGGGTTTCTCTACCCGGATAAGAACAGGTGTAATGGAATCCCCCTGGTCATATCTCTCTCCCCGCGCCCTTTCGTCGGCCGGGACAACAGCTTCAATGCTGCCAGCAACCTGCACCAGAATTCTGTTCCTGTAGACCTGCTGAACTCTGCATCTGGGAATAATTGAGCCAATTCTGCTTTCGTACTCTTTCCAGACCTGATTTCTCTCTGCCGACTTGACAAGCAACAGAAATTCAGCCCTGAATTCGTTGACAGCAGCCCTTCCGAAATCGGCAATGCTTATGGGAACTGCAACCTGATCTCCAATTTCACATTTCTTGTCGATTTTCCTTGCCTTCTTTATATCTATCTCCAGATGGGTCTTCCTCCGGGCGACCTTTTCAACAACTGTTTTCAGAGCTTCCATACGGATATCACCGCTGCCCTGTTCCCATGTAACTTTGATGTCCTGTTCTTCCCCGTACTCTCTTAGAGAAGCCTTGGCAAGACCTGCATGAAGGCTCCGGAGAAGAATCTCCCGGTTCACTCCCTTTTCCCTCACCAGGCCGGCGAGAGCTTCTACTCTCTCATAATCAGCCAATTGAACCCCCTGTTAAATTGCTTCTCGAGCCGAAAGTACACTTCCAGGATCAGTTACTCTTCCGCCCTCAAATGTCATAAGCCCGTCGGTGTAATCAACAAGAATTTCTGTGAATTCTTCGGACTCTGTTTTTACTTCAAGTTTTCTTCCCACACATCGCTTCCAGTCGTTCTCTGTAGACAACTGCCTGCCAATTCCAGGTGAACTGACCTCAAGGGTATAGGCTCCCTGTATCAGGTCAAGGGTTTCCACCGCATTGGCAATTGCTCTTGACACACCGGCACACTCATCCAGGCCTACTCTTCCAACTCTGTCTACATAAACGCGAAGAACTCTTCTTCTTCCCGCCTGAAAAAGGTTGGTATCTACGAGCAGAAGACCTGATTCCGCTACTATTTTTTCAACATGTTCCAGCACATCATCATGAGTCAAACGAAAACCTCCAAATACAACCATACACAACCAGCATCTAGCAAAAATGGGCGCAACGCGCCCATGCCTGCAAAGCACAAGTAACGCTAATCTATGGGAAAACAGGAATTACATCAAGGGCTGACTTGAACCCTTACCGCCCCGCTAACAAGGTCATCTCTCAACAGATCAACAGTGGATAGAGTTGAACCCTGCGTCTGAAACCTGATTCTGTCTGTATCGTCTGTGAGTATACCTGCAACCACTGCCGACCATACTTCCGGCTTCAGCTCCCGTATTTTATCTCTGCAGTAGAAGATACGGTCTAATAGATACTGATTCTGTTCCGAAGCGAAAATATTATAGTCCCACCAGTATGAAGTTACCAGAAGGAATGTCATCTCCAGTTCCATTTCGTACCACTGCGGATTCAGTGAATCGGCAGCCATACGGGAGTGAAGGCTGTCTGAAATCACAGCAGGAAGACTGGTAGAAAGCCACGGTGCCTGAAAACCGTCTCTCATTGCTGTTCTGCTGCCTCCTACCGCCGTTCTCACCGAAAGTATTCCCTGTGCCACATCGGGGTCTATTCTTGAGTAAAACCGGTCGCTGTTCAACAGTGAATACACATCGTCAAGATGCCTGTCGATTACTATCTGGCGAACGTAGATATCCATTACCTTACTGAAAACATCAGAGTTCCACTGTGAATCGAATAGAAGCTTCGCAGGCATGGTGTAAAAATCTATTGAATGTGGCAGAACCTGAGGAAAAGAGCTGCTGCTGAACAAAGCAGAAGCGGTCATTCTGAAGAGCTCTTCAAGTGCATCTTCACCAGTCATTGTAAAAATCGTGCCATTCTCCCAGGAAGCAAATGGATGGTACTCGTCGATGTGTCTGATTCTGTTCGATAAAAACTCCGCCTGCTCCGGCGGCAGAACCTCGTCCGAGAGCTCACACATACAGTCAACAAGAGTATCTGCATTCTCAGGCTGACTTGAAACAATACACCAGGCTTTCTCCACTGTTGAGTTGTAGTTTTCCTGCAGCCTGCGTCCTTCAGCACCGGTGTCAAAACCCAGAAGAATATGATGGAAATACAGGAGGGCACCAGATACTGTATTCGGGTGTATTGCAATAAGAGCTGAAACCTGGTTGAAGTAATCGTTTCGCCTGTGCGCATGAATCCTGTAGGACTTATAGAGTTCATCCATGGACTGGTCCAGTAAACCCATGTTTGAATAGCCAAGTGCCAGGTTGTTGTGAACCTCGGCATAGTCAGGAGCCATTGTTACCAGACTGTCGTATGCAGCCATTCCCAGAAGTAGTTCATTCTGTATCTGCCCGGGTGTAAGGGGATTGGTTAACCCTGCCTGTTCAAGGGCTGACCGCATGGCAGGAACCGGTGGCGCCATAACCATGTACCTGGTAAGATGTGCGCTTCCAAGGGCGTACCATCCACCGAGATCATAAGGGTAGATCTCCGTAGCCTGTTTTGAATAAGCAACAGCACTGTCGGCGAAAACAGTAGCATTCTGCCACTGAATTACAGCAGCATCAAGAGCATCTTTGTTACCGGTATCAGCCCACTGAGCTGCAGCGGAATAACCTGCGTTCATAGCATTTTCTGTTCTGGCCAGGAAAATATCCTTCCCCCGGAACACAAGCACTGATGATCGGGACAGCGGTATGTAGTGAACAAACAACCCTGCAGCAAGAACAACGCCGGCTGCTGCAAGAAGAACTGCCCCGGCCTTCATCTTTTTCCCCGGAACAACAGATCTGGTCTCTCCAGACAGATACACCATAGCCAGGGTTGCGAAAAGCCAGGCTGTAGGCGGCCATCTGAGATGTACTGAAACCAGCGCTTCAGCAAGCATTGCAGCCATTCCGGCAAATGCGCCAGCCCGGAGCAGACTGGCCTTCCTCAGATACCCGAGCATCCCCCACAATGCGGCTGTCCAGAGAATCAGACCGACGATCCCGAGGTCGACAAGAATCTCCAGGTATTCACAGTGGGCATGAAGAGTATTGTGACTTACGCCAAGAATGCTGTACTCCGGATTTCGATACCGCGGGAAAAGAATCTGGAAGGATCCAGGTCCATGACCTGTAACTGGACTTTCAAAAAAGAGCCTGAGAGCTCCGGACCAGATTGTTTTTCTTACCTGCAGTGTTCCCTGGTCTTCTGCAGAAGGGTCAAGCTCGGAAAGTCTGGAAGACATGGGAACAGCAACAGCCGCTATAACCACCACAGCAAGAACTGCTGCTGGAATAAGCTTCCTGGAAGATTTCGAAGTGTTCCTGACGAACCATACCAGAAAAACGGAGGTTCCGGCAGCAACACCGATAACGCTGCCGCGGGTTCCGCTGGCAACTATAGCAGTTGCAGCAAGAGCTGCAAAAGCCAGGGCAAGGATGGTTTTCAGAACCATGGTTTGATTTTTCATCGAAAATATGTAAGCAACACCCAGGGGAATAACTGCCGACGCAAATCCACCGAGAAGGTTGGGATTTCCCATGCTTCCCGTGCTTCTACCGCTTCTCGTAAGTGCGGCATCCCAGGTAAATACATTGATTCCCTGCCACTGCAGCACCGCATAAACAAACATCACCGCAGCCGAGATCAGCATAACAAGGGCGAAGACTCTTATATGTGCCCCGTCAATAAACAGCAGTGATGAAATTGTTAACACCGTGAGAGAGAGCAACATAAAAAATGTAAACGGCCCATTGGGAGAATGAGCACCGGCAAAGTGCATTACCACCATAAGAAGCAGCACAGCGGCAACAGACACAAGCGTGATCCGTGGAATCCTGTCAGCGTAGTAAGGTTTTCCCAGGAAGATAAATACAGCGGCCATAACAGCCGCAAGGCTTCCGCCTGCTACGTAAAACATCTCTTTTATGAGAATGCTGTTCCTGCTGTTTGTCATCACACCAAACACCACACCGGACATCACTGCAATCAGAAGCACAAGAAATGCTGTGGATACCTTTGTTCTCATCTATGGAAACCTTTCTCCCCGCGAGAGATGAACAGTGCGAATATGCTGATAACTCCGATGGCGTTTATGAAGGCCAGAACAGCCTGATACGGCTGAAGTGTGGGCAGGAGAAGTGCAGTTGTGCCGAGAATTACAGAAAAGATGTACAGCATGAAAACTGTAGTTCGTTTGGAGTAGCCCATACGCATAAGTCTGTGGGCCAGATGGTTTTTATCTCCCTGAAAAAGAGGAGAACCGTGCTTTTTCCTGTAAACCAGAACCATTACAGTATCAACAAGTGGAACAGCTACAATAAGCAGAGGAGACAGTACTGAAAGGTACGGTATTGAACCTCTGGGTGTGTAGACCCCAAGAACGGCAATAATACCCAGCATGAAGCCCAGGAAGTTTGAACCGCAGTCTCCCATAAATGTTGATGCCGGAGGAAAATTGTAAAAAAGAAAACCGATGGATGCTCCTGCCAGAGCAACACTTATAAAAGCAACTGCCGGGTTGCCGTGCATTACATTCAAAGCGGCAAAGAACAGAGCTGAGATCGCCGATACACCAGCGGTAACACCGTCGGCGTGGTCAAGAAGATTAACGGAATTGGTGATACCGAGAAGCCACACAAGTGTTATCGGTGCAGCCAGCCAGGCAATATGATCCCCCTCCAGAAACAGATGTACCTGGGCACCGTTAACCACAAACAGAGCTCCTGCAATCAGAACCACAGCGGAATGCAGAAGAAGCTTAGTTCTGGGGGAAAGCTCAAACCTGTCATCAAGAAATCCCGTGAGTGCCATAAGAAATCCCGATGACAGCACAAGTATACATATCGATCTCCACGACAGAGGTGTATCGGCAATGCTTTCACCAGGCAGTACCGGGAATATCAGCATTCCGGCAACAATAGCTGCGGCAAACCCAAGAAAAACTGCAACTCCACCCATAACAGGAGTGCCCGACCCTCCTGATTTGCTTCCTCTGTCTACAAAACCCCATTTACCTGCAAGCCTGCTCATGAGAGGGGTAAGCAACAGGGAGAACACAAGGGCAACTGTAAGTGAAGTGAGGAGAATCATAATTTCTGCTGTGCTCCGTCGATGGCAAACAGGTGCACCCTGCTGCGGTCTATTTCGAATCTCATCTGTCCGCCTGGACTGACATCAGTGTCCGGTCTGCACCTGGCTGTGACCGATTCACCGCTTTCTGCAGTTCCAATTACAACTTTCTCGCTGCCCAGAGTTTCCACAACTTCAACAGAGCAGACAAACCTTCCATCCTCTGAGACAAGAATGTCTTCCGGTCTTACTCCCAGTGTGTACGAACCCTCTGCAGTATCTGAAATTTGAATACTTCCGCCTGCTGCACGTAGTTCGCTGCCGTGTGTCTCCGCCTTAAAGAAGTTCATGGCAGGGCTGCCTATAAACCCCGCAACAAACCTGTTCGCCGGATTGTTGTAAACCTCCAGCGGAGGTGCAACCTGCTGTATGTACCCGTCTTTAAGAACTACTATCCTGTCGCCCAGTGTCATGGCCTCTGCCTGATCGTGGGTGACATATATCATGGTAGATTTCAGTTTTGAATGAAGTCTTGCCAGTTCATTTCTCATCTGAACTCTGAGTTTGGCATCAAGATTTGACAGCGGTTCATCGAACAGAAATACCTTTGGATCCCGCACAATTGCTCTCCCCACTGCAACCCTCTGCCTCTGCCCCCCTGAAAGCTCTCTTGGCTTTCTCTGAAGATAGTCTGAAATACCGAGAATCTCTGCGGTTTCTGTCACAGAATGCTTTATCTGAGCACGGGAAAGCTTTCGCATCTTAAGCGAAAAAGCCATGTTATCGAACACTGTCATGTGAGGATACAGGGCATAGTTCTGAAAAACCATGGCAATATCTCTCTTCGATGGCGTTTCATCGGTTATGTCTACACCATCTATGAAAACTCTGCCATCTGTGGCTTCTTCGAGACCGGCAAGTACCCTTAGAGTTGTGGATTTTCCGCAGCCGCTGGGGCCAACAAGAACAACAAACTCACCGTCTGCTACATCAAGAGTGAAGTTTGAAAGAGCTTTTGAATCACTGCCGTAAACCTTGCTTACAGCTTCAAATCTAACAGAGGCCAACCTATTCCCCTCTCGTCTCAGTCAATAAGAAGAACCGAAACAACATGACCACCAAAGTCCGCCCTTTCCGGATTCAGCGGATCAGGAAAGAACTGTGTTCCGTTCACAAGAAAGGCATACCTGTATATGCCTCTGTCCAGATCATCCGGCACTGAACCGACCCACACACCGTTGCGGGTCTCCATAATGCCACAGGAAGGATCGACAAGCCCGAGGACTCCTGTAATTCCTCCCCAGTTGTTCCAGTCACCCACCAGCTGAACCCTGGCCGCAGACGGGTAATGAAACTGCATTCCGTCTGACTGTGTTTTCTCTGCCGGCACAAAAACTGCACAGGAACACAACAGCAAAGATAATGCAATCAGTCTATCCATGCAGATACCCCCATTCCCAGTATGGTTGAGCCATGTTCCCATTCAACTGAGACTCCGGCTGTGATGTTTTCTCTGACTCCGGTTATCTGAAGCAGACACCCTGGTTCAGGTGAGTCTGTATCGAGATCCGACATTACGGAAAACTCCGCTGAAACATTTTCCACAGGCGAGTACAGCGCCGTGGCCGTTGCTCTGAGACTGTCATCATACAACTCTATTTTTCCACCACAGCCTGCAGGGGACATTCTGTAGAAACCCGACAGTTCACCATGGAAAGTCTCAATGTGATCAAGATCCGCTTCCAGAGCCCACTCAATTCCAGCCTGTGACAGGATGTTTAAACCGGCCTCAAAATGAGGTTCGGGTTCGTTTTCCAGAGCAGAGACTGCGGTAAAGTAACCGCTGAAAGCTCTTCTGTTCCCGTAGATCCACGCGGTTAGCCCCGCACTGCTTGAATCTTCGTTAAGTGAGACAAGGGGAGCGATCTCCACAGAAAGCGTGCTGCCAGTAACAGGCTTCCACCCTCTTATCTGAGCACTGTATGTCCACCTGGAATTTTCCTTCACGAAAAGAAACCACGGCTGTACTCTTTTTAGATCTAGAAAACCGCTAACTGTTTCAAGCTGCTCTGAATTCTCCCGAATACCGTTCCACTTTACAGCTCCGAAACCCAGCCATGGAGATTTCACACTGTACCAGGAAAGGGAATCTCCAAACTGAGTCCATGTTCCCTGAAATCCAAGAAGCCCCCCGACCTCCACAGTAACTGCAGTTGAATCGTCTGTTTTGTAACTGTTCCACTCTCTAACAGGGCTGCCCAGCCCCTGTAGAAACGGATTGATCAGCCCCACAGATACACCTGCCCCGATCCACTGAGCTCCGGGCCACCTGAAAAAGGCTCCGGCGCTTACCGGTTTGAAGCTGGCAGTTGAATCCGGTGTATAGCTAACTGAGACCTCCCCGCTGAGGTCTGCCCAGTCTGTATGAAACGAACCATCGGGAAACACCATGAGAGTATCCGTGTTGAGAGTTTGCAACCCCTCGTTCAAATCTGCGGAAGCAGAGGAATAAAAGAACATTCCAAGATTCAGTTCGTGCCCTGCTGTGTCAGTTGAATCCGACTGGTGAAGCAGCACTGCGAGGGTAAAAATCAGCGCTGTCACGAGAACCTCCTTGAAACACCGAAACTGTGTTCTACTTCGTTCTCATGCAGCACTGCCCCATATCCAAAACTCCAGTGCCGTGATGAGAATCCAGCACCGGCGTGAACATTACCACTGTCCACCCCGGAGTAGACTCTGAATTTTCTGGTCACCATCAGTTCGCATCCCACCTGCCATCGATTGTTACCATAACCGGCATGGGCTTTAAAATTTCTGTTGAAAACCTGGCTGAAACCTGTGGTTAACACCCGGTCATTCACAATATCGGTGTATTGTATTCCAACTGCAAATGAAGGAAAAAGGGAAAATTGAATTCCCGCATCCAGATCGAAGGTGTTTCCGTCGGTACTGTCTGAAAACTGATACCTTGCGGAAACACCGGTTGTGATACTGGGGCCGAACAGCCCTTCCATAAAGCCTATAGGATCCCCTGCAACAATGTAGCTGCCGGAAATCTGAGCTGCACCAACTCCTTCTTCGGCATTCCAGCCGGCAGCAGATCCCAGATGAAATCCTGACGCACCTGCTGGCAGCACAGCAGCCACAGCCCCGGAAGGCTCATTTCCCGACACTCCACCGACTGCCGTTACCTCAAAAAACTCAACCCGACCCATTCCAGCCGGCGCAGCCATGGAAGAAACAGGATCGTTGCTCCAGGCAACTGGAAAAACGCCAAGCCCTGTCTGAACAGGACCTGTGAAATTCCAGACACCAAGCAGAGCCGAAATAGTAAAAACAGTTGTCAGTATGCTCCCCTTCCTTTGAGAACGGTAACAACCGTTCTGGCGAGAATTGCCATATCAAGCATAACGGATTGATTTCTCATGTAGTAGAAGTCGTATTCCAGATTTTCGTGCAGCGGAAGATCTTTTCTACCCATGATCTGCCACAGACCTGTAATACCCGGTTTTACATCCAGTCTTCTCCGTTGCCATGCATTGTAATCCTTAACTATAAAATCCATCTCCGGCCTGGGACCGACCATACTCATGTGCCCCAGGAGTACATTGAACAACTGGGGAAGTTCATCGAGACTGGTTTTTCTTAACATCCTGCCGATTCCCGTAATCCTGGGGTCATCACCGGCCACCGGGGCAACTTCATACTCATCCGCTTCAGGTTTCATTGTTCTGAATTTGTACAGCGTAAACTTCCTGCCGTATCTGCCTACTCTGGTCTGTTTGAATACAGGTGAACCTTTTCCCGTTACAGCAAGAATTATCCAGATTGCGGCCATCAGCGGTGCCAGCAGAACAATCAGCAGAGGTGACATTATCAGGTCCATCAGCCTTTTTGTCAGGTTGCTGAATGTTCCCCTGCCGGAGGATCCAATCTCCACCACCGGCATTCTGGAAATACTGCTGAGGCTGCTGACCCCGGCAGCAATTTCAAACAGATCGGTAACAAGCATAAAGACAATATCCTGCTTCTGAACTGAATTAACAATTCTGAGCATGTCTGTCCGGTTCATGGAACCGCTGGCAAAAAACACTTCATCTATGGAAAGGCTGTCTACAAGCCGGGGAAGATCTCTGACTTCACCGATCACTTTGATGCCACAGACTTCTTCAGCAATACCCTGATGTTCAACCAGAACTCCCTTTATTCTGTGCTTTGGTCTGGGAAATTTTCCCAGAGAGGTTATTACCCTTTCGGCGAACTCTCCGGAACCGATCACTATAGTTGCAGGCGATTCTTTCATTGGAGCGATTTTCCTGGCCAGAGAACCGAACACAGATCTGAGCAAAATATTCACTGGTTGAGACAGAACAAGAAACATCAACAGCATTATTCTGGAATAATCAATTTTAACAAGATAACTGGCCGCCATTATTGACACTGCAAGGTAAAATACAGCACGAATCCTCCTGGCAAGCCCCGGGAAAGCGCCCTGCTGTGAGGAAAACACGTACATACCTGTAGACCACCATGACGCAATCCACAGCAGTAAAAGCACGGGAATGGTAGCGAGGTAGGTGCTGATAGTGTGTGTAAATTCAGGAAGGAAACCGGCGATCCACTCAGTTCTGATATACCAGGTTGCCAGCAGTGAAAGGGGAACAGTAAGCAGGTCAGCAGCGATAAGAAACAGAATGAAAACACGCTGCTGTCTTCTTATAGGCGCAAGCATCAGATTACTCTTCGGGAAGTAAAACCGCAAACGGAACCTGACACAAGAGCTACAGCTCTCCACAGTGCGAAAATCGGAACAACCGGAACAATGGACCTGTCTGTTGCAGAAGCCGTACGGATCAGAGGAATACAAACCAGCAGAAATGCCAGTGCAGATGCAGCAGTAAGAACAGGAAACACCGGGGCAGCAAACAGAGAAACCAGCAGAGGCATTGAAAACAGCATCTGCAGTTTCAGCGTCTGGGGGGTGTATCCGTCAGAAACAACCCTGGCTGGAAACTTCCTTACAAGCATTATCCTCCACTTCCCACGACGAAACTTCAGCTTGAAGTATGCAGTCCAGGTGGCTCTGTGTACATGTGCAACCCCGGCATCAGGTACAAAAGCAATCTTTCCTCCAGCTTCGATCAGCCGCCAGGAAAGATCAACATCTTCGTGCTCGGGCAGGGGAAAACTTTCGTTAAAACCGTCGAGTTTCTCCAGCCAGTTTCTGCTGAAACCTGCAGAGTAAGTATCTGCGAGGTAAACAACAGAAGCCCGGCTCATAAGCCGGTACCTCTCCTCAAACTCTACCTGAGCAAGCCTTTGTATAAGGCTGGATCCTCCTGATAAATATACCCCTTTTACAGCCTGATATCCCTCTTCCAGTTTCCCGGCAAGCCGCTCCGCCCACGCCGGTTCCGGCAGGCAGTCCGCGTCTGTAAACAGAACAACAGGGCTGGAAGATGCCCTCCACCCGCGGTTTCTTGCTGAAGCCGGTCCTTTCTGCTCACCATTGATGTGCAGATCCACCAGCTTCCTGATCTCATCAGGCGGTTCCGCCATACCGTCAACAGACAGAACTACAGTAATGCGTGGCCTCACTGACTGGGCGGAGAGAGCTTCAAGGGTAGGCAGAACTGAATTCCACCTGCCTCTGAAGGGTATAACTACAGCAATATCAGTCACTTTTTCCGCCTGAAAATGTATTTCCGGAAAGTTCTGAAGGCCAGGAGAGTTCTGTGTCTCTCACCTTTGTCAAACAGGCTGTGCCACGCTTTTTTAAATATGTACCCCGGTCTCAAGTAAAACTTTCTTCTGGCGTAATTGCAGAACTCAACCAGCTCATCCGGAGTCATGTCCGGTGTTCTTACAACACAGGCATGGGTACCGTCTTCCTTCAACCAGTCTCTCCAGCTTGAAGTTACCAGTAAACCTGCTTTCTGCACATCGGTGTAGGCATCTGTCCCCGGGTAAACCATAAGCGGATAGAACTGTGCCGTGTCGGGATTAAGACTCAAGGCAAAATCCAGAGTGCGCCGGGCAGTTTCACGGGTTTCCCCGGGAATGCCGAACAGGAAACAGCCGTGAACAAGCACACTGGCTTTCCTGGCACTGTTCATGAACTCCACCATCTGATCGGTTTTTAACCCTTTGCGCATAGCTGCAAGGATTTCGTTGCATCCGCTTTCAAAACCTACACACACAGATCTCAAACCTGCGGCATGACACTGTCGAAGAGTTTCATAATCAGCTGTTGCCCGCATGTTGCAGGTCCAGGAAATGGTTACGCCTGCTCTCACAATTTCAGCAGAGAGCTGACGCAGTCTTTCCATGTCCGCCGCGATAGTGTCATCCTCAAAAAATATCGCCTGTACTTCCGGCATGTTTTCCTGAACCCACTTCATTTCAGCTACGACATTTTCAACAGACCGGCTTCTGTAGTGCCTGCCTGTGAGGGTCTGGGGAAAAACACAGAAACTGCACTGATTGGGACAGCCTCTTCCGCCGATAACCATAACCTGAGGATGAAGAGCATTGGGATTGTTGTACCTTTCCACAGGAAGGTGAGTAGCATACACAGAGCTCACAAAAGGCAGTGAGTCCAGATTCTGCAGGTATCCATCAGCAGGAGTAACCACTGTACCGGATTCAGTTCTTATGGCCGTTCCGGGTATTCCCTCAAGCGGCCTTCCCGCTTCTAGAGCAGATGCTGCTGCCAGAAGGGGTTTCTCGTACTCTCCCAGAATGGCACCCTGAAACTTCCCGCCAAGCAGAACAGTTTCCTCAGGCAGTGCCGAAGGATGAGTTCCCACTATCAGCACCGTTGCACCTGTTTCCGTAAGCAGGTCGGCAGTTTGAACATCTGAGATGATAGAAGGTGTGGATGTTTCCACAACAACAAGTTCTGGAGCAAAATCGCGGATTCTGTTTTCAGTTTCCTTCCACTCCAGGTCCATTGCAGGAGAATCTAAAAATTGCACAGTGTGCCCTGCCTGCTCCAGCGCTCCCACAGCATAGGACAGCCAGATCGGGAAATACAGAGTTCCGCTTCTGGTGACAGCCGGACTCCGCTGCCCACGGCTGTACTGGGAAAGAAAAGGCGGGTTAAGAGCTGTTATCCTCATCTTTGTAACATCCCCTCGAGGGTATGAATAACCCTTTCAGTATCAATTGAAGTCATGCAGTCTCCATCTCCAGTACAGCCCGGGAAAACACTGTTTGAGTAACAGGGTGAACATGACACAGTTCCGCAGATGGAGACAATGCTGCCGCGAGTGTAAAGAGAATCGGGATCTGTGGGACCGAAAAGCACCAGTGCCGGAGTGCCTGAAGAAACCGCAAGATGGGCAGGACCGCTGTCATTGCCTGCAAACAGCGTCGCCTTTGCGATAAGAGCCGCAGTCTCCCCCCAGGAAAGTTTTCCTGCCAGATTAACACCCCCAGCTGACGAAATCTCCTCCCTGTCCCGTTTCCCGCCTGCAAGAAAAACTGTGTATCCCCTGGCCTGAAGATAGCTGGACACCTCAGCCCATCTCTCCACCGGCCACCTTTTCCATGGAACATACTCTCTTGCGTTTCTGGCCCCTCCGGGAGCCAGGACAATGTACGGTCTGCTTCCTGTGTGTTTTTCGACGGTGGTGTACTCAGCCTCTGTAATCGGGAACAACGGTTTCAGGGAAGAACACTGGACACCGGCAATTCTGCAGTAGTCTCTGGCTGCCGGTTTTGCTGTACCAAAACCGGTTTTACCATCTCCCCCGCTTGTGACTTTTCTGCCGGTAAGGAATCTGAGCCACCTGCAGGCGGCCGGTGAAGAGCCCAGATGGATGACCCTGTCGTACCCCCTCTGCATGTGCAGCAGAGACCACATGAAAAGTTTTGCTGCAGAGCATGGAGCTGGAGACTGAACTATTCTCTTCACCCCCGGGAGACGGCTCCATACCGGAAAGGAAGAGGGACCGGTAAGAACTGTAACGCTGTGTCCATCGGCAATAAGGCCGGCAACAGCAGGTGTAGCCATAAGCGAATCGCCAAAGGCGTGGGTCTTTACCACCAGTGTTCTCATAGGGACGATTTCCCGGCTTTGAACCTTTCGAAAGAATATTTTACCGCAACAAGCGAAGCAATTATCAGAGGAACATCGAGGGCAACCCTGTGGGGAGTTCCAGAGGCGGTGAGAAGATGCATCAGAATGTACCCTGCGATTACTCCGGCTGTGTACACACCGACCCTGCCTTTGCGGGTCAGGAGAAGCATACCGGCAAAAAAGAAAACACCTACCCAGAAAAAGGACAACAGCCCGAGCATTGTGTGTACCGGCGAGAAGTGGTTAAGGGGAAACGGCTTGAAGAATTCAGCAAATCTGCACGCCGACAGGTGAAGAAACACCAGCGGGTTTGCCTTGAGAAAACTGCTCTGGCGCGAATAAAGAACACTGTCTCTCTGGAACTCCGTTTCTGTGGTAAAAACCGGAAATTCAGCCAGTTCCGCCTGGTTCAGTCTGGGCAGCCAGACCTGACGGACAGGACCGTAAAGCAGCCTTGCTCCTTCAGCTTCATCAAGAAAAGCATCTGTAAATATTCTGCCGTTGTACTCCCACATCTGCACCCCTCCCTGAAGGGGAAGCAGCTGGTATCTGCCCATTGTGTTCCTGTTCCGAAGTACCCACGGAACAAGAACCACGGCAAAAGAAACCAGCAGAACAAGAATTGACGGCAACAGTTTTATCGCAAATTTACCAGCTGCCAGAACCATTACTGCAAGCCAGGCAACCATGGGAAGAGCAGCAGGTCTTACGAGAAAGGTCACACCCCATACAAAACCGGCCACAATACCATTTGCAAGCCGGGGTTTTTCCAGATAACGCAATGAAAACAACAGGCCGGCAACAAACAGAAGTGAAAAAAGGGCCTGTGTGGCTGGAACAGCCTGGAAATAGAGTTCAAAAGGGTCGAGAGCAATAAACACCCCGGCTGCTGTGTACCACCAGCCTGAAAGGAACCGGGAGGCGATCCGCATTCCCAGAAACACAGTCAGGAGCCCGAGAACAAGCTGAACTCCAACCACCGCGGTCAGGTTTCCAATACCGGCAACGGCGAAGATGAGCGCCTCAAACAGAGCAAAACCCGGGACAAGAAATGATGTGGGTTTTTCAGGCAGCAGCACACCGTAAAAACCACCGGTTTCTCTGAAGAACTCAAGACTGGCATCACGCCTTGGGTCTGGATCGTGGAACATTGATTCAGACAGCATGAATCCTCTGCCTGAAACGATGTTTTCCGCCAGATTGGCCTGAACCTGTCCCTCGCCTACCAGAAAGAAGCCGGATACGGCAAGAAAGAACACCACCAGCCGTGCCAGCAGCGCCAGTAGAAATATGTAGGGCTCTAGTCTTTTCCTCTGCACCAGTCACCGAACCATTCAGAGGTAATAAGCTCAAGCTCTCCAGGCTGGCCGGATGACCAGACTTTTTCGGTTGCGGGGTGCATAACGATTTCGGTGGTACCATCACTGCAGATGGATGTGTACCTGCCGAGATACTTCCTGGTTATTTTACCCGCCTTTCCGAAACCAAGCATCCTGTCTGTGGTAACCAGCCCTGCTGATTCCAGAGCCTGCTTCAACTCACACCCGAACGAATTAAGCTTGAGCCCTGCAGGAAATCTCATCATCTTGTCGGGAAGCACCGCAGACCTGACCGTTCGTATTCCGTAATCCTTTGCAAGATTGATTATCACCTTCTGCAGCGCAGGCAGATTGTGCAGATGACGATGGCTGTCCAGAGCTGTGACAACACCGCCTGTTGACAGTATTTTCTCGATCTGAGCAGACCATTCTTTCTGTACAGAATCTGCAAGAGAATCAGCTTTCCTTACCCACGAAGCAAATGATTCCGGAAAATCACTCTGCTTCAGAAGAAACGGCCCCCGGCAGCAGTCCAGATGGGCTGCGACACGGACACCGCCGGCAAGGGCCATCATGGTTGCCTCTGCAAAGTGACTGCCTGTTGCCATAATACTAACCCTGCTGACATTTCCGGATTCAATACACTTCTGGACAGCGGCATTTACCGCCGGGTGCATACCACCATCGTCGATTGTTACCGTAAGTTCTCTCATACTCTCCTCACCTTCAGCAAAGTTCTTTTGAAGTTACGTGGCCCCAGAACCGTGCGTACCGTCTTCAGTATTCTTGCCGGATGTGTATAAAACTTCCAGAAAGCATTCTTCTTAAGTTTCTCTATCTGCTCCGGCGTGATACCGTCCAGCGAGTAAACGCTTTTATGAAAACAGTCAAACTCAAAATAGTCGGCATTTATCAGATCCTTTGACATATCCCAGAGTGCTGTGTGGGGAAACGGGGTTGTAATATCAAAAAGAGCATCATCAAACGGTTCCTTCGCGGCAAAATCAATGGTCTGTTTCATTTCCTCAACCGTTTCTCCCGGTGCCCCCAGCATGAAGTAACCCTGAACATATATTCCCCGGGAGTTACACATACGAAGGGCTTTCCTGACACCTTCCACAGTGATTCCCTTCCTGTATATATCGTCCAGAACCCTCTGTGATGCCGATTCGACACCCATGTTGACCTTTGAGAGCCCGGCACCGACCATTGTATCAAGAAGCTCTTCAGTAAGAAGGTCTGCACGGACATTGCAGCACCACCTGAGCTTGAGGCCCTCTTTGTTCATCAGTGAGCAGATTTCTGTTACCCACGGATGGTCTACAATAAAGGTGGAATCCTCGAACATGAAACCGTTGATTGAATATGTGTTTACAAGGTACTTCAGCTCTTCAACAATAGATTCCGGAGAACGCTTCCGCATTTTTTTACCAAATATTTCAGACAGAGTAGGCTGACAGAAAGTGCAGGTGTACGGGCAACCCCGGGTACCCATAATGGTTGTACCCTTTAGACTTGAATCAACCCTGTCCATGGAATACCATGTTGTGAAATACTTCTTCATATCGAAGATGTCTCTGTCTGGGAGAGGAAGGGTATCCAGATTTTTGACCAGCAGCCTTCCCGGGACGGCAACAGCCCTGCCGTCTTTCATAAAACACGCCCCGGGGATCTCTCCCGGATCTGTGCCCTCAACAATCAACCTGAACGCAATTTCCCCCTCGCCGGAGTACACCAGATCGGCACCTGATGTTTCAAGGGTTTCAACGGGAAGAACGGTAGCGTGGGGACCGCCAACCATCAGATAGGTTCCTGGAGAATCCCTTCTTACAACGTCACAGGCTGTAAGGGTTGCACCAATCTGAGGTGTGACCACTGTTATGGAAACAGCATCAGGTTTGAATTCCGCCAGCATTCTGCTGAGATGTTCAAATGGCTTCTTTTCAAAAGACATATCACACAGAGCTGTTTCAGCTCCGCACTGTTTCGCCACGGCAGAAAGCATCGCTATACCCAGAGGCGGCTGGCCTGACGGATAACGCGTTTCGGGGAACACGAAAAGAATCTTCTTAAACCTGATCAATGCTTTCCCTTTCCACAACAGGATTCAAGAGCAACTCCGATAAGAAATACTGCATCCACAGGCAGCCGGTACCTCACCCCTCCGTGAGCCAGTGCATGCATCAGAAGATACAAAACAAAAAGGCTGAAGAGAAATACCGTTTCAGGGTGAGACCTGCCGCGCCACAAACCAACTCCTCCGAACAGCATAAGAGGATAGATAACCAGACCGGCAACCATTCCTCTTGAGCCCAGTGTACTGCCACCTGGAGAGAGAAAACTAACAGCTCTGTTCCAGGCCAGCCACAGCATAAGCCGGGGATTGCTGCGGATGTACCCGGCAGCAGAAGAACCCAGAGCCCTGCTTCTGGCCAGCTCCCCGGGAATTGAATCAGTTGAGGGATACTCAAGCAGAGAAGTGTTGTTCTGCTGAAGGTTCTCAGGTACATTAATACCTTCCAGAGCAAGAACTTCCGGGTTGTTTCTCATCCATAGATTCAAGGAACCTTTTGTAGGCATAAGCACCGGTTCACCAAGTGAAATCCAGTTCCTGACAACCCAGGGAGACACTGCTACAGCAAAGCCGCCCACAAGGAAGAACAGCGCTTTCCAGTTTTTTCTCCATGCCAGATACAGGAGCTGAAGCGGTACCAGGAACAACGCCGTAGCTCTTATCAGAAAGAACACACCGGTGGACACTCCGGCAAGAAATCCCTTTCCCCTTCCCCTTCCAGAGGACAGTACGAGCATGGATGATATCATCAGCATGGAGATATGGGCAGTTTCCGTCATGGCATAGGCTGAATAGTAAACAAACGGCGGGTACAGAGACCACAGTACAGCAGCCATAAGACCTGATTCCGCTCCCCAGACTTCCGTTACCAGTTTTCTTACTGCAAAAGCTCCGCCAATGGCAAAAAGCAAATTAAGTGTAAACACTGAACCACTTACTGCCCCGAACACCGAGAAGAAAAGAGCCAGCAGAACGGAATAGCCAGGCTCCATAACCGCAGTGGGTGTTTCCACTGGTGCAAGACCGAACACATAGTCGGGGTTTTCCGTCCAGATCCTCTGGGGACTTCCGCCTGTGTTCCTGAGATTCTTAAGCAGTCCCAGATCTGAAGAGAACGAAAAACCTTCCCCTTCAGCAATTCTGCCTGCGGTGTGTATGTACAGCCCCTGGTCTCTTGCCGGCAGAGGCAGCTCACCGCCCAGATAGAAAAACAGCAGCATTCTGGGCAGAATAACAGCCAGGAAAACCACCAGAACCGTGTGGGGAAGCAGAGGTGCCAGGTACCTGTTTACCGTGCAGACATACCCTTTGTCGGACATGATCAGCCTCTGGAAAACACAGAGGTGAAAAAGGCGCGGGCATCATGCCACAGACCCTTTACTCCATGGAGTTTCAGATGCTTCCAGAAAACAGAAGGTATCCTGGTGAAGGGTTTTCTCAACAGGTAGGTTCTCCCTATGGTCCCCTGTGCCCAGTCGCGGAGCTCTGTGAGTTCTCTGTTTGAAAAATCCGTGAGATTGACCAGCAGCTCATCTGCTGCGTTCATCTTCATGAGGAATTCTTCAACATCATCTATGAGCCCCTTTTCAAGGGCAGTGTTGTAGATCGCCGTTCCGGGATAAGGGGTAACAAACAACATTGGAGCCGTTATATCCGCCTGTTTGCAGAACTTCACAGTCTGCTTTACCGTCTCTCGGGTTTCTCCGAACATCCCGATGATAAAACTTCCCTCAGCATGTATTCCAACCGATTCCGTAAGCTTTACGGCATCAAGACACTGCTGTGCAGTAACTCCTCTTCTCATGTTTTCCAGCATCCAGTCGCTCCCGGATTCAATCCCGTAAGAGATCCAGTCACACCCGGCATCTTTCATGGTTTCAAGCATCTCCCTGTCCACGGTGTTTACCCTGCCCAGACATGACCACCTGATACCTGGAAGCTTCTGCTTCATCAGCTTACAGACCTCCATAACAAACTTTCTGTCACTTGTAAAAAGATCGTCAGGAAAACCAGTGTAGTGTATGTCATACCTTTTAACAAGCTCTTCCAGCTCTGTTACAATCGCTTCTGGAGATCTCCTTCTTACACTCCTGCCATAGATTCTGTAGCAGTACACGCAGTTGAAAGGACAACCTCTGCTGGCAAGAGTTTCAAGATGCCTTACTTTTTTCTGCCTGTGGTCAATGCTGGATACATAGTTCTCTATAGGAAACAGATCCCACGCAGGCCAGGGAAGTGAGTCGAGGTCTGCTATTGGCTCACGTGGCCGTGACTTCTGAAGAATTCCTTCGCTGTCCAGCCAGGCCAGACCGGAAACCTGCTTCCAGTCGGTTCCTCTTTCCACAGCATCTGCAAGCTCTACCGCTGTTATCTCGCCTTCTCCCAGTACCACGCAGTCAAGTTCGCATGATTTGAGGTAAACCTCAGGAACTGTAGAGACACCACTGTTTCCCGCAGTTGTAAAAACTCCCGGCAGCCTGCTTCTCACAAGTTTCGTAAGTTCTTTCACATACCGGAATCGAGTTACCATTCCGCCAAATGCCACCA
>Ga0164318_10000387_pt1 | contig 32609 bp, 29 predicted proteins | sample GuaBasSedimGuay9_FD_113734 | JGI IMG/M metagenome (GOLD analysis project Ga0164318, IMG submission 113734) | Subseafloor sediment microbial communities from Guaymas Basin, Gulf of California, Mexico - Guay9, Core 4571-4, 0-3 cm | ecosystem: Environmental > Aquatic > Marine > Hydrothermal vents...
ATGCGGCTCGAATTTTCAATAGAATACGGGCCGGAAATAGAATCCGACTATTACAATTTCGAAGCGTTGAATGTACCTGAACATCATCCTTCGAGAGATATGCAGGATACGTTTTACATTGCCGGAAGTGATAGGTTGTTGAGGACTCATACGTCTCCCGTGCAAATCAGAACAATGGAAAACCGAAAACCGCCTATCAGAATGATTGCACCGGGAAGATGTTATCGAAAAGATGAAATAGACCCTTCCCATTCTCCCGTTTTTCACCAGGTCGAAGGATTATATGTTGATGAGAATGTTACCTTTGCCGATTTGAAAGGGATATTATCCGCTTTTGCCAGAGAATTCTTTGGTCCGGATACGAAAACAAGATTTACGCCGTCATTTTTTCCCTTTACGGAACCCAGTTCCGAGATGTATGTTTCCTGTGTCTTTTGCGGAGGCAAGGGGTGTAGTGTTTGTCAGCATACGGGATGGCTCGAAGTTCTCGGATGCGGGCTTGTAAATCCGAAGGTTTTCCAATATGTAGGCTATAATACGGAAAAGTATAGTGGTTTTGCATTTGGACTTGGTGTTGAACGTTTTGCAATGTTGAAATACGGAATAGATGATATGAGGCTTCTGTTTGAAAATAACATGGAATTTTTGAAAGGCGTTATAAAATGAGAGTATCATTGGAATGGCTTAATGAGTATATCGAGACGGATGGGCTTGACCTTCCTGTAATCCTGGAAGAGTGCGGATTCCCCGTTGAAGAGATTATCAAAGTCGGAGATGATATTGTTTATGATATAGAAGTCACTGCAAACAGACCGGATATGTTATCTATGCTCGGAGTTGCGCGGGAAATTAGAGCCAAGACCGGGAGAAAACTGCGACTTCCTGAAACATATGAGTTTAAAGATGAAAATAGATGGAGAGATTTTTCTGTTAAGGTGGAAAATTTTGATGATACACCCCGATACATTGCTTGCAAATTGGCTCATGTACCTGTTAAAGAATCACCCGATTGGTTAAAAAGACGGATAAAAAGTTATGGATTAAATCCTAAAAATGTCCTTGTTGATTTAACAAATTATATTGCAGTTGAACTGGGACAACCTCTTCATGCTTTTTCGGAATCGCTTGTTGAAGGGAAAACGATTAATGTGAGAAGAGCGGTAAAAGGGGAAGAAATCGTAACTTTACTCGGAGAGAAAAAAGAACTGGATAATTCGATTCTCGTAATTGCCGATGCAGAGAAACCCATAGCACTTGCCGGTATAATAGGTGGAGAAGAGAGTGGTGTAAAGAGAAATTCCGAGTCGTTTATTATAGAATCCGCCTATTTTAATCCTATTCTTGTAAGGAAAGGTTCAAAGAAGCTAAATATAAAGACCGATGCTTCATATCGTTTTGAAAGAGGCGGATATTTCACAAGCCCCGATTTTGCACTTAAACGTTTTCTCTATTTACTAAAAGAAATAGTACCGGAAGTAGAAATCTATCTTCCAATCGATGTGTACGATAAGATTCCGGAACCGGTTAAAATAGAATTGGATAGGGATTTTATAAGAGAACGTCTCGGCTACAATATATCCGATGAAGAAATTGACACTATATTGAAACGATTTGATTTTGAAGTAAAAAAGGATAGCGTTGTGATACCGGATTACAGAAGGGATCTTTTCGAGCCCATCGATCTTGTCGAGGAGGTCGGCAGAATTTTCGGTTATAGTAACATACCTGATAGAGTGAGAGTACCCGAGGGAGTGTATGCAAGAAATAACAATCTTTTTAATATGGTTAGAACGATTAGGGACACACTGGTCGGATTGGGGTATTATGAGAATGTTACTCTCGGACTTGTTTCCAAAAGAGAACTGGGAAAAATCTATGGCAATGTAGATAATTTCGTGAGGATTGCAAATCCGATAAATGTAAACATCGAATATATGACACCAACGCCATCGATAAATCTACTGAAAGTAGTGAAGAACAATATTTTGAAAAGCATTCGAAATATCAAAATCTTTGAATTCGGGCGCGGATTTGCGAAGGGTAAAGATGCTTTTATTGAAAAGAACATCCTTTCCGTAATGCTCTTCGGAATGCCCGATGAGAAAGAGTGGTACAACTCACCGAAAAGTTTTGATCTTTTCGATATAAAGGGAGTGGCTGAATATATCTTTGATTTGATGCATGTTGCGGAGGTTAAAACCGATAGAGGAGAATATCCTCTCTATATGAAAGATGAATCTGTCTCTTATAAAATAGGAGATGTGGAAATAGCTCAATGTGGGCGAATCAGAAAAGATATAGAAAATTTTTACGAAATTGAAAACGGAATTTACAGCCTTGATATTGACTTAGATAAATTATTGGATTATACTAAAGAAAGGAGTTACGAGAGACCTTCGGCATACCCGTCGGTATACCGTGATCTGGCTCTTGTAATGGATAGAAGTGTTCTTTTCGGTGATCTTTTAAATGTAATCTACAGCGTTAATTCGCTTCCGTCTTTGAAGGTTAAGCTCTTTGATATTTACATAGGGAAGCAAATTCCCGAAGGAAAGAAGAGCATGGCGGTAAACCTTGAATTTAACGGTTTAACGAGAACTCTAAAAGATGATGAGGTGGAAGTTGTTGTGGGAAAGATAGTGGAGTCGTTAAAAGAGAAATTCGGAGCATATTTAAGGGAGAAGTAGTATGGAAGACGAAATCTTACGAAAGCTTGAAGAAAAGATTTCAAAAATAGAATCGTACATAAACAATTTAAAAATGGAAAATAAAGAATTAAAAAGTAAAATAGAAATTTTGCAAGAAGAAAAGTCGAAGTATGACGAAGAAAAGGAAAGTTTAAGACAACGATTATCAGCTCTTTTACAAAAATTAGAACAATTCGAGCAGATTTGAATGTAGCAGGGATTTAGAATATAATGGAAGAAGAAAAGAATATTGAAATTAATGTTTTTAATAGAAAATATCTCTTTAAGATAGTCGATAATATAGATAAAAATAAACTTGATAGGATAGTATCGTATATTGAGAAAACGATAAATCAATACGCATCTAAATTATTAGGAAAGAGAACTAAAGAAGAGATATTATTACTGGCAACTTTGAACATAACTTATGATTTGCTTACTTTGAAAGATTATAGCGAAGAGTTTAAAGATAAGCTGTTTAGACAGCTTGTAAAATTAGAGAACGAGTGTATTAACTAATTTAAATATTCTAATCCCTGCCATATTCGTGATTGCTTAAGTTTTTTGAGCCAACACCTTACCTTTGGGGAACCGGCTCGGATATGGATTGCAGACCATTCCGATGGTGCTATGAAATATCCGTAAGGTGCCCACTTTAAAAGTAAGGTTCAAACAGCTAAGATTTACACGGTATGGTGGGGATAGATTATTTTATAGAAAGAAGGTGATTTATGAGCATGTTAATGGTAGTAATAGGAGCTATTGTAATAAGCTTGGTAATGCTTTTTCTCGGATATTTCATAGCAAAGAGGCAGAGAGAGAATCGACTTAAGACGGCAAATGAGATTGCGGAAACAATCATTGAAGAGGCAAAGAAAGAAGCTAGCGCCTATAAAAGACTTGCGGAACTTGATATTAAAGAAGAGATGGCGCGTCGCAATGAGGATTTCGAAAAGAAAAAACAGCAGCGATTGAGAGAGGTTATTGAAAAAGAGAAGCTGATTGAGAATGAAAAGAGAGAAACGGAAAAGAGAAACGAGCTTCTGAAGATGCGTGGAGAAGAGCTGAATAGAAAAGAGCAATCCATTCAGCAGAGAGAAAAAAATATAAAGACAAAAGAGGAAAGGATAAGGGAAATTATAGATCAGGAGAACAAAAAATTGGAACAGATTTCCGGTATGACAAGAGAACAGGCAAAGCAGATGTTGATTAACAATATGCAATCGGAAGCGAGATATGAAGCCGCTCAACTCATAAAACGAATCAAGGACGAAGCGAGAGAGAAGGCTGAGAAAGAAGCTAAGGAAATAATTACATATGCCATACAGAAACTTTCCACGGATCAAGTTGCCGAGACAACAGTTTCCGTTGTGTCATTACCGAATGATGAAATGAAGGGACGAATCATCGGTAGAGAGGGAAGGAATATAAGGGCTTTTGAAAATATCACCGGGGTAGAGCTTATCATTGATGATACTCCCGAAGCGGTAAGTATATCCAGTTTCGATCCGGTGAGGAGGGAAATAGCAAGGCTATCTCTCGAGAAATTGGTACAAGACGGAAGAATTCATCCTGCGAGAATAGAAGAGGTTGTCAATAAAACGGAAAAAGAGATTGATAACATTATAAAAGAAACGGGAAAAGAAGTTGTTATGGAGCTTGGTATTTTGAATATCCATCCCGAACTCGTGAAATTACTCGGGAGATTGAGATACAGAACAAGCTATGGACAAAACGTACTTCAACATTCCAAAGAAGTGGCATACCTCGCTGCATTTATGGCTGACGAACTCGGGCTTGACAGGAATTTGGCAAAGAGAGCGGGGCTCTTGCATGATATAGGTAAAGCTGTGGATCAAACTATGGAAGGGACCCACGCTAAAATTGGTGGAGAACTGGCAAAGCGATACGGTGAAAGTGAAATTATAATAAATGCTATTTGGGCGCACCATGAAGAAATTGAACCCATATCACCCATTGCCGTTTTAATTCAGGCGGCCGATACTATTTCCGGGGCAAGACCCGGAGCAAGAAGAGAAAGTCTCGAAGCCTATGTCAAGAGACTTGAGAATCTTGAACATATCGCAAGTTCTTACGATGGAGTGGAGAAAGTATTTGCCATGCAGGCGGGAAGGGAAGTCCGTGTAATTGTGGAGCCGGAAGCCATTGATGATGTTAAAGCGTCGGAGTTGGTGGATTCCATTGCAAAGCAGATCGAATCCGAATTGAAATACCCCGGACAGATCAAAGTCACAGTTATAAGAGAATTGAGGGTATCCGAATATGCGAGATAAACTTCGGGTCATTTTTATCGGTGATATAGTTGGTAAAGGGGGAAGAAGAATTGTCAAAGAACTTGTTCCTTCGCTGAAATCGAGGTATGAACCCGATCTGGTAATTGCCAATGGAGAAAATGCGGCTAACGGGAAAGGATTAACACCGAAAATTACAAAGGAATTGCTAAATAGTGGTATTGATATTATGACATCGGGGAATCATATATGGAACAAACCTGAAATATTTGATTATTTGAATGAAACGAAGGTTCTTATAAGGCCGAATAATTATCCCGAAGGAGTGCCGGGTAAAGGGTTTACGACAATCGAAATTGATGATTACGGGAAAGTCGGAATTGTGAACACACAGGGTAGAGTGTTTATGCAGAGTATTGATTGCCCGTTCAGAAAGACCGAAGACGAGCTAAGTACTCTAAAAGATTGCAATGCGATAATCGTAGACTTTCATGGAGAGGCCACTTCGGAAAAGAAAACTTTTGCCAGATATTTTTCCGGAAGGGTGAGTGCGGTTCTCGGTACGCATACACATGTTCAAACGACAGATTGTGATATTTTAAACGGGACGGCGTATATTAGCGATGTCGGAATGACAGGCGCTTTTAATAGCATAATAGGTATGAAATATGAAACGGTTATCGATCGTTTTTTAAAGGCAATACCTACCCGATTCGAAGTAGCCGACGAGGATCTGAGAATGGATTTTGTGATGCTTGATATAACGGATGGACATACTGAGAAAATAACGGTGTTCGAATATGATATAATGGGTAACAAGGTAGTTGAAATATCAAAGGGAGCATAAATGAAGGTTCTAAAAGGCAACCCGGTAAAAGAAAAGATAATTTCCGATGTCAAAAATTATATCGATGCCGGCAAAGATAAAGTTGGGATTTTACTTGCTACTGATGACAAGTCCGCTGCTGTTTATGCAAGAGCACAGGTTAAAATGTTCAGTAAATACGGTATAGATGTGGATCTATATAGTCCTACCAAAGATGTGAAACAGGATGAAATTCTTTCTAGGATTAAAAAGTGGAATAGCGATGAAAATTTACATGGGATTATGCTTCTCTCTCCAATGTATCGCCAATTAAACAGGAATGAAATTGTTGAGTCCTTAGAGTCCGATAAGGATATAGAGGGAATCAAAGCGATTAACCTGGGGAAACTAATGCTCAATGAGAATGGACTTTTCCCTCCGACAGCTGTTGCATCCGTTGAAATTTTGAAATATTACGGTATAGAAACAGAGGGAAAGAATTGTGTTATTGCAGGGAGAAGTGTTATAGTAGGTAAATCTCTCGCGATTCTTCTTTTACGATATGACAAAATGGGAAATGCTACTGTAACCGTATGTCATTCTAAAACGGCTAATATTAAGGATTATTTAAGGAGAGCGGATATAGTTTTTGCAGCCATAGGAAGAGCAGGTTATTTCAAAGCCTCCGATTTTAAAGAGGGATCGGTTTATGTCGATATAGGAATCAATGTCGTTGAGAAAAACGGTAAAAGAATTATAGTTGGTGATGTAGAACCCGATAAAGTGGAACATCTATATGCTTATACACCGGTACCCGGTGGTGTCGGAACTGTAACAAATGCCATATTATTGAGAAATTATGTCGAATCAAAGCGAAGAAAAGATTTTAACTGTTAGCGAAATCAATCGTATTGTTAAGGAGATTATTGAAGATAATATTCCTCCGTTATGGATAACGGGGGAAATTTCAAATTATAAAGCCCATATTTCGGGGCATATCTATTTTTCTTTAAAGGATGAAAATGCACAAATTTCATGTATAATGTTCAAGAGTTATGCAAAAAATATTCCGGAGAATATAGGAAATGGTATAAAGGTACGTGTATACGGAGAAATAGGGGTATATGAGAAGGGTGGCGTTTATCAAATCTATGTGAAGGAAATAAGAGAAGAAGGAAAGGGAGATCTTCAGATTGCCTTTGAGAAGATGAAACGTAAGCTCTTCGAAGAAGGCTTGTTTGCCGAAGAGCACAAATTGCCGATTCCCGAATATCCCATGAAAATAGGCGTTATTACAGCTATTCAAGCTGCTGCATTAAGGGATATCATTAATGTCCTTTCGAGACGAGCTCCATTTGTGGAAATTATTCTGAGACCGGCGCAGGTTCAAGGGGAACAGGCAAAGTTTGATATTGTAAAAGCCATAGATGAACTAAACGAATACGGGGATGTGGATATTATTTTACTGGCGAGGGGCGGAGGTTCCATAGAGGATTTGTGGGCTTTTAACGAGGAGATAGTGGCAAGAGCGATTTACGATTCGAAGATACCGATAATTACCGGTGTCGGGCATGAAATTGATTTTACAATCGCCGATTTCGTTGCGGACTTGAGAGCTCCAACTCCATCGGCAGCAGCAGAAGTTGCCGTTAGAAGCAGGCAGGAAATTGAAGGAGTTCTCTTAAATTACGAGAAAGCGTTAAGCAGAGCATTTGTTAAAATATTAAACGATTATAACGGAAAACTGAATATTTACAAAGAGAGTTATGCTCTCAAGAAGTTTGTCGATATTGTCAGGCAGAGAAGGATAGATCTTGACAGATATGTGGAGAGAGCAAATATTTCCCTTTTAAGAACATTAAATGAAAAGGTCAGGGAACTTTCCTTTTTTAGTAAAAGAGTTGAGAGCACTAATTATAAGAACATACTCAAAAGAGGTTTTGTTATAGCGAGAAGAGATGGAAATATAATGAAAGCGAGGAAGGATGTAAATCTCTATGATAGGTTGATTTTTGAATTCTATGATGGTAAAATTAGAGGCATTGTGGATAAGAAAATAAAGGAGTGATAATGGATAGAGAATTATCATTTGAAGAAGCGATAGAGGAGCTTGAAGAAATCACGAACAAAATGGAAAAAGGAGAAATCCCTCTTGAGAAATCCATTGAACTGTACGAAAAGGCAAAAAAGCTCATAAAATTTTGTGAAGATAAACTCAGTAATGTTGAGAAGAGGATAAAGGAACTTAAAAAGGACGAAAATGGCAATTTTTACCTGAAAGATATAGAGGAGATCGATGAAGAATCTGATTAATGCCGCATTAAACGGGATTGTCAGTGAACTTAATATAGATAGCAATTTAAATGATGCCATTTCGTATGCGATAAACAGCGGAGGAAAGAGAATCCGCCCCACAATAGCATGTATGGTTTATAAAGCCAGAAAAAACAGTGTATCACGAGAGATCTTGAGAATGGCATCAGCCATAGAGATGATACACACCGCAAGCCTTATACACGACGATCTTCCCGGTATAGACAATGACGATTTTAGGCGTAAAAAGCCCACTGTGCATAAAAAGTTCGATGAAGCGACGGCAATTCTGGCAGGTGATCTTCTCTTTGTGAAGGGGCTTGCACTACTTTCCGAAAATGATAAACTCGGTAAAATCGGTGCCAACATTATGGAATCACTTATTAACGGTGAATTTCTTGATATAAAGTACGAAAACAAAAAAGTAAAAATAGAAGATTGGCTGCGAATGGTAAAAGGAAAAACCGCTGCACTGATTCGATTATCATTTCTAACAGGAGCGATACTCGCGGATTACTCAAACGAAGAAACGGATAAGCTCGGTGAAGTCGGAGAATCAATAGGAATTGCTTTTCAGATGACAGATGACTTGTTAGATGTAATCGGAAGCGAAAAGGAGGTTGGGAAGAAGTTACGTAAAGATAGAGAGAAAGGGAAATGCACGGCTCTTCAATATTGTTCGGTAAACGAGCTTAAGGAAAAAACGGAAATCTACTTTAACAGAGGTATTGATATAATAAAAACGATAGATGGTGATTTTAACGATTTAATCGAATATTTAATTATCTTAAAAGAGAGGACAAAATGACTGTCTCTGTGGGCATAAAAATTGTACTTGTCGCTTTATTTTCCGGGCTTGTGGCTCAATTTGCGAAATTTGTCTCGCATATACTTGTATATCATAAAATCGATTTCGTGAAATTGTATCAAACGGGGGGAATGCCGAGCGCTCATTCGGCAGGAGTAATGGCTCTCTCGACGATGGTGGGTGTTTACGAAGGATTCGGATCGATTATCTTTGCAATCACACTTTATTTTTCATTAATAGTCATGTACGATGCGGCAGGGATAAGGAGATCTGCAGGTCAGCAGGCACGTGTTTTGAACATGATAATTGCGAGAAGAGAAATAAGAGATGTCAATAGATTGGTTGAGCAACTCGGGCATACTCCTTTTGAAGTCTTAATGGGGTCGATTTTAGGAATATTAATGGCGGGTGTATTTTTATGATAATTGAGCGAATCGACAGTCCTAACGATTTGAAATCGTTGAACATTGAAGAGCTGAAAATACTGGCAAAGGAGATCAGGGAATACATTATACAAACCGTATCAAATACGGGTGGTCACCTCGCTCCCAGTCTCGGTACCGTGGAATTAACTCTTGCACTACATTATGTATTTGATGCTCCCATGGATAAAATTATATTTGATGTCGGACATCAGGCATATACACACAAAATAATTACGGGAAGAAGAGAGGCATTTAAAAATCTCAGGAAATACAAAGGATTAAGCGGATTTACAAATAGAAAAGAAAGTGAATACGATCCATTCGGAGCGGGGCATGTGGGAACAGCCATCTCATCAGCTCTCGGTTTTGCTGTTTCAAGGGATCTTAAAGGGGGCAATAATAAGGTGATTGCCGTAGTAGGTGACGGAGGATTGACAGCGGGAATGAGTTACGAAGGTTTAAATAATGCAGGTTTTTTAAACAGAGACTTTATTGTAGTCCTTAATGATAATGAGATGTCTATTGACAAAAATATAGGGGGCATAGCAAAATATCTTGCAAGAATAACAGCTTCGAGTGAATACTATTCCGTTAAAAGTGGCATTTGGAATTTTGTGGACAATGTAACGAACCATAATGAAAAAGTTATAAAATTTATGAAAAGGGTAAAGGAGAGCGTAAAGAGACTTTTTATAGAAACTCCTACAATCTTTTTTGAAGAATTTGGGTTTCACTATATGGGACCATATAACGGACACAAGCTGGAAGAATTAATCGAAGTTTTCAAATTTATAAAAAATCTTAAAGAGCCTGTTTTTGTTCATGTTATAACGGAAAAAGGGAAGGGATATAAAAAGGCGGAGGAGGATCCGACTCGTTTTCACGGGCTCGGGCCATTTAATATAGAAAGCGGAAAGGTCGACAAACCCGAGAACAGCCGCCCTAAATACACATCCGTTTTTGCCGATAAAATGGTGGATATTGGTGAAAAATACGAAGATGTCGTGGCTATTACGGCAGCGATGCCTCAGGGGACGGGATTGGTGAAATTTAGAGAACATTTCGGCGAGAGATTTTACGATGTGGGTATAGCCGAACAACATGCCGTAACGTTTGCCGGGGGGCTAGCAGCAGGGGGAATGCACCCGTTTGTCGCTATTTATTCAACTTTTTTACAGAGAGCTTATGATTCTATTATCCATGATGTGGCTTTGCAGAATTTACCGGTTGTATTTTGTATAGACAGAGCCGGTGTGGTTGGCGCTGACGGTCCCACTCATCACGGCACATTCGACATTGCATATTTGAGAGCTGTGCCGAATATGGTTTTAATGGCTCCGAAGGATGCGGAAGAGTTTAAAGAAATGCTGGAGTTTGCAGCGAAATACCGTGAGGGGCCGATTGCAATAAGATATCCCAGGGATACAATACCGAGATCCTTCGGGAAAAATGATGTAATCGAAAAGGGGAAAGCGGAATGGATTAAGAGGGATAAAAATGATACTGTAGTTCTTGCATTTGGTACGGGAAATGTAATTGCAAGGGAGCTGGATGAGAAAAAGAAAGTGAAATTCGATATGGTCAATTTGCGTTTTGCAAAACCGGTTGATAAGGAGCTTATCGGTAACATAGCAAGGGAATATAAAAATATGATCGTTATCGAGGAAGGGAATATCATGGGGGGCGTTGGAGAAGGGATTTTGAGAGATCTGTTTGAAAGCGGATTCAGAGGGAAATTTGCGATAATGGGATTTGACGACATATTCATTACATTTGGGGACAGGAAAATATTGCTTAATATTTCCGGTTTTTCATCGGATAAATTATTAAATGTAGTTAATAAATTGAGAGGTAGTAAATGATACAGTTGATTAATAAGCTTTTCGGCTCGAAAAATGACAGAGAATTAAAACGATATTGGAAAATTGTTCCCCTTATCAATGAGGAATATGAAAAATTAAGAAATCTCGGTGACGACGAATTGAAACATAAAACCGTTGAGTTTAAGGAAAGATTGAAAAACGGTGAAACATTGGATGATTTAATGGTTGAAGCTTTCGCCGTTGTTAAAGATACATGTCGAAGATTGGTGGGGAGAAAATGGACTGTTATGGGGCACGAGATGGAATGGAATATGATTCCGTTCGATGTGCAGTTGATAGGTGCGATAGTATTGCATGAGGGGAAAATTGCAGAGATGGCTACGGGAGAAGGTAAAACGCTCGTTGCGACAATGCCTCTTTATTTGAATGCTCTTAGCGGGAAAGGAGCGCACCTTGTTACTGTGAACGACTATCTGGCTCAGAGGGACAGCGAATGGATGGGGGAAATATATAAATTCCTCGGGCTTACCGTTGGTGTGATTAAGGCGGGGATGAACCCCGAGGAAAGAAAAGAAATGTACATGAGAGACATAACATACGGAACTAACAACGAATTTGGATTTGATTACCTCAGAGATAATATGGTTATTGAGCCGGAGCAGAAGGTTCAAAGGGGATTTAACTATGCAATTGTTGATGAAGTTGATTCCGTTTTGATAGATGAGGCAAGGACTCCGCTTATCATATCCGGTCCTGTGGAAGCTTCTCTACAACAATACAAGGAATTAAAGCCGCTTGTTAGTCGTATAGTAAAATTGCAGAATAGATATGTGAATGAGTTGATAACGGGGGCTATGAAGGATTTAGAAGCCGGGAATGAGCGGGAAGCGGCAGGGAAACTTTTACTTGCCCAGAGGGGGGCACCGAAAAACAAGCGTTTGATAAGATTATACAGAGAGAAAGGGGTGAAAGTGCTTGTTGAAAATTTGGAGAATGAGCTTATCAGGGATAAGAGTTTACCGCAATTCGACGAACAGCTTTACTATGTGATAGATGAGAAGGGAAACACTGTTTCCATCACGGATAAGGGTCGAGAAGAGATGTCCAAAAACAATCCCTCATTTTTTACCGTTCCCGATCTCAGTGAAGAATTTCAGAAGATCGATAGTGACGAGAGATTATCATCGAGGGAAAAAGCCGTATCCAAGGATGCTATTCAAAGAGAGTATGCGGAGAAGAATGAAAAGATACACAATATACACCAGCTATTGAAAGCTTATTCGCTTTTTGAAAGGGATTCCGAGTATATAGTAAAAGACGGAAAGGTAATCATAGTAGATGAATTTACCGGAAGGGTCATGCCGGGAAGACGTTTTTCCGAAGGGATTCACGAAGCTATCGAAGCGAAGGAAGGGGTTAAAATAGAGCAGGAAACACAGACCCTTGCGACAATTACATTACAAAATTTCTTCAGAATGTACGATAAATTGGCGGGCATGACGGGAACGGCGGAAACAGAGGCGGCGGAATTCTGGGAAATTTACAAACTTGATGTTATTGTAGTGCCCACAAACAGACCTGTAATCAGAGAGGATTTTCCCGATATGATTTACAGGACGAAAATAGAAAAATACAGAGCAATAATAGAGGAGATCAAAAGGCAACACGAAAAAGGGAGACCGATACTTGTGGGAACCATTACCGTGGAGGTCTCCGAGCAGCTTTCGCGAATGCTGAAGAGGGCAGGAATTTCGCATTCCGTTTTGAATGCTAAATATCATCAGAAGGAAGCGGAAATTATCTCACATGCGGGGGAAAAGGGAAATGTAACAATTTCCACCAACATGGCAGGCAGAGGTACGGATATTAAACTGGGAGAAGGCGTAAAGGAACTCGGGGGATTGCATGTCATAGGGACGGAAAGACATGAATCACGAAGGATTGATAGGCAGCTCAGAGGTAGAAGCGGAAGACAAGGGGACCCCGGTTCTTCGGTATTTTTTATCTCTCTTGAAGATAACCTTATGAGGCTTTTTGCTTCTGACAGAATTGCAAGTGCAATGGATAGAATTGGCGTAAAGGAGAATGAAGCGATTACACATCCTTTGATTACAAGAGCCATTGAGAATGCACAGAAAAGAGTCGAGCAGTACAACTTCGATATCAGAAAGCGTTTAATCGATTACGATGATGTTATGAACAAACAGAGGGAAGCGATTTACGCTATGCGTGATGAAGTGTTGTATAATAAAAATCCGGATGAATTTATACTCGGCAAAATTGAAAATGTTATTAATGACATAATCGAAAAATATACGGCAAACGGGAAGTATCCGGAAGATTGGGACTGGGATAATCTTATTATTAACTATATAAATGATTTTCTCGATGATCCACAGATAGCGGAAAAGGAGAAAGCCGAATTTACAAAAGAACGTTTATTCGATTATCTTTTTGATCGAGCTAAGAAGAATCTTGAATTGAAGAGGGAAGAATTCGGTGAGCTGTATGAGAAGGTTATGAAATTCGTTGTTTTGCAAACAATCGATTCGAGATGGAGAGACCATCTTTATGAGTTGGATGCATTGAAAGAGGGGATTGGACTCAGAGGATATGCACAGAGAGATCCTCTAGTCGAGTATAAAAAAGAATCTTATATGATGTTTGAGAACATGATAATAAATATGGATGAAGAGATTGTTGCAAAGATGTTCAGAGTGCAAATACGAAAAGAGCCACAGAACAAAACCGAACACAAAAAAACAAAAGGCAGAAAGAAAATTAAAAGGGCTTGACAAAAAGATTGTAAAATAATATTATTGTTAAAGAAGGTTTTTATGGCGAATATATTGATAATCGATGATGATAGGTTTTTGCTGGATATACTCTCTTTCACCCTTAAGAAAGCGGGGTATGATATCCTTACTGCAATGGATGGTAATGAGGCATTACAGATTATTGAAAATGATACCCCGGATCTTGTGATTAGTGATATTATGATGCCCAATATGGACGGATATACGATGCTTGAGAAGATAAGAAACAATCCAAAGACGATATCAACGAAGGTTATATTTTTAAGTGCCAAGGGAAACCCAAAAGATATTGAAAAGGGATATAATCTCGGTGTCAATGCCTATATTACAAAACCTTTTAACCTCCAGGAACTTCTAGAGAAGATAGAAAATCAACTCAAAAGCTAAGAGGGAAATATTAACGAGGATCTTTTTGAAAAACTAAAAAAGTTAATTGACTTAACGAAAAACGATAAAAATCAAAATCGGGATATTTCCGATTCGCTCAAGAAAATTCTTAACATTTCCAGGGAGCTCACTAAATCCGAGTATATTCTTATTTTTTTACTCGAAAGTAACGGGTTTGTTGTGAAATACGGCATCGGAAGAAAGGTTGACGAATTAATCGGTCATGTCCTTAACTCGGGAAAAGGGATACCCGGTTGGGTGATGCTGCACAATCAAATGGTAAATCAGATTAATGTATCAAGAGACATACGATTTGATTTTGATAATAAAATCTCTCTCACTATTTTACCCGATTCTGTCCTTGCCGTTCCCATAAAACGCGGGAACATAGCGGGTGGTGCTGTTGTTTTCTACAATAAGTCGCTGCATAGAAAGTATATGAAATCTGATGAGGAAGTAGCAAATTTAATTGCCGATATTTTTAGTTCCGAGGAATCGGAGATTACTATTGAGGACAGCATTATAAACGAAGCGGCTTCAATAAATGATATGGAAGTTAAAACAGAAGCAAAAGAAGCGGAGAAGACACCTGTTGAAACTACAGCCGAGGAAGAGAAAATCGAGAATAAAATGGAAATTGCTGCCAAAAAGGAAAGATCGACTGTTTCTGGGACCGCCAATGATATTTATAAAATTGCATTGGAGACTGTTACTTTACCCATTGTTCTCATTGATAAAGATTTGAAGATTCTGTTTATTAACAGAGCTTTTTCCGATGCGTTTGATATATCAAAAGACAATGTAATTTTAAAGGACATAACTACGGTTATGGATTTTCGAACGGAAAATAATGATAATTTATGGGAAAAAATTAAGATTGATTTTTTTAATCCATCACAGGATATAGCGGCGAGTAAAGCCACAATTGTTATAAAATCCGAAGAATCCAATGAGAAAAAGTATAATGTTGTATCTCATTATGTCAAATTAAACGAATATATTTTTGGAAAAGTCATAGAATTTGCTCCTCTCCCTACGGAGGAAGAGCTTCAGGCAAAAGAGGAAGAATTTATACAGAATGTTTCCCATGAGTTAAGAACACCTCTTAGTGCAATTTTAGGCAGTATACAAATTCTTATGTCGTCCATAGGCGATCAATCTGCGTTGGGAGAAACCGAAAAGCGTTTTCTATCCATTATAAACGAGGAAGGAGAGAAATTTTCAAAGGTTCTTGAAAATATCATCAGTATGAATATGAGCGCAAGTGGAGAGGTCGGGACGATAAAGAAAGAAGAGGTGGATTTAGTTGAAATAATAAATGATGCCGTGAAACAGTATGAAGAAAAAGCGAAGAGTAAAAATATTAACATTGTTGTTGATCTCAGCGATAAATTGGGCTCGATTAAAGGTGATAAAATGGCGCTTTTCTATGTTTTCAGTCAATTGATAGATAATGCTATAAAATTCAATAAGGAAAACGGGGAAGTGAAGATATCGAGCCCCGGTTTGATCATCTTCGATAATATATGGCAAGCGCAGGTTACCGTTAGGGATACCGGTATCGGAATAAGTAAAGAGGATATACCTCACGTTTTCGATAAATTTTTCAGAGTAGAAAATAAAGTGCATACGGAAGCAGGAACGGGGCTTGGTCTATCCACTGCAAAAGATATTATAACAAATCATGGCGGAATGATTACATGCAAGAGCGAACCGGGGAAATGGACCGAGTTTATTGTGATGATTCCTGCGGAATCCATGCTATAAGTATTCTACCGAATCAACATAAATTCTGGATTTTCCTTTTCTTTGAATCGATTTTAAGAATGTAAAATCGGAAAGTTTTTTTGTTTTGATGATTATTTCATTATTTGATTTCGATATTGTTGTGGAATTACTTTCGTATCTTGACAATTGTTCGTAGAGTCTCTCGGGAAAAGGTCTGTTTTCAGATGTTTTGACGGTGATTGTGTGGAAGTAAGGTGGAAGAGAAAATTCTCTTCTCAAATTTAATGTATACGATATGTAATTTTCTATTTTGTTTGATGATAAATATGGGACGAAATCATAGTAAATAGGAGACTGTGTTATGATTTTTCCCCGAGGAACGAGAAATGATTTCAGATATTCAATGATACGTACGAAATGCCATTCGCTTTTGATTATATATTCGTTTAAAATATTCTCGATGGAAGGGATAATTATTGTGTGAAATTTATTGGGATAAAGGTCTCTGAATATAAAGGAGGTTGTAATAATCAGGTCATATCGACTTATTTCATTAATATTTAGGGGAGTATTCGCTGAAATTGTCTTAATATCTCCTTCGGTAAATTCATTTCTGAGTTGCGAAGCGATTTTTTCCATACCTGTTCCGGAAAAATTCAGATTGTTTGAACCACAGTTAATGCACCTTTTTATCGTAAAATACTTCTTGCATTTTTGACAGTAGTAAAGGTTATTCTTTCCAGTGAATGTGAGAGGAGTATTGCAAACGGGACAGCTTACGATTGTGTTACAATTGTTGCATTTCACAAAAGGATAGTAACCGAGTTGATTGTATATTATTAAAGTTCGTTCCTTTCTCTTTATACCGGATTTTATTTCCGATATTATCTGTTTTGTGAGAATATCGTAGGGATTCTTACTTTTGAGATAGTAGAATTCGGATTTTGTAGAATCGTTTTCAATCAATCTGGTTCTTCCCGCATTGATTGAAGGAAACAGGTTTATAGAGGGAGTTTTTCCTATTATATAGAGAGGAATGGCATATTCTTTGGCAAAAATTCCTGCTACGATTTCTGCATTGTAAAACGGCATGCTGTCGTAGTGAAAGTGATAAGGAGATTCCGGCATAAGGAATACAAGGGAAGCAATATTTTCATAGGGAAGGAAAAGAGCATCTCCCGTTCCTACAATTATTTTCGGATTCCCGGCAATTATATTATGGAATGAAATATTTTTCTCTCTATTGTGTAACGCGGATGAATAAAAACAGACATCATTTTTATAAACGGATCTTAAAAAATCAATAAGGTACTGATGAGAGAGAAGTTGAGGAAGAATAATTAAAATTCTTTTGTTCTCACTTAAATTAATGCGGATAATTTTGTTAATATAATCATACATGACAGGTGATTTGCGTATAAAAACGGTTCCTTTTCTGTCAATCGGTGTATTACTCTTGGGAAGTGAAGAAAAATCGGTGAATTCTGTTTTTATAGCATCATTACGACAGTTGAGGAGTGTTTTTACTTCCTTTATTAGACCGTGTTCAATCATTTTATTAACGGTGGAACGAGTCGTGTGCGAAAGTAATTCCCTTTTATCGATTCTGTCATTAATCAAAGCTAAAATCTCTTTTTCTCTTTTTGATGCCTTTTCATTCGATATTCTTTGATATTCGATTCGATAATTCGGGTTGGATGGAGGTATTAATTTTGTGCAGAATTTCCCGATATTTTGCAGAAAATAGTTTGAAGTCTTTTTTATAACGTTTAATGAGTTATTATTTATGACTTTAATCTTGTATTTTATGTCAATGATCTCTTTTAGATTTTTTACTTTTGTTTTTGAGCCGATTGTGACGACAATACCGTGAATTTTTCTGTTTCCAAGAGGAACAGTAACGATATTACCTATCTCTATTTTCCCGATAAAATTGTCCGGAATTGCGTATGTAAACAGTTGATCCACATTGCCATTAACGAGAACATCACATGTTTTCATGAAAATGATTATATTCTTTAAAGCGACCAGCGTCAACATAATGAAAGGAGAGATGTGAATCCGGGGAGCAATTTATTAATGTTTAATGTGTCCATACATATTTTTCGAAACTTTAGTGAAGGTAGACTTGTCTACCAAAAGAGCCATTTTTCGCTTGACTTTGTCATTCCGAACTTGTTTCGGAATCTCATTCTTGCCGGTTAATATGTTCATACCTATCTACCCAACCTCCTTCCAAACTTCTTGATTTTTTATTTTCAATGTAATATACTCATTTTATGATATTACAATTTTGGGCGACTGAACTGCTTCCGCAAAACAAATTGTATGGAAAGGAATCTATAAGTGTGAATTTTAGAAGGAGATGCAAAAATGGCTTTTAAAGCATTGTTTTTAGCCCATGCACCTGATGCGGATTATAAAAAACACAGGAGTGTTATTGACACGGGGAAGTACAGACTTTTAACCGTTGTTGTGAAATCCCAGGACGAGGCAATAAAAGTTGCAAAAAGTGTCTATAAAAAGGAAAAAATCGATGCCATTATGCTTTGCCCGGGCTTTACACATAGCGATGTTGCAGAGATATTTCAGGCTTTGGAAGGCAAAGTATCCGTTAATGTTGCAAGGGGAGATGGTCCAAGCGGTAAAATATCGCAGGAAGTTTTACAAAAAGAATTTTTCAACAAATAGTGCGAAAAGTTGACAATATTACTCGTATCCTCAAAATTAGATAAAAAATCATCTTTCCCTTTCAAGGAAGAGCATTGATGAATACATGCAAAAATTTCATATATAGTTTGACTTTATTTTATAATTCTGGTATCATTCGATAAATAAAAGGAAGGAGTCATAATGAACAAGTTAGAATTTATCAAAGGGATTTACCCGTTTGTTAAAGAACAGATAGATCGCCTTAATAAAAAGTTCTATCACAGTTATTTTCTCTTTGAAAACGAAACGGGACTCGATGTGATTAAGCAAGGACGACAGGAGCATATAAGTGAACACCCCGCTATTTTGGGAGGAGTAATTTCCGTATACAACGGAAAATATTTTGTAGAATATTCCATTTCCGATGTGGATAAGAATACTATCGCAAAAGTTGTTGACGATATGCTGGCTAATGTGCCGGTATTTAATATGGAGTATCGCGTTCCGGAAGAGGAATTGGGAGAGAAATATTTTAAAACAGAGCAAAAAATACCTCTCGATTCAATAAAACTTGAAGAAAAAATCGATAAGATAAGAGAACAGAGTGAACAAATTGCGAAAAAAGACGAGAGAATAAAAAATGTTATTAATGTATATAAAGAAAACTTTATTTTCAAATCGTTTATTTCCGCAAACAACTTTTTAACGCAGGATATTACGCGATTAGACAGGTTTATCCAGATTATAGTCAGTGATGGGAAATCGGTCAAATATAACTATGACGGTATATCGAAACAGGGAGGATACGAATATGCAGAACTTCCCGATAATATGATAGATATGACCGTAAGGGATGCAATTAAACTGCTTGGTGCAGGGCAAATTAAATCGGGAATTTATGATATTGTAGCATCTCCCGAAGTTGCCGGACTTATAGCTCATGAAGCCTTCGGACACGGCATGGAGATGGATATGTTTTTAAAGGAAAGGGCTATGGGGGCACATTATATCGGCGAGCAGATTGCCAGCCCTCTTGTGACGATGTATGATTCCGCTACTGAACCGGGTGAATCAGGCAGTTTTTTCTTTGATGATGAAGGAATGCCGTCTACAAGTACGAAAATTATCGACAAAGGTATCCTCGTAAGAGGAATGACGGATCTCAATTCTGCAATGCGATTAAATGTGGAGAGAAGTTCCAACGGGAGGAGAGAGTCTTACAAAAGAAAACCTTATGCGAGGATGACAAATACGTACTTTGCCCCCGGCGAGTCTACAAAGGAAGAAATGATCAAATCCGTCGATGAAGGTATATATTTGATAAAAGGCGGCAGCGGTATGGAAGATCCGAAAAATTGGGGAATCCAGATTGAGTGTCTCATCGGTGAAGAGATAAAAAACGGCGAACTTACGGGTAAAATCTTTTCCCCCATTTTTATTACCGGATATGTCCCTGATCTTCTTAAATCCATATCGATGGTAGGTAACGATCTTGAAATAAGCGGTCTCGGATATTGCGGCAAAGGGCACAAAGAGTGGGTAAAGGTATCCTCAGGTGGTCCGCATATTAAATTTAAAACAAGATTGGGATAGGAGAGTTTATTATGATTAAGAAAATAAAAGAAGCACTTAACAAGAACAATGAAATATATGCATGGGAGATAAAATCCGTTGAAAGTAAGTCCAGTCAACTGTTTTTAATAAAAAATTACATAGAGCAGCTGCGAGAGGTGAATACTGTGTCCTACTTTGTTAAAATCTATAATTTACATGAAGTGAACGGTGAAAAGCAGTTGGGGCTTTCTCTAATAAACATACAGCACAATGAAGAAAATATTGATGCGAGAATAGAATCGGCGATAAGAATTGCAAAATATTCGAATAATATCCCCTGGGAAATATATGGGGGCGGAGATTATTACTACGATAAAAATAGTGTTTCGGAAAAAATAGCTAAGGATAGAAAGGGACTGCTATTTGAATTTTACGACAAGTACAAGTCCGTTGAAGATAGTATAAAACCCGCAAGATACAGTAGCCTTGAATTGTTCGCAACATTGAACGATATAGAGTACATGAACAGTAAAGGGGTTAACGAAACGGACAGAAGAACCGTATTTGAAATCGATACTGTTGTTCTATCCGGGAATGAAACGAAGGATATGGAATGTCACAATTACAGGAAAGTCGTATTCCCCGAGATGCTTGATCTCGAAAATGAGATAAAAAAATCAGCCAAGTATGCAACGGATTCATTAAATTCAAAATTGCCGAAAAGCGGGAATTATCCGGTCGTTTTTATGGAAGAACCTCTTGAGAACCTATTTTCTCCACTCGTTTTCCAAACGAGCGGAAGGGCTTATTTCCAAAAACAATCCATGCTGAAAATAAATGAAGAAATCGTTGATTCTGCAAATGGAGATAAAATAACTCTAAAGTCGAATTCAAATGTTAAAAATGGTTTAAAAACGACCAAATTTGATGAAGATGGTGCTCCGTTGCAAGATTTTACTGTTATAGAAAATGGTATTTTTAAAAAGAGATGGAATGATGTCAGATATTCGGAGTACAACAAAGAGGAACATACGGGAAATTTCGCAAACATAGAGATAGGAACCGGCAATATTAGTATGGATGAATTTACAGATGATGAAGAGACAATTTACTATGTTATGTCATTTTCTTCATTTAGCCCGGATCCCATTTCAGGAACATTCGGAGGAGAAATCAGACACGGTTATGAAGTCTCTAAGAACGGAATAATACCTGTTAAGGGAGGTTCCGTGTCGGGAAGTATAAATGAATCATTTAAAAACATATACCTATCGAAAGAAAAGGTGTTGCGAGGTGAGTATTTAGGTCCGAAAGCCGTTAAGTTCAAATCATTGAACATAACAGGAGAGTGAGATGTTACCGAAAAAGCACATTGAAGATTTTTATAAAGTCTGTCAGGTCCTTTTGAATAATGAAAATGTCAACGATATTATAAAGAAAACATTCAAAGCAATATTTAAGATTATTTCAGCCCAAAGAGGGATTTTGTTGATTAAATCCAATGAAAACAAATTTAATATTTTTTGCAGTATAAATATCAATGACAATGAGATAGAGGAAGAAATGAGTATCATAAGTAGAACAATCGGTGAAATAGAAAAAAGTGAGAAATCGATTCTAAAAAACAATATTCAGATGGAGGAATTTAACGACTCTCATTCCAGTGTGGAGATCTATGATATCTATTCGCTGATTGCCGTGCCGATTTTCAGAAACGGTGAGTTACACGGTGTAATCTATTTTGATACGAAAACTTCACACAAACAATTTGATAGAAGTTCTCTGGAGTTTGTGGATTTGATTGTTAAATGGTTGGCGTTACTAGTGGAGAACCACAAACTATACGATATAATCAATGATAAATTGTTAAACCCCAGTATAAGAGAACGCAATATTAAGATGGAAGATATAGTCGTAAAATCGCCGGTTAGTTATCAGATTTTTGAAAAATTAAAATATTATGCCAATAATTCCATACCGTTCCTCATAGTCGGAGAAAAGGGCACGGGAAAAAGTTTTTCTGCTCGTACAGTTCACAATAGCTCCCAAAGGAGCTCAAAGCCTTTTATTGTAATCGATTGTACTGAAATTACAGATAATAATTACAAAGATTACATAACGGCAAAAGAAAGCGGGAAAAGCAGCATGTTAAATGGTGATGGGGGAACGGTGCTGTTTAAATATTTAGAGAAGATGCCTCTGAAAATGCAAAAAGAGATACTAAAGATTCTTAAAAAAGGAATTGAGATTAGCTTAAGTGGAAATATTAAAAAGAAACTTGATGTTAGATATATATTCAGCGCAACGAAATATCTTGATGAAGAGGTTAAAGAGGGGAAATTTCTCGATGAACTTTATTTTTTTCTGAAAGGAAATATCATTTATATTCCCCCCTTAAGAGATAGAAAAGAGGATATCGAAGCCTTTGTTGAAGATTACCTTAGCAAAGTTTCATTTTCGAAAAAGAATTTTACGAAAAAAACGATGCAAGTTCTAAAGAACTATGAATGGAACGGTAATTATGATGAACTGAAAAATGTAATCTCATCGGCGCTACTTGCTTCAAGGGACAGGTATATAGGGATTAAGGATTTACCTCTTGAGATTCAGCGTTCCAAATCCAATATATTTAATATTCCGGTAAAGACATTGAAAGAAGTTGAAAAAGAGACAATTTTAAAAACACTTGAGATATTTAATGGCAACAGAAAAATAACTGCTGAAAAACTCGGTATAAGCCTGAGGGCATTGCAGTATAAAATTAAAGAGTATTCGGAAGGCAAGTAGGGAAGGAAATGCTTGACATAAAAAATAGGTTGGTGTAGTATATCCAAATGAAAAGAGCGATATTATTTATATTACTGTTTCCGTGTTTTGTTTTTGCTACTTCTTTGAATTTTTCTACATTTGTGTCTGATTTTTCAGAGAAGATATATGATGCGGATTCCATGCAAATTGCTAAAATTACGGGGAAATTGTATATTCAAAAACCCAATCTGTTGAGAATGGATGTTAAAACACCGGAAGAACAGGTGATGATTGTTAAGGGCGATTCGGCAATGATTCAAATAAAAAATACAAAGCAAATAACATATTCTATAATCCCGAAAGAAAACGCGTGGTTGATTCCTTCCAACATACTTTTTAATACGGATAGCCTTTTCAATGTCAATAAAACCGGGGATACGCTCGTTATCACTCCGAGAGATTCCACGATTCCTCTGGATAGTATAAAAATAAATAAAAATTCACCAATTGAATTTATGGATATCTTTACGAAGGATCAGATGTTGAAGTTTCGTTTTTCAAAACAGCAAATTGACAAAAAATTAAATCCGAAACTGTTTTTATTTCCTAAAAGTAGCAAGTAGGAGCAATGAAAATCCGGGATTATTTAAACGAATCCTTTAGAGTTTCCATGCTAAAATTGTTCCCGTTGAGTATGATTTACTATTTGTATTTTATGATAGTTTCTGTTGTTATGAACATAACAGTTTCTCCGCTTCTTGCAGGTATTGATAAAACTTCTCTACAGGTGAATCCTTTTGATGTAATTGAAATAATGAGAAATAATTTTTATGCTATGGGGAGTGCGGGGATTATCAAATTTTTTGTGGCAATATCATTGGCTATTACTTTGCTTGTGTCCATTTTCCTTTTTATGGATGCTGCAAACAGATTCATCCTTATGGATGCAATGCTCAATGGGAAAACAAAATTCAGCATAAAAGCATATCTTTTTATCGGAAATGTCTTTTTGAAGCGTTTTTTTCAGATAGCCATATGGTTTATCTTGCTTTTTGCCGTTGCATTTTTATTTAATTATGCTTTAAACAATCTTTCTGTCTATCTTTCGAGAATAATGGCAAACATGGTACCGATGTTGAAGTATTCCGTACAGATAATTATTTTTACTTTTATAACGGGAATACTGATTTTCGTCTATATTTTCACTGCTTTCCTGTATTTCTTTTTCCCTGCTATTGTAATAGTTGAAAATTGCTCCGTTAGAAGTGCGATGCAGAAAATTTTGGCAATTGTAAAATCCTTCGAAACATTTGTTAAATATCTCGTATTTACAGTAGTTGTTGTCTTTATAACACTTTTATTTTCTATTGCAGCGATGGGAATTGTTTCCGTTTCGGTTATAGCTCCCGCCCTTTATCCGTTTTTATTCGTGCTATATACTTTTGTTTTGATTTACACGATTTTATTTGCAGAAGCGGCAACGCAGATCTTCTATTTGGACAACAGAATTAATTAAGATCCTCTATTTCTTTAATTAATTTATTCAAAAAATTAAGTGATTCCACAGGTGTCATTGAGTTAATATCGATAGATTTTATCATGGAAATTATATGCGAGCGCTTATCGAAAAGTTCCATTTGATAAGCCGTTTCTTTTTTACTCTCTAATTTACGGAATGTAATTTTTCCCTCTTCTTCCAACATTTCAAGAATCTCATTGCTCCTTTTTATGACATTTTCAGGTATGCCCGCAAGTTTTGCAACATAAATCCCGTAGCTGCGGTCACTTTTTCCTCTGACGACCTTTCTTAAAAAGATAACCTTATCCTGCCACTCCTTTACGGATAAGCAATAGTTTCTCAAATGGGGGAGATAATTTTCCAATCGAGTTAACTCATGGTAATGAGTTGCAAAAACGGTTAACGGATTTCGATTTGCATTGTTGTGGATATATTCGATTGTCGCCCAGGCAATACTCATTCCGTCATAGGTGCTTGTACCGCGACCGATTTCATCTAGCAGAACGAGGGATCTTGATGTCGCGGTATGCAGAATAAAAGCCGTTTCAACCATCTCTGCAAGGAAAGTGCTGATTCCCTTTGAGAGGTCATCACTTGCGCCTATTCTTGTCAAAATTCTGTCGAATATGCCGATTTCAATTTCATCGGCAGGAACAAAGGAACCGATCTGTGTAAGTATGGCTATCAAACCGATTTCTCTGAGATAGGTGGATTTGCCTGCCATGTTGGGACCTGTTAGAAGCATGATTCTCTCGTCAGAATCGATATGAATATCATTAGGGACAAATGATTCCGTGTATTTTTCAACAATAGGATGCCTACCATTCTTAACATAAATGCAAGAATTATCCGATAATTTAGGTTTCGCCGTATGTGTGGAAAGGGCGTATTTGGCAAGAGAGCAGATACAATCAATTTCCGAAATTGCTTTAGAGACCTGCACAATTGATTTAGAGTATTTGTTGAGTTCTTTAAGAAGTTCGGCATATAGCTCTTCTTCGAGCTTTTCGGCTCTCTCCTCAGCACTCAAAACTTCCGTTTCGAATTTCTTCAATTTTTCCGTATAATATCTCTCGCTGTTTACAAGCGTTTGTTTTCTGATATAATCTTCCGGTACTTTTCCCGTATGTGATTTGCTTACTTCAATAAAATAACCAAAGACATTGTTGTATTTAATTTTAAGGTTCGGTATTCCCGCTCGTATCCTCTCTTCACTCTGATAATTTGCTATCCAATTTTTTCCGTTAAAAGCAATTTCTCTGAGCCTGTCGAGTTCTTCGTTAAAACCGGTTTTTATATACCCCCCGTACTCGGAAACATCTGTTCCATTCATCCGTTTTTCGATAATCTCAACGATGCTATAATCGAATTTTAATCGCTCCTTAAGCCTTTTCAGAAGAGGTGTTTCAAATACAATTTCATCAACAATTGATTTAATGATTTTTAAGCTGTTATTAAATGCAATCAGTTGCAAAGGATGTATTCGAGCATTTGTAATTTTTGAATTCAAGCGTTCAATGTCCGAAATATTTTTTAATTTTGATGTTAACTCATTTAGAATACGATTATCATTTGTCAATTCTCCAACGGCTTCCTGTCTCTCGTATATTCTGTTTTTATCAATAAGGGGGAATGTTAACCACTCGCGTAATTTGCGTGAGCCCATGGTCGTAACGGTGTAGTCTATGATTTTAAGAAGTGATGGTTTTTCTGTTTCCGCTCCGGGTAGTACATCGAGAGTATCCATTGTTTTTTTATCAAGAATGGCAAAATCGGATGTGTCAATGAGATTTATCGATTCTATTCTCGGCAGAGTCTCCATTTTGATTTCCTGCAGGTAAGAAAGCAAACCGCCGCAGGCTGAAATATAACCGGATTCTTTTAATCCGAAACCGTCGAGATTCGCAACTTTGAAATACTCGCATAGCTCCTTTTCGGCAAATTCTCTGTCAAAAACTATGGATGTATACGGTTTTGCAATATTGTTCTCAAAATTGATATTATCAGGATAAATAATTTCAACAGGGCTAATACGGTCTATTTCACCGGGGAGGGAATCCTTATCCGTTTTCATAACATTTAGAATCGCAATGGAAATATCGATGTATGCAATGTAAAATGTATCATTGTCCTTGTAAATGGACATTAAGTAGTTGTATTCCTTTTCTTTCAGGAGTGTATCATCTAAGATTGTACCACTTGTTATGATCTCGGTAACCCCTCTTTTCACTATTCCTTTGGCGAGTTTGGGGTTTTCGAGTTGTTCGCATATTGCAACTTTATAACCGGCTTTGACCAGTTTTGATATGTAGATGTCTTTTGCTTTTACGGGAAAGCCCGCAAGAGGAGGGGCTGTATCCTTGTTCTTTTCCGTTGAACGCTTTGTCAGAACAATATTTAAAACCTTCGATGTTATATTCGCGTCTTCAAAGAAAGTTTCATAAAAATCTCCCATTCGAAATAAAAGAATGGCATCCTTATGCTTTCGCTTAATTTCCAGATATTGTTTCATTAACGGAGTGATATTTCTCTTTTTATCTGTCATTAATCGTTAATTTTCGTAATCCAACAGGAAACTCCCTCGGCTTTTCTGAATATTTTAATATAATCTTCGGCATTGTTTTTATTATTAAATTTACCGATAATAACTTTATATCGTGTAGTGCCGTTTGAGAAATCCTTAAAAATGAATACGTTATAACCTTTCGCTTTGTATTTTTTTTCCAATTTTTTTGCATTATTTTTATTTGAAAAGACGCCGATCTGTATGCCGTATTTGGTTGTCGTATCTTTAGCAGTTTCAATGGTGATATTGTTGTTCTTGTTATTCCCTTTGGAGAGCTTTTCGAGAGATGTTTTAGAGAGCTTATAATAGGGAGAAAGCGTATCTTCGTTTACAACAAGGGAAAAATAGATTCTCGCGGAATCCGTCTTATCTATCATTGCGAATGATTTTCCGAGCCAGTACTGAACCTTTTGTCTTGCAAAATTGGAAAGAGGGCGTTTTAATGCTTTTGAAAAATAAGATATTGCCATCTTATACGCTTCCATTGCATAGTAATATTGCCCCAACCTTATAAGAGCCAGTGTGGCTTCCTTTCTCTTGGGGAATCTCTTGCAAATCTCCTTATAGTACTTTGAGGAAAGTTCCGCATCTGATGTAAGATCGGCAAGATGCAAAATTACTCCGGGTAAAATGGAAGTGTCTCGAGATGTCTTATAGAGGTTTGTAAGAATTCTAACGGCATCATCCAACTTATTTTTAGAAATGTACGATTCCGCTTTTCTGTAATCGGAAATGTCCGATGCAATCAACGGGGAGATTATTAAAAAAATCAGGGACAGATAGATTAATTTTTTCATTTCAAATCATTTCCATGGTTTTAAAGTTCTTGCAAACGGGACACCTCATATAATATCTATCGAACTTGGAATGACATTTATTGCAGATAAATACCCCTTTATGGGATAAGGCTATGCGGTTCAAATCGGAAATTGCATCAAGAAGTTTACTATCCTGATTTGTTACGGCATAGATGTATGCAAGGTCCACATGACTCTTTAAATTGTCGGGATCTGCTTGTATAATCTCGTTTATAATCGAAAGAGTTTTATCGTAATTTCCTTTTTTCAGGTAAATATCTTCAACTTCCTGAAGAATGATATAATTGTTTTTCGCATATTTTGATATTTGCAAAATGACATTTTCAAATTGATCCAACTGTTCCGGAGATCTGTACTCTTCCCTCAGCATTTTTGCAATTGTGTGTGATAGGTTACTATTGTGGTTCAGAACGAAGCCAAGGAGTTCCGCTGCCTCCTCCAATTTCCCCTTTTTAAGGAGTATCTCGGCTTTGTACATGGATGCAAAATCACTTTTTTTATTGATACCATACGCTTTGTTTATAAGTTTTTCCCCTTCACGTTCTTTTCCCTCATTGATCATTTTTGAAGCAATAAATGCAAGATAATCGGCATATTCATATTTGGAAAACACTTTCTTTGCTATTTTCAGGGCTTTATCGTAGTTTTTTAGCGATTCATAGCATGTTAGCTCCAGCTCTTTTATAATTTTATCTTGCCCCTTGGAGATTTTATATTGGTTCCTTAACTGAGAAATAATATCAAGAGCCTCGTCATAGGCATTCAGAAATAGGTTATCTCGTATTATTTCAATATTAATATCTATGAGTCGGACATCGGGAAGACCGACTCTTTTGGAAAGAAATGTATGTAAATCGAGAGCCTTTTTGTAACGTTTCGTAGCTCTGTAAATATCAGCAAGCATAAGGAAATAATCTATGTTATCCGTATCCTTTTCGATAAGATCATTCAATCTGGTTTCGGCATCCCTGTAATTTTCCTTCGCAATGAATCCCTGTATTTCTCTTATATTTTCTTCAAGTCGATTTTTTCTATATTGCTTGTTTTTATTTAAAATATGATTTATGTAAAGTAAAATTATGAGGAGTAGAAAAAGAGATAAAATGATGTAAAATGTAGTAAGGGTCATGATTCCTCCTCTTCTTCCGTTTCGTCTCTTCCTTTAATAGGGAGTTTTCTTATCTCATCGAGCTCCGTTTTCATCTCGCGTATTTTTTTCTCGAGGGAGCGAATTCTCCTTCTGAATCTGATTTCGTCACCGATTTTAATTATTAACATAAAGACTAAACCGGCAAGGAAAGAGTACAATAAAATCAAAAAGAGGGGAACAGTATTGTATGTTTGGTTAAAGAATTTAAAAGAGATGAAAATCGAATTGTTTTCTATTCCGACTATAGCTCCGATAACTACAAAAATGACAAGCACTATTATTGTAAAAATACCCATTTTATCCTCCTAAATCTTGAGCCCGAAGGGGGTATGCCCCCTTATTGATTTTATTACGACTTTGGCTGTTCTTGAATATTCACCGTTATAAACAACAATTTTATTACCATCCGTTCTTCCGTAAAGTTCTTTTGGATTGCGTTTGCTTGTTCCTTCAAAAAACACTTCATATGTTTTTCCTATCATTTCTCTGTTTTTATCATAACTGATTCTGTTTTGTATGTCAATCAATCTATTAAGTCTGTATAGCTTAATCTCTTCAGGAATTTGTTCTTTAAACTTCGCCGCTGGAGTCCCTGTTCGTGGAGAATATTTGAACATATAAGCAAAATCATATCTTATGTCGTTTACAAGTTCCAGAGTCATATTGTAATCTCCTTCCGTTTCTCCCGGAAACCCCACGATTATATCCGTCGTTATTACGAACTCCTTATCCACATTTCTTATTCGATTAATAATCTCTTTATATTCTTCAATTTTATAACCTCTATTCATTTTTGTCAATATTTTATTCGAACCGGACTGAACGGGGAGATGAAGCGACTTGCATATTCTCTTCGTTGAGAAAATCGTGTCAATAAGCTTATCGCTGAGATCTTTTGGATGTGAAGTTAAAAATCGTATTCTCGGAATATCGGTTTCTTTTACAATCCGATTTAAAAGAGCGGGAAAATCAAGGTCTTTGTAGTTGTATGAATTCACATTTTGTCCCAATAATGTTATATCCAGTCCTCCCTTTTCGTATATCAGATTGATTTCCTTTATTATATCGTCAGCACTTCGTGATTTCTCCCGTCCCCTTGTATAAGGAACGATACAATATGTGCAAAAGTTATTGCAACCTCGCATAATGGGGACGAAATTTGTTCCGTTGTGTATATGCTTATTATATAGCCCCTCATATGTTGCCGTATCGTAATCGGTCAGGTCGTAAATGTTATTGGAAACGATCTCATATACTCTGTCATATTGATTGGGACGAATGACAAAATCCACATCGGGAATGATTTTCTTTATGTCGGATCTGTGAGCTTCCACCATACAGCCGGCAACGCCGATTTTCGTATTGTGTAATTTTTTATATTTCATGAGATTTTCTATACGTCCTATTGCTCTTTTCTCGGCATGTTCCCTTACGCTGCACGTGTTTACTATTATAAGATCGGCTTCTTCTTCGTTCTGTGCTTGTACATATCCGTTATTTTCCAATACACTGCCGATTAAATCGGAATCGTACATATTCATCTGGCATCCGTATGTGATAATATAATATTTAGGTGATTTTTCCATACAATTCCTCTTCTTTTATACCCTCTATTTTTATGTTTACAATATTACCGCTTGTGTGAGTGGAAGGTATTTTAACATTCAAATAGTTTGTAGTAAGTGCAATATTATTACCGAGCAGTGTTGATCTAAGCGTGTTTCCTATGTTCTTTTTTTTGAATTCCCTCTTTTTCCCGTCGATAATTTTGTGCAATTCTCTCGTATGTTCTTTAATTGTTCTGTTTGAAAATTTATTTTTATATAAGCCTGCAAGCGTTCCTTCTCGCGGGGAGTATTCAAAAATATGGAGATATGAAACGGGTAAATTTATAATATTTTTCTTTGTTTCTTCGAATTCTCTTTTCCCCTCTGTAGGAAATCCTAAAATTAAATCTCCCCCAATGGCGAATAACGGATCAATACGTAATAATTCTTCTATAATTTGGTATATATCTTTGACGGTGTGTCTTCGTTTCATTTCTTTTAAAGTGTCATCCGAAAGACTCTGCAGAGAGAGATGTGCCGTATGGGCTACATTCCCTCGCGTGAAAATTTCAATGTTATCTTTAATAACAGCGGGATCAAGCGATGAAAGTCGAAACACAAGATCATTGTGCTTCTTTTCCGCCCAATCAAGTATTCTTAGGATTGTTTTAATAGCTATGGCAATATTTGTTCCGGTTAACACAAACTCAAAAAAACCTTTTGAAATAAGGAATTCGATTTCTTTTTCGATATCGTTTTTATCACGAATAATTGGTTTTCCTCGGAGATACGGGACTATACAGTAACTGCAAAATTCATCACAACCTGTTTCTACGGAGATCAGCGGGCGGGATAATGCGGGTTGATAATAATTCGATTGTCCGTAAATAAGTTTATGTTTTGTAGCATTATTGATAAAAAGAATATCTTTATCCTCGATAATAGTTTTATCTGCAAGGCAACCGGTAACAACGATATTCTTCCCTTCGCTTTTTGCCTTACGTATAATCTTTCTGGTATCCCTCGTGGCTTTTGAAGTTACCGAACATCCGTTAATAATAATTACATCTCCATGAAGATTGAAAGGATTCTCAGATATAAAAATATTTCTTAGTACAGCCGATTCGTATTGATTTTGCCTGCAACCAATCGTTTTTATTTCAATATTCATTAATGGCGAGGATTATTCTTTATCAGCTTGATTCCCTCAAGAATGACTGAAATTATTTCCGCTTTTTCCTGATCGGAAGACATTTCTACTTCGGTAAATATATGACCTTCGTCGGATACAACATACTTCGGTTGAAGATGATTTAAAGCATAAGCGGCCACATCAGCTTTACATTTTTCACATTGGCACATATCCTTATCTTTTCTTATCAAGTCTTCGGTCAACCTTAAAACTTCGCTTTCGAGGTAGTTTTTAATCTCCATTTTAACCTCTCTCCTTTTTATAAACATTTCTTAAGATTTCAACGGTTTTATCATTAAGGTTTACATCTCTTCTTCTCATTGTTATACGAATCGTATCAATGGCTTTTTCGAAGGAATAGATCGTACTACTATTTCCCCATGAAAAGGAGGGATAAAATTTATCGGTGACATTTCCGCCGAAAATATTGCAGGAGATTCCCATAACTGTTCCGGTATTGATAAGTGTTCCGATTCCTGTCTTGGAAAAATCTCCTATTAATGTTCCCATCTTTAGCATTCCCGTATCTATCGTTTTTCCGTTTATAACCATTTTAACATTATGATAGTTGTTTTTTAAATCGGAATTTGTAGTAAGTGCCCCGAGATTCACCCAATCTCCTACAATCGAATGCCCTATAAATCCGTCGTGATGTTTGTTGACATAATCGAGAAACAGGGAATGCTCGATTTCTCCGGATATTCTGTTCACCTTTCCGAAGCTGCAACCCGGTCTTATCTTTGCGCTGTCCACGATGGAGCTTTTACCTATATAACAGGGACCCTCGATAAAGTTAACCCCCTTAAATGTAACATCGTC
>Ga0164318_10000389_pt1 | contig 32590 bp, 29 predicted proteins | sample GuaBasSedimGuay9_FD_113734 | JGI IMG/M metagenome (GOLD analysis project Ga0164318, IMG submission 113734) | Subseafloor sediment microbial communities from Guaymas Basin, Gulf of California, Mexico - Guay9, Core 4571-4, 0-3 cm | ecosystem: Environmental > Aquatic > Marine > Hydrothermal vents...
CAACAGAGCTTCAAACTGGATTGAACATTTGAAGGTGTTATGACCTATCTAACTTCTGCTAATTATTAGCCGCCTGTTAGTTCCATACAATACTATTGAATACTATTGGTTAGGTAACTATAAGTATACAAGGGATTATTGCCCCTACAAGCTGATCGATCGTAGGGGCAATCCCTTGTGGTTGCCCCTGGGGTGTTAAATTTGAGCCAATTTATTGGTTTATTTTTCACTCTATTTTTATTCCTAATGGGGAGATGGTGGGCTTCCGTGCGGCTTCAATCTTGGTTTATATTGAGTTCATTGCCGCCCGTTTACCCACCCTACAAATCTTGGGTGAAAAAAAAGTCATCCCGTACCTGAAATTTAACACCCCAGGTTGCCCCCCCTTGTGGTTGCTTTGAAATACTTTAATGATTATGACACGCTTGTTGAGCTTGGCTCTTTTGCATTTGCATTAGCGCACGTCGATAATCAACGGGCATGACTTTGACAAATTTTGGCAAATAGCCTTCCCAATTATCAAGAATCTGTTTGGCGCGATTGCTATTCGTATAATGCAGGTGCTTCTCAATCAAGGTTTTCAGGCGAAGGGCATCATGGCGTGTCATGTCGTGCATCACGTTGACTAAACCATGTGTTTCTAAATCACCGCTTTGATGATAGGCCTTCTCTAAAGCCATATCTTCTTCAGCTATCCCTTCTAATTCAACCATTGACAGGTTGCAACGCCGCTCAAAATCGCCGACTTCATCTAGCACATAAGCAATACCGCCACTCATGCCCGCTGCGAAATTACGGCCCGTTGAACCCAGAACGACGACAACGCCACCTGTCATATATTCGCAACCGTGATCGCCGACACCTTCTATCACGGCGATAGCGCCTGAATTTCGCACGGCAAAACGTTCTCCACCAATCCCTCGGAAATAACATTCTCCAGAAACGGCGCCATAGAGAACCGTATTACCTACGATAATGTTTTCTTCTGCGACTATCGGGCATTCAGAAGGCGGATAAATGATGAGGCGGCCGCCGCTTAAACCTTTGCCGACGTAGTCATTCGCTTCCCCTATCAGTTTAATGGTGACACCCTGCGCGACAAAGGCTCCAAAACTCTGGCCTGCACAGCCTGTGACTTGAATAGATATCGTGTTTTTTGGCAAGCCGGCATGTCCATAACGCTTTGCCACTTCCCCTGATAGCATCGCACCGAATGTCCGATTGCTATTATAAATGGGCACTTTAATTTGCACCGCTGTACCGTTTTCCAATGCTGGTTGTGCTTGCTCGATCAACGCTTGATCAAGGGCTTTGTCTAAACCATGCTCTTGTTTTTCACAATTGTAGGTTGCCACTTCTGGGCCGACTTGGGGTTTATATAAAATCTTTGAAAAATCTAGCCCTTTTGCCTTCCAATGTGAAATCGCTTGACGCATGTCGAGCTTATCTGAACGACCAATCATTTCATTGACTGTGCGAAAGCCCAGTTTTGCCATCCATTCGCGCACTTCTTCAGCGACAAACATAAAATAATTAATCAGATGTTCTGGTTGCCCTGTGAAGTGTTTTCGCAATTCTGGATCTTGGGTGGCAATGCCTACTGGACAGGTATTGAGATGGCATTTTCGCATCATCAAGCAACCCATCACTATCAGCGCGATGGTGGCAAAACCAAATTCATCTGCTCCCAACATTGCGGCGATGACGACATCACGCCCTGTGCGTAATCCGCCATCGGTTTGTACGGCTATGCGTCCACGTAAATTATTGAGTACTAATGTTTGATGCGTTTCCGCTAATCCAATTTCCCACGGTGATCCGGCATGTTTAATAGACGTAATCGGGCTGGCACCCGTGCCGCCGTCATAACCGGAAATCGTGACATGATCGGCATGGGCTTTGGAGACACCGGCGGCTACGGTACCTACACCGACTTCAGAAACCAATTTAACGCTGATACGCGCTTGTGGATTGACATTTTTTAAATCGTGAATCAATTGTGCCAAGTCTTCAATTGAATAAATGTCATGATGGGGCGGTGGTGAAATCAGCCCAACACCTGGCGTTGAGTGACGGACTCGGGCAATCGTTTTGTCCACTTTATGCCCTGGTAATTGGCCCCCTTCCCCCGGTTTCGCGCCTTGCGCGATTTTGATTTGAATATCATTAGAATTAACCAGATATTCCGTCGTCACACCAAAACGGCCTGATGCCACTTGTTTGATCGCGGAACGTTTGGAATCACCATTAGGCATGGGCTTAAAGCGTTCAGGTTCTTCCCCACCTTCTCCGGTGTTAGATTTACCGCCCAGGCGATTCATGGCAATCGCTAACGACGTGTGTACTTCATAAGAAATGGAACCATAAGACATAGCCCCTGTCGCAAAACGTTTGACAATCTCAGAAACGGGTTCCACTTCAGATATCGGAATAGGTTGTTCGGCCAATTTCAATTCAAACAGCCCACGCAATGTCAAGAAGCGTTCGTTTTGCTCATTGATGGTTTTCGCAAATTGATCATACAAAGCACGATTATTCTGGCGGGTAGCCTGTTGTAATGTACTAATGGTTTGGGGTGTCCAAGCATGTTCCTCACCGCGCACGCGGTATGCATATTCGCCCCCGACATCTAAAGCGTTGCGATACAAAGGCGCGTTACTAAACGCTAAGCGATGCCGACGCACCGATTCTTCGGCAATTTCCGTTAATCCCACGCCTGCCGTTTTACATTTTGTACCGGCAAAATAAGCTTGAATCAATTCATCAGACAAGCCAATGGCATCAAAAATCTGGGCTCCGCAATAAGATTGATAGGTGGAAATCCCCATTTTTGACATCACTTTCAGGATGCCCTTATTCACTGCTTTGATATAGCGTTTATGCACCTCTTCTGTCGTCAAGTCTTCTGATATCGAATCACCCAGTGTAGACAAGGTATCAAAAGCCAAATACGGATTAATGGCTTCAGCCCCATAACCGGCCAGCAAACAAAAATGTTGAACTTCACGCGCTTCACCCGTTTCTAACACTAAACCCGATTCTGTGCGTAACCCTTTATGGATCAAATGATGATGAACAGCCGAAGTGGCTAAAAGGGCCGGTATCGCAATGTGATCGGCATCCATTTCCCGATCAGACAGTATTAAAATATTGTTGCCAGCCAACACCGCTTGTTCAGCTTGATCGCATAACCGCGTCACGGCTTCTGCCATACCTGAAGCACCTTGTTCGGCTAGATAGCAGATACTCAAGGTTTTCGTTTTAAATGCGCCACCAGTACGGTTTTCAATCCGTCGTATCTTTTCTAAATCAGTGTTTGTCAGAATGGGTTGATGCACTTCTAACCGCTGATGTAAATCTTCTGTGAAGCCTAATAAATTGGGGCGCGGCCCAATTAAGGAGACTAAAGACATCACCAATTCTTCTCGAATAGGATCAATTGGCGGATTGGTGACTTGAGCAAAGTTTTGCTTAAAATAATCATACAACAATCGAGGACGATTCGATAAAACGGCTAACGACGCATCGACACCCATTGAGCCAATTGGATCTTGCCCACCGACAACCATCGGTATTAAGAAGAATTTCAAATCTTCTTGCGTATAACCAAAGGCCTGTTGTCGATCTAAGAGCGTTTCCTGAGTCGGTAACATCGACGTGATTTCGGGCGGCAAGTGTTCCAAGATAATTTGGGTTTCATCTAACCACTGTTGATAAGGAGCCCGATTTGCCAATTCCGCTTTTAATTCCGCATCATCAATAATGCGCCCTTGCTCGGTATCAATCAAAAACATTTTGCCGGGCTGCAAACGCCACTTTTTGATAATCTTTTCTTGGGGAATATCCAATACCCCCATTTCCGAAGCCATCACCACCATATCATCATTGGTGATTAAATAACGCGCGGGGCGTAAACCGTTTCTATCCAATGTTGCCCCTATTTGGCGGCCGTCGGTGAAAGCCACGGCCGCAGGGCCATCCCACGGTTCCATCAAAGCGGCACGGTATTCATAAAAGGCCCGCCGTTTTTCATCCATTAATGGATTATCGGCCCAAGCTTCTGGAATCAACAACATCATCGCTTCGGCCAAGGAATAGCCGCCGGCGACGAGCAATTCAAGCGCATTATCAAAACAAGCAGAATCAGATTGCCCTTCAGCAATCAAAGGCCATAATTTATCTAAATCCTCTCCCAAGTATTCGGAAGCCATAGCATGACGACGCGCTGCCATCCAATTAATATTACCGCGCAAAGTGTTGATTTCACCGTTATGGCAAATCATGCGGAAAGGTTGAGCTAAATCCCAAGTTGGGAAAGTATTCGTCGAAAAACGTTGATGAACTAAAGCCAGTGCCGTTACCATGCGCTCATCTTGTAAATCGGGATAATAATCACCGACTTGAGCGGCGAGTAACATGCCTTTATAAAGCAAAGTGCGTGATGAAAACGAGGGAATATAAAAATCAGCGTAATCAATATTCAATTGACGAAGCACAGTATGCTCAATCACCTTGCGAATCACAAAGAGTTTACGTTCAAAGGCATCCTGATCTGTGCAGTTATCACCTTTACCCACAAAGAGTTGTCGAATAACGGGCTCAATCGCTTTAACGCCTTCGCTCAAACCGGCGTTATTGGTTGGCACATCGCGCCAACACAGCACAGTTTGCCCTTCGGCCGCAATCACATCGGCCATAATCTTTTCACACTCAGCGCGAGTTTGAGGATCACGCGGTAAAAAGAGCATACCCACACCATATTCACCTAACTTTGGTAAGGGTTGGCTGACTTCTTCACGTAAGAAAGCATCAGGGATTTGGATGATAATACCTGCACCATCCCCAGCGAGAGGATCGGCACCTACAGCACCACGGTGAGTCAGATTTCTCAGTATTTCCAATCCTTGATTAATGATTTCATGACGTTTTTCGCCTTTAATATGAACAATAAAACCGACACCACAAGCATCATGTTCTTGCTGTGGATCGTATAATCCCTGTTCGGGTGGCAAAGCCCGATGAGTCATAATGAGGTCTCCTGTGAAATATCAATTATCAATTATCAATTATTAATTATCAATTATCAGTTTCGACTGATTATTGAAAAAACGCTTAAAGAGGGCATTATAGCTAATTTGTTGTCATTTGTGAGAATAAGGGGAAAGAGGAAGGGGAAAAAGAATGATGTGAGAAGTTGAGAGTACAAAGGATTTGTGGAATAAAGGCTTTTAATTTTGAAAATCATTCTATTATTTAGTATTTTGATATATTATTAAAAAAATTTATAGCTAATAAGTTTTTGATACTTTTTTTTTCAACACAGAGATCACAGAGGAACACAGAGGAACACAGAGAATTGATGTTGTGATACAAAATGCATTGTAAATGTATGTGTTATTTATATGGAATGCTATAATATGCAATATAAACAAGGAGTTATTATGATAGTTGAACTGACTTTACTTAGCGGTGCTGCGGCTTACTGGAAAAAACGTAATAAATCTAATAAATACAAATCTAATTCAAATCAAGAACAAGAACAGGATGAGAGCGTTAACCCATTAGAGAACTTCAATCTCAAACAACTGTTCAAAGATATAAAAAGTGCCTTGAGCGGTGATGAACGTCAACAACAGTTAAATCCCAACACCGATTCAGACGAAGTGAGACAAAAAGAAAAGCAGGATGTCAACAGCAATCTCTTGATTTCCGGAGGGGCGGTCACGACGGCCTTACTGGGAAGGGTATCGCCACTGTTTACTCTGCTGAGTGCGATAGGCGTGCTGTATTTATCACGCGATGTTTTTCGCTTGGTTTGGCGTGATTTAAAAGCCGGACATTTTCTCAGCATGTTTCTAATCGGCGGAATTCTGCTGCTGGGTATGATATTAAGCGGCTATTTAGTACTGGCTGCGATGGCGGGTTTGATAAGCGGATTCTTTGTTAAAATTATCGAGAAAACCGAAGATAATTCAACAAAACAACTGGTCAATGTTTTTTGCGATCATCCGCCACGGGTGTGGATAGAAAAAAACGGCATAGAAATCGACGTCGATTTTACTCAGCTAAAGGTGGGCGATATTGTGATTGTCAACGCTGGAGAACTCATCCCGGTAGATGGTCAGATTCAGGACGGTTTGGCGACTATCGACCAGCATCTCCTCACGGCTGAAAGTCAGCCTGTGGAAAAAGCCACCGGGGATAAGGTGTTTGCATCGACGTTGCTACTAAACGGGCGCATTCGCATCCGGGTTGAAACGGCGGGAGAAGAAACGGTTTCAGCCCAAATTGGTCAAGTGCTCAACAAGACTCAAAACTATAAAGATGAGTTGATTGCTCGTGGACAAAAAACGGCGGATAGCTTTTTGCCCCTCATATTGGGCATCAGTGCCGTCACCTGGCCACTGATGGGAACCAGTGCCGCTCTGACCATACTCTGGTCAGCCTTGGGTTCTAACATGATCTTATTAGGCCCGCTCAGTGTACTGAGCTACCTACAAATTTTCTCCCGCCGCGGCATTCTGGTCAAAGATGGCCGGGTATTAGAATCCTTGCGCCAAGTTGACACCGTGGTTTTTGACAAAACAGGCACCCTGACTTTGAAACAACCCACAGTAGGCCAGATTCATATTTTGGGTGATTGGGATGAAAATACCCTATTAACCTATGCGGCCGCTGCCGAATATCGTCAACCACATCCGATAGCCAAAGCTATTGTGGCTAAAGCCATTAGCCAAGACTTAGAGTTGCCCGACTTAGATGAAGCCAGCTATGAAGTCGGCTATGGCATTAAAGTCATGCTTGACGGACAACAGATTCGGGTCGGCAGTGGCCCCTTCATGGCCGTTGAAGGGATTGAATTACCTCAATTCGCACAAGAACTCCAAGCTAAAGCGGAGTTGGAAGGTTTTTCGCTGATTTATATTGGTATCAATCAGCAATTAGGCGGTATTTTAGAAATGCACCCCAACATCCGTCCGGAAGCCGTTGAAATCATTCGCGATTTGAAAGAACGCGGCATGAAACTCTACATTATTTCCGGCGATCACGAACTCCCCACTCGTCGTATGGCCTCCATTTTGGGCATAGATCACTATGAAGCGGAAATTCTACCCAAAAACAAGGCTGAATTGGTTAAACAACTGCGCGAACAAGGCCAATTTGTTTGCTTTATCGGCGATGGTATCAACGATGCGATTGCACTCAAATCGGCCCAAGTGTCCATTTCCCTTAAAGGGGCTTCTACTGCTGCCACCGATACGGCCCAAATCATCCTGATGGACGGTACCCTGAAGCATCTTTCACAAGTGTTCCAACTCGCTGATGAGTTTGAAAAAACGATGCACAGCAACTTTCTTAGCACGATTGTACCCGGTGTGATCTGCATTGGTGGTGTGTATGTCCTGCACTTTGGCCTTGCAATGGGAATGTGGCTGTACTATATGGGCATTTCTAGTGGACTGTCTAATAGCTTATGGCCACTGCTGAAGCATCAGGATGATAAATCGAAACAGCAGCTGCAAGCGCTTGAATACAAACCAAAATAACTCACTTTTTCAGGCAAAAACTTTTGCAATTGGAGTGCAAAATTTATTTTGCCGTGCTTTTGGAGTGCAAAATTTATTTTGCGAAGGCAATTGGAGATGGTGGGCAAGTTCGTTTCGACGCTGGGCGTCGAAACGAACTTACCCACCCTACATTTAATTAAGGATGTCTATGTATTTTTGACAACACTGCCGTTTTGGCGGTTTCAAAATCGACACTACCTGAAACTGGCGCGGCTACCGCTCCAAAACCAAAATCCATGGGGGTGGTTTGCCCTGCGACATAATAGGCTTTGCGAGCATCTAACCACTCTCCATTGCGATAATCTGCTATCCAGATTTCATTCGCTTCCCACTTTTGTTTGTTGAGCCAATGCACAGCACAACCCAAGTCATCAAACAAGTAAACTTGATTTTTAGGGCCGCCACGAACTTGAACCGCAAAGTGTTTATCGCTGAGAACCATCCGACAGCGTTCACAAGTGTGCCTATCCCATTTTATTTCAGTAGGCCCAGTATTGTCATTATAACAACCCGTCAGCAAAACGATAATACTGAATAAGTAAATCAAATGCTGGCGTTTTTTCAAGCAATGGTTATTCCAAAGAAACATGATTTAATATCTCCGCATGACGCGATAATAGAGTTAAAAAGTGCAAACGTTCTGGCCCGGCTACGTTACCTTCCCAAATCAGCCCTGCTTCACTTTCAGTAAACTGCCAAGTTTTTAGCGTCTTAGTCAATGCGACTTCACTACGCTTGAGAATAAGACGACAAAACCAGTTTTTGCAGTGACGATTTTGATCGGCAACCCGATCATCTAACACGACTTGCCCTCTATCCAATTCTAACACCCGATTCACTAGGGCCGCTAACTCATCTAAACGATGACTCGAAATCAGCGTAATCGCTTGTTCCTGTTTTTCTTGAAGTAATTCTAAAAAGATTTGACGTGCTTTTGGATCAAGATTAGCCGCCGGTTCATCCATAATTAAAATATCACACTTCCGCCCTAAAGCAATCGCAATCAACAACTTTTGTTTTTGCCCGCCAGACAATTTGACAAAAGGCCGATGTAAAAGCGTTTGAATATCTAAGCCTAATCGCTTAGTGATATCGACAATGTCTTGAGAATCCGTGCCACACACGCCTGCGGAAAATCGTATCAATTGCCTTACTGGCATTTTCAACGGCGGCGGCAATTGTGGCACAAAGCCTACTCGTTTCAACACTGCTTGCCGATCAGTGCGTGGATTCAATCCATCAATAACAATTTTACCCTCACAACAATATTCACCTAACAAACAACGCATCAATGTCGTTTTGCCAGCACCGTTGGAACCGACTAAGGCAATATGTTCGCCAGGCTGAATTTGGAAATTAACCTGATTTAAAACGTATTGGCGTTTAAATTGTTTAGAAACTTGCTCAAAAATGATCATTTTTTCATCCATTTGATACAATGCCACAATTTTAATTATAACTGTTTAGCCGCTTTATAAAAAGCGTCTTTTTTGACTTACCACCTATCAGTTTGTGTCAGGTTAAAAAACACACACATTTACACTGTATTTTTATCTCATAATATCATTAAAAATCAGAGAGTTATTCTCTGTGGCCCTCTGTGGCCCTCTGTGGACTCTGTGTTGAAAAAAAAACATAGCGTTCACAGAGTATGATTTCGTAGAGTATAATACTCACCGATAAAATATTATTTTTATAAGGGTATGACTTTCATTCCAAAAATTTGACTTTTGAATAGGAATTAATACGATGATGAATTTTGAATAATTCATTCTGACTGAATTGAACAATTCATCATTCATCATTCGCATTCTATCATAACATCGGGTAGCTGATAGCTCTAAAAACAAAATTTAAAAATCAAATCGCTCGTTATGACTAAAAAACCGGTCAGACATCTTCTGGGGATATCAGGTGGTAAAGATAGTGCGGCATTAGCCATTTATATGCGTGACAAAGTGCCAGCAATGGAATACTTTTTTGCCGATACTGGGGCTGAGTTACCCGAAACTTTAGAATTTATTGATATCATGGAAGATTATCTGGGTAAAAAAATCAAGAGATTAAATCAGCATCGTGGTTTTGAACATTATTTAAAACTGCATAATAATCTGTTACCCAACGCTAAATCACGCAGGTGTACTTTGAATTTAAAGCTGTTTCCTTTTGAAAAACTTGTCAAAAATGATGAAGCGATTACTTATGTTGCCATTCGTGCTGATGAAGCTCAACGAGAAGGTTATTTGTCTAAAAAACCGAATATCAAAGCACGTTATCCATTTAAAGAAGCGGGTTTAGTTAAAGAGGATATATTGCAGATTTTGAAAGAATCTGGTGTTGGTTTGCCTCAGTATTATCAGTGGCGTAGTCGCTCTGGTTGTTATTTTTGTTTTTTTCAACGCAGAATGGGTGGGATTGTATGAAAATCATCCAGATTTGTTTGAAAAAGCCAGGTATTATGAACAATATCATAAAGATAAAGGACATCATTATACTTGGTCACCCGGTGAAAGTTTGGATGACTTGATTGCGCGTGCGAGTGAAATCAAGCAAAAATCGGCATTACGCACCACGCCAAAAAAGGCGAGAAATTTAATGGAAGCCGTTTTGATGGCAGATGAAGATGATCCTGAAGATCAAGCTTGTTTGATTTGTCATCTCTAATTTTTAGACGTTGAAATCTGTTTGCAGGGCAACAAAAACACGTTGCCATCCTATATATGGTGGGCAACAAAAACACGTAGGGAGCCCTACATTGTGGGCCTTCATCTGGTGGGCAACACGTTACCCACCCTACATTTTGTGTGCCTTCATCTACATTGTGAGCCTTTGGTGGGCAACAAAAACACGTTTCGCGCCAAAAGTTTTGCGCGCAAAACTTTTGGCGCGAACCCACCCTACATTTTGTGTGCCTTCATCAGGTGGGCAACAAAAACACGTAGGGAGCCCTACATTTTGTGGGCCTTCATCTGGTGGGCAACAAAAACACGTTACCCACCCTACATGAATATAATTGAATATGGCACTTATTGATAATCAAGGTGAGCCGATTTCGCGCAGGTGGGTGATGAAAAGCATTGAAGTTTTAGAAAAACAAACCAATTTGTTTTCTTCAACTCAAATGCGACAAGCGCGAGTGGAATTGATTGCTGGCACGAATCGCTTAAAAACGATCAAAAGTTGGCTACTTGCGGCTCAAATTATTCAAAGCAATGGTAGAGAGCATGTCATCACTGATTTTGGGAAAGCCATTATTGCTAATGATCCTCATCTCGAAAAGGCCTCAACATGGTGGGCTTTTCATTTATCTATTTGTTTTTCAAAAAGAAATGAACCTTATGTTAGTTTTTTGATGAGTTTAGAACCGATTGCTAAGGATTGGATACCATGGGAAAAAATTATTAAGCAAGTTCAAGCTAAGGTTATTAAGCAAGCTCAAGCTAAGGCAGAATTACAAGGTTATAAAATAAGTAGTCTTAAATTTTATTTAGACGGTATCAGAAAAATGTTTGTAGGAGATCGGCCTTTAGCTGAATTAGGCCTCATTGAATCTAGAAAGGTGAGAGGGCAACAAATTGATGTCCGTTTAGGTGAGCCTTTTGTAAGCGATTTCGTTATAAGACATGCCCTTGCTTTAATGCGTTTCCATCATTTTCGCAATCGGATAAGTGTTGATTTTTCAGAATTACTGAATGCAGGGCTAGATCGTTTTCTCTGTTTGTCTCCTGATACTTTACGCACTCAATTGAGGGTGAACAGTCGAATGGAACGCTGGCAAAATGAATTGAGTTTTACAGAAAACGCTAATCTTGATTCAATTGCTTTTGGTGAGAATTTGATTCCAAAAAAGACATTGTTAGTGCTGTTGCAAGAAAGTCAAGATACTTGGTTGTAGGGTCAATGCCATTAAGTTAAGAGATTTTTAGCCGTTTTAAAATAAAAATATATAAATATTTCAATCAGTTATGAAAATAATCGGGCACAAAATTTCCTTAACTTAATGGCAGTGGGTTGTAGGGTGGGGTGTTGAAGTTGTCTTCGTGCCCTCAAAAATACAAAAAATAACGTAAAAGACGCAAAAGACGCAAAAGAATGCAAAAGAGATTTATTAAAAGGCCTCGAAAACGTCTTTTAGCGTCTGTTGCAAAAAAGCGCGTTTTTCACGCAAACGTTTTGCACAGCAAAACTTTTGCGTGAAAACCTGTTTTTAATAGGCTGTCAACAAAATCCGTTATAACCAAGAATGGTTTTATTATTCCGTTCCCAAACTCACATTTGAACTGCCTTTCACACTTTCTAGCCCATCACCCAAAGGTTCATTCTGACAAGTAAAACCACGTAACTTGCCAGTAGGCAAAGTGACTTCTACCCCGCCTTCTGTCCCATCATCTTCTTCATACACCGTGTAGCGATGTGTCTTTTTTGAAAAGAACAGCGTATATCCAGTGTCGTCTTCTGTGAGACGAAATTGGTTTTCAACGCTACCATATGCCATTTCGATATCTCCAAGTCTGCCAAAGCGATACAAGGCGTGACTACCCGCTAAACAAACAGACAAGTTTTTTCCTTCCTCTACCAGACAATTAAACGCCACCTTTTCGCCTTCCTGACAATGACTCGCCGCAGTCGCGACTGTTGATGGTGACGGCATTGGCTTATCGGCTGGGTTATCTATGCTGATCTCAGGCAAAGTGGCTTCAGGCACAGGCGCTTCTTTTGAAGATTGCGACAGGCAACCCGATATGACAAAAGCTAATGTGGGTGCAAGTATGAGTATTTTGTTCATTTAAAGAACTCTCCTTTTCAAAAAGAAATATAGCGTTTCCCTTTTGTATGAAATACATCAGTTGTAGGGGGCAAGCCCTTGTGGTTGCCCTATTTTGTATTTAACCCAATCGAAAAATGCTATAACAAAAATAACAAGGATTTATTATCATCAAGCTTTTAATTCTATTTTGTCACTTTACCGGATAAATGATTGATTCATAATAGATATCAAGCAATTAATGTTTTTAAATTTGACAAAGTAGAATTAATTTATCCATTTCAATCTGTCTCAAATCTAAACGTTTGTCAAAAACGCGAGGCATTATGCGCCCATATACTCACGAATGCAAGACTTGTTAAACGCCAATTTTGAACGACTGATAATCATTCGCATTTCATTAATTCAAATACATTTTTTGCAAATATCGAATAGAACGCAGATAATACTGATAATCATGATTGGCGCTGATTTTTTTTTAATCTTTTAAATATTTTAATCAGTGTTAATCATGATAATCATGATAATCAGCGTTCTATCTAATCTATTACTTTCATTACATTTATAGTTGCGTGGTGGGCAGCAAAAACGCCCTACAAAAAATGTTAAAAGATTTATGCGTACCTACTTATATAAAAATGGAATCCAAAGCTTTAACTTTTGGCTTTGAAAATCAAAAATGGAAATGACACAGCTTAAAGCATTACTCAATCAAATACTTGCGGAACATGATGCCCCTAGTGTGCGCTATCGTGGCTTAGCCATTTCTACTCATGTTGTTGAAGCGTTATCACTGATTACCCAAACCTTACAGATTTTATTACCCAGTTATACGTTATGGGAGTTGGGCCAAAATGAGGCCCCAGCATTACCGATCCATCGCGCTGATTTTATTGAAAAAGCTTTTGAAATGCCTCAAACCGGATTAATCATTTCTTTACCTGAAAACGGGATGTTTGAGTGGTCAAATCTTGAACAACGCGCTTTTTGGGCTGCCTTGAGCGAAACTTATGAACGACATACCGTCATTGCTGTTTTTGCTGATACCTTTGAAAATACTAGCCAGGTTGAACCTTATTTCAATGTTAAATCGTTATCATCACTGCCGCTTCGCGTCTGGATTTCAAAATATCAATTTTGATTTTCAAAAGGGCGAACACGCAAGGGCAGCCCCTATGAATTGTTCAAAAGGGCGAACACGTAGGTTCGCCCCTACGTTCAAAAGGGCGAACCCGGAAATTTTATAACAGACATAAGAGGCTATCATGTTTGAACTTAAAATCACTAACTTGAGTCAGGCCCGTCACTTATCACAACATTGGGCAACCTATACGATTAGTTTGCTTGATCCTGATCTGATAGATTATGATACGGAAGGATTCCCAAAAACGAGTCAATATGGCAAGTTGCGACGTTACTATTTTCATGATTTAGAACCGAGATATAAAGATCATCTGCTCCCTTTGCTAGGCGGAAAAGCTGTCGTTGCAACTCGTGAACAAATGCAAGAGATTTTGGAATTTACGGCATCGCTTAAGTCTACAGATAAACTACTGGTTCATTGTCATGCTGGCATGTCACGCTCAACCGCTGTCGCTTGTGGTGTTCTTTGTCAACATGGATTAACACCGATTGAGGCAGTGAAACATGTTGTCTCAGTACGCCCAATCGCTATGCCAAATCGACATATCCTCAAGCTATTGGATGATCTGTTAAAACTTGATGGTAAGCTGGTTGTTGCAGGTACAGAAGATATTTTTGCCTTTAGTTCAAAGGATAAATTATCAGTCTTCGATTATCAATGAACAATGATCATATCAATATTAATGGTGGGCAAGCGGGCTATAAGATCAGGGTGGGCGCATTTCTAAAAAAAGAGTCATTATCAATCTTGGTTGAGTTGTACAAAAGCCCGATTTACGTTCCAAATTTATTTTGCTTGTTGTTTTGTGGAGACGACTTGCCAACCGAATTTGGGTTATCTGTTATTTTTAGGATTGACACATGTCTCATTAGCAGAATACGGGGCGCGTTCTGAAGCGCCTCAAGATGTGCGAGATCGCTTAAAAACAATTGAAGGCCGTTTTACCAGTTTAAAAGTTGAATTAAAACCTTCATAATCATAATGTTATCACTTGGGGCACAACGTTCTTGGACAGAAAAGGGGCAGACTTACTTAGCACAGTCTCATACGGCTATTGATTCTCTTGCTGCTGTCTGTGGAAAATTGCCCTTGTTCCAAAATATGACTCAAGACTTACCGAAAATCATTCGTGATTGTTATCCCTTGCATGTGATAACGGCTGCTGCCTTATTTGCGATTTCTACCCGTTATGCTCAAGCCACGCGAACCGCTTTTACGTTTTTTCGAGATTTAAATGGGCAAACGTTTGAGCGTTCGATTAGTGAAGCGGGTTTATTTAGGCGTGAATTGATTCGTTTACCCGAATTGATTGAATATTATGGTGACAAAATGGAAAAAGAGGCCTCTGGCATGATGGAAATGTATCGTCGCGCCATTGCCGAGGTACGTGCCAAGGGGGATGAGTGCGAAAATAAAGTCAATATTATAGGGGTATTGCTGCTTTCTAAAGTGCTTGGCGAGCATTTTCAAGCCACTGAAACGTTTATAGCGGCCGCATTATGGGATGAAAAGCTGAATCAGTCCACCATAGAAACCTTGCAAAAAGAGTTAGTCTGGTTAAAAGAGGCGGGATTAATCTGGAAAAATGAAGTGACGGAGTTATGGAGCTTAGCTGGTGAAGCTTGGGTTGATCCAGAATCCTTAATTAAGAAAAAGCAAGACTCTATTACATTAAGTGAGACATGGGCTTTGTTTACACAGTACCCATATATGTGTGATGATTTGTTGCCACTTCTTGGCAAGCATGATCTTGAACCTTCTCCTTGTGGTATTGTTCGTTCTTACTCAGTTGATTTGTTGACTTCGCCTTTTAAAATGTCAACGACTCAAGCAGACAATCTATCCAAAGCAGCACAACTGTTTTTAGTGATGGCAAGAGACAGTGAGGCGGCAATCCAAGCACAACAAGTTTGTCAAACGGTGTCGTTTCGTCAAGTTTATTATTGGATTCCACGCGAAGGTACACGACGTTTAAATGATAAATTGCGTCGTTATGTTGCCATTGAAGAGTTGTTAAAACAAAAAACGCATGGGGAGGGGTTAAAACGACAGTTTGAAGCCAGGTGGGAAGAAAATCGTCAAGCTTTGACACATCAGATGAGTGAATTATTTGGACGACAAGGTTTAGTGTCTGGGCTCGCCCTGATTTTTCGTGCTGGTGAAGATACGCAGTTGACTTGCACAAGTTGGCATGATTTCAGAATTTTTCTGACTCAAGCAGTGCATCAAGAATACCCTAGCGAGATTTATGTGTGTAGTATGGGCTTAAACAATGTTGATGATGAAATCTATACCAGTCATTCAAAAGTGATTGATGTTGTGCATAAAATCTTAAATTTTGATAATAATGTGGCTTATCAAAATGATTTACTAGGTGAGAAAGAGACGAGTCAAACGGCGGCGATTATTGACGGTATTTTGGGGCAGTATGCTAATCAATTATTTATAGAACGTGAAAATGGATGGGATATCAAAATCGTTGAAGAAACGAAAGGGGCAATGTATGACGTTTTGAGCCTCATTCGCAATGAGTTGTTAAGGAAGCGAGAAAAGCCGTATAAAATCAGTGAATTACGAAAAAAATTGATGAAACCGCCTTATGGTTTACCCCCCAGTGCTTATGCCATACTCACAGCAGTTGCGTTGCGTAAAGACATTAAGCGTTTAGCTTGGGTGAACCTGAAAACCAATGAACCTTTTGAAAAAACCTTAGCGAAAGCTTTTACGGCTAACAGTACGCTTGAAATACGGCTGCAAGATTTTGGTAAGAAGCAATTGCTCATTCTCCGATTATTAGCCGAAATACTGAATATTTCACGAGTACCGAAAACGGATGACAATGAGTATGCGAGACAAGCTGTTCAAACGCTGAGACAGTTTATCAAACAACTGCCTGATACGGTTAAAGAAGCGCCGAGATTGGATGAGAAAGCGCGTCAATTAGCGAAATTTTTCCGCGCCGTTGGAAAAACGCCGCATGATCTGGCTGATTTATTGATCCAGTTAACCAATATCCAAACGGAGCAAAAATCAGATTTTGGGGCGATGAACAATTATCCGCAAACCCAGCAACAACTTGCAGAGATCATTCACGCCTTTGAGAAGATTAAAAATGAACGTCTCCATGCCTTGCGTCAAGTTTTAAGGGAACACGTTCCTGAATCAATGACTGAAAGAGCCGTTTTATTAGAAAAATTGCACAACGTGGGTACAATACAAGCCATGAACTTGGCTGAAGTCATTGGCACAGAAGCGATAAATGAAAGCATGATTGAACGTATTGTCCAAAATGTTCTGCATAAAGCCTTTGATCAGTGTAGCGAAATTGAGATTGGACAACTGATTGGCGAACTCAAAGTTTTATTTGAAAACGCGCAAAAGCCTAGGCAACCGGCTTTAATGCCACAAGCATCAATACAGCACTCCTTACCTCAACAAGGCCCGCCATTGGCGAATCTTTATCGGGTCGCAGAACCGACTCTTGATCCTCAGACGTTAAAGATAATCAATGACTTACGAGAAGTGATTGCGCCTTACCAAACGCGCGTTGATAAAAAAAGAGTGCTAACAGCAATTCAACAAGTGTATGCAGAAATTGATAAGTTATCATTGTGAATTGTGATATTGTGATATAGAACGCTGATTCTGATGATTCAACTGATTTAGCTTCGCTGACCTTCGGTTCCACGCAAAAAACTTTTGCGTGGAACACTGATCAAAAATTAGCCTACTTCACCGCCGTGCCCAAAAGGTGGATGCCCGATGTCGTGGCTTAGACAAATTGCTTCGATTTGAAAAAGCGAAGGGCTCCGATCTTTTATTTGCTGAAGATAAATTCTTCTGGTTTCGTTGATGTTCACATATACCTGAGCCAATTTGTGCGACTTCTAAAGAATGCGTAAGACGTGTTCTGTAAAAATCGTTTTCTCCGATACCGAGAATTTGTGTTTTGTTTTGAAGGCGTATGAAAGACGAAAAATGAATGATTCTTGCTCTATCCCTCTGAGCGTCGTCGTTAGTGCTTTCGGCATTAAATGGCTTTCGTTTTTCTTCGTCGCGGGTTTGACGCTCATCCCACATTAATTCTCCTTTTATATATAATGCCCACTGTTGAGCGGCACTTTCCAAGGACAGGACGTAAATTGGTAGCGAAAACGCCTTGTTATCCTGAGTGACAACTGCCCGTAGCAACTTGGACGAAGCGCAGAAGGGTGGAGCGTTTCATCAGGATAACACCGTTCTTCAGCCGCGCGTTTTTTTGTGTCGGCTCCAAGACCAAGTTAGAATGAATTTTACTTTGACCCCCATAATATAGGTGCATTTACCCATAATGTTGCTTTCTATGGCAGTTAGGACATAATGCGATGGCATTTTCTACTGTGTCATCTCCACCATCTGATAGCCTTTGCTTGTGATGCACTTCAAGATATGGAGTATTATTTGACTTCTTTATAAATGGAGCTTCTTTTTTGCATATCTCGCAAAAACCTTTTGCTTTGAGTAAAACTTCTGCAACCACATCAGGATTGCGATTAAAGGAAACATAACTTCTAGTTGTTGTAGTTGGTTTTTTAGGTGCTTTCTTTAATCTTGCCTTTCTACTTTTTTGATTGCTATTCATAGAGTCATATACTTGACTCATAAAATCAGACTCTATTTTTTCACTAAGGTCAATTTTAAAAACTATATTATTCGATAGAACTGCCTTTTTTTCATTCGATAGAACTGCCTTTTTTTCATTCGATAGAACGGCCTTTTCTACTTCTGATGAATATGCCTTTGGTAATCTGAATTCCCCACCACTTGTAACCTTGTATCTTCCAGTTACTTCTAAATCAGAAAGTATAAAAGTAATTTTTACAGTTAATCCATCAGATATACCATGCTCTTCTCTTATGGTTTTGGGTATTGACCAAGTTGAAAACTGTTTTCTTCTTTCTCCATCTGATGTATATAATTTTGGTTCCCATTTCATATGGTTGACCTCTCTGTTTTGCATGCACCTAATGCCCAATGTTGAGCGGCACTTTCCATGGACGTAAATTGTCCGTTCCAACGCCTGGTTATCCTGAGTGACAACTGCCCGTAGCGACAGGGACTAAGTGCAGTAAGGCGGAGCATTTCATCAGGATAACGCTGTGATAACCGGATTTTGAGCGCAACGAAAAATTCAGGTTAATCATTTTGTTAGACAATTTATTTTTTAGTGGCTTCTAGGTAAATGGCATTCATTGACATCTCTTCTATTAGCTCTACTTTACACTCATCTACAACAAATCCAGTATCTGAAACCCAGGACGTGAGCTTATTTTGGGTATATTTTGATGCAACTATATTTGAATCTTCACCATAGTCAATAAAACCAGAACCTTCCCAAGCTGCAATTACTAATTGCCCCTCAGCACACAGACTTCGATTCCATTCTTTAAAAGCTTTGACAACGTTAGTGGGATCAATGTGGTGTATTGCAAAAAAACTTATGATGGCTGCTGAAGAGCATGGAGAAATCAAGCTCATATCACACATATCACCTACCAATATTATAGCATTATTACCTAATTTTTTACTGGCAATATCAACCATATGTTTTGATAAATCAATACCAATTAGTGATCGACTAGCATCATAGTTTGAGTGGTAAAAATCCAGCATATGACCAGTGCCACAAGATGTATCTACGAGTGATCCTGATAGACTATTAATTCGGTTAGCTAGTCTGGAAAGTGTATCTGAGTAGATAGGTAGTTTAATTTCTATATCCATCATCTTGTTATATGAGTCAGCAGATTCTTCATATAGCTTTTTTACTTCACTTAATTTTGATGTATTCATATATTTTCCGGTCTAACTCTCCAAGTTGAGCGGCATTTTCCATGGACGTTAATTGGTAGCGAGAACGCTTGGTTATCCTGAGCGACAACCGCCCGTAACGACAGGGACTAAGTGGAGCACGTAGCACGTAGCACGTAGCACGTAGCACGTAGCACGTAGGTTGGACTGACGAGAGGAAGTCCAACATTTTGGAGTTATCATCTTTGAACGTTGGAGTTCGCCAGCTCACTCCAACCTACGCGCTAAAATAGCATATAACGCTATTGTAGTAGTAGGTTGGACTGACGAGAGGAAGTCCAACATTTTGGAGTTATCATCTTTGAACGTTGGAGTTCGCCAGCTCACTCCAACCTACGCGCTACGCGCTACGCGCTACGCGCTTGGGCCAGATTTAATTCGAGCCTGACCCCTTTTTTAGGTTGACCGTAATAATAGGACGGAATTTTGTAATCAAATCCTGACTTAACTGATCACGATCAGATATAATTTTTTCAATAAGTCTTGTTATGTTTCCTGTAGAGCCAACCGCTCCTCTTGCTCCCAATTGCATTGCTGGTAAGATTTGATTTTCATCACCTTGGTATGTGATTATATGGTGAACATATTGTTTAAAAACTTCAATATCACCAGAATCATCTTTAAACGCCTGAATTAAATCTTTTTTAATCAATTATTTAATGATTGCTGGATCGATATTTTGAGTATTTGCATGGACAGAAATATTATAAATCATCAAAGGATATTGACTTTTTAATTTCTGCAAATGGGGAATAATCTCCATACTATTAGTTCTTACCATTCCATTTCTTCACCAAAAAGATTATAAAATTTTCCATGTTCAAAATTAAATAATCGTTTGTACAGAATTTTAGCTGCTTCATCCGGTGTTTTATCCGCATCCATTGAGGCTATATCTGTTTTCAAACGACCTGGATGAATTGAACAAATCTTTAAACCTGAGTTTATGTATTCTCTGCACATACACTGAGTAAGCATATTTTGTGCTGATTTAGCTATTCGGTAAGCATAAGAACATGAAAGATCGTCAAGTTCTCCTTTTGATGTTTTGCTTATAGAACCAAAACGTGAGGAAACATTTATCACAATTCCAGATCTTTTCATAAGAGGTAATACAGATTGAGATACTCTAAGAACTCCTAAACAGTGTACATTGAAAAGGGATAAAATTTCATCTGGTGAGGTATCATTTAGCAATATACTATTGCCTCCAATCCCTGCATTATTTATCAACAAGTCTATGGTTTTGAAAGATTTTAAAGATGCATTGATAGAATTCAGAACATTATTCTCAGTAATATCAGCTATTATTGGAAAGCAAAACTTACCACCAATTATTTTAAGAGTTTGTGCATCTTTACCCTTTCTCACAATGGGTATAACATTCCATTCATGTGAAATGAATTGATTGTATAGGGCATATCCAAAACCTCTGCTTGCTCCTGTAATAACAACTGATTTATTCATTTTTTCCTTTTTAATTTAAAAAATCTAATGCCAGATGTTGAGCGGCATTTTCCAAGGACGTAAATTGGTAGCGAAAACGCCTTGTTATCCTGAGTGACAACTGCCCGTAATGACTGTGTAGTAGGGCGGTGCGTTTCATCAGGATAACACCGTTCTTGAGTCGCCGAAGGTCGGCTCCAAGACCAAGTTAGAATTAATTTGACTCTGACCCCCAATTATTTATTTTGAAAATATATAGAATTAATTTGACTCTGACCCCAATTATTTGTGCAACGCCTTGTTATACGAGTGTTGCATGAGGTAATAATTTACCACTATAGCTGAGTAATTTACCAATAATTAATATCTTTAATGTAACAGAAAATTCATACATTTCATTCTTTATTTGTTTGTAAGCATGTGAAGATGGAAATAACCATAACGGCATAGAAATTCCCATAAATTTAATTTTTCTTTGAACCCAATGCCAACCACCCTCGAATATTTTAACGCCAAGAATTAGTGATAATTTTCCTGTCGTTTCAGACCAATAACCTGTTGGATAATTTCCATGTGGAGTAAAAACAGAAACCATTTTGTGCTTTAAATCAAATTGTCGATACCAATATAGTGATCCATTTTTATGAGTAATTAATACTTTGAAGTCATGATTACCTGCATTACTGGGCAAACCAAGTTTAGCAGCTAATTTACGACCGATTACACCAGAAATACCCGAGCCAAACTCAAGATTGACAGTGCCTGTTAACTCTCCTCCATTACGATGCAAATCTTGCAACATTGGATGAAGCTCAGCAAAACTTTTTCCAAACCAATCTATTACTGGATTATTCATATTTAACTCGTATAACTCTCAAGTTGAGCGACATTTTCCACGGACGTAAATTGGTAGCGAGAACGCTTGGTTATCCATCGTTCCACCCGCCCTGAGCGACTTGGACTAAGCGCAGTAAGGCGAAACGTTTCATTAGGATAACACCGCTCATCAACCGCGCGGCTTGAGACAAAGGCTGCAAAGTTTAGTTAGAATTAATTTTACTCTGATCACAATTACCCCAATTATCATTAAAAATAAGTTTTCACAGCAAATTCAAATTGATTAATAAAAATATCTTTAAATGCCGTTATATTATTTTGTTCATAAAATAACAACATCGCTTTTTTATAATCAATTGAATTAACGGTTCTAAAAGAAATTGGACAATAATTATGACTGATTAAAACAGCATTACTGATGATTCTTGCTGTCCTTTTGTTACCATCGTTAAATGCTTGAATGTATGATATTAATACCAACAGCAATAATGCTTTTTCAAAACTATTTTTTTTACTGTTGACTAAGTTGCACATATCACACAAAGCTTCTTTAATCTGAAACTCATTATCCAAAGGTTTATAATTAGTGCCTAAAATGCCTACTCTTCTTTTACGGATATTACGATCAATTCCTAAATCTCGAATCAAAATACTATGAATATCCTCAATTCTAGCTAGAGTCAATGGTGTCACATAATCGGGTTCAGCAATAATAAAATCTAATGCGGCTTTATGATTTAGTAACATTGTGGCATCGTCTTTTGCCTTTCCTTCGGCCGTTTCTTGTTCTTTTAACAAGCGTTCTGTTTCCAGTAAAGAATAGGTATTGCCTTCAATTTGTGATGACTTCCAACTTAAATCAATGGCTAAACGTTCAAGCTCTCTCGAATATTCAGAATGAGACAATTGAGATATATTGTTTGTGTATTCTTCTTGAAGTTTTTTTAAATGTTGTAATTCCTCCTTTGTGAATAAATCGACATTAGTAAGCACTTCAGTTATCAATGAAAAATTAAAATGGCCCTTAACCTGACGTTCATCTTGTTCTTTTTTAAAATAGTTCTCAATGTTTAATGGATAAAATAGTTCATAAGTTACTGATATTTTATAGGTAGTTCCTCTACCCTTACCCATTGATGAAATCAGGTTTTTAGCTTTTAATTTCGCTAGAATCCTTTTCAATGTGGCATAACTAATATCTATACCTAAACCCTCAGATATCTCTTTGGAAGATAAATTGGGTTGATTATACATAAGCTCAATAACAAGTTTGCTGTTTTTATCTAACATAATGCATGGTATTGAAGCTCAAAATTAAATGGTTTAGAGTTCATAATACACTATAAATGAGCCCTATTACTCATGATTTTGAGCTTCAATTTATATCCAAAATTTAAAAATACCTATTTTAGGCTTATTTTCTAAGCCATGCCACTGGATTAAATAATTGGGGACAGAGTACAAAATCTACTGATTAACACTGATCAAAAATCAGTTTCACTTAAGAAGTTTCGCTTCGCTATACAAAGAGCGTGAAAATCATGAGCAATCAGTATGTCACTTAAGAAGTTTTTGCGCGCAAAAACTGAAATTCACGCAAAAGTTTCGCTTAGCGAAACTTTTGCGTGAAATTTAGCTTCGCAAAATGTGACATATCAGCGTTCTATTCATAGCCTTATCAAGCCGACAATTTGATGACTTCTCGAATCACACGTTCAACCGCTTGTTCATTCTCATCTTGAAGGGCGTGGCTGATTTCGTCGCCAATTGTTTTATCTTCGTTGAACTTGTCCAAGAAAGTATCCAGTACTTTTAATCCTTTCGCCGTTAAAACGATGCCATTGAAACTGTTGTAATGGAGTTCTTGGTAGTGAATGACATTTTCTCGTTGCAAAAAACGAATGGTGGCAAAATAGTTGTCTGTCTTCTCTTCGTCAAGAGATTCGGCTAAGTCATCAACAACGATATTCGTTTCTCTCGGAAAGGCTTGATAAAGTAATCTCAAGAGAAGTGCTGCACATTGGTTGAAATCATTTCTGTTGTTGTTAATCATTTTGATGCTTATTCACAAGCTTTTGCTTCTACAAACTAACTCCCTGTGGTTAAAGCGGCTTGCAATGCTCTCAAAGCTTGCCCTCTATGGCTTAACTGATTTTTAACATCGGGGGGCAATTGCGCTGCGGCACAGTGATGGGTTGGCACGTAAAAGAAGGGATCGTAACCAAAGCCATTTTCACCACGCGGTTCATGTAAAATCTGCCCTTCCCAAGTGCCTTGACAAATCAAGGGCATCGGATCGTTGGCGTGCTGCATGTAGACAATGACGCAGTGGTATCGGGCGGTGCGTTGTTCATCTGGCACCCCTTTTAATTTTTCTAATAGGAGGGCATTATTGTCGTCATCGGTTGCGTGTTCGCCGGCAAAGCGTGCTGAGTAAATACCTGGAGCGCCATTGAGCGCATCGACTTCAATGCCTGAATCGTCTGACATGGCGGGTAAACCGGTGTGTTGAGCGGCATTGCGTGCCTTGATTAAGGCATTTTCAACAAAGCTCAGTCCCGTTTCTGGCACATCGGGTACATTAAATTGGCTTTGTGGTACGACTTCTAAATGAAATTCGGATAGTATTTGTGCAAATTCGCGTAATTTGCCGGGATTGCCACTGGCTAAAACGATGGTTTTCACAGTTATTTTGACTCTAAGGGGTGGATATTAAAACCTGACAGGTTTTAAAAACCTGTCAGGTTTGGGGGTTATTTTGACTCTAAGGGGTAGATATTAAAACCTGACAGGTTTTAAAAACCTGTCAGGTTTGGGCGTTATTTTGACTCTAAGGGGTAGATATTAAAACCTGACAGGTTTTAAAAAACCTGTCAGGTTTGGGGGTTATTTTGACTTTAAGGGGTGGATATTAAAACCTGACAGGTTTTTAAAACCTGTCAGGTTTGGGCCCGTCTTTTTGGGGAGCCCGTGATTAAAACGGTACGTCTTCATCAAAATTTTTATCGGGTGGCGGTGTTGTGGTGCCGGTTACGGGTGGCTGTGGCGGAATAGGTTGTCCCGTGTTTTGATTTGGGTAGGCGGGTGGCGGAACGGGTTGGCCTCCTGCTTGTTGAGTATAGGGCTGCGCGGGTGCTTGGCCCGCGCCTTGAGCGGGCGGTACAGGGGCATAGCCACCACTTGATGCGCCATCATAGCTACCTGGGGCACCATAACTGGCACCGCCACTGTCATTGCGACTGCCTAACATTTGCATGTCACGAGCAACAATTTCAGTGCTGTAGCGGTCTTGACCTGTATTTTTATCTTGCCATTTGCTGGTTCGTAAACTACCTTCCACATAAATTTGTGAGCCTTTGTGTAGATATTGTTTGACAATTTCAGCTAGGCGATCAAAAAAAACAACACGGTGCCACTCCGTTTCATCTCGCCACTCGCCAGTTTGTTTGTCTTTAGTTGAAAAACTGGTAGCCAAACTCACATGGGCAACGGAAGTGCCGGAGGGCGTGGAACGCATGTCGGGATCATTTCCCAAGTTGCCTACTAATATAACTTTATTCACACCTCTTGACATATTTATTTACCTTTTTCAAGTTAATCAACGAATTAGCAGCGCACTTCATTCAGAACGGCACATTCAGTCAACGCTGCCATGTCTAATATTTTGCTATCGACTTTCAGATAAGCAACCTCATCTTCAATAATAATCACAACTTCAGCCACGCCTGGTACTTGCATCAAACAATGGGTTAATTGATTGGCCTTTTGTTTGTCAAGTTGGCCAATGTTGAGTAAGTGGCTGGTTAAGTAATGTGGTTTTTGCATGGTTGCTGCTAGTATAAACCAAATCACCGTTAATGTGGCACAAAAAGCAAAGACGGCGCTGATACTATAATGTTGATGCAGCCAGCCACCCATGACTCCGCCTAAAAAGGCACCAAAAAATTGGGCGCTTGAATAGACACCCATTGCTGTACCTTTACTTTCCGCAGGTGCGATTTTGCTGATGAGGGAAGGTAGGCTGGCTTCAAGTAAGTTAATCGCTGTGAAGAAGAAAAAGAGCATGAGTATCATACCGATCAAGTGATCATGTAAGTAACTCAAACCCAGTTGAGAGAAACCTAGTAGAGCTATTGCGCCAACAAAAACGAGTTTGATGTGGCGATATTTTTCTGCAAAGATGATGAAAGGTATCATGGCGATGACAGAAGCAATGAGTACCGGTACATAAACCAGCCAATGGTGTTCAGCATCCACTTTGGTGTTTAAAACAATTGGCAATACGACAAACAATGAAGTCAGTAATAAATGGAGTGATAAAATACCAAAATCTAGGCGTAATAATTGGGTATCTTGTAAAACCCGTTTAAATTGTGTCGGGGCCGGTTCAGTATCACGGTGAAAACGACAACTTAGGGGTTGGGGTACAATCAAGTACAAGATAGCAATGCCGATTAAGGCAAACATGGCCGTCAACCAAAAAAGGCCGGGTACACTTATCCAACGGTAGAATAAAGGGCCCAGTGCTAAAGCTAAAATAAATGAACTGCCGATGCTCATACCCATGATAGCCATCGCTTTAGTGCGGTGTTCTTCACGGGTTAAATCGGCCGTCATAGCGAGTGTTGCAGAGGCAATGGCTCCACAGCCCTGTATGGCGCGGCCTATAATAATACCCATAATGGAAGTCGAAAGCGCCGCTATGACACTACCCACCGCAAATAGAAGTAAACCAATATAAATGATAGGTTTACGTCCAAAACGGTCAGATAACATGCCAAATGGAATTTGGAAAATCGCTTGAGTCAGGCCGTAGATTCCTATTGCGAGTCCTACCAAAGTAGGGGTTGTATCCGGTAAATCTTGTGCAAAAATGGCGAAAACGGGGAGAATCATAAATAGGCCCATCATTCGTATGGACATAATACTGGCGAGTGCCATAGTGGCACGTCGCTCCCCATGAGTCATATTATTGTTAGGAATCATAAATTTTAATGATAAAGCTTGTAGCGAAATAATATCAAATGCGAAACTTTGGAAAGAAGAAAATCAACTCAAAAATACCACAACCCTTGAACTACAAGGTACGATTTATTGATGAAAAAAATAACGCAAAAGACGTTTTCACGCGCGTGAAAAAGAGACGCAAGAGAGGCTTCGATTTCTCTTTCTTACCGAGCATCTTTAGCGTCTTTAGCGTCTTTAGCGTCTTTAGCGTTTAGAACGATTTCAATCGTGTTAAAAATTCATCCCCCAATTTCTTCAACAAGCTCAGGAACCAAGCTTCGGGCCTGGTGAAAACGGGGGAAAATCTAGTTGGGCATTTTGTATTCAATCAAACGACGACGTTGCCCGCGCCAGCGGTGATAGTAATAAGATAATTGTCCAATGGCAATGGGTAAACACTGAAATTGTGAGTGTAGTCCATATAAAAACAAGGTAAGCGGGTTGCTTGATTTCCAACGTGCTTTGATAGCACTACGCATACTCAGCAATAGAAATACTATAGCGTTTCCCGATCTCATGACGTACACTTATGTCAAGTAGGTATGCAAAGGGCGCATTCCCAAAAAAAGGGTCATTATCAATCGCACCTTCGCGAAAATAACAGGCATTCCAATCGGGCCGAAAGCAAAATAACAGGCATTCCAATCGGGCCGAAAGCAAAATAACAAGCATTCCAATCGGGCCGAAAGCAAAATAACAGGCATTCCAATCGGGCCGAAAGCAAAATAAATTTTGCACTCCAATTGACCAAAAGCAAAATAAATTTTGCACTCCAATTGACCGAAAGCAGCTTGGATCGGACTGCCATCAGTGGAATCCGAATCGACTTCGTAAACTAAATCCTTGATTTTTAATATAAAAATATTTTGTACGCCAATGGGTTACGGGGATGAAGGGACAAGTCTATTGTGAAAAGATGAATGAATTTCAGTTTTAAATGACCCATATTATTAAGTATGAATTGATGAACATTCAATGCCAAAGTAATCGCTTAAGCAATCCCCGTTTTAATTTGCCTCCCGTTTCATATTCTTCAAGGAGTTCCGCAAAATAACCTCCCCCTCGAAAGACTTCAACCCGATTAAGTACCGAGCCAACCACTGGCGGATTTAAACGCTCCAATAATTGTGCCGCTCGCTTGAGTTCACCCGGCATAACGACGGAAGCTTCAACTACCAGTAAGACACCGCCTGCCATTTCGCCTAACAATTCTGCATCGGCTGATAACAACAGAGGCGGGGTATCCATCAGTATCAGATCGTAATGGGCATTGAGTTGTTTAAGCACAGAGCGCAATTTACCATAAGTGGCTAAATGACGCTTAGGTGTGTCACCAACAGGCAAGCGATCCGGTAAATCAGCCGTGGCAGGTACGATCAACATTTCTGGTGATAGAACCCTATCACTGTCTTGGTTTAATAAGGTTGTCAATCCTTGAGAAGAGGTTGCGCCACCATAACGGGGATCGGGTTGAAACGCATTCAGTTCCACCGCTAAGGTATTCACCCCTAACTCACTTAGCAAATGTGCTAATTCTAAAGTCAGCGTTGTGGTGCCACCACCTGGTTTAACCGAAGTGAGAACAAAACCAGTCGTTTCATGGGTATGCCAATCGCGTTCTAATGCCAATGCCATACGACGCAGGTAATCCGTCGCCAATTGTTCAGTACTCCGGTTGTAACGTTCTAAAATCCAAGCCATGGGTGGAAAGCCCAGAATTTTATGCACTTCCCCCGGGGTGCGTATGCGCCGATCTAGCATATCTATCAGGATTGGCACAGCTATCCCTAAACCAAGGGCAACGACGACGAATATTAAAACAATTTGTTTGCGTCCGCCTTTGATTGGATAGCGCGGTGGTGTGGCAGACGTGTTTAAGCGTATAAATCCTGGGGCAGTTGCTTCAACGGTCAAAAAGTCAATGCGGTTATTGATTTTATTCAACTGTTTGTAAGTACGCAAAATCTCTTTATTGAGTACCAGTGCTTTATTATAGAGATTGGCATAGTGGATGGCTTTTGTGCGTTGCAGTTCAATTTCGCCGGCCAAGGCTTGCTCAAGACGTTGCGTTTGATAAATCTCAGCTTGAGCTTTTTCCAATAAACGGTCACGGATTTCTTGATACAAATCACGAGTTGCGCGTTCCATTTCTTGGTCGATTTGAGCAATTTCTCTTTCGGCACGACGCTTACTCGGATGTTTTGAAGTTAAACCTAAAGTTTGGGTCAACAATTCTGTACGTCGTTCAATCAATTTCATTTTATAACTGGTGAGTACCCTATCATTAGCAACCATTTCTCTGACAAGTGTCTCTAACGTCGTTTTACCATGAAGTTGTTGTTTTTTCAAAGCGGCTAAACGGGTTTCTGCCTCAACGCGCTGGCGACGTGCGAGCGTAAAAGCAGAGGTATTCTCAATTAAAATGTCATCATAAGGATTTAAGCGGTTTTCTTGAAAGGTTGTCACACCCAGTTCTTCAGCAATTCCCATACGGTGTTTATGCTTTTCTGAAATTAAACGCTCTAATTCCTCCCGACGTTTGTTCAATTTTTTAATTCTACCATCACTATCATAAAATATCTCTGCTTTCGCTTTTTTCAAATAAACTTCTACAATACTATTGACGACAATATCCAATCCTTTTGCACTCGAACCCGTGAGTTGAACAGTAATAAATGGGTTATTACGTTGACTTTTGACTTTCAAGGCTTTTTTTAAACGGCTCTGAGCTTGCTTGTCAGTTTCTTCGGGCAGTAACCAATTTTTTCGGACTTCAGGCCTTTGTAACGCTTCTTGCAAAACATCGCTGCGCCTGATCATGTTAGTCTGTTGCTTAACATATAATATGTAATTATTACGATTTAAATCCATCCCTCTTTCTGAATCAAGCGTGGGGATAAACTTGGGTGACACAAGCACCACCGCTTGCGCCATGTAAACCGATTGACCTGTTTTCAACGCAACCGGCACACCAAGCGCACTGACTAGAACAAAAATAAGTAATGCCAGCCATTTGTATTTTAAAAGGCTAACTAGGGGTTTGAATCGACCGGTCGAAATAGAGTGTTCTTCTGTAGATGAAGCTGTAGATACAGGAGGTGGCATATTTATTATCAGTTATCAGTTATCAGTTCCACGCAAAAGTTTTTGCGCGCAAAAACTTTATTTCACGCTAAAGTTTCGCGGAGCGAAACTTTATTTCACGCTTTCACGCTAAAGTTTCGCGGAGCGAAACTTTAGCGTGAAAAGTTGCGCGCAACTTTTGCGTGAAATGTGAAATGTGGAAATCAGTTATCACGGATAGAACGCTGATTAAACTGATTTCGGTGCAAGAATTATAATGATTATCACTTAAAATTTTCACTGCATTTATTAACCATATTTAGGCCATTATCAAAACTTAACTTATAAAAACAAACTGTCAACTATTTTGAAGGGTGCCTTTTACAATACATTCGCCAAATTGTAAAAATTGTCAATTTCAAGCATAAGTCAATTTTTAACTTATTGCATTTTGCTAAAAATCAATCTTTTTTTGGAAATGTGTAGTGGTCAAATTGATCTTGAACAATTAATATTAATTATTAATCAGCGAAAATCAGGACAATCAGTGCAATCAGCGTTCTATCAAGGATTTGTTCGTACCTTCATTTTCTGTTTAACATTTAGCGTAGCCGACCTTCGGTTCACGCAAGTGTTTTTGCGCGCAAAAACATTATTTCACGCTAAAGTTTCGCTTCGCGAAACTTTATTTCACGCAAAAGTTGCGCGCAACTTTTGCGTGAAATGTGAAATGTGAAATCCTGTTGACCACTACACTTTTTTTGGAAATGGCTCATTTTTAAAATTAGCGAAGGTATTGGCAAAAGTTTTTGTATGCAAAAACTTTTGCTTGGAATACTTTAACCTAAAATTGATAACGGATAACTGATAACGGAACACTGAACGCTGAACACTGATAACTGAACACTGATATTTATTCTAAGCCCGAGTTCGCCGCTTGTTTCGCTTCAATCTCAGCCTGTTTTGCTCTTAATTCTTCTTCTTCTTGATCAAGTTTACGACGTTGGCTATCAGCCTGAATTGAGACGATATCGGCATAAATGCCCAACATGGTTGTAAAAGGGTTTAGAAATTGTATAGCATAGTTGATTTTGGCAATCGTATTGGTTGGCACATAGATAATATCACCTTCTTGAAGGGCCACATTCATTTTTTGATTAGGTGTGATTAATTCATTTAGTGCCATGGGCTGATTGAGTCCTTCTTCAGGGCGGATAACATTAATTCTATTGGGAGCGGCATCTCTAGTTGGGCCCCCTGCCTTTGCAAGTAATTCAATAAAAGACATATTGCGGGTAAGGCGAAAAGCGCCTGGACGACGCACTTCACCTAGCACATACACTAATTTTTCTTCTATATCAGGAATATAGACAATATCATTGCGTTGCAATTTAAGATTGAGGGATAAATCTTTGCCCGTCAACAACGGTTCAAGTTCAATCCACACCACCTGATCACGCCCCCGAAATATAGCACAGTGCGTAAAGGGCAAAGTTTGTGCCTCTCCTTGCAAACCACTGGCCTCGGCAAAACCACCCGCTAACGAGATCGCTTCAAGCAAGCTGGGTGTCGTCATACCAAAGTGTACTTCGCCAGGGTGAGCCACGCGCCCTAATACTAACACCCGGTTGGACGTATAACGATCTACCCGCACAGCGACAGATAAATCAAGATAATAGGGGGCCAGTTTTGTGGTAATGGTTTTGGCCGCCTGTTCGCGGGATAAATTATTCAATTCAATAGGCCCGACAAGTGGCAAAGTAATCTTGCCATCAGGGCCCACTGTATGTTTGCCCGATAATTCTGAATAGCCCCATACTTCGACGGTTATTTCGTCACCGGTACCCACGCGATAATTTTCGTCGTTTTCTGTCACAGCGGCTTGAAAGCCACTTAAAGTGCCAGGGGGAGTCACCATGATTTCCTGACGGGCAGCCGGGCGCACAAAATTATCGGGAATGGAAACCGTTGAACTACAGCCTATTAGCAATACCACGCACATCCATAACGGCAATAGCCAATAAGCCTTAAAATAATAATCTAATTTTGGAATAGGGATAAAAGATTTGATTAAGTTTGACATAAAGATTGAGTACAATGTGCTAAAGCGGCAGCCTCGTCAATATAAATACTGAAAATGTTTTGCAAGTGTATGAGTTCAATCAAGGTACGCACGGGTGGAGTGGGATTAAGTAATAAAACCTCGCCTTGGTGTTCCTGTGCCGTTTTGAGGGCAGAAACGAATACCGAAAGGGCTCTCGCATCAATAACATTTAATTGTGTCAGATCAATAATTAAATAAGGCGATATCTTTTCAATAAGATCAATCAGTTGTCTTCGTACAGGCGCGGTATCAATATTGATTAAACTCCCTGACAATGTGACAATAGGTATGCCTTGTTTTGTTTGATAAGTCAATGTTGTATGTTGAAACATTTTAGAATTTTGCAAGATTGAATTTTTCTGATATCAACAGTTCAGATGTTCTTATGTTCATTTTTTAAGCATGAAAACATGAAATACACTTTAGAAAGTCTTTTTAATGAGTGGCATAAATTTGCTTTTATGTATTTCACGCTAAAGTATAGCGAAGCTTCACTACGCGCGCGAAACGTGTTTTTGTTGCCCACCATCCTCATGAAAAAGTTTTTCAGGCAAAAGTTTAGCTTCGCTGACCTTCGGTTCGCTTCGCTGTACTTTTGCCTGAAAATTTGTTACCGCGCTAAGTATAAACAAATAAATAGACTAAAAACTTGATAGAACGCTGATATTTAGTTCGGTTCACGCTTCAGTTTTTGCGCGCAAAAACTGAATTTAGCTTCGCTGGCCTTCGGCTCACGCTAATGTTTCGCTTCGCTATACATTAGCGTGAAATGTGAAATGCTGATTGTCATGATTTACGCTGATTAA
>Ga0164318_10000390_pt1 | contig 32520 bp, 24 predicted proteins | sample GuaBasSedimGuay9_FD_113734 | JGI IMG/M metagenome (GOLD analysis project Ga0164318, IMG submission 113734) | Subseafloor sediment microbial communities from Guaymas Basin, Gulf of California, Mexico - Guay9, Core 4571-4, 0-3 cm | ecosystem: Environmental > Aquatic > Marine > Hydrothermal vents...
CCGAGTGGAAATCCAGCTCCCTGAACCCCCTCGAGGACGCCCATTCGAGTGCCATGATGAGGGCCCGGTATTCGGCCAGATTGTTGGTTGCCTTCCCTATGTATTCTCCGTACTTTCTGATGATCCTGTCCTTACCTTCCCGTTCTGCAACGGCGATGAAGGCCGATGCCGCGGGTCCGGGATTGCCCCTCGCCCCTCCATCCGTGTAGATCGCGATTCTCATCTTTCCCCACCGCCCAGAGCCTCGTTGTAGGACCATATCCTTTCAAGCGCGGGTCCCAGATCCTCCCCTCTCATGCCTTCGACCCCGCATGCAACAGCGATAACGCTTTTTGTTTCGAATGTGATCCTGGTTCGTCTGCCGTCCCTGTAAGGGTACAGATGTATGATGTCCTTTTCATCCGCCAGGACGGGGACCGGACTCTCGAGAGTGGATCTCGAACCGTCGATCCCGATGAAGTGTTCCCCCGGTTCCGACATCCTCAATGTGAGGGCCCCGGCTATCCTTTCGGAATCGTAGATTCCCAGAGGGACAAGTGTCTCCACCGATGCAAGATTTCCCGCATCCACGAGGGAGTTAATCGTGGGAAGCCCCTTCCGGAGCAGCCTTCTTGCAAGGGCCTCGGACGACGGGCGGGTCTTCGTGGGATCCACGGAGATCTTCCAGTAGAATCTCCTCAAGGATCTGATGTTTCTTTCGCCCGGCAGTCTTTCAAGGTCAAGCCCCCTTTCGGCCATCATGGCTCTGATATTGCCGGAAAGTGCATCGAAAACGACCTGTCTGCTCCTTTCGACCCTTATGCTCTTCCTTTCAACGGATTCGATGAACGCTCCCAGAGCGGATACCTCTTCCGTGATGGATATCTCCATACCCGTGAAATGGTGACGAACTATTTCATCATGGCGGGTCCGGGAAGGACGATCCACCCCGGATTCCATCCGTTTCTCCATCAGGGCCCCACAGTAAATGAATTATATTCCGGTTGTACTTTTCCGGATATGGGTTTTTCAGTGAGGGAGCTGAGAAAGATCATTCCCGGGGCTGTTGCGGGGATGGTAATTATTCTCACGGTCTCTGCGCTTCTCTTCATCACCTTCGAAGAGAACCATCCACCCACGGCGAGGATAGGCATCAGTCCCGGGATCGTGAGGGCGAACGAGCCCGTGACGCTGGATGCATCCGGATCCTCGGACCCCGATGACGATTTCGATGAACTGTCGTTCAGATGGACCATAATGGACACATTCGAGAGCACCATACCCGTCCTGAAGTTCTCATTCCCGGAGCCGGGTAACTACACGGTGGTACTCACGGTCCAGGACAGTTCGGGCGTGTCTGATACGGATTCCATCTTCGTTGAGGTTCTTCCCTGATGTTCCATGTTGGAAATCAATAAATAACCGGGGTTGTTTAGGATGCAAAAAGGCTTTTTCAGGGGAGCACAAAATGTTGCTGAAAGACCATATTCCAGGAGATGACGGAGAACTGAAGGACCTCATTCTCCGTATATCGGAAATGGGAAAGAGGATCCGTGAAGGTTTCATCTCCAATCAGGGCGTTTCCGATACGGAGAACATCTACGGTGAGACACAGGTCGAGATGGATAAATGGGCGGACGGGATCCTTGTGGAGGGGTTGCGGCATCTCCCCTACATGGCATCCATAGTATCCGAGGAGAGGGACGATATCGTGGAATGCTCTCCCGGAGGGAGCCTGTCCGTCTGTTTCGATCCGCTGGACGGTTCGTCCCTCATGGGAGTGAACCTCACCGTCGGGACCATAGTCGGTATCTACCGCTCCAGGTCACCCCTGAGGCCGGGCTCGGAGATGATCGGTGCAATGTACATCCTGTACGGGCCGCTCACGACACTCGTCTATTCCGTCGGGAATGGCGTCCATGAGTTCGCACTGGATGCCCGTGGATCCTACGTTCTTCAGCGGGAGAACATGAGGATCGGAGATGGACATATCTACGCTCCGGGGGCATTGAGGAAGGATTGGCTCCCCTATCACAGGCAATTCATAGAGAGGCTGGAATCGGAAGGATACAAGCTCAGGTTCTGCGGCGCCTTCGTGGCGGATGTTCACCAGATAATTATTAAAGGTGGTGTGTTCACCTATCCAGCCTTCGGGAACAAACCGTCAGGCAAGCTCAGGCTGCTTTTCGAGGCAAACCCCATGGGCTATATCGTCACCAACGCCGGCGGAGCGGTGTCCGACGGTAATGGCGACATACTTTCCATTCAACCTGAAAGACTGGACCAGAGGGTCCCGGTGTATATTGGAGGGAAAAGGGAGATAGGGATCATAGAAGATGAGAAGAGAAAGGAGGATGAAGGATGATGGCAAAAGGACCCCTGCCCGGGGACATGGTATTCGATTCACTGAGGGGGCAGCCCTCCATAATCATGGCATGCAATGCCAGGATGACGGGAGGTATTGCAAGAGGAATAATGAGGGCCGCAAAGGACATGGATTCCGCTGTAATATTCGAGATAGCAAGGTCCGAATCCGACCTCAACGGCGGCTACACCGGAATGACCCCGAAGATGTACATCGATGAGATAAGGAGGACAGCGGACGAGGTCGGGCATGATATCTATGTTGTCCATGCGGACCATATCAGCATCAAGAAAGGGGATGATGAGGACCTTCGGTCAACAAGGGAGCTCATCAAGCATCAGATAGATGCGGGATTCACTTCCTTTGCCATAGATGCGTCCCATCTGTTCGATTTCAAGGGAAGGGACCTCAGGGAGGAACTGGCTGACAACATCCGGTGCACAACCGAGATGGCCCACTTCATAAATGACAATATGGGGGACAGGAGCTTCGGCCTCGAGGTGGAGGTAGGTGAGATCGGAAAAACCGATGAATCCGGAAGGGTGCTGACCACACCCGAGGAGGCTGTGACATTTCTGGGAGCACTGAAGGAGAATGGTGTGAATCCGAACCTCCTTGCCATAGCCAATGGCTCCGCTCATGGCAATACCATTGACGAGAATGGGAAGGTCATTCCCCAGGTATCGATCGATATTCAACAGACGGTGAGGGTGGCAAGGGCCATCAGGGAAGCCGGATTCGATGTATCCATAGCCCAGCATGGAATAACCGGAACACCCAGGGACCTCATCAATCTCCATTTTCCCAAGGGAGATATCCTGAAAGGAAACGTTGGAACCCACTGGCAGAACATATATTATGATGTTATAAAGATCTTCGAACCCGAGCTGTATGCAGACATGAGGGAATATGTTCTTCAGCGATTTGGAGAGAAGAACAGGGGAAAGCCCGAAGAGGTCATATTCGTCAAGAACGCCAAGCATGCCTTCAAACCCTTTCTGGAGAGAAATCGAAAACTGGGCGGTGACACTCTTTCCGCAATGGAGGCAATGGCATATGCGGAAGCAAAGCTCTATTTCAGGGCGTTCAGCTCGGAGGGCACCGCTTCCATCGTGAGGGAGCATCTGGAGAATTCATGAGGTGATGAGATGGACCTGCCAGTCATAATCCTGAACTTCAAGACCTACAGCCAGCTGGACGGAAGAGGCACGCTGGAACTTGCCAGGCTCTGTCAGGATGTCCATGATGAAACGGGTGCTTCGATAGCCGTGTGTCCTCCGCATGTGGAACTTGCCAGGGTCGCATCGGAGGTAAGCATCCCCGTTCTTGCACAGAATGCCGATATATGGGATGGCTCCGTCAGGACGGGAGGGGTCACCCTCTCGCAGCTGAAGGGCATAGGCGCATCGGGCCTCCTGATCAATCATTCCGAGAGAAGGAGAACACTGTTCGATATGGAGGCCCTGATAACGGGATCCAGGGAAATGGGTCTCACGAGCATCGTATGCACGAACAATGTCAACTCTTCAAGGGCAGCGGCTGCAATGGAGCCGGATTTCGTGGCAATGGAGCCTCCCGAGCTCATCGGAGGCGACATCTCCGTCACGTCCGCCGATCCCGGTATAGTCAAGAGGACCGTGGATGAGGTGGCAAGAATATCTCCGGGGGTCAGGGTTCTCACCGGGGCCGGTGTCAAGACCGGGGAGGATGTGGCAAAGGCCCTTGAACTGGGCACCCATGGGGTGCTTCTCGCATCCGGCGTGGTCAAGGCATCCGATCCCGGGACCAAGCTCCGCTCCCTCATCGATGGTCTTTCCCGATGAGTTCCGAGCCAGCTTTTGGCTGGGCCTGACCTCTTTTGGCTAGCTTCGAGCTTGTGGGATAATATAGTATGACCGGAATAATGTTGCATCAATAATGTATCCGTTCACCCGGGGTTGTCAAATGGAGGATAAGGAAGAACATTGTGGAATCTGTGCGGCGGATGTACCGGGAGAGAACGTGGCCTACTCTCTCTACCAGATGATGAGCGATCTGCAGCATCGCGGACAGGCTGGTGCGGGCATATCCACCTACAATCCGGCAAGACCGATTATCCTGTGGACCTACAAGAGACCGGGTCTCGTCAGCGAGGTTTTCGGCGGAGCCGATGAAGAGGAATTCCACTCCATCATGAACAAGTACAGTGGTGAAAGGGGGATCGGTCATAATCGCTACGGCACCTCGGGGGAATTGACATCCAGACATGTCCAGCCCTTCGAGAGGGTCCATGGTGTGAAATACAAGTGGTTCTCCTTCGGTTTCAACGGGCATATAGCAAACAGGAGCGAGCTGGAGGAGAGGATAAAGAAGATGGGCTACCACCTCATGCTCGACACGGACACCGAGGTGATGATGCATTATATCTCGAAATACGTGGCTGATACCAATGGTGACATCAGGGAAACCTTTTCCAGGATCGCCGGGGATTTCGATGGTGCATACAACATCACATACATCGATGCCCGCGGAAATCTTGCGGTGATGAGGGATCCCTGGGGTATCAGGCCCTTATCCGTTATACAGACGGACCGGGGTGCGTTCGTTGCTTCGGAAACCTGTGCTCTGTACCGTCACGGGACGGAGGGAATAAGACACCTGGAGCCGGGCGAGATGGCCATCCTTAAGGACGGGAAGATGACCTTTCAAAGGTATACGAAGGCAAGGAAGAGGTCCCTTTGCTTTTTCGAGTTCATTTACTTCGCGGCGGTGACCTCGAACATCGACGGAAGGTCGGTTTACGAAACCAGGAAGAGATGCGGAGAGGAACTCGCCCGTCTAGAAACGCAGAATATCAACGACCGCGATTGGGTTGTGATCCCGGTTCCGAACACCGCGAGACCGATTGCGAGTGCGTATGCCAAGGCGATAGGGTTTCCCCAGATCTACGATGAGGGATTGATAGCCGTCGGAAAGGGGAGGACATTCATAGATGAGGGGGATAGATCGATGAAGGTGAGGAGAAAATTCCTCCCCATACCTTCCGTGATAAAGGGGAAGAAGGTCATTGTGATAGACGATTCCATCGTTAGATCAACGACAATGGCCACTCTCGTCAAATACCATCTCAAGGAACTTGGCGGAGCCAGGGAGGTGCATGTCAGAATAGCCACGCCGCCCATCATCGCACCATGCTATTACGGAATAGACATGAGGACGTTCAAGGAGCTGATCGGAGCTTCCTACCAGGACCGGATACAGAACGGTGTTATCTCCGACGAGGCGCAGGAGGAAATTGCAGGGAGGGTAAATGCGGATTCACTGATATACATGACCCATGGGGGATTACTATCGGCTCTGCAGATGGACAGGAACGATGTGTGCATGGCCTGCCTGAACAGGGAATACCCCACACCCAAGGGGCAGGAGCTGGACGAGAGGAACCATGATATCTTCCAGGGATGCTGATCATGTAGATGGAACCGATCCCGGTTTTCCGGAATGAAGGTTGTATTTTCCCTTATCGAATTATTTTGCCCAAAACATACATATACCCTCTATATCTTCACAAAGTCCAGACAGTAAATACATGTCCGGGGGATATGAATGGCGCGGATAATTACCATTGTGAACCAGAAGGGCGGTGTGGGAAAGACCACCACGGCGATAAACCTCTCCGCATCCCTTTCATTTCTTGGAAAGAGGTCCCTTCTAATAGACACGGATACCCAGGGTAATACAACCTCCGGTCTCGGATTCGACAAGAACGAGATGGAGTTCACGATCTACGAGGTGCTCACGGGTCAGTGCGGGATCCGTGATTCCATAATCCATACCGACCTCGAGAACCTCGATATCATAGGTTCGAATATAAACCTTGCAGGAGCGTCCGTGGAGCTTGTCAATGTTCCCGAGAGGGAGAAGATCCTGAAGAACGCGCTCAAGGAGGTCAATGATGAATATGATTTCATCCTTATAGATTCCCCTCCGTCCCTGGGTCTGATAACACTGAACAATCTTACGGCAGCCGAATCGGTGCTTATTCCGCTTCAATGTGAATATTTTGCTCTCGAGGGAATGTCGGAGCTTCTGGACACGATATTCCTGGTTCAGAAGAACCTGAATCCGGACCTAACCATCGAGGGAATATTGATGACCATGTATGACCGGCGGACCAACCTGTCGAAGCAGGTTGTGGCCGAGGTTCAGAACTACTTTGGTGAAAAGGTGTATCGGACGATAATACCGAGGAACGTCAAACTCGGCGAAGCACCCTCATTCGGGAAACCCTCGATACTGTATGCCCCCGAATCGACGGGTGCCCAGGCATATATGGACCTTGCAAGAGAAGTGATAGCTCATGGGTAAACCCGCTCTGGGAAAGGGTATGAAGGACCTCCTTGTCAAGAACTTCGGCCTTGTCGGGGAGAAGGAATCGACGACCGATGCTGAAAAGGCCTTGAAGGAGTTGAAGGTTAACATAGATAGATTCCATGCACAAGGTTTCAATACGGACCTCCTCAGGGAACTGGAGGGTAAGGGACCCAAGGAGATCCTGAAGGGAATAGAGAGTTACCGGGCATCCGTGAAATCGCTGAATTCGGCCCAGACGATACTCCGGTCTCTCGAAGGTTACGGTTATTCCGATGAAATAGACTCCATTACCGAGATGATAAAGGACCCTTCGAGGACCGGGGAGGTTCTGGAGAAAGTGGAGGAGCTCAAGCAGAGGATACAGGTCGAACATAACCTGACGATCGGTGGAAGGGAGAAACCAAGGGACAAGCTCACGAAGTCCCTGGAGGAAAAATCGAAGAAATTGAGGAATGCCGACATTTCTGAAAAGGATGTCGAGGGAATGGATATCGATGAGGAGGCCCTTGACGGGCTTCTTGATGATCTTGAGGATATCGAGGAGGCCTTTGGCGATACCGAGGGTGAGGATCCCCTTCTGTCAAAGATCTCCGAATGGGAGGATATGGGGTACTTCGTGGACAACCTGAAAACCTCCATCAGTGAGGACCGGAAGAGGGGTGAAAAGGAGGCAAGCCAGTTCGAGAAGGATGTGGCCCGGATGGAGGAGGTGAAGAGGAGGTTCAGCGAGATGGACCTTTCCGCCTTCCAGGAGGAAGCCCAGGAGATACTGCTCAGGTTCCAGTACCCTCATCTTGCGGGAGAGGTGAACAATGAGCTCGACAGTATCGAGATGAGGATCAAGGAGGCGGAGCGGCTGGTAGATGAAGCCGCGTCAGAGGAAGAGAAGAAGACCGAAACCGCGGAGGAGGAAAAGCCCAAAGCTTCGCAGGTCCCGGAAGACGTGAAGGAGACCGGAGAAGTGACCGGGCCGGAAGAGGAGGTTCCAGCCCCCGATCGGGAAGCTCAATCGGAATCCGAATCGGAAAGGGAGCCGCCATCGGATGCTGAAGCTCCGGAGGAAGTAGAGACCGCCGGGGCGGTGGAAGGAGAAGAAGGGGAGAAAGAGCCCCCGGAAGGCGTTTCGGAGAGGAAGAAGGCCTCCGGGAAGGAGACGGAGGAGGCGGGTCCGGCCGAGAAAACGGTGGAGGGCCCCGGCCCGTATTCGAAATACTCGCCCGAGGAGCTCCTCGATATGGCTAAGGAAGCCTACAAGGAGGGAAGGATGGAGGAAGCCCTCACCCTGTTCAAGGAGATACTGAGGAAGGATCCCGAATCCTCAAAGGCCAGATTCATGATAAGAAGGATCTCTCAGAAGCTCTGACAGTGTTGACATTCCCGATCGTTGAGTGGTGATCTTCTCCCGGATCTCCATGAAGGTTTTTTCTAGTGGAATCCCATCTACCAGGGAATGCCATCCCTGCGGGATATAATGGAACTCGGAAGAATGCACACGGCGGCAGCGACCGCCACGGTCCCCACGGCCGGCTGCCTGACTGCCGGAGGCGGATGGGAAGCTGCACTGCTGGTGGCTGCCGCCTCCCTCCTTCATCACGGGTGGGGATTCTCCATGAACGAGATCCTTGACCAGGAGATCGACGGGAAGAGCGGGGATCTGACGAATAAACCACTTGCATCCGGCAAGGTATCTTCCGGGCAGGCGCGGGTGGTATCCGCATCCTTCCTGATACTCTCCGGTACGGTCTTCATCGTGGCGGCATTCATGACAGGTGCCGGCATTCTGTCTATCGCAGCTCCATTCCTTCTCTCGACCGCTCTCGGATCCCTTTACAATATTTACGGGAAGAAGGTGCCTCTCATGGATATCCCTCTTTCGGGATGGATGTTCTTTCTCGTCGTTACCGGTGCTTATGCCGGGGGTGGGGATGCTGCGTCGTTCCCTGTTGGGGTCTGGGCGGTCGCCATCATGGGCGCACTTCACATACTCTACAACAACTCCGTGGAGGGAGGAATGAAGGATGTAGATAATGACAGGTCCCAGGGATCGAGAACCCTTGCCGTGGTGTCCGGGGCATGCTATGACGGGCAGAAGATGTCAGCTGGTCCGGCGATGAGGATATGGGCGGTCCTTCTCAGGGTTCTCTTTGCGGTTTCGGGTATGGTCTTCTCGCTGTTCATCGCATCGGAGGCGGGTTGGGGGGAATGGATCGTCGTTCTCGTATCGATACTGGGACTGCTGCTGATATCGGATTCCATGTCCCTCATGATCCGTGACAGGGTGATTAAGAGGAGGAAGCTCCTTGGAAGGTTCGCGGTTCACGAGATCGGCTCCTTCGCATTCACGCTCCTTGTCATCATGCCTGTTCTTGGCCCTTGGTGGGTGATGGGTCTGTTCATCCTCCCGCTTCTTTGGTTCATGTCGATGAACCGGCTCCTTTACGGTAACGGGATGGTTCCCGGGGTTTGATCCCCCTGGGGGCTGGAAAAGAGAGAAAGGAGGATCTCTATTTCAATGCGAGCATCCTCTCGAGAGGAGCTCTGTTCTTCTCGATGATCTCCGGGTCGAGTTCCACTACGGGTCCCATGTTCTCGAGGGCCTTGAGGACATCCTTCAGGCCGATCTTTTTCATGTTGGGGCATACGGCGGTATCGAGTCTGTGGAATATCTTGTCCGGTACCTCTTTCTCCAACCTGTGAACAAGCCCTTCCTCCGTCCCTACTATGAATTCCCCCGCATCGGAAGAGGATGCGAACCTCAGCATTCCCTCGGTGGATGTGACGTGATCGGCCATTTCTATGACCTCCATCCTGCACTCGGGGTGGACCATTATCAGCGCGTCCGGGTATTTTCTCTTGACCTCGAGGATCTGTTCCGGGGTGATATCGTCATGGACATGACAGTATCCCGCCCATAAGTGGACCTTCTTCTCCGGTACCCTTGATTGGACATATGCTCCCAGGTTCGAATCGGGTATGAAGATAACCTCCTCTGCATCGAGAGACCTGACAACCTTCACGGCATTCGCGGATGTGCAGCAGATGTCGGAGTGTGCCTTGATCTCGGCAGTGGTGTTCACGTAGGCCACGACCGGAGCCCCGGGATGCTCCCGCTTGAAGAGCTCCAGGCTATCCACATCCACCATATGAGCCATGGGGCACCTGGAGCCGGGAACGGGATGTATGACCTTCTTTTCGGGAGAGATGGCCTTTGCGGATTCGGCCATGAAATCCACCCCGCAGAAGAGGATGTTCGAGCGAGGAGCGTCCCTGGCTTTCATGGCCAGAACGAGGGAATCTCCCACGATGTCGGCTATGTCCTGTACTTCCGGTACCTGGTAGTTATGGGCCAGGATGATCACATCCCGTTCATCTGCCAGCTGCCTGATCCTTTCCTGCAGGGGAGACAGAACACCCATATCGATGGCAATGTGGCAATCACTATTAATGTTTCGTTGTTTGGATGATAGCTAGGTGTTGTAACGAATGGTAATCAAGGGGTTCCCCCTCTACCTGCTGTTGTTTCCGGGATGCAGCTGCCTTTTCCTCCTCATCAGCTGATCCTTCAATACTAGGAAAGTATGAAGATCTATCTTTTGATCCAGATACATCTCGGCGAGATCCAGGGAGATCTCCCTGAGGACCATGATCTCGGTCACTCTTGCATATCTGATCTCCCTTCCCCTTCTGATCTCCCATATCAACCCCATGCGTTTCAGTTTGCCGAGTATGTAATCAATTCTTTTTTTCGGTATATTCGAGCGTCTGTATATCTCGATTTTCGGCGTTCCCGGTTCCTCGCCGATTACGGATAGGATTCTTTCCTCGCCGGTGGAAAGAGGTGTTTTAAACTTGATATATGACCTGGACCTTCGATCTGTCAGGAAAAAGACCTTTCTCCGGGACATATCCCTGGAAATCACCTTTCCCTTCCTCATGAGGAGATCGAGGTGGTATCTGAGAGTGCCTCTGGTGATGTTGAGATCCCTGGACATCATGTCCATTGAAGCCCCGGGATTCTTCATGAGGTAGCTCATGATAGCGTTTCGCCTGCTGGAATGGTCTGGATCTTCAGCACTCATCATTCTCACTTTGGGAGACCGGATTCATCGTTCACGTTGTTCCAGTAACTCCCTTATGGAATTAAAAGATGATTCATCCAATCTCCCATCGCGATGATGCCTTTCCGCCCTGCTCAAGATGTCCTGCTTTCTATCCTCGAAGGTCTGATGGAAGTCCCTTGACAGCACTTCATCCTTCAGGTCCTCCATGTTCGGAATCTTCCTCTCCATTACCCGAGCATTTCCGGCAGGGTGCGGTTCAGGGACATGCACAGCGGTGCGATATTCTCGGCCGTGAACGTGAGGGCCGGGGGTCAGGGTGATTCCCCTGTCCGTTGGTGAAAGGTAACCCGTTCTGACACCATCATCCGCGGCAGTGTCCGGCGGGGATCCGGTATGGGGAGGGATGCTCTTGGTGTCAGCTTCCACCGAACCCCTACTTCTTCTCCTTGTGAGAGGCAGAATGAAGAGGAACACAGCAAGGGAGAGGAGGACCAACACCATGACGAAGAATGCAATGGTCCTCATGGAGCCGTCCTCCTTATCGGAACATTCGGGGGACATCGGTACATCGAAGATGATCGATTTCCGGGCAAGGGTGCCGTTAAGGTCCCTCACCTCAAGAGATATGGTGTATCGGCCCGGGGAAAGGGTCAGCTCAACTTCCTGTCCTGCAGCGATGATATCCGTACCTTCAACTGTCCAAATGAATGTCAACCCTATCCTGTCCGGATCGATCCCGGTGGGGAGAACAGCTGAAAGCAGAGTGCTTTCCGGTTTCCTTGATAGATTTGCGGGATTCACCTCGATCTCGATGTCGTCCGGTTCCAGTGTCAATGGAAGCGGGTCAGGGGGTCCGTTGTCCTCAGGTGCGGTCCCGTTGTCCTCCGTGGAATCGTCGTCGGTTCCTCCACGGGTTCCTCAGGTGCGGTCCCGTTGTCCTCCGTGGAATTATCGTCGGGCTCCTCCACGGGTTCCTCAGGTGTGGTATCATTGTCATCGGTGGAATTGTCATCTCCATCCGGGGGTTCAAAGTCGGAGATATTCACATTAAGGGAGCGCATTACGAGTTTATCCTCCCCCTCCATGTGCATGAGAAATTCACCTTCGGGATCGAAGTTGGGTAATGAATAATTGGAATTGTTGAGGAGAACGGGACCACCGAAGCTGCTTCCGTTGTCCCGTGAATATACGACGGCGATCCCTCCACCCTTGTTATCATGGGCCACATAGATCATGTCCCTGGAGTCAGATGCCGTGATGGCCACATTGAGAGGGGGTGGGACCAGGTCACTTCCGAACTGCTCAGCTTTCTCTCCTATTTTTTGAAGAGGCGCCCACTGGGACCCATTTCCTGAATTTGTATAGAACACATCATAACCGAGCCGTTCACTGACCACAAGATGGAATCTTCCATTGTATTCGATCATCTCCACCTGGTCCGGTTCATCGGCCAGATAGAAGAGATTCTTTGGCGAGGTCCAGTTCGAACCATCCGTGGATGTTGTGATATGGATGGAATTCGTGTTGGTATACGTGTAGAGAAGGTATATGGTGGATATTCCACTTATATTGGATACCATTGCGCTCATTCTGCTGAAGTAGGTACCCACGTTAAGGTACCTGATGGGGCCCCAGGTCCCGTTGACATCTCTCACCCTGTAAAGGCAGTCCATGTAATGGCTCCTGGTCCACATAAGATATACTTCTCCATGGAAAACGAATGCATTGAATGTTGCGATATATCCGGGGTCGGTGTCATCCATCCGGGTTGTCGTGTATTTCGTTGAATTTCTCCAATCATCAAGGGGTACTTCAATGCAGAAAAAGCTCCATGTTGTCCATGCAAGCTCCACATATTGATTCACGAAACAGTAGAGTGTACCGTTGTAGGGTATCAGGAACACTCTCATGGCGAGATTATCCGACAGATTCCAAAGATGCACGGGATCCGCCCAGGTGGTCCCGTTATCGCCCGATCTGGTGAGAGCTATCCCCTTCGTGTCATTATCCCCGAGTTCCACGAATGCCTGATAGATGAACCCGTTCGCTCTGATCATGGTGTCCCTGGAAAGGATAATGTAATTCGTCCACCAGGAAGCATTCTCGAAAGTGTGAACCGCAGGAAAAGTCTCGTTCTCACCTGTTCCCGATCTTGACATGGGTCCGGTTTCCTGGGCGTGATAGGTTCCAAAGGGTACAATCTGCAGAATCATGAAGGCTACAACTACCGCTGCCGAGACCATGCAGACCGTACGCCTTTGGAACCTCATCTATTTCCCTCCTTATTCCCACTCGTTTTGTTCAGCGTCGGGAATGAGGAAATATGCATATTTATTGATTCTGACCGGTTCATTATCCTATCTGGATACAATATCGTATTTAAATTCTCTCTCAACGGGAGTCCAGACAATCGTGGTCGAGGCATGAAGGTTTCCTCTCGGTCGATTCCCGGGTAAATTATTATAAACGTATCTGTTTTCAAGGCACATCTTCGGTGGTCGGTAAATGCTCGATATAAGGTTCATTCGTGAGAACGAGGATGCCGTGAGGAGGATGCTCGCGGAACGGCACGTTGAGGCTGACCTTGACCTCTTCCTCGAATCGGACCGGTTATTCAGGGAGATCGTCGAGGAGGTGAATTCCCTCAAACACATGAAGAACGTGGTGTCCCGGGAAATATCATCGGAGAAGGACCCGGTAAAGAGAGCCTCCCTCATAGAGAAGATGAAAGGGGTAAACAGCAGATTGAAGGACCTTGATGTGAAAGCGAAGGAAGCAGATCTCCGGAGAAACGAGGCAAGACTGACAATACCGAACATGCCCAGAGATGATGTCCCAGGGGGGGAAGACGAATCCCACAATTTGATAGTTTCCCGATGGGGGGATGTCAGGAAGCTGTCCTTTACACCGAAGGACCACCTCACGTTGGGAAAAGAGCTGGATATCATTGACCTACCCGGGGGAGCAAAGATCACCGGTTCCGGGTTCTATGTTCTGAAAGGGAACGGAGCGAGATTGGAAAGGGCCCTGATAAACTTCATGATGGATATTCACCGTGAGCAGGGATATACGGAGGTGTGGCCCCCGGCTCTCTGCAATACGGCATCCATGATAGGAACCGGCCAGCTGCCCAAGTTCGAGGATGACATGTACAGGTTGACAGGCGACGACCTCTACCTGATCCCGACGGGGGAGGTGCCGCTCACCAACCTTCACAGGAACGAGATCCTTGACAGGGAGCAGCTCCCGATCAGGTATCAGGCTTTCACACCATGCTTCAGGAGGGAGGCAGGGAGACATGCGGGGGAGGAGGGCATCATAAGGGTCCACCAGTTCTCGAAGGTGGAGCAGGTCATTCTCAGCCATCCAGGCAGCTCCGATGAGGAGCTCGAGAAGCTGACAACGGATGCCGAGGAGGTCCTGAAAAGGCTCGAGCTTCCTTACCGAAGGGTCCTTCTCTGCACCGGTGACTTGACATTCTCTTCTGCGAAGACCTTCGATCTGGAGGTTCATTCTCCTTTCGGCGATCGGTGGATAGAGGTCTCCTCATGTTCGTGTTTCGACGATTTCCAGGCCAGGAGGGCCATGATAAAGTATCGTGAGAAACCGCACCTTCCCTCCGAATTTCTGCACACCCTGAACGGTTCGGGTCTCGCGGTGGGCAGGACGATGGCAGCCATCCTCGAGAACTATCAGAGAGAGGACGGGACGGTCGATGTACCGCAGGCTCTCAGGCCCTACATGGGCGGCATGGAATTGCTGGATTAGACCATTCTACCTTTTTCCCCTTTTGGGGTGCTTCTTCTTGAATTTTCTCGCAGGGGCCCCCCTCTCATTCTCATCCCACCTCAGCTCCCTTTCACCCAGAGCTTCCGAAAAGAGGTTCCTGGCCCGTTTCAATCTTCCCTCTTTCCATGACCTCTCGAGCCCATCGGAGATCCTCTCCCTGAAAACGAGTGCGGAGAAGATCGCCCCCACTGCAAGGAAGACCAGGAATGTATAGGTGCCAAGCGGGAGATATCTGTATTTTCTGTATTTGTTTGTGGGAAAATCGTCCCTGCTGTCGATGAGGCCGTCGTTGTCATCGTCATCATCCTTGTTGTTGCCTATCCCATCCCCATCCGTATCCTTCCATTCGTTGGGGTCGTCCGGCAGATCATCCTCTCCGTTCATCACTCCATCCCCGTCCCTGTCCGGGTCCGAATTGTCACCTATGCCATCATGGTCCATATCCGACCACTCGAGAGGATCGTAAGGAAATGCATCCAGTTCATTTATTATGGAATCCCCGTCCGCATCCGGGTCCGAATTGTCACCTATCCCGTCCTCATCGACATCACTCCATTCGGTCGGATCCATCCTGAAGGGGATACCTTTTGATTCTCCCGAAATGGTCAGGCTCTCGTACTGGGGTTCATATTCGTCGAGTATACCGTCCCCATCGTCATCATCGTCATAGAAGGACCCGAATCCGTCATTGTCGACATCCCCGCTGATCAGAGGGTCCAGTGGGTCATCGTCGTAGGGATCGATCACTCCGTCCCCATCGGTGTCAAGATAATCCTTGTAAATGGTCCTGGATTCCGATACGGATATCAATCCCGCGGTGTTCTCGACCTTGACCTTGATGATGTGGGCGGACCTGTCGAACGGTCCCAGATCGAGCTCGAATGAATAGAGACCCCCATCCCCTATGGGTTCACCCATGGCGACGTCATCACCATCCATGTTCAGGAAAGCGTATCTGATACCGGACGCTTCATCTATCCTTGCCAGAACGGTAAGTGTTTCATGGGCGGAATAGCCGTCACCGGGGGAGAGGAGTTCCACTCCCGGTGGTGTTTTATCCACATAGACCGTGAGTGTGACAGCGGTGGTTCTCAGGGACGTGTCGATAGCCACGAATCTCATCAGGTATTTCCCGTCTGGCACACCGTTCATGTCCAGTTCATCCTCGAACGGGTACTCGCTGCCCATGAACTGGAGGTAAGCCCTTGAAAGGAACGGGTCCTCCACCTGAACGTCCGGTATGAACGTGCCGGTGACCGCTCCCCCGTCCACCGGGTACAGTACCCTGAGAGTGGGAGCATTGTTGTCTACGGGCATGTACCTCACGGAGTGCCCCTCCGTTCCGGACCTGTCCACCGCGGTCACATCAAGGACGTATCTGCCGTCCGGAAGACCCCATGTCTGCAGGTCCGCCTCGAAGAACCCGGCCGTTACCACCGGGAGCATCGGACCGTCCATTCGCAGCGAGACGACGGGGCTCTCGTTTGTGTCGGGTGGTGTAAGTGTGGTTCTGTTCCCCCATTCGTATATCCTCGCCTCCACGTAATCTATTCCCCCGCCGTCCATGACCCTGGCGAGGACCTTCGCGGAGCCGTTCAGCATCACCCCGTCCGAGGGAAGGGAGATCTGTACGTCGGGAACCGAGTTGTCGAAATAGAGGTCCAGCACAACTCCCTGGGAAGCACCCCTGCCATCGAAACCTCTGACCGAGACCCGGTGATACCCCTCCGAGAATATTGTCGTATCGAGTCCCGTCGATGCATCCAGGAAGGGTCCGTCATCGACCGAGAATCCCACGTGGTCCGCGAAACGGTCCTTGAAGGTGTATAGGAATGTCACCAGACCTCCCACGGCACTTCCGTTCCTCGGGGAAAGGAGTGAGAAGAGGGGGATCGTATTGTCTATTCCGATATCGAGAAGGCCCGAGGAACCCATCCTTCCGGCAGAGTCCTCGGCGATTATCTCGAGGGTATAGGTGCCTTCGGGGATCATCCTGACATCAACATGGGAGGTGTACACGTCCCCTATCTCCTTCTCGATGAATCCCGTCCTCACCAGGGTACCGTTCAGGTCCCTTATCTCGAATATGACGCTCTTGACATCACCGTCATCGGTGACCATGCACGAGATCGGGTCGGTCCCTCCAAGGAAACCCTGATCGCTCGGTTCTATCATCGAGACCACGGGAGCCGCCCGGTCATTTACCAGAAGAACATTGACCTTTGCACGGACGAGATTACCGGCAAGGTCAGTCACGGATAACATGACCGACCGGTGGACGGAGGGCAGGTCCCCGGTCTGGGCGATGATGTCATCGGATGTGTATATGGTGTCCGATGCGTTCCTGTCGTTTCCCTTTCCCGTATTGTTGAACAGTATGGGGGGGAAGTATCCCAGTTCCTCACCGTTGCCGCTTATCCTCCGGATCCCCGATCCCCTGTCCGTCACGTTTATCTCGATATGGAACCGCTCACCATCTCCCACGGAGCTTCTCCCGTCCGGATATATCACCGTGACCGATTCCACATCGGGGACCGCGTTGTCGATCACAAGGTCCACGGACCAGCTGTTGGTGTTGTTCGCCCAATCCCAGATATCCAGTATCACGGCCCTGGTCTCGGTTGGTAGGTCGGAAACCTCGTAAGGAGCCGATGACCAGATATTGTCACCGCTCTTCCCGTCCCCGTGGAGTCCGTCATTGTATAGATCGACGTCCAGCGTGAGGTCCAGGGGAAGCAGCGCTGTGGCCTGTCTTATCCTTGCCGGATTGCCCGTGGCATAGATGGATTCGGAGATCTTCCTGTAGACACTTTCCAGGTAGGTTGCCGATGGCGCAAAGAAATACTGTCCTCCCGCGGATGTTGCTGCAATTCTCCAGAGATTGTACTCGGGGGTTCCCGATTCCCCGAACCAGTAGGCAGAGGTGTTGTCCTTCTCGTAGTTGTACGGAGCGTTGGACCTTGCGGGGACATTGGGCGGGTCGTGATGCTCCAGACCCAGGCCGATCGTGTAAACGGGTATCGGGGCGTTGAGCAGCCCTTTCCTGTTCTCGTCTATCCTGTTCTTGACCCAGTAGTATCCCGTCCCGTTGAGAGCATCCGGATACTTTCCCCAGTGGTAGTCAACGTACCGCTCCACCCCCCAGTCATGCCACGGACAGTAGTACTGGGACCCCTCTTCGAATGTTGGATAGGGAAATTCCGAGATGTAGTTGTCGGCCCCATCGGTGAAGGCCACGACGATGGGTGTGGATTTTGCATTGTCTATGGTGTATCTTGTGGCGTTGCCTATGGTGTCCCATATGGGGGTCCCTGTCCTGTTAGCGTTCTTGGAAGGTATGTCGTTCTCGTCGTCGATGTTGTCTATCAATGAAAGGGCCAGCGCCTTACCGTCATCGTCCATACGGGTGAAGTTCAGAAGCCGCTTGTCCCAGCCCGGAGGCCCTCCGGGGAACGGTTTCTCAAGCGTCCAGTAGAAGCGATAGATGGCAACATAGTCTATCGATCTTGTCTGGTTGATGAACGATTTTGCAGCCCTCTGCAGATGGGAGATGCTGTTCGTCGAGAACATCGAACCGGAATTGTCAAGCACGAGCGTGATGTATATCGGGACGGTGCTGTCCGACAGCTGTGCCTTGATCTGAACCCGATCCCCGGTGGATGCTCCCTGCTGACCTCCCGGATAGTCGATCCACAATCTCTCCACCAGGGGGTCCTTGTCATCGATGGCAACGAGCATCTTCCTTTCCACCCGGTTCCCCGCGGCATCCTCCGCAACGAACCTTATCGTGTGATATGCCCATGTGCCGTTTGCGGTGATCTCGGCAGTCGAGAAGAGATTATCATCCTTTGAGCCGTCATCCATCATTCCGTTATCGAAAAGTTCCTCCCTGGTGGACCCGCCTATGGAGTTGGCAACGACATAGGTCTCGGTCATGCCGGATGTGTTATCGTACATCCTCGCCTTCAACCGGAAGGTATCGCCGGGTTTCAGCGCCTTCTGAACCCCCGGATAATCCACCCAGATTCTCTCGATCACGGGGTCCGTATTATCGAATTTCACCGAAAGAAAGAGGTCCGCGGACCGGCCGCCGAATCCTTCCAGCTCCGCCTTCAGCTGGTAGGATCCATCCTCGAACTGGGTGGTATCGATCAGGAGATGAATCCTTCCGCCCCGGGGGTATCCCGTGAAGGTGTCGACGAGAGTGGTTCCCACATACAATCTTGCTCTCTTGAGATATGATGAGGTCCTTATGTACACATCCTGAACTCCCTTCAGGGAGCTTCCATATAAGGGTGATTGGAAGAATCCCCAGAGGGGATAGTTGTTGACGTTCACCCTTATGGAATTGTTGTAGCTCACACCCCCGGTCATATCGGTGGCTTTCACCCTCAGAACATGTTCCCCTTCTACCTGATCCACGGTGTCCCAGTCGATGTAGTATGTTTCCCAGTCCCCTATGAAGCCCCCGTAGGTCATTCTCCGGAGTTGGGATTCGCCATCCACCCCGAACTCCATGCTGAGGATGGAGGGTTCGGACCTGACCTGCGCTGTCACCCTGTAGACCCCCGACACGTTGATCCCCGAAGATGAGGGTTGGACCATCCTTATCTCCGGTCTCGAGGAGATCATCGTGTAGTTGAACTGAAGTCTGGCCCTGTTCTGCACCTTGTCATAGACATCCACGTATAGCGGGGAGGAGCTGTCCGTCGAAACGGAGTCAATGTAATATGTTCCGTTGAAGGAAGAAGGTGTGGTGTCACTTGCGGGAGAGGAATGAAGTGACGGTTCCAGGGAATAATCTATCCTGAGCAAACCGGATTCGTTGGCTCCCTCGAAGGCATTTCCCGAGATGTGGAACGAATGCGGGGTCACCATGCTCGGTCTGAAGAGAAGCTCCCGGTCCTCCGTTCTGGATTCGATGTATTGGGATGCATCGTTCAGGGAGAGGTTGAGTATCCTCGGAGGTGTATTGTCATTTGTGAAATACACGTCGAAGGAAGTATTGTGCCCTACCCTGTCCTCCAGGTAGAACGTGAGGGGATTGTCGGGAATGTCCGCCGTTATCGTGTAGGAGATCTCCGCTCCGTCGGAAAGGATGGGGTCGATGTTCTCATCATCCTTGTCGAAGGCGTCCTCACCCACGAACCGCAGTGGAAAATCCTCGATGTACTGGGCGAGGTTGACGAATATCTCGACACCCAGCCCCTGCCCGGAGAGCGAGTTGTAGAATACCTCGTCCCTTCCGGAGAGGTCCGTGTCCGCTTCGTAGAGATAGCCGGATGTCGGGTTCGTGTATATCCTGAGGGACGCGTTGGAGAGATCGGGAGGCCGTGTATCGGCCTCAACGACCCGTGAGACGTTCCCCGTACCGAGGACGGATCGCGAGATGCCGTCCGAGCCCGAATAGGTCACCCCCCAGGCGGGAATTGTCGTGATGAAGCGGTCACCGTGTCCGATGGAGGAGGAGGATCTAACGACAAGGAAGAGGTCGAAGGAGCCCTGACTGGAGGTGGGAACCCCGAAGGACCCGGTTCCGGAATCCGGCAGATCGAAGAGAACCCTCCATGAGGAGCTCCCGTTGACAATCCTGATATCCTCCGGTACCAGCATTGTGTCCTCATCCGGGTCCCAGACGTCCGGGGTTGTGCTTCCGTCATCGAGATACAGGGAAAGACCTGACGAGGAGGTGTTGTCTATGCTTCTCAGGTCGGTGAACGGATCGAAACCGGAGACGGAGGACAGTCCCACTTCGATGGAATCTATACTCTCGAGACCCGCCGCACCCGAGAAGATGTTCATGCCCTGCGTTACCACCGCATCAACACCTGAGCCGTATTCACCCAGTGGAATGGGTGAGGATGTCCCGTGGAATCTGGCAGTTGTCAGATATATCGTGATTACGCTGGTCCTTACCAGCGACGATGGCATTGTGGCGGAATCTGAGAACGTCATCCCGCTGGCTGGAATCATGATATCGAAAGCATCGGATGAGGTGGAACTTGCGGACGTTCTTACAACCACAAACCACTGGTAGGTTCCCGCAAGGGAAGTAGGTACGTTTTCGTTGGATATCGAGAATGTATATGTCCATGTTGTCGAACCCGTGGATGAGGATATGGATGAGATGTTCAACGGGGTATCGGATGGGTCCAGCTCATCATCCCTGGATCCGTCATCCCTGTAGATGGCGATACCGGATGAACTCATGTTGGTGCCCACCGTGGAAAGGTCCGATATTGTGAATGTGGTGGACCTTCTGGTGACGGTGACAATCACAGACGACAATCGATCCGATCCCGTGTTCGAGGTGGCTCCCATGGCCATCACCGGGATGGCCGTGGAGTTCTCATGAGTTCTTCTGGATGTGGAAACCAGGCTGGAAACCTGCCCCGGTGTGACCGTACCATCGGTCTCCCCGAGGATAAACAGCCCCGAAACGGTTATCATCAAAACAACAAGAACGATGCCGACCTTGCCTTTCTTCCCTTCAATAGACAAACGAGGGTCTGCTCCCATATGGATCACCTGGACCGTGCCTTTCGGCTGTCGCATGTGATGTTCTAACCCTTACAAGGTTCTTTAACTCTTTTGCTCAGATATGTAAAGAGGGGGGCCGCATTGATGAGATCTCCGATCGGGACAGGGGTCCCGGTCATTCCTTCTTCTCATCCGCCTTCTCTTCCCCGTCGGTGGAAGCCTCTTTGTTTTCCGAGGGTTCCTCCCCCTTCTTCTCCCCCTCGCTTCCTTTTTCGGCAGGAGCTTTATCGTCATGCTCATGGGAATGTTCCGATCCGTGATCGTGTTCCTCCTCCTCTTCCCTCTTCATGTAGACCTCGATGAGTCTTATCGTTCTGAGGTCCATGTATTTTCGCAGGTCGGATATGAGCTTGAACTTGGCCATTGCCCAGTTCGTGTCCAGTTTGACAATATCGGGAAGGATGATGTCCACGGCATCCTCATCCCCGAATTCGAATGAGAACTCCTCGGAATGCGGGTACACGGAGCTTATCAATGCTCTCATTCTGTCATCCCTGTCCTCGATGAGCTCGGTAACCTTGAACTTGTAGACCAGGGTTCTTCCTGCCCACCTGTTGTTGAAATCGACCCTGACCCTTCCGGCGAATATCCTGCTGATTACACCGGTCCTGTTGTTTATCCTGATCTCCATCCCCTCGGCGGGATACTGGTCGCCTTTCCTGAACTCCGGAAGGGAAAGTATCCGGTTCATGGGAAAGACCTCTATCAGTTTGGGGTCCCTGTCTCCGAAGGCATCCTTTGGCGGGATCTCCACCTCTATCTCCTTTCCGACCTCCGCATCCTTGAGGGCTTCCTCCAGTCCCTTAATGAGTGTTCCCGAACCGACGACGACGCTCATGGGTCCATAGGTCGCCCTCTCGTTGTAGAGGTCATGCTCCTTCGCGACCTCCTCGTGGGTCGTGTCCATGAGCTGGTCGGTCTCCTTGACAAATGCATCATACTCGATCTTAATGAAATCTCCCTCTTTCATGGGAAGCACCACCATCGCTTGAAAAGCGGGGTATTTCGGCGGATAAAGGAACTTCCATTTAAACTTTTAGGGTGAAAGGGTGTCAGACACCTCGAGAAGGATCTCCGTCCAGGCAATCTGGTTCTCCGTGGAGAAACCCAGCCTGAGGACGGCTTCCGACCCCGGCTCCTTGTATCTTGAGCAGCCCACGGCCAGATTCCATTCGAACCGCTCCCCCTCTCCGCCCTCGATCCTGATCCTCGAAGGCTCCTTTGAGAGTATGTACCAACCTTCGTGGACCCAAAGTGTGTTGGCTATCTTGCTGAGCGGACCGAAGGTGGAATCATTCCATTCGGGTTCCGGATGGAGGGGGTCATAGACCACCAGCGTCTCGTTTATAACGATGATCATCTCCACCTCCTTCGAGAGTCTTCCGGGATTCTCCACGGTCACCTGGAAGATCGTGGGGTCCTCCGACGAGACGTTGAGCATCTCCGGCGCTTCCACAACGTTCACTCCACCCTTGCTTGCGATCTCGATCTCGATGGGCAGGGGATGGAAGGTCAGGATCATTATGAGCAGCGCTGCCGCTGCCACCGCGTATTGTTTCTTCGAGAGGCCGGAAACATCATCCAGGGGAGGAGGATGTCTCGCACCCATGAGGAGGATGAGGAATGCGAACAGGAGATACGTCTTGAACGGGGTCATGAATCCCAGAACGAGAAGCAGTGCGACCGTTATGAAGGAGAGGACCTTACCCTTCTCTCCCATGACACCCCTTGCAATGTGTCCTCCGTCCAGCTGACCGGCGGGGAAAAGATTGATCGATGTAACGAACAGTCCGATCCATCCGGCGATGGCCGTGGGGAACAGTTCGTCCCCCGATGTGACACCCAGGGGCCCCATCATCGCCCGGAAAAGGAGAGGGGGGTTGATCTTCAGATAGCTCACACCTTCAACGACCTCATGCGAGGCGGGGTACATTCCCGTCAGGACAAGGCCGAGAATTGTCAGGGGAATGGCAACGACGAATCCTGCTATGGGACCCGCAGCACCGATGTCCACAAGGGCCCTCCTGTTGGATATCGGCTCCTTCATAGATATCAGTGCACCGAACGTCCCGAAGGGGGATACGAGGGGTGGGACCGGAATGAAATAGGGAAGGGAAGCATCAACATGATACCTTCTGGCCGTGAAGTAGTGTCCCAGTTCATGGGTGCCGAGTATCAGCAGAAGGGGGAAAGCGAACGTGAGTCCGCCCATCAGAAGGTCCATGGGGTTGATCAGAACCCTCATCACATCGCCCAGACTGGCCATCTCGCCCGTCCTCTCCTCCCAGAGGGAAGCTCCGGCCCAGATTGTCGTGAAGGCTGTGAGGGCCAGAAGAATGATGTTCGTATTCATGGATGTTCGTTTGGGCCGGGGAAGAGGGAAGATGGCGATGATGGTCTCCGTTCCAGTGTCTATCAGCTTCGGGAAGAAGCCCATCCTCTTCAGGTCCCTCCTGAGACCTTCGAAACTCTCCAGGTTCGTATCCGGATCCACGATCACCTTGATGAATATACCCGACTGGTCGAAATCGCCCGAGAGGATCCTGTAGTGTTTTCTTGCGGTTCTTGCCACTTCCCGGAATACCTGCTCCCTGTCATGTTTATCATGAAAATTGGTCCTTTCTGTCTGGAGAAAGATTGACAACGGTCCTCTCGTCCGTGGTCCGGTGAAGACATCCGAAGGCCTCTCCTTTCCTTTCATGGTCCCAACCCTTCATTCACCTTCCGAGATCTCCTTCATGATGTTCCTTATTGCAAGGTAGGAATCGGCCAGTGACTTCCTTGTGGAGTGGGGCCACACGGGTCTCGGATGTTTGTCCATTGCCGTTTCGAATATCCTCTGATGCACGGAGGGTGACCTGTGGATTACATGCCATTTGCCGATCCTCTCGTGGTTGTTCTCGAGGAATCCGTCCAGTATGCCGCCGGCCTTGGAGATGATCTTCCTGAATGCATCCTGGTCCCATGCCAGCCCCCTCCTTCTCACCATGAAGGATTGACATCCGGAAGCATCATACATGGGCATCTCGTCGTACCATTCCATGGGGATCACTCCGAGAAGAGGGGATATGGTGAACACATGTACCCGCTCCTCCATCTTCAGATTCCTCAGGGATGTGTGCAGGTTCCGGTATATAAGGGCATCCGTCTTTCCCTTTGTCCATGGTTTCCGGTCAGCATCGGGGTAGAGAATGCCTATTTCCTTTTCCGGAGCGGAATAGGACTTCAATCTGTCGAGGTATTCGACTATCCTGGGATTGGAATCCATGGCCCTCAGCACCTCCTCCGGTGTGAGGAAGACCAGCTCGGGGTCCACGGCCGGTACCTTTTCCCTTATGGAATCGATGAACATCTTTTTCCTGACCTCTTCCGTTTTCCTCTGAGCCTCGTCCATGGTGTCCTCCCAGGAAGGTGTCATAAGTCCCCTATTGGTCTTAACTACATATTGTTTATCGTTGAAGACTCGGTCGGGGGACTTTCGTTCCCTGAAGAAAACTGAAAAGAACCATTATATATGGACCGGTCCGCTTTCAAAACGGATGGGTCCGAAATCGAAGAGCATAATCGAACTGGGTTCCCAGGACCTGACCGTGGAATACATGGAAAGGTTCAGGGATCTGGCACTTCGTTTCCTGAAGGGGTACGGGGATGAGAAACCCCAGGAGCTCATCATGTTCTCTGCGAGGGCCCAACCATATCAGTACAGTTCTCTCGATGATCTCAGGAAGGAGATCGGAAGGATCCCCGATGATGCTTCGTATTTCTACTATACCATTACATACCCGTCGGGGGAGAGGTGCTCGCTGTATCTGGACCCCGACAGACCGGCAAAACTTGTCGTGGAGGGGGACAGGGACATGAATCGGCACCTTCCGGACCAGTTCAAACTTCTGTTTCCCCAGGGGGGAAAGAGGTACGTTGTTCATGGAAGATGGGGTATCTTCATGATATGGGCCATTGTCATCGTCACGGCTTCCGCGTTCCTCACGGCATACTCGCTGCTCTCGCATCCCGACCCCTATCTGATCGTCTGGGTACTCTTCATCTCATCCCTTCTGGGTATATACCTATCTCTCGTGAAGGCCAAGGAGATGACCCCCGCGAATACGATCTCTCTCGGCAGGAGGAGAAAGAGACCCCTTCTGGACCTCTTTTTGCACTTCATCACGATTGCCCTAGGAATAATCTCCGTCATCCTTGTGATGCTGTTCGTCGAGTACAATCTGTGATCAGGATCCGAGCAGGTTCATGGAGTTGATGATCACGGTCTCCTCCTCCGAACTGGCTTCAACCTCGATAGACCTGAGGAGCCCGAATAGGATATGGTCGTGCAGGCGGGAAAGGACGATGCCGTCCAGCATGTTCTCGGCGTCCAATCCCTCATCACGGGTGATCCTTCCGAGTATTGATATATCCAGGTACTGGCCCAGAATCAGGAACAGTGTTATGAACCTTTCATCCTCATCGGACCCATCACCTTCCTCGGTCCCCATCCTGATAATGGAGCTTCCAGTTATTATCAGGCCCGATTCCATCATACTCCTGTGAACCGGGTCCTCCACCTGGTCGGATATGTAAGGGGCGACCGAGAGAAGCTTCCATCCAAGCTCCCTGCGCGTCCTTCTCATCAACGCCGTGATCTCACCGAGCAGCAGCGTTCCCTTCTCATCGAGTATGGTCGTGAGCACGGGGTCCCCGTCCACAGGCTCCACGCTGCCCAGTTCCAGGTCCGTAAAACATTTACCGCACACGGGAATGCCCAGAAACTCCTCCGGAGCTTCCTCATCTTCCCCCGCACCGCAAAGAGAGCACTTCTTATCGATCCCGTTCATTTCAACGACCCGGCCTCTATCGGTTCGATACTTATTATTGTTTGCAGAATCTCCCTCCATGTGTGTTATTTCTCATCATATAGGAAATTCAAAAAATCCAGTCGTAGTTCTCTTTGAACACTCATTGATTCCTCTTACCGACCATACCTCGGGGGGCGGGGGTTAGGAGTTCAGATACGAATGTATTATCATTCGTATCAGATTTTTCATATCAGGGACGGATCGCATGATTCTCAGGATATCGCCCGGATGATCCATTCGAGGTCCCCTTCATCCAGGGAAACGGGGAAGTTCCGGAGAAGAGCGGTCATGTCGGTGTCCATGATCCGTTTCTCCCCTCCGGTGAAACCCGCCTCCTCCAGGGTGGTTGGAGAACCTATTGACCTCATGAACGATTCAAGGTCCTTTCTGAAATCCCGCGTGTTGGAGCCGAAGGCCTCCGCAAGTGGTCGAAGGCCCTCGAACCCCTTTTTCCGGAGAAGTTCGAAAGCGGGTCCCAGGGACAGGGCTACCGCCATTCCGTGAGGGAGCCCGGAATCATAGGTTATGGGATATGAGATGGAATGACAGATGGTGGTTCCGGTATTGGAGAATGCCATGCCCGCCAGGACGGAGGCGAGGCTGATGCCCTCCCTTTGCGGGCGGGAGGCTCCATCATCGTATGCCCCCTGCAGATGTTCCCTTACGAGCGAAACGGACCTCAGGGAAAACTCCCTTGTAAGGGGCGTTGCGTTCCTGGACCAGAAGCTCTCCACCGCATGAGAGAGTATATCCAGACCGGTGGCTGCTGTCTGACGGGGGGGAAGGCTCACGGTGAGTGATGGATCGATGATGGCTCCCCTGGGAAAGAGGGAAGGATGCCTCAATCCGACCTTGTTTCCGATCCTGTCGTCGGTGACGACAGTGAAGGGTGTGATCTCCGATGATGTGCCCGGGGTCGTCGGTATGGCATAGACGGGGAGCCCTCCGTCGGGAGGTGTTCTTTTTCCCGTTATGTAATCCATAACGGTTCCGCCATGCACGGCGATTAAGGACATGAACTTCGCCGCGTCCATCACGGAGCCCCCTCCCGCTGCAATTATGATGTCCGGATCGTTTTCCCTTATCTCCCTGGCTCCTCTCTCCACGGTGGCGGATGAAGGGTTGGGTTCCACCCCCGAGAAGACAGCCATTTCCCCAGCCATCATGGAACCTATCCTTTCCTTCAGTTTCAACCTATCAGCGGAACCTCTTCCGAGTATGAGCATGATATTCCCCTGAGGGATATGCTCCGGGAGCTCGTCGAATACATCCCAGCCGAAGGTGATGGGTGTCCTGAAGATGATCTCTCCCGACATCGGATCGCAGCTCCCGTTCGGATAGCGTTCTTCCTGCAGGGGAAGAAAAAAAGCCCGATATAACTGTATCCCCACATCCGGTCCCATTCTGTCGGGGAGCGATGCCGGAAAGGAAGAAGAGGGAATCGAACCCTCAGCCGGTGAAGCCAGTTTCCCCTCATGAGCTGATATTTCCGACAGAATTAAATATCCCTCCTCCGTAGTCATCATCGATACGCGTGAAGACACACTGGTTGCTGGGAATAGCCGGAATATCCATCATTATCGCCGGATTATCGGGTTTCCTTGTGGGCACTCCCGCGGCATTGATAGGCGGGGGTGTATTCACCTTCGCCATTCTGTTCGCTCTCACCTACTGGTATTTCGATGTCAGACCGCATGGAGCTTCATCCGGTGAACCTTCCCGGGAGGAACCGGCACCTTCCCCCAACGAGGCGAGCAGTTATTCTCCTCAGCTCGAGAGGGTCAGGAGCGATGATGAGTTCCTGAACGAGGATGAGATAATCCGCGAGTTCATGGAGGAGTTCGGGATATCCAAAGACAAGGCCATGAACCTGTATGAAGCGGGATATTCCAGCTGGGGTGATTTCTCCGAGGCCATCCCAGAGGACCTTGTCATGGTGCAGGGAATAAACCCCACGATATCCCGGCGCATAATATCCGTGGTCAGGTCCAGAATGTGAACCGGTATTTCCGACTTCATTCAGGTTTTCAACCGATACATTTATTCATGAAATCCTCATGGAGTTGACCTACTGAGAATGTACAGAGGTTTTCCCATGAGATCGGACCACATGTATTCAGCGGTGATCCTGATACTTATTCTCGGAGCTTCGACGATCCTGATCTTGGGAGCATCCGCTGATGAGGGCCCGGATGAGACACCTTTCGGATTCGATAATGAGTTCTGGTACGGAGGACACGTTTCACCAACAGAGATCGATGATTCCGTCAATGAGGCCGTTCGGGAAGCCGGAGCCGACGGTGAACTCGAGCTGTTGATCCAGTTCGATCCCCCCCTGTCGGACCGCGACCTGGAGGCTGCGGCGGATGCCGGCTTCACGATCCTTCACAGGATGAGTTCCATCCCCGCCGTTCTGGTAAGGGGGAACAGGGATGCCGTGGAGAGGATATCGAGGTACGGCGGGACCTTCTGGATCGAGAACAATACCAGGATGGAGTTCATGATGGAGAAGACCACCACGACCATCAATGCTTCAAAGACCTGGGAGATGCCGGTGGTGGATTCGGTGGGGAAGGAATATCCTGCCATCGACGGGGAAGGGATAACCGTTGTTGTTCTTGACTCCGGAGTGGATGCTGGTCACCCGGATCTTGATTACGGTGAGAAGGTTGTGAAGAACTACAAGTCCGATTCCAACATGGTCTGGAGGGAGGTGGAGAACGGGGACACCTCCTCGGGTCACGGGACCCACTGCGCCGGGACCGTTGCGGGGAACGGTGATGCCTCGGCCGGAGCGAGGAGAGGTGTGGCTCCCGGTGCAAAGCTCATAGGTCTCTCCACCGGTGAGGCCGTTTCCATATTCAATGCCGTGGGGGGTCTCCAGTGGGTGTATATGCATTCAAAGCCGGGTCACACATACGAATGGGAAGATCCCATCCGTGTCGTTTCCAATTCATGGGGTCCGGCTCCGGGAGATTACGACCCGGAAGATACCATATCCATCCTTTCGCAGAAGATAACCTTCGAGAACAATGTAATTGTGGTGTTTGCGGCCTCGAACTCGGGGGGAGACGGGACCGTCATCGAAACCAATCCTTACGGGAACGTACCCTCGAACATAGCCGTTGCCGCCTTCGAGAGGGGCGGCTCGGGAGTGGCGTCCTTCTCGTCGAGGGGTCAGGATGGAATACTGACCACCTACCCCGACGTGGGAGCCCCGGGTGTGGGTATATGGTCCACGGCGGCAAGGAGGACCCTCATATCCGCCATGACAAAGCAGAGCGCAGGCGGGCTGTCGAACATCGACCCCTATTATTTCGCAATATCGGGAACATCAATGGCCACTCCCCACATCGCGGGGGTCGCGGCGCTTATCCTTCAGGCGTATCCGGATCTGCGCATGTCGGATATCTACGAGGAAGCGGAGCAGGAGAAGCTCGATGCGGGATGGGTCAACGATTCCAGGAACAGGGTCCACGAGGTGGAGCTCATACTGGAAGCTTCCGCAAGATACGTGCCCCCCTCGGACGGCGGGGACCCTCTTGCGGAGAACAACATCCCCCAGAACTATTCCCTGGGATGGAACGGTGAACCCTTCGATTTTGCCCAGGGTTTCGGTCTCGTTCGGGTGGACAGGGCGGTCGGGATCGCCCTTGCTCTTAAGGAGCTGAGGACCCGTGATTTCGATGGTGACGGCGTGCCCGACTATCCGGATGCCTGTGTGAAGGCGGCCGTATCGAGATACGAGGCTGCCATGGTGGAGAGGCAGAGGACCTACAACACCGACAGGCTGTATACCGCATGGAACGGTGAGTGGTCCAGGTTCTCGAACCAGACAACGTCCGTCATTCCGGTGAACCACGATACCTCGAAGATGGTCTTCATACCCGAGGGGGCAAGCGAGATGGAGGTGAGGTTCACGTACGATCCCTGGGACACCGACGGCAAGAGGGTCGCATCACTTTACGTTACGATAGATCAGACGGGTGACGGAAGACCCGATTGGACACAGACCGGAGATCTCCTTGCCGATTCCAGGGTATCCGTCATCTCGATCCCCGCCGATGCATACGGCTCCTACTGGTCCTTCAACGTGGAAGGAAGAGGAGTGGACTGGAACCTGGGAGAGAGGTTCAGGGAGAGCCAGTACAAGGAGGTCAGGACCGAGTTCACGATCTCCCTCAACATGACGATGACCTCCGGAGGTCATACTCTGGACATTCAGGATCCCCATGCGGGTGTGGCATACTGGAAACCATTGATCCCCTTCGGTTCGGAGGTGGAAGGGACCTCGATCAACATGACCGAGTATGTCTATGACCTGGGGAGGATAACTCCTCTTCATGAGGAAGCTCCTTCCGGGGAAGGTGGAGCCGACCTTGCATGGCTCTGGGTGCTGCTGATAGTGAGTATGATTGCCGCAGCCGGATATCTTGGATACAAAAAGGCATGGAAGAAGAGGAAGCTCTCTTCCTGAAATGGTCAAAGGGCCCTGAAGAAAACCTTAAATGAAAGTTGACCTTATGGCCTCCCAGCGAACCTAACGGGCCAGTAGCTTAGCTTGGTGGAGCACTCGGCTGATAACCGAGAGGTCCCCGGTTCAAATCCGGGTTGGCCCATTTGATTTATTTTAATCATAAGCTGAAAGTATGCCGACACGATGCATGAAAATTTGATCTCTGGCAGAAAAAGAATCATTCAATGAAGATTTCACTTCATTTTCATCTTTTCAAGGGCCCTCGCAAGACTTCCCAGACATTTTTCATGATCGGGTGGGGACTTCAGAAGCTGTTTCAGTTCCGCATTCCACATTTTCTTCAGCTCACTTGATCTCTTCAGCAGTGTTTCTTCATCAAAGGACATTCCGGAATACTCCAATTTGGCTTCCACCAGCTCTCTGTTGATATGGACCCCTCTTTCTAAAAGCATGGATGCATCGTATAGATCCCTTGGTCTCCTTCTGGTCATTATTGCCCTGATCTTTTCTGAAAGAATTTCATCCAGTTTCATCGTTTTCAGAATGTAGGAAGCAACATCAGGATACACAGGAGAATATTCCCTGATCTCCGGTGCAAGAACAACTTTTTCCCTGGTGCTGATATCGAGATTGATCGTGCAAAGTCCGATAGCTCCCCGATAGAGAGGGCCTTCGATCCTCAGTCTGAAACCCGTGGAGTTCTTGCCATCCCTCAACCGATCGCATGAAGCATCGAAGTTGTAAATAGAAATCGCTTCCAAGGAATTCCTCATGAGCGTTTCGATATCGATCTGTCCCGAGGTCGTGAAATCGAGATCTTCACTGAATCGTTCCACATATCCCATCTTCTGTAATGCCGTTCCTCCCTTGAAGATCAATTCTCCGGCGAATTTTCTTGAGATGGATGACAGAACGATATGTTGAAAGTAATCCTTTTCTACCTGCCCCAGGGAAGCTCCCGTGATCCCTATGAATCTTGATAATTCTCTCCTGTTCAGGATTTCACCCCATTTTGGATTATATGCCATCTTGTATTGTATTTGCCTCTTCTTTCTCCGGCTGGATAGAGTAGAGTGTAGGTTGAGGTCAAATGACCGAATATCTCCGGCTCCACCTCAAATCCCTTCTTCTCGAGGATGAACCCCATTCTCTTCTTCAAGGATTGTTTTCCTATAATGTTCGTGTACCTGACAATAGTGTTCACATCCATTTCACCGTTAATGGCATCCATTACTTCTTCCAGGGGTACGTAGTTGTGATACAGGAGGCAATCCACCACGGTTCTTTCCGGATCCGCGATGAAACATGAATGATTCCCTAGGTATTCTTTCTTGTATCCGAACATTCTCCCCGGTTTCACTTTGATGAACCTCAGATCGAAAGAACCCATATCGTGGTCAAGAACAATGGTTTCGGACCGTCTTGTATTCATTATATCAATGATCCTGGGGGATTGGGTGGTGAGCTCATGATATTCAAGAGCAGCCCACAGGGATATATAGGATGGATTCTCGATATTCGATGAGATGCACAGAGGATGTGTCTCGGGCAGTGAATACCGTCCACGGATCACCCTTTTCAGTACACCTTTTTTCACCAGAAAGTTCAATTTGACAGCGGCACCTGCATTGTTCATTTCAAGTAGGGCCTTTATCTGGCCGAATGACAATACCGGCATTTCGAGCTCCGAAAGTTTCCGGTACAGCTCCAGATCGTCCATCAACGATAATTGTTATGAATTATATATATGTCTTTTGTTCCTTCTAACTTAGTATTTTTTTAATTTCAAGACAACAAAAGACATAATGACCTTCGAAACAGAATCGTTATCAAACCATATCATGCTCATTCGTATTTTTGAAGCAAGAAGGGAAAAACTACCCATCAGGCAAGAAATCACCTGTCAATTAGAGTGGATCAGATATCAGTGGAGCTCTCCGATTTGTATGAAGATTCGGTGAAATACACCGAATCTTCACTCTTTTGTTGTGAGCATCGATCAGCATAGGGTCGATGCTCATGAGGGTTATTTTCATCATATAGGAAATTCAATATCCCTTACGCAAAGTGATCTTATGGGATATTGTGGTAAGTCCCTTCCGC
>Ga0164318_10000391_pt1 | contig 32490 bp, 25 predicted proteins | sample GuaBasSedimGuay9_FD_113734 | JGI IMG/M metagenome (GOLD analysis project Ga0164318, IMG submission 113734) | Subseafloor sediment microbial communities from Guaymas Basin, Gulf of California, Mexico - Guay9, Core 4571-4, 0-3 cm | ecosystem: Environmental > Aquatic > Marine > Hydrothermal vents...
AAATTAATCCCAAATTAGATGTTTTTGGTATATTAGATTTCAAACCTATAATCGTGGATAATGAACTTGACAAATACTTTAAATTTTGATATTATATATACAGAGGGGATACCTTGTCTATTACAATCCCATTTATTATATGTGATAAATATAAATATATAATTTTTGATATTTCGGATATTATATAATGCTATGCTGTTTATTTATTGTGAAGATATTTATATTTAAATTAAAAATTTTATATATAATAAAATATAATAAAAATTTTTTTACAAAGTTTTTATAAAAAAGCTTTATGATATTTTTTTATAAAATAATATGGAGAAATATAATATTTTTTAGATATAGAGGATAAATTATATAAAAAAAAGTAAAAGTTATAAAAAAATACTTGACAAAAAAAGATAAGTTATTTACTTTGTTTTTAGATATGAAAGGAAATGTTTTACTTTTTTTATTAAAAATAATCTTTCTTATTCGTTTTTTTAAAAGATGCAATTCTTTATTAAATAGTGTTGTAGTATTTTTTTCAGTATGTTTTTAAAAAAATTTAGAAAGGAGGGTGTTATTAATAATTTTTCGTGTGTTTTTGTGTGTCTTTTTTTATTAAATAACTTTAAATGGGGGGTATTATGAAAAGATTTAACCTCTTTTTATGTTTAGTGTTTTTTCTATTAGTTGGTGACATAATGGCAGCTACCACAGGAAAGCTTAAAGGTTATGTTGCTGATAAGGCGACAGGGGAGAGGTTACCAGGAGTGCAGGTAGTTGTTACTTCAATATGGTTTGGAGATATTGAAGTGGATGTAGCGAAGAAGATGGGGGCAATCTCTGATGCTGATGGGAATTATTTTATTTTGAATATTGAACCTGGAGTTTATACTATTGTTGCTAAATTAATAGGATATAAGACTGTGGTTAAACAGAAAGTGGCTATTTCTTCTGGACATACAACTATATTGAATTTTTCAATGGAACAGACTGCAATTCAAGGAGAAGAGGTTGTAGTAGTTGCTAAAAAAGAGATTATTAAGAAAGATTTATCTTCAAGTTCCATTGAAATAAAATCTACTGAGCTAAATGAAGTTCCACAGGTTAATGATATTCAGGATTATGTCAATTTACAAGCAGGTGTAAGTGGTTGGAGTATAAGAGGTGGAAATGTTAGAGAAACGCAGTTTATGATGGATGGACTTTTAATGGTTGACAATAGAGCAAATGAACCTATTGCTCAACCGAATTTAAGTTCTATTGAGGAAATTAATATTTTAAAAGGTGGATTTAATGCTGAATATGGTAATGTTCGTTCTGGTATAATAAATGTAGTTACTAAAAAAGGTTCACGAAGTAAATATCATATGACATTAGATATAAAATATTCACCAGCACATTATAAACATAGAGGTCCGTCATTATTTGACAAAGACAATTATTATGTAAAACCTTATTATGATACTACTGATAGTTTATGTTGGAAAGGCACAGATATTTTACCTGATTCTTTAAAAGATCGATATCCTACTTTTGAGGGATGGATATCTTTTGCTGAAGGTAAGCCAGGAACACCAGAAGATTATAGGAATATTTTTATTTGGGAACATAGACTTCCTGGTGCAAATAAATTATTACCTCCTGGTTATGATGGACCAGAAAGAGAAGGTCATTATGGAGATAAACCAGATAAGATTATAGATGTTGGTTTTGGTGGCCCTGTTCCGGGTTTTAAAGGTAAATTAACATTTTATGCTTCATATAGAACAAATAGAGATGCTTTTGCGTTGCCTACATGGAGAGATTATTATTCTGATGATAATTTTCAGTTAAAATTAACATATTATATTAATTCGAGTATGGAATTGAATATTGATGGATTATGGGGAAAAGTGAAGACTATGAGTGCAAGTGTTTCTGGTGGTGCTAGAAATAATTATTTGAGAAGTGGTTCTGCTATTTTGTGGAGTAGTTTGACAGAAGGTCCTGGAGATAGAAGTTCTGGCTCTCTTTATTTGCCAAATGCTTTGACTCCTTATGATATAGATAAAAATGTTATAGGTTTTACTTTTACACATACTTTAAGTCCAAGTACTTTTTATAATATTAGGTTTTCTATGGCTAATATTGAGAATTTTGCAGATAGTAGTTTTTATAGTTTTAGAGATACTACGCCAATAGTTGATTTAGACAATGGGCTTTATCTTGACGAGAGGCCATATGGCTTAACATATGAAAACCTTTACTCTATTGAAGGTACTATGAATATGGGTGGTATTCAGGCATGTCAGAGAGATTATTCTACTGTAAAATCGTATAATTTTAAAGCTGATATTACAAGCCAGATTAATACTCATAATGAAGTAAAAACAGGTATAGAATTTAATTATGATAAGAACAAAACAGAAGTAGGTTCTCATGAACTTTATACTAAGAGTATGGGATGGGATGATAAATGGGAAGGAAAGCCGATAAGGTTTGCAGCATTTGCTCAGGATAAAATAGAATTTGAAGGAATGATTGCAAATGTTGGGTTGAGATTTGATTATTTTGATCCTAATATCTCATGGTTTACGGAAACTTATTCTAATTATTATACTGTAAATGGTAAGAAAAAATTATTAACAGAGGCACCACGAAAGAAAGTTGATAGTAAGATGAAGATAAGCCCGAGATTCGGTATATCGCATCCAATTTCTGAGAAATCTAAACTTTATTTTAATTATGGCCATTTTTATCAGTTGCCTTTGACAAGAGATCTTTATGGTATTGGAATGGGTGGAGAAATATATCCATTGAGTTTTCTTGGAAATCCTGATTTAGATTTTGAAAAAACAGTTGCTTATGAATTGGGATATGAGCATGATATTAGAGGACAGTATTTATTGCATATTGCAGGATATTATAAAGATGTATCTGAGCAGGCAGGTAGTGTTAGATATGTAGGTATAGATGAAGTTGTTAGCTATTATACTGTTAGAAATAATAATTATAGAGATATAAGAGGTTTTGAAATTACTTTAAGAAAAAGATATGGTAGATGGATTACAGCTTGGATTAATTATGATTATATGAGCACAACATGGGGTTATACAGGAAGACAAACTTATTATCAAGATAGGAGACTCCAGGCTACATCTGGTAGATATGAATTGACTGAGAACCAATCTGATGTTCAGCCTTCTATAAGAGCTCAGGTTACTTTTAAGATTCCGAAAGATTTGAATAAATATTATGGTGGCTGGGATTTCAGTTTATTATTTTCTTGGCGTGATGGCCCAAGATTTACATGGGATCCATTGCATTTAAATACCCCTGATGTTAGGAATAATGTGGAATGGAAAGATTATTATATGTTTGATGGAAAATTTTCTAAAAAGTTTAAGGTTAAAAATGTTAATTTTGAAATTTATGGTGATATTAATAATATTTTTAATATTAAATATTTGGCATATGGTTCAAGAGGCTTTTTGAATGGTCCGGATTTTGAGCAGTATATGAAATCATTACATTTACCTATGTATAAAGATCCTCGTTATTCTTATGAAGGAGGGAATGATAAGCCGGGTGATGTGAGAAGTAAAGATAAGCCTTATATCAATATGCCGAATAGATACTTTTTGACATATACAAATCCTCGAAGCTTTTTCTTTGGTTTAAGAGTAAATTTTTAATAGGGGGTATTTATGAAATTATTTAAACTATTGTTATTTTTAATAATTTTTTTATGTAATATTGCATACTCATCTGAGGTGAGGTGGGTACGTATAGGAAATCTTTGGGATAAGATATTAGATTATGGTGATGAAGGGTATGGAGGAGGCGCTTATACTTTTGGCGCTTATTATTATAATGCTTTTGATGAACCTTGGCAGGTTTGGGATTATCGTCGATTGGGACTTTTATGTAAAAACTGGACAGGTCCTGATGGGACAGTTTATAAATATAAAATGACAGGATATGCAGCATGGTCAAATCCTCAAGAAGAAACAATGGCAGTTCCTTTTGAAGATGGTGCAACTATTCATAGATTTTTCAGGTATGAACCGCCGAAAATAACAGTGGATGGGCTTCCTATAGAAGATCCTTTCCCACGAATGGGTGATTATGTTAATCCTGATAGCATCCCTGGTACTGCTGATTTGAGGGTTAGTTCCCATATTAGAACATCAATGGGAGTAGATATTGTACAAGATGTTTATGTGTGGAGTCAAAAAAATCATGATGATTATATTATTTATGATTATAAGTTGATAAATACTGGAAACATTGATTTAGATGAAGAAGTTGAGCTTCCTGATCAGGTTATAGATAGTTTTTATTTTTATAGATCTGCAGCCTTTGGGTGGTGTGGATCCTGGTTATCTTATTATGGTTCTCATAAAGATGATAGTTTAAGATTGATGTATAATTATCCAGAATGGTCTGGTTCAGATTATGATGATTTTGGAACTGCTAATAAAGACATGGGTTTTATTCAATATCCATGGTGGCAGGGATGGGCTTTTTTACATATTGATAAATCTGCGCATGATCATTCTGATGATCCTTCTCAGCCAAGGATGATTGGATTTTATGATAGTGAGATTCAATATATGAGGAAACCACCTTATGAATTAAGTGATGATCAACAGGAAAAATTATGGATAACTGTTACAAAAGGACTAAAAAATGTACCTGGAGTACAAGGAGAGCATCCAGATTTATCGGATATTGGAGAAGCAAATCTCAGAGATGGGATATATCATGAGGTTCCAATGGATATAATGGCGAAAAGATTAGGAATCCCTTATCCTAATTCATGGGAAGGCGGTTTTGCATGGGTAACATATAGGCCAATTGGTATTTTTGCATGCGGTCCTTATACATTGAATCCTGGAGATACTATAAGAATTGTAATGGCTCATGTAATGGGTTCTATATCTCCAGAGATTGGATGGGATATTGGTAAGAAATGGAAGAATGAAGAATTAAAATTAGAGGAAGCACCGGATGTGGAATTACCGCCTATGGCTGATTTAGTATATAATGCTAAACCAGAATATGATGATAATGACAAAGCAAAAGATAAATGGGTTATGTTAGCTAAAGATTCATTATTTGAGAATGCAAGCCATGCAAAATGGGCGGTTAGAAATAATTTTCAAGTACCTGTCCCACCACCACCACCTTCTATAGAAGTTATTTCTAGTTCTGATAAAATTGTTATTAGGTGGGGTAATGAATCTGAATCTGCTCCAGATCTTGTTGGTTATAGAGTTTATAGAGCAGTGGGTTCTCCGTATTATTCTGATTCTACAATGACATTAGGAAAATGGGAAATGATATATGAATGTGGGAAAGATATTCATGAATTTGAAGATAAGACAGCACAAAGAGGGTTTAATTATTATTACTATGTAGCCGCTTATGATGATGGGTCTCATCCAGAAGTACCTTCTCAATATGCAGCAGGTGTTAGCAATGTCCAGGAAAGTCTTGAAAGTGGCAGATGGCTTAATTATACCAGAACACAATCTGGTGCGGCGAGATTAAAAAAACCTGCTGGTCAAGAATTAAAAGAAATTAGAATAGTTCCAAATCCATATAATGTTAAAGCTTTTAGAGAAGGAAAAGCTTTTACTCAAGAGAATAAAATTATGTTTTTGAATCTGCCCCCTGTTTGTACTATAAAAATTTATACAGAAACAGGAGATTTAGTGAGAACTATATATCATACTGATGGTTCTGGAGATGAAGAATGGGTTGATCCTACTGGTGAAAATTATATGAATACTAATTCTGATCAAATACCTGTATCTGGAATTTACATTGCTCATATAGAGACTCCTGATGGCAAAAGTATAAATAAACATTTTGTAATTATAAGATAGGGGGGTATTATGTTTAGATTTAAAATAACACTTTTTATAGTTTTGTTTTTGTTTGCTATAAATTCGTATGCTTTGAAAAAAGTAGGGAAGGCTGGTTTTAAATTTTTAGATGTAGGTATTGGAGCAAGAGCAGCAGGAACAGGTTCTGCCTATATTGTAAATGGAGATAATCCTGAGGCAGTATTTTTTAATCCTGCAGGTATTGCAAAATTTGAAAAGCAATATGGTTTTAGTTTTGGTTATACAAAATGGATTGCTGATATTTCTTATAATGCAGCATCATTTGTATACAATGCGAAAAGTATAGGTAGATTTGGTCTTTTTTTTGTCTCTCCATCATATCCCGAAATAGAAGGAACAATAGTTGCAGATAATGAGGTGGGATTTATTGAAACAGGCAAATTTAGTGTTAGTGCCTTTGCAGTAGGTTTATCTTATGCAAGAGCTTTAACTGATAAATTTATGATTGGGGGAAATATTAAATATGCAACACAAGATTTGGGGGATATGACTATTAATGATAAAAATATTAAAAATGATGCCTCGACATTTGCAGTTGATTTTGGTACAATTTTTTATCCTAAGTTTACTGCACTTCCAACTTTTGGCTTTGCAATGACTGTAAGAAATTTTTCACCTGATGTTAAGATACAGGAAAAGGAATTTCAGTTACCATTAACTTATATTATTGGTTTTTCTGTTGATGTTTTTGATATTTTAGGTGATGTAAAAGAAGATCAAAGTTTAAACCTTGAAGTTGATGCTATTCATCCGAGAGACTATACTGAGAGATTAAATGTAGGGCTCGAATTTATTTATAGGGAAATGTTTATTGTAAGAACGGGTTATAAATTTAATTATGATGAAGAGAGTCTAACTTTTGGTCTTGGCCTTAAAAAAGGACCAATTGTTTTAGATTATTCTTATGGTAGTTTTGGAGCATTTAGTTCTGTAAGTAGAGTATCATTAGGTTTTGTTTTTTAATATTAATTTCTATGGTATCTGGCTAATATGCCGGATACCATAGTGTTTTTTTTAAGGAAAGGAATATTATGGTTAGAAAAATTACACTTTTTATGATGGTTATCACATCAGGATTTTTGTTTTTTTTCTGTGATAAAGATGAAGTTGTAAATTATAATACTGAAGCTGACAGTACAGTTGATCCTGTATGTGTTGATACAGAAACTGTTGGAAAAACAGGTGGAGTTCATTATGTTTGGTGGGATATAGGTAGAGATTTTTTTGATACCTTAGATATATATGTTACGATATACGATGAGCCTAAATATAAAGATGGTTTGTATTTTCAAATGTATCAGGGAAGAATAAATGATATAGGATTTTATTTTGGTTTTCAGACTGATATATATAAGCCAGGTGTTGGAGGTGTTGGTAAAGGTATAATTTTTTCAAGATGGGATATAAGAGATACCACATATGCCAAATTATATGATAATGACGGATGGATACAAAGTGCCGGTTATGAAGGAGATTTTATTGGAATAAGAACTTCTTTTAATTGGACTCCAGATAGTTATAAATTTAGTTTATTTTATGAATCTTCTGATAGTCTTGGTGATTGGTATTGTGTAAAATTGATGAGATTATCAGATAGTTTTGAAGTAAATTTAGGGGCAATAAGATTTGAAGTTAAAGATGAAAATAAAAAAGGAATCGCAAATTGGGGAGGCACATGGACTGAAATTTATAATAAAGCTGATCAGAATACCCCTATTCCGGATTGGAAATTATCTATAGATTCATTATTTGTTTATCCCAATAAACAAAAGCCAGCTCATGCATATTCTGATTATTCAAAGAATATTGACACACATACAGATATTTATTATGATAGTACAGAGAATAAGATTTACTTTTTAATGGGATGTGAGATTGAACGAGAGCATCCAAAAGGACAGTTATTTTAAAAAGGAGGAATAATGCAAAATGTACTTGTTACAGGTGGTGCTGGTTTTATTGGAAGTCATATTGTAGAGGAATTGATATTTCAAGGAATTAATGTTACTATTTTTGACAATTTATCTACAGGCTTTATTAGGAATATTCAGCAATTTCTTGATAAAAAAAATGTTAAATTTGTAAAAGGTGACATTTTAGATTATGATTTATTGGAAGAGGTTTTAAAGGATATTGACACTGTTTTTCATCTTGCAGCTAAAATTAGTGTTGCAGAATCAATGACAAATGAGGTAGAGTATGTGAAGGTGAATACGATTGGTACATTGAATGTATTAAAAGCAGGGGTAAAAAATAATCTTAAAAATATTGTTCTTTCTTCTTCTGCAGCTATTTATGGCGATAATCCGATAATTCCTAAAGTTGAAACAATGTTGCCAGAGCCTAAGAGTCCTTATGCCATAACTAAGTTGGATGGAGAATATTATTTTAAGATGTTTAGGGAGGAATATGGTATTAATGCTGTAGCATTACGTTATTTTAATGTATTTGGAGCACGACAAAATCCGGAGTCTCAATATGCGGCTGCTATTCCTATTTTTATTAATAAGGCATTGAAAAATGAAGATATTGTTATTTTTGGAGATGGCGAGCAGACAAGAGATTTTATTTATGTAAAAGATATTGTTAAAGCCAATATTTTTGCAGCAAAATTTGGAGGGGATATATTTAATGTTTCCACAGGGAAAAGTATTACTATCAATCAATTAGCTGAAAAGATTATACGACTTACAGGTTCTAAATCTAAAATTGTTCATACTGATCCTCGTCCCGGTGATGTTAAACACTCAAGAGGTGATAATACAAAGATAATTAATGAATTAAGTTTTGATAAATTTTGTGATTTTGACGAAGCTTTAATTATAACTATAAACTATTTTAAAGATCTTTTTGATACTTAAAAAAAGGAGAGTTTATTATGAAATTTATATGGTTTTTTGTTGGGCTGTTTTTTTTGCATGTAGTATTATTTGCAGATATTTATCAACTTGATAATAATAAGTTAGAGTTAAAAGTTCATATTAAGAATAAAAAGTTAGCGTCTTTTGAAGTTATACAGAAAGAGAAGGGGTATAAATTATGCAGTGATGGAAATTTTGCATTAGATTTTGTTTGGAATGATTGGAGTGCACCGGGGAAAATTCATAATGCAGATGTAAATATTGTACTAAAAGCAGAAGATTTTGATTTTGTAAAAAAAGAAGATAGAAATATTAATGGGGAAAAGATATTAGATTTATATTTTCAGTCTAACTGGCGATGGTATTATCCGTTAAAAATTCGGGTAAGTTATAAATTATCATCAAATGAGGCATTTTATTTTCAGAAACAAATATCGGTTATGGCTCCTAAAGAAGGTGGTAATTTTTTAAGAAAAGTTTATGTAATTAATGAAAAAATCAAAGTAGATGATAAGAAAGTTAATGTTTTAAAGGAAGGTGGATTTGGAGAACCTATAGCTTTTATTATTGATAATTCATGGGGCGTTTTTTCGGGTATGGAAGTTGCTACTGCAACTAATAAATTTAAGAGAGTTTGCGATAAATATGTTATTATTAAAGAGTTTAACTATGTTGGAAAAGAAATTGGAAATCAATGGTATAAAAGTGATTGGGCTGTTGTTGGCTTGACTCCTAATAGATATGTTAGAAATTGGTTTGATAAATATCTGGATTATGTGAGAGTAGCTCCTCTTAAACCATATACATTATATAATAGCTGGTATGATGTTAGATCTGCTATTTATGTGAAAGATACAAATGATATAATGAATGAAAAAAATCTTTTTAGAATAATTTCTGATTTTAAAAGAGAAATGATTGATAAAAATAATATAAAGCTTGATGCTTTTGTACTTGATGATGGCTGGGATATTTATGAAAGTGATTGGGAATTAAGAAAAAAGGAATTTCCAAATGGATTATTGCCAATTGCTGAAAAGGCAGAAAAGGAGCTTGGTTCTACTTTGGGAATTTGGTTTGGCCCCACAGGTGGATATTCTTTTAGAGATAAAAGAATAGATTGGATGAAGAATCATGGTTATGAGGTAACTAAAAATAGAATGCTTTGTCTGGCAGGTAAAAATTATAGTAAATTATTCACAAAGAGAGTAGTTGATTTTGTCAAAAATGATAAAGTTGGGTATTTTAAATGGGATGGTATACAGTTTTCCTGTAGTGATCCTACGCATGGTCATCCTGTTGGAATTTATTCAAGAAATGCTGTTTTTAATTCATTAGCAGCTATATGTGACACTGTAAGAAAATTGAATCCGGACATATTTTTGAATATTACTTCAGGCACATGGTTATCTCCATGGTGGACAAAACTTGCAAATACAATATGGATGCAGGGTGGAGACTATGGATGGAGTGATGTTCCTTCTATTAGTAAAAGAGATGCAGCAATTACTTACAGAGATATGGTTTTGTATGAAGATTTTGGAATTAATAAGTCATGGTTTCCTATTGCTAATTTGATGACTCATGGTATTATTAAAGGGCATTTGCAAAAATTAGGAGGTGAAGCAGAACCTCTTGATAAATTTACAGATAACGCTATTCTTTATTTTGCACGTGGTGTTACTATGTATGAAATTTATATATCTCCTAATTTGTTAACAAATGATGAATGGTATGCTATAAGCCAATCTTTAAAATGGGCTAGAGAAAATTTTGATATATTAAAAAATACCAGAAGAATAGGTGGTAATCCTAACAATAGAGAACCTTATGGCTATGTCCATTTTAATGGTAGTGATGGTATTATTGCATTGAGAAATCCTTTTATTTTAGAGAAAAATTTTGAGGTAAAATTGTTACCAGAGTATGGTATTGATTCTACTGCAAAATCTTTGGTTGTGGAACAGATTTATCCAAAAAGAATGATTTTGCCTGATTTCTATTCAGCAGGCTCTGTTGTTTCTTTTAATTTATCCGGATATGAAACTGCTATTTATAAAATCTATCCTGTTGATAATGCAAAAGTGCCTTTAGTTTCTGGTGTATATTTTGATGATAGATTAGAGAATGGAGTTTATTCTATAGATGTTTTTGGAGCAGTAGATGAGGTTAAGGTATTAAATGCTTATAAGTTTAATAATGTTAAAATCCCTGAGGTTTCAAAGATTGACACTACTATTTATAATAATTTTAAACTAATCAAAAAAAGTAAAAATAAGATAAAATTTAGTTGTAATTTGTTAGCAGATAGTGCACAATTTGCATTTCTTTATGAAAATAGTGATAGCAAAGCTTTGCCAAAATTTACACTAAAGGTGAATGGTAAAAAAGTTAAATATGGTAGTTCTCAACAAAAGAATAAATGGGAATGGTTGTTGTATAATTTGAACAAAGGGAACAATGTAATAGAAGTTCAGATTTCTAAAAATCCTTCAAAAGAATTTTCTTTTAATGGGTGGTTAATAGGTTATAAAAAGCTGGATAAAAGTTCTATTGAGGTTAGAACAGACTTAAAGAAATTGCCGGAATTACCGCCTGTGCCATATAAGAAAAATGTTGTTAGATTTATTGAACAGCTATTTTAATAAATAATATTAAAATACTACATTATAAAGGAGGTGTATTTTAAATACGCCTCCTTTTTTAGTTAAGAATTTTTTAGGAATTTGCTATACCTATAATATTGTAAATATTGGGATAATTGTTATCTTTTAAATATTTTTCTAATTCTTTTATTAGTTTTATAACAATATCAGGAAAACGGAAAAGAATTGTTCCTAATTGTATTGCGGTTGCTCCTGCCATTAAGAATTCAATTACATCATTGATATTGCTAATGCCTCCGACTCCGATTATAGGAATATTTTTATATTTTTCGTAAACTTTATATATTCTAAGTAGTGCCATTGGTCTTATAGCGGGGCCGGATAGTCCAGCCTGGATGTTTTTAAAATGAGGTTTTTTAGTTTTAATATTTATAGACATTCCAAGAAATGTGTTAACAAGAGTTAGTGCATCAGAGCCTGCTTCAATAGCTGCTGATGATGGTTTTAAAATATCTGTTACATTGGGTGTTAGTTTTGTTATTATGATTTTGTTAGTAATTTTTTTAGTTTCTGAGATCAGTTGGTAGATAGTTTCTGGTTCTATGCCGAAATGTACTCCTCCTTTTTTGACATTTGGGCAAGAAACATTTATTTCATAGGCTTTTATTAATGAGAGATTATTTGTAATATCAATTAATTTTTTATACTCATCTATAGAGTTACCAGCAATACTTAATATAATAGGAGGCAAATTATCAATTTTTTCATATTCGGGATATATTTGTTTGATAAAATATTCTATACCTGGATTAGCAAGTCCTATAGAATTTAATAATCCAGAGGGAGTTTCAATCAGTCTTGGCGGATTGTTCCCTTCTCTTGGTTCAAGAGTGGTGGTTTTAGTTAAAATGGCACCCCATTTTGTAATATCATATATTTTTTTTGCTTCCAATCCATAGTTAAAGCAACCTGAAGCAGGAATAAAAGGATTTTTTAAGTTTAGATTTTTAATTTTTATATTTAAGTTCATTAATTATCTTTTAGTCTTTTGCTATATAGAAGAAGTTTTTGCCTTTCGATTTAGCTATTTTTAAATAATCCATAGCTTTGCTTACGAGTTTTTCAGGATATGATTCATTTTTATATTCGACTAATGCACCTGTAATAGATACATCTATTATATCATTTTCTTTTAAGCCGGATATTTGTTTTATTTCTTCTATTCTGCGTTCATCTAATAGATATACCATATCTTTAAATGAGAATTTACCCATTATGAGATTTAATAATTTATTACAAATTTCAGTTGCTTCTTGCAGCGATGTTTGGGGTAGAATAGCCATAAATTCATCTCCCCCAATTCTTGCAACAGTATCAGTTTTTCTAAAGCTTAATTTCAATATTTGAGAAATTGTTTTGAGAATCATATCTCCATTCCAATGACCGAATAATTCGTTATAATATTTTAAATTGTCAACATCTATTGCTACTAAAACTAAATTTTTTGGAATAGAACCATTGCGTTGAAGTCTTTTTACTCTTTCTAATTCTTTTTCTAATTCTTCATAGAATTTTTGAGTATTGTTGAGTTCTGTTAATAAATCGATTGTGGACAACCGCTCTAATGTTTTATTTTTTTCAACGATTTCTTTTGTGCGTTCAATTACTAATTTTTCCAGATTTTCCACATATTCTTGATTTTGTTTATTTAAGATCCATTTTTCAGTTAGGTTGAGTGCTAATTGTTTTATTTCTTCTACATCAAATGGTTTTTTCAAGAATAATAATTTACTTGGGCCGCCAATATATTCTATAATTTCTGAGCAAAGATGGTCAGAAAATGCTGTAACGATAACTATTTCAATATCTTGATCGATTTCTCTTATTCTTTTAGCAGTTTCTTTTCCATCTATTCCAGGAGGCATTCTCATATCTATGAAAGCAACCATATAAGGATTTTTTTCTTCTAAAGATTTTTTAACAAGTTCAACCCCTTCTATTCCTTGAGAGGCACAATCTACATAATATTCTTCTTGAGGAGTAGATTCTTCGGAAGTTGTTTCATCTTCTTTTTCGTCACTGAATAATTCATTTTCTAATAGATCTAACGCATTGGTTTGGGTATTTTTTTGTTTTGTTAAAATTTGAAGATATACATCTCTAATATCTTTTTGATCATCAATAACTAATATTTTCCTTCTCATATTTTTCTCCTTGTTATGTTAATTATAATGAATAAAAAAAAAGTTGTCAATAAAGAAAAAAAAATTATTATATTAAAAATATACCTTGACTTTTATATAGTTGTTTATTAAATTGTCAGATTCATTCAAAGGAGTAGTTTATGCTTTTAGATGGGCTTTTATTGTTGTTTTTAGGAATGTTTATCGTGTTTTTATTTTTATCTATTATTTTTGTTTCAATAAAGGTTTTGTCTTCTCTATTATTTAGATTTTCTTTAGTAGGAGAAGAGGTAAGTAAAGCAAATATAAAAACAGATGTTTTTGTTAGTAAGGGAAGTAGAAGTTATAATGACGGTGAGGAGAAAGTATTACCTGTGATTATGGCAGCGGTATCTTACTATTTTAAAAAAAATAATTAATGGAGGCTGATATGTCATTAAAAAAAATATTGTTTATGGATACTTCTTTTAGAGATGGTTTTCAATCAGTATTTGGAGCGAGGGTAAAAACAGAAGATTTTTTACCAGCATTGGAGGCTTCTGTTGAAGCTGGAATAACTCATTTTGAGTCTGGTGGCGGAGCAAGATTTCAAAGCTTGTTTTTTTATTGCAATGAGAGTGCTTTTGATATGATGGATAAATTCAGGGAAACAGTTGGTCCTGATGTAAATTTACAAACATTGGCAAGAGGTATAAATGTTGTTGGATTGTCTCAGCAGCCAAGAGATATTATTAAAATGCATGCTGAATTGTTTAAAAAACATGGAGTTACAACAATAAGAAATTTTGATGCATTGAATGATATTAGGAATTTAGAATATTCTGGTAAATGTATTCATGAAGCAGGATTAAAACATCAAATTACAATTACATTAATGGGATTACCCCCTGGAATAGTTGCTAATGGGGCACATTCTGCTGAATTTTATATAGAAAAATTAAAAGAAATTCTGGATTCTGGTATTCCTTTTGATTCAATTGTTTTTAAAGATGCAAGTGGTACATGTCCACCTAATATTGTTTACGAAACAGTCAAGAAAGCAAGAGATATTGTGGGGAACGATACTATATTGTGGTTTCATACTCATGATACAGCAGGATTGGGCACAACCTGTATTATGTCTGCTATTGAGGCAGGTATTGATGGTATTGATCTTGCAAAGTCTCCAGTTAGCGGTGGTACTTGTCAGCCTGATATTTTATCTGTATGGCATGCTTTAAAACATACTAATTATACATTAGATATTGATTATGAAAAAGTTTTGAAAGCTGAACGTGTTTTTGAATCGTGTATGGAAAAATATATGATGCCGCCTGAAGCAAAGCAAACATCACCTGTTATTGTGTTATCTCCAATGCCTGGTGGGGCGTTAACTGCTAATACTTTAATGATGAGAGATACTAATACATTGCATTTATATCCAAAGGTTATTCATGAAATGTCAGAAGTCGTTGCAAAAGGTGGTTTTGGAACAAGTGTGACACCTGTTTCGCAATTTTATTTTCAACAAGCATATATGAATGTTGTTCAGGGAAAATGGAAAAAAATAACAGATGGATACGGTAATATGGTATTGGGTTATTTTGGAAGAACTCCTCGTCAGCCAGATCCTGAAGTTGTTAAATTAGCGTCGGAACAGCTTGGTAAGCCAGTTTTTGATGGTAATCCTATAGATATTTTAGAGCCAGGTATTCCTGCTGCTAAAAAGAAATTAGAAGAGAATAAGTTGCCTGTAACTGATGAGAACATTTTTATTGTGGCAACGTGTAAAGAAAAAGGGCTTGCTTTCTTAAAAGGCGAATCAAAGGAATTGATTTATTATAAAGAAGAAGAAAAGAAAGAAACTAAAGCATCAGCTTCTGTATCTGCTCCTGCTAAGAGTACAGCAACAGTTGAGGAATTAATTGTAACCGTAGATGGAAGAGATTATAAGGTAATAGTAAGACCTTCCTCTATTAAAGAACTTCCACAGATTCAGTCTGTTAAAGAGGTTGCACAACAGGATGTAAAAAAAGAAACTTCAGTATCTGCATCATCTCCAGCATCTGGTTCTGGCGATGCAGAGGTTGTAACAGCTCCTTTATCCGGATTAGTTTTAAGAATAGAAAAACCAGCAGGGAGTGAGGTTGTAGAAGGTGAAACTGTAGTTGTTTTAGAAGCTATGAAGATGGAAACAGAAATAAAAGCTCATATTAGTGGAAAAGTAGGCAATGTGTTTGTTTCTGTGAATGATAGCGTAAAGGAAGGACAGCCTCTTTTTGAACTTATTGCCTAATGGAGTATTTTTATGAAAAATAGATTATTATTAATATTATTTGCTGTAGCAGGCATAACTACTATATCTTATGCTAATATTGGTGGTGAGCCTACAATTGGCTCTCTTTCTGAATTATTTTATAAATTGTCTCAGAGTACAGGGATTTCTGCATTATCATGGCAGCAGGTTTTGATGATAGGTGTGGGATTTCTTTTAATTTATTTAGCAATTGGAAAGAAATTTGAACCATTATTATTGTTGCCCATTGGATTTGGGGCAATTTTAACAAATATTCCATTAGCAGATATTTCTGGAGAACATGGATTTCTTGGTATGGTTACAAAAGTTGGTATAGATACAGAAATATTTCCTTTAATTATCTTTATGGGAGTAGGAGCATTAACAGATTTTGGTCCTATGATTGCAAATCCTGTGACTTCATTATTGGGTGCAGCAGCTCAATTTGGAATATTTGGAACATTGATAGGAGCTATTGCTCTTAATTTAGTACCAGGTTTTAATTTTACTTTAAAGCAGGCGGCATCTATTGCAATAATAGGTGGAGCCGATGGGCCTACTTCTATTTATTTATCTGCGAAATTGGCACCTGAGATTATGGGAGCTATTGCAGTTGCGGCATATTCATATATGGCATTAGTGCCAATTATATTACCTCCGATTATGAGATTGTTTACTACTAAAGAAGAACGTGCAACAAAGATGAAAACATTGAGACCTGTTTCGCAATTGGAAAAAATATTATTTCCATTATTATTATTATTGATATGTGCAATTTTATTGCCGACAGCGGCTCCATTGATTGGAATGCTTGCTTTTGGTAATTTGTTACGTGAGGCAGGAGTTGTAGAAAGGTTATCTAAAACAGCTCAAAATGAGCTAATAAATATAGTAACTATCTTTTTAGGATTAGGCGTTGGTTCTAAGTTAGCAGCTGATAAATTTTTAAAAATAGAAACATTAGGGATATTAGCACTGGGATTTTTTGCATTTTGTATTGGAACAGCAGCAGGGGTGCTTTTAGGTAAATTAATGTATAGATTATCAGGAAAGAAAATAAATCCATTAATTGGAGCAGCGGGCGTTTCTGCAGTTCCTATGGCTGCTCGAGTTGTAAATACAGTTGGTCAAAAAGAAAACCCCTCTAATTTTCTTTTAATGCATGCAATGGGGCCTAATGTTTCGGGCGTGATTGGGTCCGCTGTTGCAGCAGGCGTACTCCTTGCTATTCTTGGATAATGAAAAAAGAGAAGCACTATTTTTTCTTTAGTGCTTCTCTTTTTGTTTTTAATTTTTTAATGATTTTTTGCCACATTGATATATATTCTTCAGGGTTTTTATCTGTTTTATCTATAAAATCTAAAAATTCTTTTTGAGTTATATTATATTTTTTTAATAAACTATCTTTTTTTTGATTCAATAAATCAGGTTTGTTTAGATATTGTTCAGTGAGTAAGGATATTTCTACATATATTTCTATAAATTTTTCTGTTGTTAACCTGGATTTTAATCTGGATTGCTGAGAATAAGCATTTATATTTGAGAAAAATAATAATATGAATATGATATATATAAGCCTTGTCATTAGTACCTCCTTTTTATAATTTCTATTTTCCCCAGTAGATTTATTTCTATTGTGTTAGTTTTTTGTTCAATAGCCTCTCCGTCGATTTGCAATGATATTTCTTGTGGAGTTGTTATTTTTACTTTTTTTGCCCTGGTTTGATAAACTTTTTTTAGAAATAATGTTAAAAATATTGAAGGTTTCAATCTTGTTAACATTAATAATAGGTAATCAAGAAAATTTTTAATTATTGTGATTTCAAAATAGGCATCATTAATTTTGGTTGTATTTGATATTTTAGAACCAGATGCATAGCTGTTTATATTTGTTATTATAATATTTTTAAGTGGATGTTCAAAAAATAAGCTTATATTATTAGCTATAATTTCTGTTTTTGGTGGAAGTTTTTTATAGAAGAATATTATGCCAAGTAATACATATAATATTTTATTTTGAAAGTTAAAAAAAATAAATTTATTTAACTTTTTTCTATAAAAATCGAATTTGTGAAGAATATATGCATCATATCCAATACTAAAATAATTAATCATTTGTATGCCGTTGATATAGAAAACATCAAAATATATTTTTTCGCCATGTAGGATTATAGTCTTTAGTATATTAAATATTTGGGATTTTAATTTGTTATTTTTTAATTTTATATATAACCCTAATTCTCTGGCAAGATCATTTCCTACTCCTATAGGTATTATAGAAAAGGCAGAAGTGGTATTATATTGTAATATAGATTTTATTACAATTGAAGCTGTGCCATCTCCTCCAACTGCTATTATTAAATCATAATTATTTTTAAATTCTATGATTTGTTGATTTGGTTTTGTTGTGTATATGTCATATTGTATATCTGGGAAGTAATTATTAAATTTATTTTGAATAATTTTTTTTACGTGTTCGCCGGTTTTTCTTCCTGAAAATGGATTTATTACAAAGAGTATTTTTTGCATAGATTATTTAATGATATGTTGTAGTTAAAGATAAGGTCTTTTTCTTTGAGAAAATTCAATCCATCATTTAAGTTACTGATTTCTTGAAGATCATCGTGCATATCTGTACCTATACTTATTGGAATTAATTCGTCTTTACATAGTTCAAATAATTCTTCATTTAATCTGTAATAATTTATTCTGGTGTTTGTTGTTTCGTCAAAAAGTTGGTTTCTATAACCGCATGTTAGTTCGATACCAATATTAAAATCTTTTAACACCTTTATAAGTTCCTTATTTTTTTTATAAAATAGAGCATGGATATGTGGATTTTTTTTATTTGTAAATAAAGTATGAACAAGGAAAGCAGGTTTATTTAATTTTCCCAAAATTTTTCCAATATAAGATAGTTGTTTTATATTTTTTATATATTCTAAATTTACATAATCCAGGTAAGAAATAAATTGTTCGATATTTGGGGTGTAGTCTTCAATATCAAGTTCACCACCTTTTAAAAAACATACTTCTTTATATTTTTTATTAATTTTTTCTATTGTTTCAATGTAGAGAAAGAATTGTTGTTGTGTTTGTATTGATAATTTAAAACTAAATAGATGGTCTGAGAATCCGATAATTTTTATATTATTATCAACAGCATATTGGGCAATATCTTCGGGCAAATATTCGCCGTCGGAGAATCTCGAATGTATATGTAAATTTGAGAGTATAATATTCTGATTCATTTGATTTTTTTATAGTAGCTACGTCTGCGGTTTTCAAGATATTCTTCTCGTTGTTTTTTTAATTCTTTTTTCTTTTTTTCCATTTGTTTTATTTTTATGCGCATATAGATATAGATTACAGCTAATAATAAAACTATGATTATTGTAGTATAATTCATATTAACTCCTTAGCCTACAATTAATGAAGGTATAACTTTTAGATTTTTTAGTGCTAATAGATCATCTAATATAGGCTCAATTTTTTCCGCTGGTGGATAATTTAATATCATACCTTTGAGGTTTAAAGCAGCAATAATAGCCATTGATTCTCTTGTCCATTTTGTTGCAGAACCTATATGAGGGGTGATGACAACATTTTCCAGTTTAAATAGTTCTGGATTGATATTTGGTTCGTTATTGAAGACATCTAATCCTGCGGCAAATATTTTTTTGTTTTTTAATGCTTCTATAAGAGCATCTTCTTCTATTATTGGACCGCGGGCGGTATTTATTAAAATAGCATTTTGTTTCATACTGTTGATTCTATTTTTATTAATCATATTTTCAGTTTCTGGAGTCAATGGAGTGTGGATACTAATAACATCACATTTAGGGATCATTTTATCTAAATTTTCATAAAATTCGCATGAAATAGGTTTTTTATTTAATATTTTTCTAGCATTATTTATTTGTTCTATGTAATTGTGTAGAATTTGTTTTTTACCACTTTTGGAGTAGTACAGAATGTTGGCTCCAATTCCTGCCATTTTGATCATATAGGAAATACCTATTCTCCCGGCACCAATTATACCAATATTTGAGCCCTCAAAAAGCATTCCCATACCAAGTTCGGGCAGCCAACCTTTGAATTTGCCTTCTCTTGTAAATTTATCCATTTCTACGATTCTTCTACCAGCAGAGAATGTTAAAGCAACTGCTAATTCTGCTGTAGTATCTGTTAAAACACCAGGAGTGTTTGAAACTTTTATATTTAATTTTTTTGCAGTATTTGTATCTATATTGTTATATCCTACTGCATAATTTGAAATATATTTTAATCCTTTTGATGCAGCATATTCAAGAATTTCTTTATCCCATGATTCAGATAATTGAGATATTACGCCAGTAAAATTTTCCATATCTAAAAGCTGTTTTAGATCATTTTTACTTAATGGATATCCGTTATTATAGTCTGCAATATATATTTTGCAATTAGCTTTTTTTAAGATAGTTATCCATTTTTCCCCCGGGAGATTTTTGGTTACGAGTATAGGGATATTTCCATTTTTATTTAATATTTTTTCGAACTTCATTTGTTAACTCCTTTTTTATTTGATAGTATATCAATTAGATAAAATATTCCACCAAATAAACTAACTATAATTACTCCACCATATAATATTATAGAATAGCTTAATATCTGTTCTTTAGTAATAGAAAAATCGTATAAAAAAAGATATAAGCTATATTCTCTAATTCCAGAGCCATTTAAAGTAATTGGTATAAGAGTGATTATATAAATTAATGGCGTATAAATATAGAAGGCAGATATGGGGATATTTTTATTTATAGTTTTGAAGATAGTCATATTGCTATAAACCATCCCAAGATAGATGAAAAAAGTGATAAAAAAACTTATTATTATTGCATTTTTTCTATTTTTATATTCATTTAGGGAGTTTTGAAATTCAATTGCCTTTGTCCAGAATTTTTTCCATAATTTAAAATTTAATAAATCATGGAATAATAGATATATTTTTTTTGAAAAAATAAGCAGAATTCCAATAAATAAGGCAGTATAAATTGATATTATTATTAATTGGATATGTTGTGGAAATGAAAAAAATAAATTTATATTGAGTATCAATATTATAATTCCTGCTGCAAAAAATACAATAAGCCCCAATAATCTTGCGAATATTACAGAAGAATATGCTTCCATTTTTTGTGAAGAATCTTTTGATAATTTATAAGCTTTTACAAAATCGCCCCCTATTGCAGACGGCAAAAATGTTTGGAAAAAAAGCCCTATAAAATGGTATTTTAGAAGTTTTAAGAATTGGATATTTTTTATATTTTTAGATCGTAGTAATATTTGCCAGCGTATAGTGTGTAATATTTGCATTATTAGAAATATTAATAAAGTAATAAAAAAATAATAAATATTAATATGTTTTATAATTGTGAAAAAATTTTTTGAATCTATTTTTTTAAATAAAAAATAGAATAAAAATAAGGTAATAAGTATTTTTAGAATTAATTTTATTTTATTATTTATCATTTAGAGTGTTTTTTTCATCAAAATAAAAGGCATGATAGATGAAGACTCTTAATTTTCCTTTTTCCCATTCATCAGGTGGAAGCCCTGCCTTTAAACAAAGATGTGTTAGAAATTCTTCTTTAGTTGGTAGCTGCTCCCATACCTGGGGTAAGAATGTAGCTTGAAAAAATCCTTTTTGTATTATTACTCCGTCAATATTTGGTTGAAGTTTTTTTAAAAGTTCTTCTGTATTTTCATAATAAAGCTCTTCAGGTTTTGTTAAAATAGTTATTTCTATATCGATTTTGTCAAATTCTTCTTTGGATAGAGGTGAAAATCTTGGGTCTCTGAATGCAGCATTGATTGCATTATCTATTACAGCTTGATACAATGGTTCTCTACCTTCTATATATCCAATACAACCTCTTAAATTTCCATGTTTATGTAAAGTAACAAAACAACCGGTTTTTTGTTTCAAGTTTCCAGATATTTCTTCTTTATTAATTTGAGGAAGTGGGGTATTAAAAATTTTAGCTTTGATAGTATTTCTTGCCAATTTAAGTAGAAAAATTTTTTCTTTTTTATTTAGAAAATCTCCCATAATTGTTTCTCCCGTTAATAATAACATAATTATAATTAAATAAATACTTTTCATAATATTTCCTTTTTTATATTTTAGTAAAGTTTGTTTAAAATGTCAAGAAATCTTTTTAATTATAATTTCGGTAATATTTTTCCTGAGAAAAATCTTTAGCAAGATGTTGTATTTATTTTACAAAGAGCATTTTTTTTACTATTTTTTTATTTCCATATTTAATTGAATAGAAATATAATCCTGCGGGGTATCTGCTTAAATCGAGTATTTCTTTATATTCTACTCTTCCTTTTAAATGTATTTTTTTATTAGTTATTATTTTTCCTAATATATCGTTTACTTCAAAATCTACTTCGGCATCTTTACTTGCTATTATTTTTATAGTGGTTTTCCCATTAAATGGATTTGGATAATTCTGGTATAAGCTTATTATTTTTATTAAATTTTTTGTTCGATCTTGTATATTTGTTAGTTTTTCTGAGCATACTATATTGCTTGTATTTCCTGCAATATCTTCTTCTTCTATCCCATATCTTATTGTTTTACCATTTAATATGTTATCATCTATATAATATTCATTTTTGTAGCCATTTATTAATAATATAGTATCTGGTTCTTCTATTCTGTATACATTATATCCGAGCAAATCATAGGCACCGCTACCCTCCCATTTTACATTTATTAATCCTGTGCTATCTATTTCTACATTTACTTTTTTTACCCCTTCTGGTTTTATGGTATCTTTTTCTGTTTCATCTCTTGTTTTTATTTGTAAGTTTTTGTTTATTTTATTGCCTTCGATATCTGATAGTTCTATTTTAAATTCATAGTTTGAATTGTATTTTAGTCCTCCTATTATTACTTTGTGTATTTTATTTAATTCATTATTATATATTGGAATATAATCTCCCCCTATAATTTCTTTATAGTTTATGTTCATTGAACTTATGATATTAGTTTCACAATATATTATGATTTTTCCTTCATAGTTATAAACTATTTCCGGTGAATATACAAAAGATAATGATTGGGCTCCTACATTTGCGTCTTCTATATTATCTTTATATATCTCATTATCATAATAATCATTACTTTTTAGTTCTATATATTTTAATTGTTTTTCTGACACATCAGATATTACTATAATATGATTTTCATCTATTTCGTTATTATAATAGTAAATATAATTAGGACTCCACGTTATACTATCTGATTTAACCCTTGAATCTCCTGCTATGTCTGTTTCCCAGTATAGAACATTATAATTTTCTGTTTTATATATATTTAGTGGTAATTTTGTACTTGCAGTTACAGGCTCATATTTTAATTTTGTAGTGAATTCGATGTTTTTGCTATATTCTGTTTCATTTCCTGATAAATCTTCTACTGTTATTATTCCTTTGTATTTTGTCCCAGGTAATAATCTTGTAACATATATTTTATGAGTGAATTCGTATTTTTGACTTTCTATATAATTGATTGGGTTATTTGCTTGATAGATATATAACTTATATCGTGTTTGCTCATCTGTTTGATATTTTATTATTGCTAATGAATCATATATTATCATAGTATAAGGAGTGATTGTGAATTCTGGAGATAATGTATCTGCATTTTTATTAGTATTAAAAGAATTTCCACCTGTTATTTTATTTAAATTTTCCAGTCCTATTTGTTTGTATAAAGAAGTACCTTCTGAAGGCCAGTTATAATTATTTCCTGCTAAATCTGTTAGGAGTATACTTATACTATATGTTTCTCCTGGCTGTAAATTGGTCAGTATGAATTGATGCATTATTTGAATTACGCTATCTCGTATTTGGTATAAAAGAGTATTATCATTTTGAGTAATAGAATTGTATAAACTTAATGTAGCATCACATGCTTCAGTTGCATAAATTGTTACTATAGCATTTGTAGCACCAGCATTTATATAAGGTCCCCGTAATATCATTGGTTTGGTTGTATCTGGGGAAGATTTTGTTTTCACCTCTATTGTGAAATTTGAATATTTATTTTCTTTATTACGTACTACCCCCGGGACTAAATTATATAAAGTTGAAGGATTTAAATTCTCAAATTTTATAATGTGTTTTTTACTTTTTATATCATCGGTTTTTTCCTCTATTAATGTTTCTCCTATATTTAATTTACATACTCCTTCTATTATTTCATCTGTATTAAAACCCACTATTATAGTATTATAGCTTATATATAAAATTTGTGGTTTTTCTGTGATAGGAACTTCCTTTACTTCTTTTTTTTCTAATGTTAATATACTATCTATTCCGTTACTTAATACATTGTATTTATTGTTATAAAAATATCTTATATCATAATAATATTTTGTATTACTTGTTAATTGCTCCTTTTTTATTCTATATTCACCTTTTACTTCATATATTAGTAAACTATCCATTGTTTCTTTATTTGTACCAAAATAGTAATAACAGTCCAATGCTTCTGAATTATCCACAACCCAATACATTTGCAAAGTAGTGTCTGTTAATTCTTCTATTATAGGACGAGTTGTAAATTTATATGTTGGAATATCCCCTTTACCTTGGATTTTAATTAAATATTCCCTCTCATCACCATATATTTTTATTAATCCCGTATATAATATTGTATCCGATGGTATAAATTCTATTTTTACGTCAGTAGAATCGTTACTATTAATTTTTTTGCCAGCACCTTCTATTATTTTAAATATTTCTGGTGTGTTTGATTTTATAATTATGCTATCTATTTTTTTAGAAATAGTTGAATTATTGTATACTTTTATTATTGCAGTATCAGATGTCCCTATATTTACTTTTTTCAAATCTATACTATCTATTTTTACATATAATGAACCAGATGTTATTTCAAATTCTTCACTTTCTCCATAATATTTTGGTAATAACCAATGTGTTATTTTAAATTTATTATTTTTGCTATCTATTTCTGGTAATTTTACTTTTTTTATTCCATTGTTTAGTTCTTTATATAATTCTTTCCATGAATTACCTCCGTCTGTACTTAAGCTTATTAGAATAGTATCTATTATTCCTTTATTACTCCAGCTTACTATAATAGTATCCCCTGCATTATATATTTTTTTTCTTAATGAATCTACATATATATAAGGAGTATCTGTTATTGTAAAGTGTATTTCATTTGTATCAAATATAGTTGATATATTATCATCTATTATTTTTATTTTACATTTTTTACTATTTATCTCCGGAATTATCCATTGGTAGCTTCCTTTACTACCTTCTATTCCTTTTATTATAGATTTGTATGGATATGTGTCTTTAGTTTTATAGTATAAGGATACATTGCTTATTTCATAGTTATAGTCCCATTTTATATCAATTACGCTGTCTTTTATAAAATATTCTCCACCTGCAGGATATAATAATTTTATGAATCTTTTGCTTCTTATTGTAAAATACATTTCGCTTGTGTCTGTAATGTCCGTATTTTTCACTTGCGCTATAATAAAGCAGCTATCAGATGTTTGTAAGTTCGAAGGTATTTGCCATTTGTAATAATTTTCTTTGACAACTACATTATCCGCAATAGTATCTTTTGGCTTCCTATATATAGAATCAGTCTTAATAAACTATCTTCTATTATACCGGTGTATGTCCATGATATTGTAATTGTATCTCCGATTTCATATTCTGTGTTTGCTTGTGGTTCTTCTAACTGAAATCGATTGTGGTATATAGTTATATGGCTTATTTTATCGTATACATTATTATCTTGATAATCTTCTACTTTTATGTAACAGTTTGATATATTTGTATCTGGTACCTGCCAATCATAATTATTTTCTGCTGTTGTTATTATATTATTATAAGTTGCTTCATTATCGAAACTGTATAATATTTTTACGCTATCTATTATTCCATATTTAATCCATTCTATTTTGCATATACTATTATATTCAAATTTTTCACCTTCCTGAGGTTTAGTTATTTCGATTTTTCTTTTTGGATTTATTGTAAATACATCGTCAGATTCATCTGATTTGTTTTCATCATATTTATATGTTATTTTAATTTTACAGTTTGTTGAAGTATTGCTTAATGTATCTGGCAATTTTAAAAAGTATTTATATGTTGATATATTATTTTCTTCAGTACTTGTTTTATTCAAATTAGAAAATGAACTATCTATTTTAATATAGTTTTCTCCAGAGTTATAGCTTAAATAGAAATATACTTCATTCAATAAATTAGAAAGTTTATATGTAACTTGTATTTCATCACCAGCTTCATATTCTTCTCCACCATTGGGCCTGATAATAGTGATAGAACTATCATTATATATAAAGACAGTATAAGGATTTGACCAATCAGATGTAGCTTGATGTATATCTTTTGCCTGGACAGAGATAGAGTAATTTCCTATTGATGACCATGTATGGGTTGCGGATACAATTTCTCCAGATGCCATAGGACCTATCCAATTAGAAAATGAGCCATCGTCCCAATTAAACATATAATAAATACTATCCCCATCAGGATCATTTGCTTTTGCAGTATATGTATAAGATTGACCGGGTGTTCCTTCGTAAGGACCGGATAGAATAGATGGCATATAAGGAGGGTTAGAGGTAATTTTAAAATACCATATAGGTCCTATAGTTTCATCACCATAGCTATCTTTTACTATTACTCTCCAGTAATATGTATTACCTTTCTCCAAATTTTCTATTAATGTAGAGAAATTATTAGTAGAATCACCGTAAACAGTTCTTATTGAATCTAAATTTGATGAATCTGTTCCGAAATATAAAATACAGTAGATAGAATCTTCCTCTGGGTCATCGGCATGCCATGATAAAGTAACATTAGTGTCTGATATAACAGCACCATTTGAAGGACTTATTATAGTAGGACTATTAGGAGCCTCATTTGAAGTAGTTAAATTTAAAGAGACATTATTAAACATGAGCTCAGATGGCGTATATTGAGTCTCGTTAGAATAATAATCAGCACATACCATTATTAAGAATTTAAATTTTTTATCTGAAGAATTATTTAAATAATTAATACCATTACTATTAAATTGTATGTTCTGTCTCGCTGGTACAGTATCTATAATAGGAAAATCATTACTTAACGGAACATCATTATAAGCTATTTTATCACTGCATTGGAAATTGTAATTAATATCTGAGATAGGGCTTGTACTTTCTAAAATTAACATACTATCCAAACAATCAGAGTTATCATGATCAGCATGTAAAACATTTATAGATAAAAATGCATCAGTTATTTGGTGTTTCCCTATTGAGTTACAGTCGAAAAAAAGTAAAGTTCTATGGCAATACCCTATACTTTGTTCAATGTCAGTAAACCATTTTACTACTAAAGTATCACCATCTACCACTATACTATCGCATTTATCTTGAGCATCAGTGGCAGTGCCTTCTTGTATCATGTCATTTGAAAATTGAGTTGTTAAAATGTTTATAGAGTCATTTTTGGATGGGGGTAATGCTCCTCCTTGCCCTATAGATGTTCCATAAAAAGTGGCACTTTTTGATAATCCTGTTATATAGTTATAATTATTCTGTTTGATTTTTATTACAGCATTTAATTTAAGTAGTTCTTTTTTATTAATTTGATTTAATAAATTTTGACTAATATAAAGAGTATCATTAGCTTTTATTTTATTTTTTACTATTTCAATGTCAATTTTAGATTGAAGAATGTAATTTTTAGCGTAGATGGTACTATTTAATATTATTATGAATAATATTAAAAATATATTTTTCATTTTATTCCCCCTCGCGAGTTTTATCTCTTATTATAAAATAAATAAAAAGTGAAAGGATGTCAACAAAAACTTTTTTTTATATTATAAGTTATTTATTATTAATGAAAAATTGAATTTTAGAGATGAAAAAAGGCATCAGAAGAACTTTAAACCAAAATATTTAAATATATATGTTACTGAAAAAATTTTGTAAAAAAACAGTATTTGTCAAATAATTTATATTATTAAGAAGGCGGAATAAAAATAAAAAAAGTAGGTTGTTATGGATAAATCTAAAATAAAATATAAAATAGGAATAGATTTAGAAAGTGATTTTTGTTTTTATTTATTAGATAATTTATATGAGGGAGTATATTTACTTGATCGTAATAGAAAAATATTGTATTGGAACAAAACAGCAGAAAAAATCACTGGATTTACATCAGATGAAGTAGTGGGGAGTTTTTGTGCGGATAATATATTACAACATATTGATGAATATGGAAATATTTTATGTATGGGAAGTTGTCCGGTATTAATGGCAATTAATGATGGTAAAAATCATTTAGCAAAAGCATTTCTTCATAATAAAAAAGGATATAGAGTCCCAGTATTCATTTGAGTTGTTACTTTAATTAATTCTAATGCAGAGATAGTTGGAGCAATAGAGATTTTTTCAGATATAAGTAATTATAGAGAGCTTGAAATGAGAGTTAAAGAACTTGAAAAGCTCGCGATATTAGATAATCTTACAGGAATTACAAATCGTAATTACATGGAAAAAGAATTTTATATTAAGTTTAAAGAGCATAGACATATTGGAATTAATTTTGGAGTTTTTTTTATAGATACTGATAATTTTAAACAAATTAACGACAAATGATGTTGGTAATGAGGTTTTAAAATTTATAGCTGGGGTTTTTAAGCATAATTTAAGGCATTTCGATATTGTTTGTAGATGGGGGAGGAGATGAATTTTTAATAATTTTATATAATGTAGATTTCAACAGCTGAGAGATTGAGAGTACTTATAGAACAATCTTATTTAATGATAAATGGTAAAAAAATAAGTGTTACTATTTCAATTGGTGCTGCAATGGCAAGGGATAATGATTTTTTAGAAAATTTTTTTAAAATAGTGGATTCTTTGTTAAAAGTAAGACTCATGGTGGTAATATGGTTTCTTACGGTTAGAGGATATGGAATATTTTAGTCTTATATAGTTAAATGGCTTGCAGGTTATATTCTTTAGAGTGTTGTTTTAATATAATTTTTAAAAATATATTCATTATTTATTTTCTTGACAAAGAAGTTTTTTTTTTCTAAATTAAATTATGATTTTTATAAAGGTAATATTAGGGATAATCGGTTTAATATGTTTATTGAAAGGAGCAGATCTTTTAGTAGATGCTGCAGTTGATATCTCTTTGCATTTTAAGATCCCAAAAATTATTATAGGATTGACATTAGTAGCTTTTGGTACATCATTACCTGAATTTTTTGTTTCATTATTTTCAGTATTATCTAATGGAGATGATATAGCAGTAGGTAATATTGTAGGTAGTAATATTGTGAATATTGCGTTGATAATCGGACTTGGGGCTATTATATATCCTATTGTTGTAAAACCAGGGACATTGATATATGAATCTCCGTTTTTATTAGCAGCTACTTTTGTGTTTATTATTGCTTCAAATGATAAAAATATTTTAAATTTAGATACATATACAATTAACTATATCGATAGCATTTTTTTCTTAGGGATTTTAGTTCTTTTTTTATCATATATTTTTAAAATAATTCATATTGACGAGAATAAGAAAAAAGAGTATGAATTGGAAACGGGTGATACTCCCAGGCATTCTATAGGGATGGCTTTTTTGTATTTTAGTATAGGAGCGATATTATTAGTTATTGGGGGTAAACTTTTTGTTAATGCATTAATATTAATTGGTACAGTTTTAAACATGTCTCAAAAAAATGTTGGGATTTTGATTGCATCTATATCAACTTCCCTGCCGGAATTATTTACTACTGTAGTAGCTGCATTGAAGAAAAAGTCGGATATTGCATTAGGTAATGTGATTGGTAGTAATATTTTTAATATTACTGTAGTGATGGGAGTTATTGGTCTGGTAAAGACCATATCTGTTAATCCTCAGATTGTTTTTTTTGATCAAGTAATAATGCTTCTTTTTACTTTTATTTTTATATTTTTTGCTACTACAGGTAAAAAAATTCAACGGATTGAAGGTATAATTTTAGTTTCTTTATATATTGTATATTTGATTATGTTATTTAATAAATAAAGGAGATAGGAAAGATGCTTGATAGGAAATTTATTAGAGAAAACTTTGATTTTGTAAAAGATTCTATTAAATGGAAAAAAGAAAAAGTGGATATTAGTAATTTCCCAGAATTGGATGGAAAAGAACGGCATATATTGCAGAAAATTAATGATTTAAGGGCAGAAAGAAATTCTTTGAGTAAGGAAGTTTCCAGATTAAAGAAAGAGAAGAAGGATGCCACAAATATTATAAAGAAAGTACAGGATATTAATAAAAAAATTAAAGAATTAGAGAAAGAACATACTGAAGTTAGTAGTCAATTAGAAGAATTATTAAAATGGATACCTAATATTCCTCATCATACAGTGCCTAAAGGAGAAAGTGAAGAAGATAATGTTGAAATTAAAAAATGGGGAACACCGAGAAATTTTAATTTTACTCCACTGCCTCATTGGGAAATAGGGGAGCAGAATGATATATTTGATTTTAAGAGAGCAAGTAAAATCTCAGGTGCAAGATTTTCATTATTAAAAGGCTTTGGGGCAAAGTTAGAAAGAGCATTAATTGATTTTATGATAGATGTTCATACTTCAGAACACGGATATATAGAGGTAGCACCACCCTATATAGTTAATTATGATAGTATGTATGCTACAGGACAGCTTCCTAAATTAGAGAATGAGATGTTTAAAACAAAAGAAGATGACTTTTATTTAATTCCAACGGCTGAGGTGCCTATAACAAATCTTCACAGAGATGAGATTTTAAAAGAGAGAGATTTACCTAAATATTATGTTGCTTATACACCTTGTTTCAGAAGAGAGGCTGGTTCTTATGGTAAAGATACAAGAGGGCTTATTCGTGTCCACCAATTTGATAAAGTTGAATTAGTTAAGTTTGTTAAACCGGAAGAATCGTATATTGAACTTGAAAAACTTGTTAAAAATGCTGAAAAAATTTTACAATTGCTTGAACTGCCTTATAGAGTAGTTCAGCTTTGTACTGCTGATTTGAGTTTTGCAGCTGCTAAATGTTATGATTTAGAAGTTTGGTTTCCGGCTCAGAATACTTATAGAGAAATTTCTTCTTGTAGTAATTTTGAGGATTTTCAAGCGAGACGAGGAAAAATTAGATTCAGAAGGGATGAGACAAGAAAAATAGAATTTGTACATACTTTGAATGGTTCTGGGCTTGCTATTGGTCGTACTATGGCAGCTATCCTTGAAAATTATCAAAATGATGATGGTAGTTTTGACATCCCAGAGGTTTTAAAGCCTTATTTGAAACCTAAATATGAAATTTAATCCCATAGATCAATCTTTTTTTAAGAATAGTAGATTTATTGTTTTTTATTTAATTGCAGGTATTATAGTAACAAGTATTCTTTTTGTTTTTTATAGTCAAAAATTGATTAATAGGATTAAACATAATGAATATAAATATATTAGACTATTTTCTAAGATACCTGTAATTGCTCCAAAAGTAAATGATGATGATCTTAATATTTTTTTTGAAAATGTAAAAGAGGGAATCACTTTTCCTGTTATAATAAGTGATAGTTTAAATAATCCTTTGAATTATAGAAATATTGAGGTGCCCGAGGATTCAGTTAAAGCTTATAATATGTTAAAAAAAATGATAAAAGAAATGGATGCTGAGAATAAACCTATAAAGATTGAAATAGATATTGGAGATAGAAAATTAGTTCAGTTTTTACATTATGGAGAGTCTAAATTAATAAGAAATTTGACAATATATTCTTTTCTTTTGCCATTTATCTTTTTTGTATTTATCATTGTGGCATTATTTTTATTTTATGCTAATAAAAGATATGAGCAAAGTTTTATCTGGGTTGGACTTGCAAAAGAAACAGCGCATCAGTTGGGGACTCCTGTTTCTTCTTTAATGGGATGGTTGGAATTTTTGAAAGATCATAATATTAGCCAGCTTGACCATGATAATGTTATTGCTAATATGAATAAAGATATTGAGAAGCTGAGTCAGATCTCTCATAGATTTAATAAGATAGGAAACCCTCCAGAATTTAAAGAAATAGATATTAATAAAATTATAAAAGAGATTGTTGATTATTTTAATATGAGGTTGCCCAATAAAAAATTTAATATAAAAATATTTTTTGATCCGGGGAAAAAGCTGCCAAATGTTTTAGGAAATGATGTATTGCTTCATTGGGCATTTGAGAATATAATTAAAAATTCAATAGATGCTTTGAAAGGTAAAAATACTGGTTTTATTAAAATTTTTACATTTCAGCAAAATGGATATATTGGTATAGATATTGTTGATAATGGTATTGGTATAGAAAAAAATAATTTGAAAAAGATTTTTTTGCCAGGATATTCTACGAAGAAAATAGGATGGGGTTTAGGCCTTTCTTTAGTGAAAAGAATTATTGAGGATTATCATAAAGGCAAAGTTTTTGTTAAGGAAAGTATTCCCGGTAAAGGAACAATTATGACTATAATTTTAAGGTATAAAAATGAAAAATAAAGAGTTCTGGGATTTTTTGTATAGTTTACGTCATAAAGG
>Ga0164318_10000392_pt1 | contig 32454 bp, 29 predicted proteins | sample GuaBasSedimGuay9_FD_113734 | JGI IMG/M metagenome (GOLD analysis project Ga0164318, IMG submission 113734) | Subseafloor sediment microbial communities from Guaymas Basin, Gulf of California, Mexico - Guay9, Core 4571-4, 0-3 cm | ecosystem: Environmental > Aquatic > Marine > Hydrothermal vents...
AGATCTTAATAAACTATAATTGTAAACTATCCAAAAAAATGAAAATCAAACTTATAACTAACACAATTATCGCCTTATTTCTTTCTCTGATTTTAACAAGCCCACTTGAGGGGGTAAGCTCCTCAAAACCTATTTCGGCATCTAAAATACCTTTAGATAACGATTCGACAAATGTTAATTTTGTAGATGGCAAAGATAATTATAAAGTTAATATTAAACTTCTAACAAGCACTCCTGTTTACGTCGGAGATCCAATAGACATTATTTTATCAATAGATACTAATAGGGATTTTAACATCGATTTCCCAAGAGATGACAGCAGCTTCTACCCCTTTCACCTAAACAACTACCAGGTAAAAGAGAAAAAAAGAAAAAAGCAAAAGTCAATTTTCATTTATTATACTCTAACACCGCTATACGCTGGCAAAGCCCTGGTACCGCCTCTTACTGTAAAAATCAACGGTAATTTAGTTAAAACTAGCCCAATTGATATATATGTTAAATCCAATATTAAGAAGGATGATAAACGGGATATCAATGATATTGTAGGCCCTCTTGGAAATGGAAAATATATCTTCATCATAGTATTCTTTGCAATTATCATTTTTATAATCATCCTTTTTTACAGAAAAAAGTTCAACTTTTCATTAAGGAAAAAGAAGATAAATTTTAATAATATTGAAAGAAATATTACATATGACCCGATTCTAACATCGATTCTCTCCATCTATGCAATCAGGTATAACCACAAAATCTCAATTAAAGATAGATACTACAAACTTTCAAGCCTGCTTAAAAGATTGTTGGGGGAAATGCTGGATTTGAACCTCATGCCTCTAACTACAAATAGGATAAAAGATTTGCTGCATAAAAATCTTTCCTCAGAATTCTACGAATATCTTTCAAAAAAATTAGATAAATACGATGAAATAAAATACTCAAAAAGGAGTCTTGAGACAGAATATAAATTTAATCTGGAAAAGGAGTTTCCCGAAGAAACCGAAGAACTCCTCTTATTTCTCTATAGCTTATTAAAGGCTCATTACAGAAAGATGGTTGAGGTTAGGATATAATTATGGTTTTAAAAAACTACTACCTCCTTGGATTATTAATTATAATACCTGCTCTCATTTATCTTTATAAACGTCAAATTTACAAAAACAGTCTGCATATCCCTCTGCCAGAACTCGGATTAAATCATGTAAATAGGAAGAAGATATATCTATATCTAGAGAGATCTTTTATATTTATAGGCATCATATTTTTAATTGTTTCGCTTGCAAGACCACAGGCAGGCTATATGTACAAAAAAAGCGTAAAAGAAGGCATTGATATCATTCTTGCAATGGATACATCATCCAGTATGAAAGCGGAAGACTTCAAACCCAATCGGCTTGAAGCTGCAAAAAAGGTTGCCTTAAGTTTTATAGATAACAGGATTAACGATAGAATTGGCATTGTAATATTCAGCAAGGCTGCTATTACCCTATGCCCTCTCACCTTTGATTACAGCGTTGTAAAAAACTTTATAGAATCCCTTGAATCGGGAATCATTGATGATGGGACAGCTATAGGAACTGCAATTGCTGAGGGAGCAACAAGACTATCAAAATCGAAGGCTAAAAGCAAAATTATTATTCTTCTTACGGATGGGATTAACAATAGCGGTAATATAGACCCCCTCACTGCAGCAAAAACAGCTGCCCTCATTGGAATCAGGGTGTACACTATTGGTGTAGGTAGTATTGGTAAGGTTCCTTATCCGGTTGATGACCCCATATTTGGAAAACGATATGTGAATGTGGATATCTCTCTCGATGAGAAGGTACTAAAAAATATTGCAGAAATTACCGGTGGAAAATATTTTAAAGCTACCAATCAGAAAAAACTTGAAGATATATACAGAGAAATAAATAAAATGGAAAAAACCACGATAGAAACAAGGGAGTTTTTAAAAAGAAAAGAGGTATTTTACTATTTTCTGATAGTTGGCATTCTCCTTATAATGATGCATATTTTTATTAATGACTGGTCACAAAAAGAGATACTTTAAAAAATATGATAAAGAAAGTGAGCCATGAGATTCGAATACAGTTATTTTCTATTTCTTGAAGTTTTACCCCTATTGGTGTTTGTGATCTCTATGATTTTATTTAAAAAAAGGGTAAATGCCTTATCCGAAAAGTTTGACATTAAACTTATTGAAAAATACAGGGAAACAAATATAAAAAAACAATACCTCTATAGAAATCTATTTATCTCTATCGCATTATTTTTCTTAATTTTATCCCTCGCGAGGCCCCAGATCGGGACAAAAAAGGTAACTATAAGTCAACCGCTTAAGAATATCTATTTTGCAATTGATCTTTCCTCAAGCATGAGTGCAAAGGATGTAAACCCAAGCAGAATAGAGCGAGCAAAATTGGATGTACTTTCGGTTATCAACACACTCCAGAACGAAAAGGTCGGATTGATATTCTTCTCTAACAATGCTTTTCTGCAAAGTCCTGCTACAACCGATTATGATATAATTATAAATATTTTACAAGCAATTTCCGATGAAATAACAATAAACACCAAAACAAATATCATCAGCCCTATATTGCTTACAAAAACCCTCCTGAAAGAAAAAACCAGGGTCACAAAACCAGGCGAAAACGATGCTAATTCTACACTCCTTGTTATATTGACCGATGGTGAAGATAATTATGAGAGATTTAATAAAAGATTAAAACGATTAAAAGGAATGCCCTTCAAACTGTTTTTTGTCGTAATAGGAACTCCTTTTGGATCCCCAATCCCAATAAAAACCGAAGATGGAAGCATACACTATTTGAAAAACAGTTCAGGGAACTTAATCCTAACAAAACTAAATACTGAAAAAATCAGGCAGATAATTAAAAAAACAGGCGGTGGTTATATCGTGTCCAAGAACCCACTTTATGATACAAAAAAAATAAAAAATAGCTATAAGAACTTAAAATCAAAGATTGTCAAAAAGGAATTTATCATCAGAAAGGAGCTATACCAGATTCCCCTTGTTCTCTCCCTTATTTTTATAATCCTATATCTGTCTATTGTATTTAAAAATAAGGAGTTTTTCGGAGAAGCAAAAGAATGAAAAAACAGTTATCGAAAACCATCATATTTTTGATTATTATTTTGATTGGGACTACCATTTTACCATTTTCAAAATGCAATGCGGGTCTCTTCAAACTTTTAAAAGGTAACCATGCATACAAAGAAGGCTATTATGCTGATGCTCTTAACATATATAAATCTGAAATTACCAGGAATACTGACAACAATAAAGCCATATTTAATGCAGCTAACAGTTTATACAAACTTGAGAATTATACAAAAGCTATAGATTATTACAGAAGAGCCCTTCTAAACTCAAAAAATAAAAAAATAAGAACAATGATCTATTATAATATGGGTAATTCATTCTTTAAACTTGGCAATTATGAAGAGGCTATGAAAGACTACCTCAAAGCGCTTGAGTTAGAACCATACAATGTAAAAATAAAACAAAATCTGGAGATTACTGCAGAAAAATTAAAAAAAGCAAAAAATAAAGGTGAACCCCCCTCTCCTTCACAACATGGAAAGAACACCAATGATAAGATGGAAAAATCCCAAATGAAGGAGCAGAAAAAAAGTAAGAATGAAACCCCAACCACAAAACCTGAAAATCAGAAAACAGGCAAAGCATTAACCGAAGAGGAAGCTAAGAAGATTCTCAGATCCCTTGAGGAGAAGGATCAATATCAACTACAGAGGATAATTAAGAATAGATTGGAAAAGGAAACGAATAATGAAAATGGATGGTAAACCAAAACTATTTTTAATAGCTTTTTTTGTTGTATTTATTCTTTCGGTTCTTATTGCAGCACCATCGATTAGCTCTGCTGAAAAGGTTGTTAAAATTTATTCTTCTGTTGATGAAAATCAAATAGGGATTAACCAAACACTCACCCTTTCAGTAACCATAGAGACCAAAAACATCTCAAAGGTCTTAGAACCATCCATTCCTGATATCTCGCCCTTTAAAGTTGTAAGCAAGAATAGCAGCACATCGACAGAGATATCCTTTATAAATGGTAAAACTTCAAGGGTAAAAAAATATCGGTATAAGTACACTTTAAAACCGGGTAAAATCGGAAAGTTCTTAATAAGCCCAATCTCTGTTACCTATAAGGGTAAGGAGTATAAAACTGACCCAATAGTAATAACCGTTACAGAAAAAAACATTGAAAGAGAATACATAACTGATGAAGGGCTTAAAATAGACCCTATACAGCTAAAAAAGGAGATATTTGTAAAAGCCAAAATAAATAAACAAACAGCATATGTTGGCGAGCAGTTGAGTCTTCGTTACGAGATATTTTCCACTCACGAGATCGAACAAATATCGATTATAAGCATGCCAAAAATGGAGGGCTTTTACAGGATTGATATAGAAAATCCATCCAGGTTAAAGTACAATAATCTATATTCAAAAGGAAAAAATTACAAACATTCTGTTATAAAAAAACTAGTTCTATATCCACTCTACCCTGGGAATTTTAATATTTCCCCAATTGAAACAAAGGTAACAGCTCTCATAAGAAACAGGGAGTTTCCGAACCTTTTTGCTCTTCCTTACACCCTTATTTTGAAGACTCCGGAATTAGCTGTGAAGGTGATTCCCCTTCCTGAATACAATGGAAAATACAGTTTTACCGGTATAGTCGGTAAACTTCAGGTAGATGTAGCGCAGCATTCAAAATCAATTTACCAGGGGGAATCTTCAAGGTTTTATATAACGGTTAAAAGCAACGGAAATCTCAATAATATAAAAGATATACATTTTTCTCATCCAGAAAATTGTAAAATAATCCTTTCAGATATCTATAATGATAAAAAACTTTTAAACGGTACCTACTACTTTTCAAAGAAGTTTGAATATACCATCATTCCTGAGAAAAATGGAAAGCTAGTAGTAAAGGCTGAAAAACTTCTGTATTTTGATACAGACAAAAAAAGTTATGTTTCTCTTAACATAAAACCGCTATACTTCGATGTTAATCCAGTACCCACATCAGAAAACATAAACACAGAAACAGAAAAAACTACAGTCGAGGACAAAGATATAAAATCAAAATATAAAAATCTACTTTTTATTGTTATTTCATCCTTCTCTATTCTTACAGCCATTCTTGTATACCTCCTTTTTAAAACAAAGAAATCCAATTTTAGAAATCATGAGATTAATAAAAATAAAAGTGAAACTAATGAAAATTTAAGAAATATAAGGCTACTAATGGCAGAAGCTGAAAGTAAGCTCTTAAATGATAATGTTGCTGAAGCATCGAGTTTAATTAAAAGAGCTATAACCTATGCCTTAAGCGCCAGGTTAGGAATATCCAGCGGGAAGGTAACTATAAAGAATATAGAAAAAAGCAATTTAGATGAAGCTTTAAAGGAAGAATTAAAGAATTCCCTAAGTATACTGAATAAGATTATTTACTCTCCTGAAAAAGAGGATTTAATCAAAAACAAGGGGCTGCTTAGCGTAAACATTGAAAAATTTGAAAGTTTAATCAAAAGATTAGAAGACGATAGCTTCAGCCAATAGATTTGAGTCCTGAAATGTCTTTTATATCTAGGATATCCTTTTTCATTAAACCAACTATAGCAAGATAAGGTATATCAATTAACCAGTTAACCTTATCAATAATAACTGTATCTGAGGTGGCGACAAGATTTGTCGCTCCTGCTCTTTTGGCTTCTTCCACAACAAGATAATCGCAGTTTCTATCAACAGTTACTTCCCCATTTATCTCTAAATCAGAAAAAACAGATCGCATATACATTGCAAAATCACCAATTTTTGATACCCTGTAATCCAAAAAAAGATATACAGCAATCTGTTTTTCTGTAATTTTTAGAATTGAAGTTAATACTCCTATCAAAAGATCAAAAGCTTTCTTTGTCCTATCCTCATATGTGAAATTTCCATATACACCAGAAATATCTCTTACAAAACCATCAAGTGATTTAAATACAATCTTTCCCAGAAGATAACTATGTATTGATATAAGAACATTAAGCCCATCAATTATTATTGCATTGATAATCCTATCAAATGATTTCACTATTTTTTTTCTTCTTATTTTGCAGGTCTCTCTGTCAAAAACTCCTCTCAGCAGTATTTGCCTTTCATTTTTCCCTAACATATACCTATTTCCCACAAGCTCAATAGAAGGTCTCTTAGGGTATCCCCGATCAAGCAACCATACAAGGTCATTTATTGCTTGTTTAAAATTTCTATTTAACTCTACCATATTTAATTATATTATTGTAAAATATACTAAAAGAGAAATCAAAATCTTATTTGTTTTAAAAAAATCCATTTTTTATTATACAAGTTTTTAAAAGGAGTTCAATTGAGTCTTAAAATTACTAAACTCTTCATCATTCTAATTTTTATATTGACAGCTATCTTAACCATAGGTCATAAACAGGGTCTGCTGGCATCTAAAGGAAAGGATAGTAGTTCGGAAGAAAAGAATAAAAATAAAGAGCTCATTGTCTGGCATACCCTCAGTAGCTATAATAAAGAAGTTTTAAAAAACCTGACAAAGGATTACAACACACATAACCCTTCAATATCCGTTAGAACAGTCTTCTACAGCAACGATAAGGATATGGTTATTAATCTAATGAAGAAGGATTCACTTCCTGATATAGTGCTGATATCAACTCAATATATAGAAGACCTTGCAAAAAAGAATATTCTGGTTGATCTTTCAAAATTAATCCCAAAAAAAGAGTATCAAGATATAGATAAAAGATTCTGGAAACCGGTAGAGCTGTCGGGTGGCGTATATGGTTTTCCTTTTATGTATGATGTTTTTATGCTCTTTGTAAATCAAAATAGTCTGTGGGATATCGGTTTAAGAGATTACAGGGAACCTACAAACTGGGAAGAAATAGAGAAAATAGCATCCAAAATACACTATCTTGATACAAGAAAATGGGGGATATTTATACCTCTTGAAAATATTGAAGAATTCTCGAGCTATATTAAAAGTTATACTGGTGAAGATATAGTAAAGGAAGATAGCATTACTGTTAATGGTAAAAGCACAATAAGGGCTATGCAGTTTCTTCAAAACCTTATATATCAAAGAAAAATTATGCCACCAAAAACAACCCTAAACGAGGCTCAATCTATTTTTTTAAGCGGTAAACTCAGCGTTATGATGTCTTTAAGCTCCAATCTGGTTTATACTACCTCTAACTTTCCTTATAACCTTGATGTTTGGAAAATGCCTGCAAAAGAAGGAGGAACATATATAAAAAGTAGCTGTCTTGCTATAATTAAAAAGAACAATTCTAAAAATGAAAAAGATGCATTTGACCTTATTGAGTTTCTTGTGAACAAAGAAAACAGTATAAAATGGTTTACCCATACAGGAGTTCCTCCATTAAAAAAGAGTATAAAGGATTCCCTGGTGCTTTTGCTTTTCTATGAAAACAATCCCAACTATTCCATTTCTATGTTTGAATTAGATAGAGGTAGGGTCTTTCCAAAAATTAAACATTACTATGAAATAAATGAAATTATTAAAAATGCAGTAGAAGAGATAATGATTAATGGTGAAAGCCCAGGTGAAAGTTTGGATAAGGCTCAGAACAGAATAGAATCCTTGAAATAATTTATATACTGCTTTTTGGAGGAGTAGAAATGCAAGATGTAAATATAGATGAATCAATAATAGAAAAATCACAAAGGGCATATGAGATCTTTAACATACTTAAAAAGGAATATCCAGATGCAAGGATTCTTCTAATCTATTCGAACCCATTTGAGCTACTTATTGCTACCATCCTTTCTGCACAATGTACTGATGAAAGGGTAAATCAGATTACACCAAAGCTATTCGAAAGGTTTCCCAATCCTGAAAAGCTTGCAAATGCTGACAGAAAAGAAGTTGAAGAGATTATAAGACCTACAGGTTTTTTCAGCAATAAGGCAAAAAATATTATTGGTGTATCTAAAGCAATTATAGAAAAGTTCAATGGAAAGGTTCCCGAGAATATTGATGACTTAACATCCCTTCCTGGAGTAGGAAGAAAAACTGCCAATGTAGTTTTAAGTAACTGTTTCAACAAACCTGCTATAATAGTTGATACTCATCTAAGGCGAGTTAGTCAGAGGCTTGGTTTAACCGAAAACAAAGATCCTGATAAAATAGAGCAGGACTTAAATGAATTAATAGAGGAGAAGGATAGAACAAAGTTTTCACATGTTATTGGATTTCATGGGAGGTTTACATGCAAAGCAAAAAAACCGGATTGTGGAATCTGCAAGGTCCATCATCTATGCCCGTCAGCGGAAAAAATATCATAAGAAACCCTTAATTCGCAGGTAACCAATTATAAAACTTATATGGGAACACTCCAGTAAATTCCCCTACTTCAAATACCCTTCTAAACATAGCATCTACTGAGGTCAAAAATGAACCGTATGATGTTACAGCAATTTTTGCATTATTAATAACCTTAAAAGCTAAAAGAGGATGATCTACTATAAACAAGGCATAGGGCACCTTACATTTATCGAGAATTTTCAACCATAAAAGGTGTTTTTCATTTGAAAATCCAACGATGGCAAACTTATACCCCTTTATTTTATTCGTAAGATATCTAATCCGTTTTTTGTTCTTTCTATTTCTATACAAATACCAGGCATCTATAACTTTCCAATCAGGAAGGTACTTAGATGACAGGGATGTAAAGGTACCTGAAGGAGAAATTATAATTCCTTTAACACTATTATTTCTCATTTCCCTAAAAAATTCATTGGTTGATTTACCTGTTTTATTTAAAAGCAGGGTAATCCCCTTCCCGATTCTATCTCTTACCTGTTTCTCTGTAGTATTCACCAAAAGTTCATTTGCACCTCTACCTTCTTTAATTTCATAAAACTTTTTTAGATATTTCTTCTTTAGATATAAGACTCTTCTTACTTTCTCATTGAGTATCTTTTCATTTAATACGCCTGATGTAAAAAGAACTGGAACTTCGTCTACCAATTTTTTATGTACTTCCTTTGAGTGAGCAAACAGTAAAATATCACATCCAGCGTTAAAAGATAAAATGAAAGCATTTATTGGATCAGTTGCTACACCTTCAGCTCCTTTCATTTCAAGGTCATCCGTTACTACAATCCCTCTAAAACCTAAATAATCCCTTAGCAAACCATTAATAACAGGAGTAGAAAGAGAAGCTGGATATTTTTCATCTATCGAACTATAAATTATATTGGAAACCATTAAAGCATCAAGAGTTCCATCTCCCTGAGCATCGAGATAAGGAAGAATATGAATTTTTAGTATTTTTTCAAGATCAATATCGACGATCCCAACTGTGGTATGGCTGTCAAAATTACTCATACCATGCCCCGGAAAATGCTTCGGTACTGTAATGATACCCAGCTTTCTATGTTCATCAATAAAAATACTGGCTATTCTATACACCACTTCAGGATCGGAACTGTATGACCTTGTATCTATCACCCGGTTCTCGGGGTTTGTAAGAACGTCAAAGCATGGAGCTAAGTTCATATTTATACCAACACTTAACAGATTGTTGGCAATCAATTTTGCCGCTAATCTGGCAAGCTTATAATCTCCTGAGGCTGAAACGAGGGCTGCCGATGGAGCAAGTGGAATCCCATCGTATCTAATATGATTCACCATCCCACCTTCCAGATCAGTAGCTATAAAAGGAGGTATTCTCAACCTCGTATTGTCATTATATATTAAAATATCTGTAACAAGAGTGGAAAGCTGTGTTTTTGACCTCACATTACGAAGAAATATCTTGATATTTCCTAACTCACCGCTGGAAATCCACTTTCTATAATCATCATCAATATCGTATCCTTTAAAACCAAACATCAGAATCTGGCCTATCTTTTCTTTTAAACTCATATTTTCAAGGATATCATCTATATCTGCTTCAAAGAAATCTCCATAGAGCTCTTTTTTTGTGGAGGAATACAGAGCTGTGGGATAAAACAGGAAAAGTATAAATAGGACACAAATTGTTATAGGTATCAAATATTTCATATTATTAAAAAAAGGATTACCCCAACAGTTTATCTGGATATTGGAGTAATCCCAACTTTCAAGTTTCAAGTTTCATATTAACCCAATTACTTAGTTTCCATTTAATATACCTCTGTGATCTTAAGATTGTCAATGCTTACAGAAACGCTGTTTGTTCTGAAGCTGAAATAATCACCAGATCTTATTGGAGCCCCAAGGTCAAATGAAAAATAATACTTATCAGGATTTGCAGGGTCATAAAATTTTCCTTTCCCTGTTTTGGTATCAATCAGGATTTTTACGGGTATCGTATAATTTAAATAATCCGGGTTTAGATATTCATCTCTTATAGGATACATATCACCAGCTACGAGTGGACTTGGATTGGGGAATAATCCGGGGAATAGAACCATATCGGTTGAGCTGTCGCTCTTATAAACCTGAACAAATAATCCTGGATAACCGTAATGTTTCGGATCCCAGGTAATCCATCCCAAAACAGACTTTCCGTTACCCCAACTTCTCTTTTTGCTCGGATTATTTACACAGATATGAATGCCAAAACCTGCATAGTCATCCTCAGCCCCTTTAACATACTTAAAATCAAATTGATAGAGAATTTTCCCAGATTGGTGAACCGGAATTGTAATCATCGCCATTTTTTCATTGACATCAGTCTGGACAAGCCTTCCGTTAATTATCTGCCAGTTTCCACTAACCTTCATCCAACCAGGTAGAGAGGGGTTATCGAAGGTATCATACACCTGTACTGAATCAGCAAATATTACTACCGGAACTACCAAAAATAACAATGAAATGATAACAGATAATAGTTTCATTTTGAAACCTCCTTTGTTGTATTGATTTGCTTATATTACCATTATGCAGAGTTGAGGTCACCATGTCAAGAGTTTTAATGTTTGTAATAAAAGAAATAAGAGGTATTTTAACTAAAATACGGTAAGAAGTATTCCACTTGCCAGTAAAATTATACCAACAATTATTCGGAAAAAAACTTCTGAGAACTTAAGGTAAACCAGCCTTCCTGTAATCATACCGACAAAAGCAGCCGGCAGCAAAATAGCACATATCTTTAATTGTTCTTTCCCAATCATACCAGCATAAAGATATGGAACGATCCGAATTATATCTACCATATAGAAATAAAAAGTTAGAGTTGCCCTGAGATTGATCTTTGACTCCATCTGGTTTTCAAGTAAGATTGTCACGGGTGGGCCAGCAGTGCCATATAAACCACCCAGTAAACCAGCCAGTGCTCCTGCAATATATGTAATTGATTGAGGCCATCTTTTTCTGCTGTGACCAAAACTTTTTATATTTATGATGAATATCCTTACTGCAAAAAATACAACAAAAACTCCGAAAATTCTCTTTAAAAGATCTGCTTTTATATTAATTAGAAAAAATGCACCTACAACAATTCCGATTACACTTATAGGCAATAGTGATTTTATGTATCTCCTGTCAACATCTTTAAATACCTCTACTGTGAAATATGCGGTACTTATAATTTCCAGAATAGCGACAACCGATACAACAGTTCTCAGGTCATAGAAGAAAAGCAATAGCGGAGTTATTACAAGAGCAGAACCAAATCCACTTATTCCCCTTATAAAAAACCCAACAACTGGTATTAAAGAAGGAATGACATATTTGTACATTAAAGGCCTAATTCCTGTGCTATTGCTTTCATAGCCTCAAGAACATTTTTAATATGTTCTTCCAGTGATACATTAAGCTCATCAGCCCCTTTAACAATATCCTTTCTATTTACAGCAGCAGCAAAAGCCTTATCCTTCATCTTTTTTTTAACAGATTTTACTGCAACATCCTCTATCTTCTTTGATGGTCTAACTAAAGCTACTGCTACAATAAATCCCGTAAGTTCATCAACGGCAAATAATGTTTTTGCAAGAAGGGTTTTTCTTTCTACTCCCGTATAATCCGCATGGCCAAGAATAGCCTCGAGCCATTCTTCAGGAAGACCCTTCTCTTTTAGTATCTCTACTCCCTTATAAGGATGATTATCCGGAAATTTTTCATAATCAAAATCATGAAGCAAACCAACAATCCCCCATTCTTCCGGGTCCTCACCAAAAATTTCAGCATACCTTCTCATCGCCGCTTCTACCGCTAGGGCATGCTTTATAAGGTTCTCTTTTTTTGTATACTCTGTCAAAAGTGCAAAAGCTTCGTCTCTTGTCATTGTAACCCCTCTAAACTATATTTTAATCTTCAAATATTACGCTTCCCACCACTATATCCTTTAGATGGGACATACTTACCACTACATTTTTAACACCCAGTTTAACTGCATGTTTCTTTGACCAGTTGTAAAGTTTGAGGTATGGTTTTCCTGATTTTTCATGAAGGATCTCTATATCTTTAAAATACACTCCCATCCTATTACCCGTACCAAGGGCCTTCATAGTAGCTTCTTTAACCGCCCAGTAGGAAGCATAGACTTCATATTGATTTTTTCTTCTGGAAACCAGCTCTATCTCCCTACTGGTATAGATCTTTTTAATAAACCTATTGCCAAACCTATCTATCGCTTTCTTTATTCTTTCAGTGCTCATTATATCAATACCAAATCCTACTATCATTTTCCTCTCTCACTAATAATCTATAATTAATTTTTATGTTTATCATCATCAAGCAAACATTTTTTCCAATATTGTTTTTAATAATTTTCTAAAATTCTAGCGCTGGATTCTACCCGATCCCGCACTTCTCATAAGATTAATAACTTCTTCAAGGTAAAGCAAAGGTAAATCGCCAGGTATGGAATGCTTCAGGCATGAAGCAGCCGTTGCAAACTCAAGGGCTTCATTATCCCTTTTAAAATTATTCAATCCATATATTAAACCGGCAGCAAAAGCATCCCCAGCTCCAACCCTATCGATGATATCTCTAATATTATATCTTTTTGAGATAAAGAACTCTTTTCGATTATTTAAAACCGAAGACCAACCACTGTAGTCCGCTGAGAAACTCTCTCTAATAGTTATTGCGATCTTTTTAATATTTCTATATTCATCTAATACTATATCAGTTAACTTTCTGTACCTATCCTTTTCTATTCTTTCACCTTCGATATCAATTCCATTAACATCAATACCCAGAGTCATCTGAACATCCTCTTCATTTGCAATCACATAATCTATTTTGCTAACAATTTTACTCATCACTTCAACAGAAGAGACACCATAATCCCACAATTTTTTCCTGTAGTTTAAATCGCAGGATATTATCGCCCCTTTCTCCCTTGCTATATCAATGGCCCTTATTGTTTCATCAGCCAGTTTTCTGGAAATTGCAGGGGTGATCCCGGAAATATGAAACCAGGTATCATTATCAAATATTTTCCCCCAATCTATATCACCATTTTCAATGTTATAAAATGACGAATATTTCCTATCGTAAATAACCTTTGACGACCTTTGATTTGCTCCTGTCTCAAGGAAATATATTCCAATCCTCCCTTCCTTTCTTTTTATAAGTGAAATGTCAACACCATACCTTCTTAATTCACCAATTGCAGCATCACCAATATCGTTATCAGGCAAAATGGAAACAAAATAGCTCTTTAAGCCAAATCTTGCAAGTCCAACAGCCACGTTCGCTTCACTACCGCCAAAGGTAGCCTCTAATGTTGGACTCTGAAAGAACTTTTCATGATCAGGAGGTCTTAAACGAAGCATCAATTCACCGAATGTTACAATTTTTTTCATCCATTACCCCCAGGCCGATTTTCTAACATTCGATTTACCTTCATAGGTCTAAATTTTTACTTAAGGTTTTATTCTTGATAACAAATTAGATAATTAATTCTTATAATCACTCTATGAAATGCATAGAAAAGAGAATTACAAATAACTTCTTCTCTATTATATTTTCTACAATTTTTAGATATACATAAGCAGAAATTCCAATAAATACTATGGATTAATTCCCAATTTGCATTTCCTTCATTATACATTATATTCAAACAAAGGTTTCAATAATTACAGGGGATCTATGGACAATAGTAATAAAAAAAAATCTGACATTATCATTACAACAAAAAATATAAATCAGATCCGAAAAAAAATTGATTCAATCGATCGTAAAATAATAATGCTTCTTTCAAAAAGATTTAAACTTGTTAAAAAGATAGGTCATTTTAAAAACTTAGCAGATTTACCTTTAGATAATGAACAGAGAGAGAATGAAATACTCGAAACGATAGGGAATATAATTGATAATCCAAATGTCGAGGACAAAATCAAAACTATATACAAAATTATTTTTAAACTTTCTAAAGAAATTGAAAAAGAGGTGAAATAAATCGCATGGATAAAATAATATATGGTGGCTCACCCATAAGAGGAATTGTATCCGTCCCCGGGGATAAATCTATATCACACAGAGCGTTAATATTTGGTGCTCTGTCATCGGGGCAAAGCAACTTCACCGGATTATCCACTGCAAAGGATGTAGAAACTACAAAAAACATACTTAAAGAACTTGGCATACAGTTCAATAATAGTAATGATGAAGATGATAAAAAGAGTCTCACCATTGATGGTATTGGCATTGGTGGTTTTGAAAAGCTAAGAAAATCAAGTGATAAAGAGATATACAAACTTTACTGTGGTAACTCGGGTACAACCGCCAGGCTTATTATGGGGCTACTCGGCGGGGCTGGAATTAAAGCAGAGATTACGGGAGACAACTCGCTCAGTCAGAGGCCAATGGATAGGGTCGTTGAACCATTAAAAAGGATAGGAGTAGAAATAGAATCAACCCAGGGGCATCTTCCAGTAAGGATAATTGGAGGTAAGGCAGTACCTTTTAACTATACCCTTCAGGTTGCAAGTGCCCAGGTTAAATCTGCCATGATCCTTGCTGCCCTGTTTATAAATGGGACATCAACAATAATTGAGCCCCAGGAGACACGGGATCATACTGAAAGAATGCTCCTACTAATGGATGGAGATATAATGATCAAAAGGCTCCTGAATGGTAAGAACATAATTATTAATGGCAGAAAGGAGCTTACACCTTTAAGTTTTAAAATTCCAGGAGACATTTCTTCGGCAATTTTCTTTATTGCTGCAGCTCTCATAATACCTGGTTCGGAGATAACCATTGATCATGTGCTTTTAAATCCAACCAGAGCACATATATTAGAAGTCTTAAAACGTATGGGTGCAAAAATAGATATTGAGCAAACTGAAGAGTTTCCGGAACCTGTTGGAAATATAAAAGTTACATACTCCAGGTTAAATGGTACCAGAATAAGCAGTTTGGAAATCCCATTAATTATAGATGAAATACCTGCTCTTGCTGCTATTGCTTTTTATGCACGTGGCGAGACTATTGTAACGGGAGCATCAGAATTAAGAGTAAAGGAGAGCGACCGTATAAAATCCATCACAACTATGATAAAATCCTTTGGTGGAAGTATAGAGGAAAAAGATGATGGTTTTATCATAAAGGGCAGAAAAAGGGCGCATCCATCTCAGGTTGAGAGCTTCGGAGACCACCGGATTGCAATGGCTGGTTCAGTACTGGCTATGACTGTAAAAGGAAAAAACGTGATTAAAAACTCGGAGTGCGTTGAAATATCCTTTCCAGAGTTCTTTCAAATTCTCGAATCCCTAAAGACAGAAGCTTAAAAAGCAGATTGATAAAAAGAAGCCTATTTTAAAGTGCCTGCTCCAACCGAGCTAACAGTCTCACAGACCCAGTACACTTACCGTTGCTCCCTTCCGGGCCTGGCGGGGTTGGGTGCCTGAGCCTTGAGCTGCGCCCGATTATCATCACAGGCACTTTAAAATAGGCCTCAATTATTCACTAAACCGGCAAACTTACCAGATTTTCGGAGAGAGAGGGATTCGAACCCTCGGTACCCGGTTAGGGTACACACGCTTTCCAAGCGTGCTCCTTCGGCCTCTCGGACATCTCTCCTTATTTTTTCAGCAGTATGTAATATATATTTAAGCAAAGTAAAAATCAATTCAAAATTAAGAGTCCAATACTTATCTTGATTCCTTTTAAGCGTAAAATTAATAATGATCCTATACTAGTGTGGTCTACAAACACTATTTTCGAAGTGTTTTATTTTGTTTATCTATCGTATTTCTACCTTCCAAAGATTCTCTCCTAACAAGTCTGCCCTTCGCAATCTTGAAATAACTCTCTTTATTATCGAAGATTTTTACATCATAGTATTCTCCAGTTGAAAGAGAGCATCCTGGAGATATTATAAATATATTCACCTTCTTGTACATGGACTTGATACTATTAAATCGCCTCTTTTTCAAAACAAGGGTAACATCCCTTTTTGCAGGGATCTCAAACAGATAGTTGTAATCAATCTTTTTAAACTTAACGTCGTATATCCCATAATACGTATCGGGCTTATCAAACCCAACCTTTCTTCCCTCTCTGTCAACTACATAGGCAGTTTCTGTTTTCTCAATCATGAGGATATTAACATTTTTCTCAATAATATATTTCTCATATCTATCTATCAAAGATCGAAACTCATCTTTTTTTAGTATATACTTCGCTCTTGGCTCAATTCCAAATAGGATATCCGGATATCTGTATCTATTATAGGTCAGATCATGCCAAATAATCCGGTGAGTATTGCCTTTCATGGTTACCACAATATTTTCTGCATCTTCACTATAAATATTATTATTCTGATTACGTTCCCAGTTGTTTGCCGTTAAAAGAGTTGTTTTATTACGATAAAGATTCCTCCAATATCCATACACTACCATCGAATGATGCATTTTTCTGCTTACATAACCAAGTATAATAGGCACATTACCTTTAATTGTACTTTCGATTAACCTTAACTGTCTTTTAAGATCTACATTATTCTGTCTTTTATCAATCACTATTCTTTTATTAACAAAGTTGGTAAACACAATGTCATTTTGAACAAAATCCATATCCCTGATTATTCTTGGATCAATTTCTGGAATTTCAAAAGCATAATTGTACGGCCAGGGTAATAAATCGGGGTTTTTAATATACAATAATTCACCACCTGAAAAACCATAGCATCTTCCTATACTTCCTTTATAAAGAGAATACATAATATAGAGCAGAATCAGCCTTTCCCTGTTATTTAAATCTCCGAATCGATCCTTACCCCAATCGAGTATTGTTCTTGAAACAAAACTTATCTTATCTTCAAACTCACCGTCGTTGGCAAAATTAAAATTGTTTTTCCCCCAGGTGAATTTTGTAAAAGCTAGTTCATACTTTCTTAGGTATATGTTGTTTTCTGTATGAATAAATGCAGTAAAATGGTATAGTCCCGGTTTTCTAAATGGGACACCTCTAAAGACTACTACATTCTTAGGGTATCTTTTAGTTAGTTCCAGTTCGGCAAGGCCATCATCATCAAAATCAAAATCTATTTTTCTTACCACATCCTTTGGATCTTTTAAAACGAATTCCAACACAGGGGGTGTTCCACTGTGGCATTCAATACCAAGTTCAATGCTTTTGTTTATCTTGTCACTATCATTTGAGGATATTATTTCTGCCGTTAAGTACCCGATGGGAATGAACAAACATATTAGAATTATTACTGCCGCCCTAAGGGATAAAACATATATCCAGCGCATTATTCTGAGCTTTTGTCTTCTCCTTCTTCATTTTCTACTTCAGTACTCTGCTGCGCATCTTCTTTTTTTAATTTTTTCTTCTCTTCCCTCTTCCGTACAAACTTATCAAGCAGATCCAGGGCATATGACCTTCTAACAACTGATAATTTCCCATCTTCATACAGCATAAAACCATAGACCTGCCTGAAGAGAGCTTTTTCACACACGGAATCATCATCCGCATAAAATGCTTCAACAACAAATCCCGTACCGTAGGCGTTTTTATATGATGCTATCCATACGCTCCTACCTGTAATTTCGTCAATATACTTAGAAAGATGTTTCCCCCTTAAATACTCGGGCGTGTTGGAAATTTTGTTCCTTCTAACCATAACAATTATAAAACCAGCTACAATTATCGCAATAATTATTGGTACCATATTTTCACCTTAAATAATAGGAATGTAGACTCTGTGTAATAATCGGCCTTCATTAAAAGTCAAGTAAATCTTTTAACTTAAAATAATAGGAAATTATACTTTTGGTAATAATAAAAAAACATGTTTTCCCATTAATCAAGCCCTTTCAAAATTTCTTTTACTCTCTCCAATTTTCCGCTGTTTGAATTATACTTTTCCTTCTCCTTATTTATAACTTCAGCAGGAGCCCTCTCTATAAAGTTTTTATTTTTAAGTTTTTGACTGCTTTTTTCTATTTCAGCTTCAAGCTTTTGTATCTCCTTTTTCAGCCTGGCTTTTTCCATATCAATATTAATTAACCCCTTCAAAGGTATGTATATTTCAAACCCGCTCCCAACAGCTGATGCACTCCCTTCGGGTTTATAAACCCCATCGCCAATGGTTATGCCTTTTACTCCTGCGAGAAACTTAACAATCTCTTCATTCTGGTTAATAATATTATAAACATCACTCTGCGCTATCTTTACAAGAATATCAGCTTTAATTTCGGGCGGAATATGCATTTCACCCCTGATATTTCGTATATTGTATATAAGATCCTTTAAAACTTCCAATTGATTCTCGCTTTTCTTATCGATTTTTCTCTTATCATACTCCGGATAATCGGATATCATTATGCTCTCTTTGTTTTTTTTAATCGGAAGTTTCTGCCATATTTCTTCGGTAATAAAGGGCATTATAGGATGCAGCAACCTTAAAGAACCATCGAGAATATGGCTAAGCATACTTGCCACCCTAACTTTATCCTCTTCTCTTCCTCTGTACAGGCTAACTTTAGAAATTTCTATGTACCAATCACAAAAATCATGCCAGAAGAACTCATAGATTAGAGAAGAAGCGTCCATCAATCTATATTTCTCAAGATAATCATTCATCTTTTTTACAGTTCTGTGATACCTGCTCAAAATCCATCTATCAGCAAGATCAAGCTCAACATCGTTTATATCTTTAATGTCGATGCCTTCAATATTGGATAGTATATATCTGGAAGCATTCCAAATTTTGTTGGCAAATCTAGCACCAATTTCGAACTTATCCATTGAAAGAAGGAGATTTTGTCCTAATGGGGTTATATTTATAATTGTGTATCTCAACGCATCTGCTCCGTATTTTTCTACGACTTCGATTGGATCTATACCATTTCCAAGAGACTTACTCATCTTTCTACCCTGGACATCCATCACTACACCATGAATGAAAACATCCTTGAAAGGTATTTCATTCATAAACTTCATACCGCTCATTATCATTCTGGCAACCCAGAAAAATAGGATTCCAGGGTCCGTTACCAGCACATCAGTAGGATAGTAGTATTTTAATTCTTCGGTTTGTTCGGGCCACCCAAGAGTAGAAAATGGCCATAGTTGGGAAGAAAACCAGGTATCCAGTACATCCTCGTCCTGACGCAAACTATTGCCACTGCACTTTGGGCATTTTTCAGGGGTTTCAGTTGAAGCGAAACTGTAACCACAATCGTTGCAGTAATAAACGGGTATTCTATGGCCCCACCAGATCTGTCTGCTAATACACCAATCCCTGATGTTGTTCATCCAGTTCATATAAACCTTTTTCCAGCGTCCCGGATAAAACTTTATCTTCCCCTTTTCAACCACTTTAATTGCTGGTTCAGCAAGTGGCTTCATCTTGACAAACCACTGCTCAGACAACCACGGTTCTATTACAGTATGACATCTATAGCAATGTCCTACTTCATGTTCATGGGGTACTGTTTTAACCAGGAAATCTTTTTTCTTTAGCTCTTCAATGATTACTTCTCTACACTCGTATCGGTCCATTCCAATGCATTCAGGAATTCCGTTTTCATTTATTGATGCATCTATATTAAAAATATTTACCTGTTCAAGATTGTGTCTTTTTCCGACTTCAAAGTCATTTGGATCATGAGCGGGGGTGATTTTTACCACGCCTGTACCAAACTCAGGATCAACATAATCATCTGCAATAACGGGAAGCTCTCGTCCAACCAGTGGGAGTATACAAACCTTCCCAACGTACTTTTTATATCGTTTATCATCTGGATTTACAGCAAGTGCCGTATCTCCAAGCATTGTTTCCGGCCTGGTGGTTGCAACGATAAGTTCGCCGGTTTCATCCTTAAAAGGATACTTAATGTAGTAGAGGTATCCCTTTTCTGATTCATGCTCTACCTCTTCATCCGCAAGGGCTGTTTGACATCGCGGACACCAGTTAATGATGTATTTACCTCTGTATATAAGTCCTTCATTATACAATCTTACAAAAACCTCTCTGACAGCCCTTGAAAGCCCTTCGTCCATTGTGAATCTTTCACGCTGCCAATCACAACTAGCCCCAAGCTTCTTTAGCTGATTTATAATTGTAGAACCATATTTCTTCTTCCACTCCCATACAAGTTCTATAAACTCTTCTCTACCCACATCATGGCGAGTCTTACCCTCTTTTGCAAGCTGTCGTTCAACAACATTCTGGGTAGCAATACCGGCATGGTCAGTTCCTGGTACCCATAATGTGTTATATCCCTGCATCCTTCTCCATCTTATTAATATATCCTGTATTGTATTATTCAAACCGTGTCCCATATGAAGTACCCCAGTAACATTAGGAGGTGGAATAACAATTGTGAAAGGTTTTCTATCCGGATCGACTTCTGAATGAAAAAAACCGCTCTTTTCCCAGTATTTATACCACTTATCTTCTATTTCTCTTGGATTATACGTTTTCGCCATTTTCATATTACTTTCCACCATGTTTATCATCTATAGATTAAAATTTTAAAAAACATAATTAACTATACTTTTTATGTCAAATTTAATTAAAGAGGGGTTATTTTATTAATCGGTGAGCTTACTATAAAAAATCAAGGTTACACCCAAAAAATATCTCACATTTACATGAAAAACCAGTGCTTTATTTTTAGATAAGAATAATATATAAAAAACTATTTAAATTTATCATAATTATTATATATTTAAATCAACTTTAATTACAAAAAAATAACGAAATATATTGATACATAAATTACTTTAAATGCTATAATATTTATTTAATCAAGTTTATTTCAAAAGAAAGGTGGTTCTAAATGATAAACGTCTATTTTAAAGAATTGAATAAGGATATTGAGAAAATCGAAGAATACAAACCAGGTTCATGGATAAACCTCATAAATCCTACAAAGGATGAGATTAAAGAAATTAGCGAAGTAACCTCAATTCCTGAGGATTTTTTAAATTACCCATTGGATATAGATGAAAGGGCAAGGGTCGAAATAGAGGATGATGTTACAATGACCATACTTCGTATCCCATACTACGATATGAATAATGATGAAACCCCCTATATTACGATCCCCCTTGGTATTCTTTTTATTAAAGATTTTGTAGTAACAGTATGCGTAAAAAAAGCAAAAATATTCGTCGACTTTATAAATAATAAAATCAAGCGGTTTCAAACCAGTAATAAAAATCATTTTTTACTCCTGGTATTTTTAAAAACAGCTTCCTTATACCTGCATTATCTCAGAAAGATTGATAAAATCACCGACATTATAGAAAATGAACTTCATAAATCAATGAAAAATGAAGAGTTGATAAAGTTACTTAACATTGAAAAAAGTCTTGTATATTTTACAACCTCACTAAGATCCAACGAGTTCATGATGGAACGGCTTCAAAAATCCAATCAACTGAAAATGAACGAGGAAGACCAGGACCTTCTGGATGATGTAATTATTGAAAACAAACAGGCTATTGAAATGGCGAATATTTACAGCAACATCCTAAGTGGTATGATGGACGCTTTTGCTTCTGTAATTTCCAATAACCTTAATGTTGTAATGAAATTTTTAACATCAATAACAATTATCCTTATGATACCAACACTTATAGCAAGTATATACGGTATGAATGTGAAACTACCTTTTCAAAATTCACCTCATGCATTTTTAATCACTATAGGTATGTCTCTAATTCTCACTGTTTTTGGAATTATCTTTTTTATCAAACGGAAGTGGCTATAGTAGACAATTATAGCATTAAAACATTGAATATTTTTTAATTTTATACTATTATTATAATTAGAACTTAATATGAGTTTTTAGTTATGGGAAACGATTCACAAAAGGTTGTTTTAATAACTGGCGCATCTTCCGGAATAGGGAAAGCCACAGCAAAGCTTCTATCAAAAAACGGCTACAGGGTGTATGGCACATCTAGAAAAGATATTAAATCCGATTTTTTTGAGATGGTCCAAATGGATGTAACTGATGACACGTCAGTTTCAAATGCTATTGATTACATAGTAAAAAAAGAGGGTAAAATTGATATTTTAATCAACAATGCGGGAGTAGGTGTAGCCGGTCCAATAGAAGATACCTATATTGACGAGGTGCGACATCAATTTGAAATAAACTTTATTGGAGTAGTCAAAACCTGTCAGAAGGTTCTCCCAGTAATGAGGGAAAAAGGTGGTGGTCTTATTATAAATATTGCTTCCATGGCAGGTCAAATTGGACTACCCTTCCAGGGGTTTTACAGTGCAAGTAAGTTTGCAGTAGAAGGATTTTCAGAGGCTTTGAGGCTGGAGGTAATGCAATTTGGGGTAGATATAGTTATTGTTGAACCGGGAGATATAGCTACTCCCTTCACCAGTAACAGATGGATCATCCATAGGCATAGAAAAAAGGAAAAAACCCCTTATTTAAACAGCTTCAGGAAAACAATAGAAATAATAGAAAAAGATGAGGAAAGTGGGTTACCGGCTGAAGTTGTGGCAAAAAAAATTCTGAAAATTATAAGATCAAAACATAGAAGATTCAGATATATGCCTGGTAGTCTCTCTCAGAGAATAGTATTTATTCTTAAACGATTTTTGCCCTACAAATTGTACTCAAATATACTTATATCCCATTATAAAGTTCCGAAATTTTCTAAAAAGAATAAGGAAAATAGATATATTACATCCTTCAAATTATCTATCTAAAGAATTTTTAACCCAGAAACCTAATTATCGTTTAAAACTTCTAATAAAGCTTTTTTTAGTTCCTCGATTTTAAAAGTCTTTATTATGCAATCTCCAAACCCATAATTTTTAGAATTTGCAATCAAAGTATCCATTGAATAACCCCTCGATACCAACACCTTAGAATCGGGGTCAATTTCAAGCAATAGATAAATGGCTTTTTTGCCACCGACACCTCCATAAATCACAAAACCAGTTATAACTTTATTACTACATTACACATTTTTTATTTAAAAGCATATCTGGGATATTTGCCAGGAAGGATAACTTTGAATTATAATAAAAAAGGAGAAGGGCAAAACCCTCTCCTTTTTTTAAACTTTAAACCTAATTTTTGTTACTCTCTTTAAGCAATTGTTATGTCCTTGTTTAAATAAACATCCTGAATGGCGTTTAAAAGCTCAACTCCTTCCTTCATGGGTTTCTGGAAAGCTTTTCTTCCAGATATAAGGCCCATACCACCTGCCCTCTTATTAATTACAGCGGTTCTCACAGCCTGCGCAAGATCATTTTTGCCTGATGCACCACCTGAGTTAATCAATCCTGCTCTACCCATGTAGCAGTTAATTACCTGATACCTTGTAAGGTCTATTGGATGATCCGAGGTCAGTTCAGAATATACCTTTTCATGGGTTTTCCCAAAATTAAGGGCAAGGTATCCACCGTTGTTCTCTGCCTGTTTTTGCTTGATTATATCAGCCTGTATAGTTACACCCAGATGATTTGCCTGTCCTGTTAAATCAGCAGAAAGATGGTAGTCCTTGTCCTTCTTAAAAGCGCTGTTTCTCAAATAAGCCCATAGTACAGTAAACATACCAAGACTATGAGCATACTCAAATGCTTTACTTATCTCTTGTATCTGCCTGCTTGATTCCTGTGAACCAAAGTATACAGTGGCCCCAACTGCTACAGCGCCCATCTTAAAAGCTTGATCAACGCTGGCAAAAAGAATTTGATCGTATTTATTGGGATAAGTCAACAGCTCATTATGGTTTATCTTGAGAATAAACGGAATTTTGTGGGCATATTTTCTAGCTACTGCACCAAGAACGCCAAGGGTCGAAGTTACCGCATTGCAACCACCCTCGATAGCAAGCTTTACAATATTTTCAGGATCAAAATAGATAGGGTTCGGGGCAAAAGCTGATCCTGCAGAATGCTCAATCCCCTGATCTACGGGCAGTATTGAAAGATAACCAGTTCCTGCAAGCCTTCCATGATTATAAACCATCTGCATATTTCTTAGTACTGCAGGTGACCTATCAGAATGACTGACCACTCTATCTACAAAATCGGGACCTGGAAGATGAAGTTGTTCCTTCGGGAACTTTGCTTTGTACCCAAGCAAATCTTTAGCTTCATCACCCAGAAGCTTTTCTACATCAATCATTTGTTCCTCCTTATAATTCATTTATTTTTATAGTATTATTTGTACACAATATAATTAAATATTATACTTTTATAAAGAAAAAAACTTTTCTAAAGTTTTATAAAAGTTCTATTTAATAAAACTAACAATTTCATCAGCTATTCTTTTTTCTGCATCCTCAATTATAAGGGATTTAAAATTATAAGCCATTTTATTCATCAAACCAGGATTTGAAAGAAGATTTTTTATCATCTTATACAATACATCTCCGTTTAGTTTTTCATCATCAAGAACTTCAGCAGCATTCATTTTTTTAAGATAATAAGCATTTTTTATCTGCTCACCCCGGCTCCCCGATAATGGAAGGGGGATAAAAATCGCGGGCTTTTCCGCATACCCTATCTCATAAATCGCTCCTGCCCCTGCTCTCGAAACAATTAAATTCGATGCATTTAAAACATCCCCCATTTCTTCTTCAATAAACTCAATCTGAAGATACTTTTTCCTATTAGTATTAGAGATATTATTATTCATATTTCCGGACCCACACTGATGAATAAGGTAAAAATCCAGCTCATGTTTGTTCACCATATCCCAAATGGCCTTGTTAATAGATTTTGCACCAAGGCTTCCTCCCAAAACAAGTATCAGAGGGAGTTTTTCATCTAAATCCAGAAAAGAACTCAGAAACCTTTTTCCCTTATCGGCATTTCCATTTCTGATAATGCTTCTTATTGGATTACCGGTCAGAGAGGTTCTACAGTTTTTGAAGTATCTTTTTGTCTCCTCAAAGGATAAAAATATTATTTTTGAGAATTTCGAATTGATTCTGTTTGCCAACCCGGGTGTGATATCGCTCTCGTGAGTTGCTACCGGTATACCATAAATCCTTGCAGCTATTACAGGAGGCACCGAAACAAATCCACCTTTTGAAAATAGGATGTCAATGTTGTACCTCCTTAGAATCAAGAGAGATTTGATAAACCCCGCAAAAATTTTAAATAAATCCAGGAAATTTTTTAATGAAAAATATCTTCTTAGCTTTCCTGAAGGAATACCTTTAAAGGAAACTCCAATTCTTTTAGCCCAACCCTCTTCCTTTCCACCTTTCTGCCCTATCCAGATAAAATCGTTGAATCCTCTCTCCCTAAGTTCCTGAACAACCGCAACAATTGGAAAAATATGCCCTCCTGTCCCTCCCCCTGTAATTGCAATCATTTTTCCCCTCAAAATAGATAAAATATTTTTAAGATTGATATATTAATATATGGTTTTATTCATTAAAATTATGGTTTTTTGTACCAGAATTTATGATTAATTATAATACCAAAATATTCATGGGTATTAAAATGATATTTAAATCTAATTTTTTATTGATATAAAATGAATAGGCAAACCTAGTCATTTATCATGATTGAAAGTGTACTTGCCTATTCATTTGTAATATATTATTAACAAGATAAAGAAGAATAGACAATTTATCATTACATAGTATTTGAATGTAGAATCATGAGTTTTCCCACTACTATTTGCAAAATTTTCATGGGAGGTGGCTGTTATGGAAATTATAAACATTAAAATTGATGTTCCTGAAGGAACAAATGTAATCATTGGACAAACTCACTTCATTAAATCAGTTGAGGACTTGTATGAGGCAGTTGTTAACAGCTCACCAACAATAAAATTTGGGATTGCTTTTAACGAAGCTTCTGGACCATGTCTTATAAGAAAGGATGGAAATGACCAGGAGTTAATTGACCTTGCCTGCCGTACAGCTGACAAAATTTCAGCAGGTCACATATTTGTAATCTATATCAAAGATGGGTTTCCGATAAATATTCTACCATCCATAAAAGATGTAAGAGAGGTAGTAGGAATATACTGTGCGACAGCGAATCCAGTTGAAGTAATCGTGGCAGAAACCGAACAGGGAAGAGGAGTATTGGGTATTGTAGACGGGTTTTCTCCCAAAGGAATTGAAAACGATAAGGATGTTAATGAAAGAATCGAACTATTGAAAAAATTCGGATATAAACGTTAATACAGTAACATTTACCTTAAATCATTAACTTATAGCTCATAAAAAACTTCAGAATATTGACCAGGAGCTAAAACAAAATATGGTAAGGGTCGCCATGTTCAAAGTGGATCGATGGTCTGGGATAGAGCCATTAAATCAACGCTCCATACATTGTAGTACTTAGGCAGAGTAATTAAAAATTCAATTATATGGGCAATATCCTCAGGTTCTATCATCTTACCGCTGGTAAAAGGTTTTTCTATTCCTGCTTTCTTAGCCCACTCTGTGTTTATCATAGCCGGAGCAATAATGCTTACCTTTATCCCGTATTCTTTAACCTCATTCCATAAAGCTCTTGAAAACCCTTCAACTGCATGTTTGCCAGCTGTATAAACAGCAAGTCCTGACCTTGACCTTTTCCCGAGAATTGAACTAACATTTATTATGTACCCTTCACGCTGCTTTTTCATTACTGGTATTGCTGCCTTACATCCATATAATACGGATATAAGATTAATTCTAATACCATCATCAATCTCATTAATAGTGAGATTTTCAAACTTAGTATACCGGATACCTGCTCCTACATTATTGACAACTACATCTAATCTACCAAATTTTTTCACCGTATTATCAAAAAATCTCTCGACTTCATTCCATGATGTAATATCCACAGTTTCACTGTAAGCTATACCCCCTTCAGAATTTATCTTGCGCACAATTTCATCTATTAAGTTCTTTCTTCTTGCACATATAGATACCCTATACCCCTTTTCTGCCAGGTAGAGTGCAGTAGCTCTGCCTGTTCCAGAGGATGCCCCTGCTACCAAAACTACCTTCCCAGACATAATTTTCTCCTTTATGTTTTCGCCTTTTATTTATATTTTAATATAACCAGTATCAATTTCAATTTATATTTTTGCTTCTGGTAATTATGGTTTTATTCATTAAAATTACAGTTTTTTGTACCAGAATTTGTGATTAATTAGAATAACAAAATATTCATGGGTATTTAAATGATATTTAAACCTAATTTTTTATAGGTATAAAACGAATAGGCAAACCTAGCCTTTTATTATGATTGAAAGTGTACTTGCCTATTTACAGTTTTGGTATTTTTCTAAAATTAAAGAGGGCTCACCTATGCAAAGAAGTATTGAAGAGATAAATGAAAAAATAAAAAAGAATAAAGCGATTGTTTTTACTGCAGAAGAAATTATACCCTATGTTGAAGAAGTCGGTTATAAAAAGGCAGCCGAGAGAGTTGATGTAGTCACTACAGGGACATTCGGGCCTATGTGTTCATCGGGTGCATTCTTAAATTTGGGGCATACTACCCCGAGGATGAAAATACAAAGGGCATGGCTTAATGGTGTTTTAGCATATGGGGGATTAGCGGCAGTAGACCTGTTTATAGGTGCCACTGAAATACCAGATGATGACCCTGCTAACAGGATACATCCCGGTTTATTTAAATATGGGGGAGGACATGTAATTGAGGATCTGATCTCGGGTAAGGATATATTTCTGAAAGCTGTCTCATACGGAACAGACTGCTACCCCAGGAAAGAACTTGAAACCTATATAAATATACGGGATTTAAACCAGGCTTATATTTATAATCCAAGAAATTGCTATCAGAACTATAATGTAGCAGTAAACCTTTCCAAAAAGGTTATATATACATACCTTGGAGTTTTGCAACCAAACCTTGGGAATGCAAACTTCTCCTCTGCAGGACAACTGAGCCCGCTCTTGAATGATCCATATTACAGAACCATAGGAATTGGAACAAAAATTTTCTTAGGAGGTGCACAGGGTTTTGTTTCATGGGAGGGAACTCAGCACAACCCAACCGCGCCGAGAGGTGAAAATGGAGTTCCAAAAGAAGGTGCTGGCACAATAGCAGTTACAGGTGATATGAAAAAGATGAATGCAAGGTACATTCGCGGTGTCTCTGTTATGGGATATGGTGCAAGCATGGCTGTAGGAATCGGTATACCAATACCTATTATCGATGAAGATATGATTCGTTTTGTTACGGTAAAAGATGAAGATATTCTCGCTCCAGTTGTAGATTACTCAATGGCATATCCAAGCAATAAGATAAAAGTATTGAGCTATGTAAATTACAGAGATCTACGTAGCGGTGAGGTAGAGATAAAGGGGAAAAAGGTTCCGACTGCTTCTCTTTCAAGCTACCCGATAGCGAGAGAAATTGCAAACACATTAAAAACCTGGATCCTTAAAGGCGAGTTCTTGCTAACTGAAAAAGTTGCATCATTGCCAGGAGTTGAATCCGGTCAGGGTTTTTATCCTTTAAAAATAAGATCTGAAAGGATAAAGTGATATGACAAAAACTCAATCAAGAAATATACTGCTTCATTACCCTAAAAATCTTACAGACAAACCAATAATCTCAAATCTTATTAAGAATTATGATCTCACAGTGAACATCTCAAAAGCGAGAATTGATCAGGATGAAGAAGGGACAATGATAATTGAAATATCGGGAACATCAGAAAACATTAACGATGGGCTAAAGTATCTCAGGGAAATTGGTGTTACCTACAAACCAATATCCAAGGTTGTTAATTGGAATCAAGATAAATGTACCCATTGTAGCGCATGTACTGTTGTATGTCCCGTTGGAGCGCTTTATATTCCTGATAGAAACAACATGTTGATAACCTTTGACGAGAAAAAATGTATAGCCTGTGGATTATGCGTACCGGCTTGTCCTTATAGAGCAATAACCATATCCGAATAGATATTGATAAAATTTATTCTATCGATTGATTCTGAAAATCCAGTGCCATGTGTAATTCTTCTTGAGTAACAATACTGAGATTAACAAGAATTTCCCCAAGCTTTTGACCAGTTGATTTTTGAATCTCAAGTGCCTCATTTATATCATCAATATCGATAAGGCCAGCTTCAATTAGAACTTCCCCCAGCTTTTTCCCCAATAAAATCAAACCTCCTTTTACATTAATCTCTAAATAGTTTTATTCATTAAAACAATCTTCCAATCAAAATAAAGAACTATATTTGTCTATTCGTTTTATGCCTATAAAAAAGTTATATACAAGAATTGCCCAATATTTTGGCCTTCTAATTAAAACTTTACATGCTGGTATTATACATATCAAAGAAAGCTGGTACAAAAGAAAAAGATATAGCTCCGCCAGATGTAATATCAATATTAATAAATAAAACTATAAACCACTTTTTTTGTATTTGCTATATATTGACATTCTCTATATTCTCTATATTTAACATCTTCATTATTTTGTTTTTTGCCTCCAGATAGCTTATAAAAGCAATAATCTCGCTGGGAGTTTTACATTTTAAAAGCCATTCAAAATGCTCCATTCTGGAAAAACTTCTGGTTAATGAATCAATCATTTTGTTGTATATTTCACCAAGATATTCAGGTGCTAAAAAAGCAAATATTATATGAACAGGCCTTGGATCATCCGGCTTGATCTCTACACCCTCTGGCTTAAGCCCCAACATCGGCACGATATCATCAACAAAATCGCCAAAGGCACTGAAGAAGGCAATATTTTTTCCAATAGGTGTTGTTACTATTTCTCCACTTTCCATAAGTTTCTTTTTAGCATTTTCTATATCTGTCACCCTCTCATGTGCAGCAGCTATCAACTCTTCTACTACTTCTTCTTTATTTTCTCCCTTTAACCTGGGAACAACGAGGTCTTTATGAAACATAAGGGAAGCAGTATATGGCAAGGGTTTGAGAAAATCCCATCCAAAAGCTTTTTCCCCCTCCATTTTTATTCCTCTTTTTTCTCTATACTCAGGGATAGTTATCATTGGAGGTCGCTCTATCCCCCATACTTTCATCTTTTCTATAGAGTACTCATTTTTTACACCGGTAAGCACCTGAAGGGAGTCAGATATATCCTGAAAAATCTCTATGCGACCCATATCATCTGCCCTCTGTAGAAGTATTTTGAGGATTCTATATGCCATAGACCTCAGGGCTTCAATATTCTGATTTCGATGGATTCTAACATCAAGATCGCACTGCCCAATAACATCAAGGCCATATATACGTAGAATATCAATTAAATGACCGGTTTCTACACCATACCCTGTAAAAAATGGAAGATGTTCGAGAAGTTCCCTCCTACCTGCGTATTCTCCTGAAAGAGGTTGAGCAATCCCGGTAAGCTCAGGAAATAGTAGATTAAAGAATGGTCTGACAACAAGCTCTGTAACCCTACCCCCTCCTGTATAATGTAGCTCTCCTTTTATTCTGATAGGCCTTTTGTAGAATGCTTTAACATATTTAAGATGATTAAACTCAAGGAGAGGTCCAATCAAACCCAGGGCAAATCTTGGATGTATATTGGTTATATCCGCATCAATCCAGCAAATTATATCACCCTTTAATACATAGAGGCTTTTCCAGAGATTTTCTCCTTTACCTCTGTAAGAACGATACTGAGGTAGTATATCTGAAGAGTAGTAAAAATCCGCCCCAGCCTCTCGTGCAACCTTTTCGGTGTTATCGGTTGAGCCTGAATCTATGACAACAATCTCATCGAGTAGCGGATACTTTTTCATTAAATATCGATTCATTACAGTTATTTCTTTTCCAACTGTTTTTTCTTCATTGAGGGTAGGAAAACATAGACTTATCGTAACCCCTTCCTCTTTTTTCATTCTTAAAAGTTTTTTAACATCAGCGTACCTCGAGTGATGGAATGTATTTCTTTCTATCCATTTCTTAATGTATGATGGTTGTTCAATTCCATACTGTAACATCTCCTTATCTTTCTTCTCCACATCATACAATGTTGCCATATTTTTCCTCCTGCATCTATTATATAGGATAAACCAAATCCAAAATTTTCGCAAGATAATTGTAATATTTTCCGATTGGATATTTACCTAAAACTTTACTTGTAAAATTGATACAAACTGTACTATGATTTAAGTAATAGGCTTAATTATCCTTTTGAAGGAGTAAATAATGAAAGATAGTGATAAAATGAAACAGAAACTTCAATACCTGTATGGAAAATCCATAGGTATAAAAGTATACGACAAATTGTTAAAACTACTAGAAAAATACAAAAAATTTATCCCTTTGAAAAGCTTTATTCTATCTCAGAAAGATTCAGTTCTCATTACCTATGGCGATAGTTTTAGAGAGAAAGGGGAAAAACCATTAATTACTCTCAGGAAATTTCTAGAAGTATTTTTGAAGGATAAGATATCAACAATTCATATTCTCCCCTTCTTCCCATACTCATCGGATGATGGTTTTTCAGTAATAAACTATAAGGAGGTTAATCCAGAGTTTGGCTCATGGGAAGATATTAGAGAAGTTGAAAAAGATTTTAATTTGATGTTTGATGCTGTCATTAATCATATATCAGCTAAAAGCAGGGAATTCAAAGCTTTTTTGGAAGATATTCCACCCTATAAAGATTTTTTTATCGTAGTAGATGAGGATTATGATATTTCAAAGGTATTTAGACCAAGGGCTTTGCCTCTGCTTACAGAGTTTAAAACAGAAAGCGGAACAAAAAAGGTTTGGACCACTTTCAGCGAAGACCAGATTGATCTAAACTATAAAAATCCGGAAGTCTTACTATACATAACTGATGTTCTATTATTTTATGTAACTATGGGTGCCTCTATTATTAGACTGGATGCTATTGCATATCTATGGAAAGAATCAGGAACAACTTGTATTCATCTCCCTCAGACGCACGAAGTTGTAAAACTCTTTAGATTAATTTTTGATGCAGTAGCACCCCATGTAAAGATAATAACAGAGACCAATGTTCCTCATAAA
>Ga0164318_10000393_pt1 | contig 32444 bp, 31 predicted proteins | sample GuaBasSedimGuay9_FD_113734 | JGI IMG/M metagenome (GOLD analysis project Ga0164318, IMG submission 113734) | Subseafloor sediment microbial communities from Guaymas Basin, Gulf of California, Mexico - Guay9, Core 4571-4, 0-3 cm | ecosystem: Environmental > Aquatic > Marine > Hydrothermal vents...
AAGATAATAATATTCAACTACTTTTTATCAATCACCAGTTTATAATTTTTTATAACTCTAAAGTTATCTGCAAAAAGCTTTTCTGACCAAACCCTATTTTTTAACTTCATTCGTAATATATTCATCAATAGCCTGAGCTGCTCTATGCCCATCAGCTACACCATGTATAATGTCGGGCCCATGCACGATATCGCCGCCTGCAAATAGCCAGGGTATAGGAGTTCTTCCGTATTCATCAGTAAGAATTCTCCCTCTTACTATTTCAAGTCTATCCAAAATATCCTTTCCTAAATAATCATAGTTAGGTGCCTGCCCGATAGCTTCTACAACCATTGTTCCTTCATAGTCCTCTATATCTAATTCATCAACTTTTGGATTGAACCTGCCGCTTTCATCAAATATCGATAAACATTTAACTGTTCTTAATCCTTTTAACTTTCCATTTTCATCCAGAAGAACCTCTTTTGGAGATCTTCCAGGATGTATCACGATACCCTCTTCCTGTCCTTCTTCTATTTCGTCTTCATCAGCAAGCATCTCATCGCGTTTTTCAAGACAAGTTAGGTGAACACCAACTTCACCAAACTCAGTTTTCTGTAACCTTGCAATTGATCTTGCAATATCAAAGGCTACATTTCCACCTCCAATAATTACAACCTTCCTCTGTAGTTCAATTTTTTCGCCTCTTGAGATTTTAGCAAGTAAATCAAGTGCTCTGAAACAACCAGGTTTATCGACATTCTTTATTCCTGTGGACCTTGATTCTGAAAATCCAGTACCAATAAATACTGCATCAGATTTATCTTTAATTTCTTTAATTGTTATATCTTCTCCAACCTTAGTGTTTGTTTTTATCTCCACACCCATAGATTGTATAATCTCTATATCTTTATCTAGAGCTTTATCGGGTAAACGATAATTAGGTATTCCATACCGCATTACCCCACCAGCAAGAGGTTTAGCTTCATATATGGTAATTTTATAACCCATAACTGATAAATAATAAGCACAGCTCAGCCCTGAAGGACCGCTCCCGATTATGCTAACCTTCTTCTGCTTTTTACCCCCTTCAAAAATATGTGCTATTTCCTTTATTTGATCCACGGACAACTGATCAACTGCATATCTCTTTAACCACCTGATCGCAACAGGCTCACCTCTATGCCCAATGGAACAAACAGTTTCACATTTATGTGTACAAACTCTACCACAAACTCCCGGTAACGGATTTTCTGTATACATATTCTCCACAGAACCATAGGGATTATCTTCCCATATCTCCTGTATATACTCAGGGATTTTCATATGAGCTGGACAGACCTCCGTACACAAACCACAAGCCACACATCTTGATGCCTCTTTTATAGCTTCCTCTTTTGTGTATCCCTTAACAATTTCTACAAAAGAAGTAATGCGTTCTTCAACTGTAAGTTGCTGCATTTCAACCCTTTCAAGATCAAGAAAGTTAACCTTTTCATCAGCAACATAACCCAGCGGGAAATCTACCTTATGTATTCCTTCTTTTGTAGGAAGAATATAAAAACTATCCAGGCCTTCATCTATATGAGTATATTCCCTTGTCATCGTTAAAGATCCTGTAGTACATATATCCACACAAAGACCACACCAACAGCATCTACCATAATCTATTGAAGGTCTCTTATTTGTTTTCCCAGGCTCTTCTTTAAGGTATGGTATTTCAATCATTTTAATTGCTTCATTATCACAAATTTCAGCACATGTACCACATCCTATACATTTTTCCCAATCATTAAGATGAAACCCTCTATAACGTTCCGCTGTTGGCCTTTCTTCATAGGGCACTCTAATCGTTACAGGTTTTTCACCTATATATTTTAGTGATTTAAAAGGCTTTAAAAAACTCCCCTTATTCTTATTTGACATATCTCATTGAATCCTTTCGATAATTTGTAAGTATAAAAAATATCAAAAAAAAATAACATTGCATATATTATAATTTTCATCTACTATCTATCAATTTCTGGTGGACATGCATCAAGACTAAATATAATCTGTGATGCATCTTCTATCCTTTCATTAACCAATAAATTTTCAAGTATGTGAACCCCATGAGTTACTGATGCCCCCCTCACATGTACACGATATGGTCTTACTCCACCATCACTTACAAAATAATAAGCGAACTCTCCTTTAGATGATTCAGTTCTTACATATGCATCACCTTTAGGTATTCTCCATTTAAGTGGATTTGGTGTTTTATTCCAAACTGGACCTTCTGGTATATTTTCAATAATTTGTCTAATAATTTTTATACTTTCTTCAATTTCAGCTCTACGTACTAATAATCTTGCATATGCATCACCTTCCACTTGAGTCGGTATATCAAAATCCAGATATGGATAAGCCTCATAAGGATCATCCTTCCTTATATCTGCCTTAACTCCAGACGCTCTCAAGTTCGGACCTGTTGCACCCCATTTTATAGCATTTTCCTTGCTTAAAATACCAATTCCTTTTGCTCTTTTTACTGTTAATTTACTATTAATAAACAAATCATCATATTCTGGAAGTCTTGATTCAAGATAATTCACAACTTCTAACACCCGACGTTTAAAACCTTTTGGTAAATCTCTTCTAACACCACCAGGTATTATAAATATATGGTATACCCTTCCTCCTGTTAATTCCTCAAAAAGCTCTAATATCCTATCACGATCAGAAATAGTCCAGTTTGGCAAGGTATATAAACCAATACTTCCAGCATGGCTACCAAACGCAAGTAGGTGTGATGCTATTCTGGACAACTCAAGTATCATGCTTCTAATATACTTTGCCCTAATTGGAACCTCAATTCCTGCAATTTCCTCTATTGCCCTTGAATAATTTTCTTCATTTGGATCAGGATCAGGTACGCATATTCTGCATACTATTGCAACATTCTGCAAATATAACCTTTCCTCCATTAACTTTTCAAACCCTCTGTGTAAAAAACCACCTTCTGCTTTTGCTTCTATAATCTTGTCACCTCTTAACTTCAAAATTACAGAATAATTACCAGATATACCAGGATGATTAGGACCTATAAAAAGGTTATAATCTCGCACCTCATCATTAGTTCTTGTCATTCGAATCTCCTAACTTTTTTAATTCCTTCATCCATTCTGGGTTATATTTTCTTTCACCATAAAATTCAATCGAATACTTTCTAGTTATAAAGTCTTTTCTCATCGGAGGAGATCCTTTCCATTCTGTAAGAATAAACTTTTCTAGATCATCATTTCCATCAAAAACAACACCAAACATCTCATGAATATCTCTTTCAAAAAATTTTGCAGGCTGCCATAAACTACTGATAGATTCAAAATGTGGTTCATCTTCTCTTGGTATTCTAATTTTTGCACTCACTAATATCTTCTTATTATAGCTCCAGAAGTGATAAACAAGCTCAAATTGATTTTCCTTTATCCAATCAACGCAACTTATTGCAGATAAATGAGGGTAGTCCCAATTTTTTTGCATTCTTGTTGCAAATTCAAATAACCTTTCAGAAGGAAGCTCAATTTCAATTCTTCTTTCTCTTTTTACAGTACAAACAACCTCTTTAAATACAGACTTTATATCTTTAATGAATTCATTTTCTCTTTCGTAATCCACTGCTGACTCCATTACAAAACTTATTTTATTTTAAATCTTTTTATATCAGACTTAATATCAAGATTAGTATTAACTTCACCAAAGACATACTCCTGATTCTTTTTATAAAATTCATAATTAAGATAATATTTCTTCCAGTTCTGCGCACTACCATTATCAATATCTTCAATCAACCTGTTAAAACCCCTTATTATCGCTTCTGGTCTCGGCATACAGCCAGCAATATATAGGTCAACAGGTAAATAATTATCTAATTGCTTAATTGTGGCATAAGAGTTCCAATACATACCACCATTTATTGTACATGAACCAAACCCAATAACCCACTTCGGTGATTGCATTTGTTCATAAACTAAAATTAAACGTTTTAATGTTTTTACAGACAAATAACCTGTAACAAGCAAAATATCAGCTTGCCTTGGGGTTACATATGGCACAATTCCAAAACGTTCCATATCAAATCTTGATGTCATAGTAGGAGGTAATTCGACAGCCCCACAACCTGTACAATAATGAAGCATCCATAATGATCGTTTTCTTAATTTATCAGCTATTTTTTCCCAAACTGTTCTATGGGTTAGTTTTCCTTTCTTTAAATCTCCCATTCAAATCTCCCTTTATAATTTCAAATATCCGTTTTCAAAAAGAATATCACCTGATCACTATAGCAAATAAATCACAATCCCCCTGATATTTTAAAAATATATTATATTTAACACAAAATCATTAGTTCTACCCAATAATCATTGGATTAAACTAACACAATTATTACACCAACAATCGCAAGTAAAACCGGTATTTTCCACAAAAACCGCATAGCGTCATCTATTCTAAATCTCCCAAAAACTCCATTTACACTAATCAATATTGTAAAAATAACAAACATTTTTATTAGTAAGAATATCCAGTTTCCACCACCACCCAGGAATAAATCAATATAAATAGTTAGCTCAATAAAAATGGAAATAGCATGCTGAATAAACATTATGCCTAAATATTTTCCACCCATTTCAACCATTGGTCCTGTAGCAATTTCATGAGGCGCTATAAAAACCTCAAATGGTTTTTCTCCCATCATTCCAAAAAGCGCTATAAATGCAGCAATAGCTAAAAATGGATGTGTAAATAAGTGCCAACTATGAAATCCATTTACCTGCTGATTTACCATTATTTGATAGATTGAAGTTGTATTATTTAATATTGCAATACCTATAAACGATAGAACAAATGGAACATCATAACCTGCAAGTAACATTAAAGCCCTTGATATCCCAATACTACCGTTTGGGTTTGCTGTCTCTCCAACACCTAACGCCATTCCTAACTGCGGAATTAGAATCAAATACATCAGTACAAGCATATCACCATATTTTGAGAAAAAGTGAAATCCTGGAACTGGGACAAAATATAAAGACAGCAAGGTTCCACCTAAAAGCATTATAGCAGATACATCATGCATATAGCCATGAGATATATTAGTTCTCTTGGCCATAAGCTTTAAAATATCATAAAGCGGCTGAAACCATGGAGGACCATATCTTCTTTGAAGTCTAGCAGTATATTTTCTACTATAAGCCATAAAAAATATACCAATAAAAAAAGCAATAAATGGCAATAATATAATCCAGAGTACTATGCTCATAACAGCTCCAATTAAGCTTTTATTATTTTAAATTCATTTTATAAAACTGATAACACAACTCTTTATTATGATTGAATTACAATCTATCTTTTATTTCCATAAAAATTCACAATAGTGTAATCCATTTAATTACCTTAAATCCCCTATAACAAAATTAGTATAGTTATTAATAATCCAATTAATATGTACATACCATAAGTATTAATATTTCCTGTATAGAGTCTTCTAAAATAATCTGCTATTTCAGTAGTAAACCTTATAATACTATTCTCAGTTCTTTGAACTGGTTCATAATCATACGCTGGCTTTATTATATGTTCAAATCCTGCATAAAAATGATAGTTATAATTATATGGTACTGAACTGTCCAGAAAATTACCTGCTGCATAATTATCATATTGACTTACATGCTTTCTTCTATTCCCAAGAAGGTAAACGATAAATCCAATAAACATCGATGCCATAAAAACAATCGAAACTATCCCCATATTAAGATTACCAACAGTCTGCATAACTCCATGTAATGTATAATTAACAGGTGCTATACCTAAACTATCCTGAACCTTTGCTATAAAAGAAACTGCAAGTCCAGGATATACACCAAGACCAAATACCGCTAACATCAATATCCAAATTGGTATTTGCATATCAAAAGGTACCTCCCTCACATCATTATAACGTTCAGGGAGCTGTCCTAAGAAGATGTTATGAATAAACTTATATACAGATAGTATTGTCCCAAGAGTTCCGACAAAAGCTGCCGTCGCCAGGAATGGATATCGAGAAGAAATCAATGCCTTATATATAAACCATTTAGATACAAAACCATTCATTGGAGGGATTCCAGCAAGTCCTATTATTCCAAGAAGGACTCCTAGAAAGGCTACTGGTTGTTTTTTAATCAATCCACCCAGTTTATTTAAGTTTGTTGTGCCTGTTCTATACTCCACTGCAGCAAGGCTAAACAATATTAATGTAATATACGTCATGTGGTTTAAAACATGAAACATTCCACCTGCTATCCCAAGGCTAGTTCCTGAGGCAATTCCAACCAACATATATCCACCTTGCCCAATACCATGCCAGGTCATCAGCTCTTTTCCATCATTTTGAAGAAGCGCTGTAAATGTTGGTATTACCATTGTAAATGCGGCAAACAAGGCAAATATATACCTAAAGTTAATTGCACCTATAATGTGCATTTTATCTAACAAAGGCATTCCTAAAATGTTAAACATATAAAAAATAATCCCATAAACACCCATTCTAGTTGATATACCTGCAAGATAGCTCGTTAACGTCGTAAATGTATTAGAATATGCCTTTGGAAGCCATTTATGTACAGGATATACCGCAGCTTCGATTGAAAATGAAGTAATTAAAAGAATAGATATTAGCACCAACATTCCTTTATTTATTGAAGCCAAACTTTTATGAATAATATCATATTCAAAACTTCCAGCATAACTATACATTAACATAATTCCAAACATTAGCATCATTGCTGACACAACAGCATACACAAGGTAACGATACGAGGATTCATATGCCTTTCCACCAGACTGAGCCATCAAGAAAAAAGTACTCCAGCTCATCATCTCCCACATTATAAAAAACATTAAAAAATCACCTGATAAAACTACACCTAACATGCCAAACGTCTTTAGAAAAAGCCAGAAGTAATACATTCTGCTATTTTCTTTATTAACCATATAGCGAAGTGAGAACAAAACAGTTAAGACAGTGATACCACTAATCATAAGGCTGAAAAACAAGCCCAGGTAAGTTACGCTAAACCCTGGCCTTATTCCCCAGATTTCAAATGGTATTTTATATGTATATCCAACTTGGCCAATTAACTTAATATTAAAATAAAAAATTGCTATAAATATTATAAATGCAACTGATTTCTTAACACTTTCTACCCTATAGAATAAAAGGCTTAATAATGCACCTACAAGAGGTAAAAGCAAAAAAACGTAAAAACCCATGGTTCCCCCTTATCCCAACACTGCATGAATAAATGCAATCTTATTTATTAAATCAGCACCAGCTTTATTTGTGTAGTTAAGAATACCGTTCGTATATATGAAACTTATAACTATGATAATTGCAAGCAGACCCAGAGGAAATAAAACTGCAAACGGCACTTTAGCATATCCTTCTTTTCGTTTCTTACCTGTATACATTATTTTTGCAATTTTAAAGAAATAAGATGCCTCAAAAATTGTGCCTAACAAGACAAGTGCAGTTAAAACTATATATAAAACTGAATGTTTACTTATGGCAGCAAGTATAATATTAAACTTGCTAAAAAAACCTATAAAAGGAGGTATACCAATTAGTGAAAGAGCACCAATTATAAACACAATTCCTAGAAAGGGCATCGATTTAGCTATTCCCTTGTAATCTGAGACATTTTTTGAACCAGTTTTATGTATGACATATCCAGCGCTTAGAAATAGTAATGACTTAGAAACAGCATGATTTATTATCTGGAAAATACCACCACTTATTCCCTGCGGGGTATTAATACTAAATGCAAATAAAATCAAGCCTATCTGGCCAATACTCGAATATGCAAGGACTCTCTTTATATTTTCCTGTTTAAAAGCAGATAATTCACCCATTAAAAGGGTAATAACGCCCACAATCGCAAAAAAAGTTAAGAAATAAGTAGCACTAAATATTAAGAAGATTATCTTCATAATTATTATTAAAGCCACTTCAATAACAAAACCTGAAAGTACTGCACTTATTGAAGAAGGAGCAGATGAATGTGCATCTGGAAGCCAGCTGTTTAAAGGAAATATTGCTGCTTCTATTCCAAAACCTGTTATCATCAAAATGATTGCAATAGTTATTAGATTCTTATTAGCATTCTGGTATTTCAATGCAATATCTGCCATATTCAAGGTACCAATTGAAAAATAAATAAGAGCAATACCAAAAAGAATCAGTACAGAACCAATAGACCCCTGTATAAGATATTTCATAGAAGCTTCAAGCCCGTCTCTATTTCTGTCATACGCAACAAGTGCATACGATGAAATACATAGTATCTCAAAAAAAACGAATAAATTAAATATATCTGCAGTTAAAACCATTCCGATTGCTCCTGTAAGAAGAAGCAGGAACATTGAATAAAAAAGAGGGGAAGAATCATCATTGATATATTTAAAAGAGTATATCATTGACAGAAAACCAATAAATGTAATAACAATGGAAAGTACAGCAGCAAGCGGACCCACATAAAGGTTAATACCTACAGGAGGCTTATACCCGGCAATTATTACTGAAATCGGTGTATTAATAGTATGCATAAAAATGTAAATAGCTGCAATCAGGTTAAATAATCCTACAAAAAAAGCTATATACTTTGCTAAACTTTTAGCAGCTTTAGAAATTATTGGAATAAAGAAAGCCGCTGCTATAGGAACAATTATTAGTAAGATTGGGTTTACCACTTAAGCCCCCTTATTTTAGAAATATCAAGTGTACCATAATGTTTATACAACCTTATTGCAATGGCAAGAGATAGTGCTGTTACCCCAAACCCAATAACTATGGCAGTAAGAACAAGTGCCTGCGGTAATGGATCAACCATATTCTCAAAACCCAATGAACCCTTAGAGAAAATTGGTGCTGTTTTATTTTTAATATATCCAGAAAAAACTATAAAAATATTAACTCCGGAATCGGCAAGGTTAAGACCAATAATAATTTTTATGAGATTTTTTTCGGCAATAACCAGATATATACCTATTACTACCAAACCTATTGAAGCCGTGAAAATAAGCGTTTCTATATTAATAATATTATTCATTTTCACTCCTCCTTCCATATTTACTCACAAAAAGGTTACCTACCGCTCCTGATAGCTCAGAGGATACCTTTATACCAATTGCTGCATAAATTAAAGGGATAATCCCCGCACTAAATACAGTGTTAAAAACACCTTTATTCATAAAATTAACTAAAAAAGATTTTTCTGGGGTAAAAAGCCCTACAATACCAAGTACTATAAATGAAAGGCCCGCAAATCCTTCAATAATAGTTAAGAAATAATCTCTAAATTTGAATACATCAGAAGTCATAAGAACTATAAAAAATCCTGTTGCAATGATTACCCCTCCAGGGAAACCTCCACCAGGGGTTAAATGCCCATGAGCAATTATATATATTCCAAATAAAAACATAAAAGGAAATAACAAATGGCTACCTGTTTTCAATATAAAACTTTCATCTTCAGTTTTATGCTTAAAACTCCTACCTCCTTTCATAAGGAGCGCTATTCCTAAAGCTGATAGAAACAATACAGTAACCTCTCCCAATGTATCAAATCCTCGATATAGAACAACAATAGAGGTAACTGCATTTGCAGCCCCTGTTTGTCTAACAGAATTCTGCAAAATATCAATGCCTACACTTTTTTTCTCAGAGCTATCAGATGGAATTACTATTGCTGCTACAATAGTAAACATATAAAATGCAAAACCAAATATTAGAATTAATCCAATTAACTTTCTCATGCCTTATTCCTTCTTCTCCGAATATTTACCTTTCGTTTTGCTTATGGCAATGATAAAAATAACAGTGGTAAGAGCAGATCCAATTGTCGCTTCCGTTATTGCAACATCAGGAGCAGCGAGAAAAACAAATATAATAGAAATACCTAAACTTATCACCGAACTTACTATCACTGCATTTAAGACATTTTTTATAAAAATAATTCCAACGCCCGCAGCCAACATCATAATCACCAAAAAGAATAACATATATATCATCATTTTACCTCTTTATCTGTATTATCCCTGCATTTATCAACTACAGATTTTTTATATAATGAAATCCCAGCTTTATGGCTCGCCCTTGCTATCGTACTACTACTAATTGGATTTGAAAGTGCAATGAACACGATTAATATTAAACTTTTTAATAAGAAAGATGTATTAATAAATCCAACTCCCAAGATTAAAGACATCGCCCCTAATGTAGTAGCTTTTGTACCAGCTTGGAGCCTATTATAAACATCTGGCATTCGAATTATTCCAAGTGCACCAAGCATAAGAAAAGTCGCACCAATAATAATTAAGACATCACCAATAATAGCCAATTAAATGCCTCCTTCCATATATCGTGCAACAGTAACAATTCCAACAAACCCTAACACAGCATAAACTATAGCTACATCCATATATATTAACCTATCAAAAAACACAGCCATAAAAACCAACAGTGCAGTAGTAATAGTGGCAAGCGTATCTGAAGCAAGTAATCTATCCGAGGACGTCGGACCGATAAGCAACCTTATAAACGATAAAAACACAGCAATCCCAATTAATATCAATGAGATATAATTAATCACTCAATTATCCCCTTTAAAATTTTTTCAAAACGCATACTTATCTTTTTTGTAGCTTCTTCAACATCCATACTTTTCACATCAATCCAATGAATAAAAAGTTCATCATCTTTAACATCTAAAGTTAGCGTTCCTGGAGTTAATGTAATTGAATTAGCTAAAATAAGCTTTGCGAGCCTACTTTTTAACTTTGTCTTAACAGAAACAATCCCAGGATTTATGGGCAACGCAGGATTAATAACTCTCAGGGCAACATCTATATTGGCTTTTATTAATTCTTTAATAAATACAAAAATATATATTACAAGTTTGAATAAAGATTTTGGTGTTATCTTAACATCAGCATATATATCACTAAATCTATAAAAAAGAAGAGATCCAATAAAAGATACCAAAAGGCCTAATATAAGATCATCACCTTGAATTGCAGATGTCAAAAAAATCCAAATAATCATTAAAAAAATAAAAGATAATATGAATCTCTTAATCTTTCTCATATTACAATCCTAATATTTAATTTCCACAAAAAGTATCCACTTCTACTTACTTTGATATGCTACATTGCTAAAATTGATAGCTTCTAAAAATATAAATAATGAAAATGTTAAATTCTTAACATTTTAAAACAAAGCAATCACCTTTTTAAGCGTGTAGCTCTATCATCTATAATTTCACATAATATTTTTTTCATTAAATCATAGGCTTCAATAACTTTTGTATTAGAAATTGAATAATAGACTCGCTGTCCCTTCCTCCTACTTTTAAGTACCCCTCTATCCTTCATTATTGCTAGATGCTGAGATAGGTTAGTTTTGCTAATATGGACTTTTTTTAAAATATCCGTAACACTCAACTCTCTATCTCGTAGGATATCTAGAATCTCTAACCTTTTCGGATTTGAAAAAATCCCACAAAGATGAGCATGTAATTCGTATGCATCATCTTTCAATTCATTAATCCTTTAATTTAGAATTTCATGAACTATTTTAAAAAAAATAAAGCTTCAAGTCAAGAAAAATATTGTTAAAATTTTATTATAATTATAGTTTTATTCAAATAATTTAAGATAACATCTCCGTCTTTTATGCTGCCTTGATTCAAAATACTTCCAATGAGCTCTCACTAAAAGATTATTTTCTAACTCATTATTCGTTTCTACAAGCTTTATTCCATTTTGAATACAGGTTTTTGTAAGTTCTACCATCATAAGTGCATCCACACCTTTTACCTGATAATCCCTTCTTACAGCACCAAGATAAAGATCAAGATACTCGTTATGCTTTAATGCTTTTAATAGATGGACAAATCCAAAGGGAAATAACTTACCTTTTGCCTTTTGAAGAGCTCTTGATAAAGAAGGCATTCCAATAACAAATCCAACCACTTCATCTTTTTCATTCAAAACTACTTTAACATAATCAGGAACTATATTTGGAAAATATTGTTTAATATAAAAATTTACCTGTTTTTCAGGCAATGGTGTAAAACTGTAAAGATTTTGATATGTTACGTCAATTAGGTCAAAGATATCATGACCGTATTTTAAAAGGTCCTTAGGCTTCTTTGCTTTTAAAACCCTAATATTATACTTTTTAACCACAATATCATATATACGTGCCGCTTTTTCCGGTATTTTATCAGGAACTTTAACCTCATATTCAACCCAATCAGCATCTTTTTTATAACCCATGGCTTCAATATGCTTGGGATAATATGGATAATTATATATATCAGGAAGAGTACTCAATTCTTCAAATCCTTCAACAAGCATTCCTTCAGGATCAAAATCTGTAAAGCCCAAAGGGCCATGAACCCCCACCATTCCATTCGACTTTGCCCAGCTTTCTACCCTATCTATCAATGCTCTAGAAACTTCTTCATCATCTATAAAATCTATCCAGCCGAAACGGGCATACTTATTCTTCCACTTTTTTATATAAATATCGTTGATAATACCAGCAATCCTGCCAACCGGTTTTCCATCTTTGTATGCCATCCAGTATTTAACCTTACAAAAGTCAAAAGCAGGATTAATATCCCATCTTAATGTCTTAACTTCATCTGGAATATAAGGAGGTACCCAATAGGGATTATCCCTGTAAAGTTTAAATGGAAACATTATAAACTTTTTTAATTCTCTTTTTGTCCTTATTTCTTTAATTTCAATCATTTTCCCACCCAACTCAAAAAATTTTAATTAAAGTTAATAAAATGAATAACTTAAATCCATTATTTTATTAAATAAAAAACCTATACATTACTATTAAAGTATATTTCCCAGAATATTGTGAATTCTCGAAGTAGCTCGCACAAGCACAACAGGTTTATCAATTATATCGATATACTTTTTGGATAAAAAATCCCAGGATTTATTTTGTCTTCTAATAAGTCCTAATATTACAAGGCCATACCACCCCGATTTTCCTATAATTATTGTATTTAGATTTTTCTTATCACTCTCTTCTAACACATTCATTTTAAACTTTAAATTTTTTTTCCTTATTAGACTATCCAATTCATTATTAACTGTTCTTAACCTATTAATCTCAAAGTCTCTTCGGTTTTTTTCAAAATATACAATATCTATATCAGCCCGGTTTTCAGCAAGGATGGAAGCAATTTCAATAGAGAGGTGGAAATTACCTCCATCCCCTGGAATAACCAATAATTTCCTGTATTTATAGTCAGATACATTCTTAAAAATCAGCGTATTAACGGGAGCTTTTTCTATAACTGTATCAACTGTATTCCCAAATCCCCAACCATGATGACTAATATTTCCAGGATATCCAATAATCAATAAATCTATTTTTTTTTCTTTTACAGCATTTATTATACCTCTGCTAATACTTCTACAATACCTTATAGTTGAACTTACCGGCAAAACAGGAGTTAAATAAAGCATTACCTCTATTATTGCCTCTTTACCTTTCAGCAAATATAGATGAGCATCAGACAATGGTACCTGATCTGGAACCTGAACCATATGTAGAAGTTCAACATGGGCATTTTTTGAACTACATATCTTATAAGTTGCCCTTACCATGGGTATAGCACTGTCAGGATTGGAAAGAGCCACCATTATTTTGTATTTTCCCTCCTCTATTGGCACTGCTTCACTCTCTTCTAAAATCTGAATATCATGAGGTGAAGGTTTTGCATGTGCTTTTGCATAAACTTGAAATAGAAAAAAACCTATTAGTATCCATAATGGGGCTATTATCCACGCAATAAGGCTCATGTGAATAAGCCATACTGACAATGTAAGCTGCATTATAATTGCAATTATAGGAAATAGCGGGAAAAGCGGCATTACATATCCGTAAATTAACTCATCACTAAGATTCCACCTTATTTTGATTACGCATATATTAACCAGTAAGAACAAAAACAAAAACATTATGCTGGCGGATGATGCTATGTGAACGGTGGGTAAAAATAGAGCTATAAGCACAATAATAGTCCCTGTAGAAGCAATTGCTATATATGGAGTTTTAGTTTTTTCAGAAATTTTTGAAAAAAATGGCGGAAGCATATTATCCCGACCGAGCGCGTAAGCAACTCTTGAAGCTGAATAAATTGTTGCATTAAGAGCAGATGTAGAAGCAAAAATTACAGCCATTGTTAATAGGATATTACCCATTGGTAGTAAATGAGAAACTGCTTCACCAAAACCTCGTTCCCTGTGACTGCCAATCCACTTCCATATGGGTTCAGTAACGCCTGGCATTCCAGGTTTTACTGAAACAATTGAGGCAAAAGTAACCATGATATAGGTTATAGTAACTATAAAAACAGATAACAACATTGCCTTAGGCAGATTTTGCCTAGGCCTAATTGTTTCATCACCAGCCTGAGATATAACCTCAAATCCTTCAAACGCTACATAGGTAAACCCCATGGTAACCAGAATTTTTGTCCAGCCATTGGGCATAAAAGGTTTAAAATTACTAAATCTGACAGGATCTGTTATTGCTACTACTACACCTGTTACTCCAATAGCAATCATAAACAGGGTTTGACCCATTGTAAAAAATGCTCCAAACTTACCAGTTTCCTGAGCTCCTTTAAAATTAATGTACAAAAAAACTCCTGCAATAATAACAGAAACAATCTTTACAGAAAATTCCATTGAAAAAGGTACCCATGATAAAAGGCCAATCCCTTCAAAATACCTCAATGTATAAATTGAGAATGTATGTGCATACACACTTCCTGCTACTGAAGATGCAAACCACTCCATCCAGCCAGCAATAAAACTAGTTCCTTTTCCAAAACCAATTCGTGCGAAATTATAAGCACCACCTGCTCGTGGTATCGCCGAACTAAGTTCTGCATAGGACATTGCAGTAAACATTGCAATCAATCCATTTAAAGCAAATGTTAAAACAGCTCCCCCAGGACCGACAATATTGATTGAATTACCTATGCCAAGAAATACACCAGCCCCAATCATCATCCCAAGACCCATCATTGTAATATGAAAGAGGTTTAGCTCTCTCGAAAGCTCTGATTTAATTACCGGATCTTCCATTACGTTTTCCCTTTATTTTCTTCTCTTTAATAATTTCGCGAAGTGTTTTATTGGTCTTGTTCAATTTATTTATTGAGTGAATACTCCATACTAACAGGGTAGTAAGTATAAAAATAACTACCAGTATAGCAAAAATTCCTATTAATGTATGAATATCCATATTTATCCTTACTTTTCATTAAAATATTCTATTACATGATCCTTCAACCTGTGAAAGGCCTGACCTCGATGGCTTATCCTATTTTTTTCTTTTGATGATAGCTCTGCCATTGTTTTTTTAAATTCCGGAAGATAAAATATGGGGTCATACCCAAAGCCATTAATTCCAACAGGATTGTGTGTTATGTATCCTTCGACCTCACCAGTCTCCACTGCATATCTGTCCCTGTCATAATAAAAAACAGCCACACATACAAATCTTGCCTTTCTCTCAATGTCTGGAACCTTCGAAAGTTCGCTTAAAAGCAGTTCATTATTCTCTCGATCTGTGGCATATTCACCAGCATACCTGGCCGAATAAACACCTGGACGTCCATTTAATACATCCACTTCCAGGCCAGAATCATCCGCTATAACCGGTATTCCATATCTATCAAAAACTGACGTAGCTTTTATGAGAGCATTTTCTTCGAAACTCTTGCCATACTCTACAATTTCATCTTTGAAATCTAAATCATTTAAATCAAGATATCTGACAGAATCCACCTTTAAAATTTCCTTAATTTCTCTGGATTTACCTCTATTCTTTGTAGCAATAATTACAATTTTATTCGATATAGACATCCGATTCTATCCTTATATCAGTATTGATCTTTTCCAAAAAATCCTCTTCAAATGCAGCAAATAAAGGAGATACTTCAAGCTTATATTTAGGCAGACCCCCTTCCATTGGAACAGGTATACCTGCATCTTCAAACCACCTTGCAAAAAGTTTAAGTTGATCCCTAAGAACAGTTTCTGGAGAATCCTTTCCGCTTTTATTCTTAAGCGGTGAAAACTCCTCCTCCCTCTTTACCTCCATAATAATTGTACGGGTCACATCCCTCAATGCATCAAAAATGAAAGTTTCAAACTTGTATCCATTTGGAGCCTCCGGTTCGATCCTCTGGCCTTTTTCATCAATAAAAGGAATTTTTTTATGAGCAAGATGAAATGGCAACTTTAATCCGGTTACATTCTCATTCCTTGCAAAATCAACATTTAACATATGGATTGCTATATTGCCCGCAGTAAACATTGGTGCATTATCTCCCATAGACTCCTTTATCTGATCAATTTCTATATATTCAATCACCACAACCTTTCCATCTTTAACAAGAAACACACCAATTTTTTCATCTGGATCATCCTTATATACACATTTGGAGGACATCTCACACTTATTCTCAATATGATAGCCTATAAAAACAGGATCACATACCTTTACCATAACATTGTCCACCTGAAAATAGAATATCTCTTTGATACCCAGCTGATCAAACCAGTCATAAATGCCTGCTTTTCTCATAGCAGAAAATATACCACCATGACCATTAGGACTCATAAATAGCCTGTATTTTTCCTTAAGAATCAGTTTACCATAATGATCAATTGCCGGATTCATTCCCTGAATAATAAATCTAACCATTTCTGGATTTAGACCAAAAAAACCATTATTTTCAAAAAATTTAACAGTTTGTTCATTGTTTGTTTCACTTGTCATAATCACCCATGGGATAGAGACATTATACTTGTTCTGTACAAATCTTATTTTTTCTGCATGAACCTGAAAAAGACTTTTTTTCTTTATAGGGGTTACAGGGAACGCTCCCTTCGGAATGTTCAAACCTAACCTTGAACTCTGTCCACCTGCTGCAGTAAATACCGCCAGGGATGCTGTTCGAATGAAGTCTTCACCAATCTTTTTTGCCCTTTTTTCCCGTTTATAATCCTGAGGTGATTTTGGTATTTCTATTATTTCAGGGGTACCAACGTTACCTATTTTAGTTTTTTTTCTAAGAGAAACTTGAAAAACTTTTTCCAGCAATTCAAAATCGCACTGTTTAAGATCTTCAATCAGAAGATCCTTTTCTTTATCCGAAAGCTCATCCCAGAATCGGAAAACATGCCCCTGCCCTGCATCATAAACTTTCTCAATAATACTCTGCTCAACACTGTTTCGCCCTTTTACCATACATTACTCCCCCAAAATTGAAATAAAATTATACCAAAGTTATTCGTATATTACAACTGAGAGTTTATCAATTCTTTAAACTTTTTACCCCTATCAAACTCATTTTGAAACATTTCAAAACTTGCAAATGCAGGGGAAAATAAAAGAATCATTCCGGGGCTTGAAAGCGATAATGCCATTTGAACGGCTTTTTCAAGATTGTTGTATACATGAAACTTTCTGGCTAGACCTTCATCAATTAACCTTTTAGTACCACTTCCTTCGAGAAGAATCAGGTTTACAATTTCCGAATTGTTGTTTAACTTATTTATGAGTCTTTTCAAAGGCAATTTCTTATCAGTACCACCCATAAGAAGGGTTATATTTTTTCCTCTAAAACTCTCTAGAGCGCTTATTAAAGCTTCAGGGGTTGTTGAAGCGGAGTCATTATAAACATCAACTCCATTTATACTACATATATACTCAAGCCTGTGTTCCAGACCATTAAAGTTGGATACTGCTTCGTTAATTAATTTTGAATCAATGCTTAATGCCAAACCCATTGCTACAGATGCAGATATATTAAGAAGATTATGAATTCCCTTTAATTTTATATCAGATTTTTCAATTATCTTTTTTACACCATTTTCATCCTTGAAATAGATTGTTGTTTCATCAAAATATATTCCATACCCTTTAAAATCCTTTTTCATTCCAAAACTATAGAGTTTTACCCCTTTATTAGGTTTAACCATTTTATAAATCCTGTTTTCCCTATTCAGTACCAGTATATCTCCAGGATGCTGAAACTGATAAATTAGCTTTTTATCTTCGAAATAAGATTTCATATCTCTGTAATAATTCAGATGGTCTTCATAAAGGTTTGTAATAATAGCATATGGAGGACTGTATTTCTTTTTTTTTATTCCTCCTAATTGAAAACTGGATAGCTCCAGGACAACCCAGCCGTCTTTTTTTATACTATCAATAATCTCAAACACAGAGATCGTTATATTACCTGCCAATGATACGTTCCTATACCTTTTTTTAAGGATTTCATAGATTAAGGAAGTGGTTGTAGACTTACCCCTGGTTCCTGTAACAGCAACAATGTTATTAGTTCTGCTTCTTATAGTATCAAAAAAAATTCCAATATCTGTATCCACAGGTTTTGATAGTTTTTCAGCATATTTTATAAAAGGGGAATCCCAGGGAACAGCTGGATTTTTAATGATAAGATCTGACTGTTCAATATCTCTATAGTCGTGTTTGCCTAGAGTTAATCTGAGTTTCTCTGTATGAGTCAATTTTTCGAGGCTAATTTTTAGCTCTTTTTCAATCTTTAGATCCGTAATGGTTACACTATCTCCCCTTTTAAGAAAATAGTTTGCCACTCCTACTCCCCCACCATGTAATCCCAATCCAAAAATTAGAACGTTCATAATAGAAGACTCTCTTTTTCTTATTTAACTGATATTCTAATAGCTTGATCAATTGAATTATGGTTTTACATTTATCTGATAGCAAAACAACAGATAAAAAATAAAACCCCCTTTTCAGGGGGTTATTTTAAATAAAGAATTAATATCTTTTATTCATTCTTATCTGCAGTTTTCTGAGTTTCTTTAACCTTCGCCTTTCTGCTGCCTTCTTCTTATTTTTCCTCTGAGTTGCGGGTTTTTCATAATAAGCCCTTTTCTTCCATTCTCTGAGGATTCCATCTCTTTCACACTCCCTTTTAAATCTCTTAAGGGCCCTATCGATACTCTCTCCCTCTTCTACTCTTACCATTGCCAATCTTCTTCACCCCCTCTCTTTGCAGCCTCTACATCTTATCGATATTACAATTTACTAATTATATGAACTGTCATTGGTATTTAATACATAAATGCCAATAATAATTTGATTAAATATAATTATAAATAAAGAAAAATTAAAGATAAATTAACCTTATGCTCACTATTCATTTAACATTTGCTACCCCATAGAAAATGGGTATATTCTTCTCACTTAATATTTAAATCTTGCCAGATACCGACTCTTTGGCTGGAATAATATTTATTCAAAATTGTTATTCCTGCAAAAAATGAAACTTTTGAATGCTATAATTTAATACATTAATATATTCTGAATAAATCCCGTGATAACACAATTACTTTATTTTATACAGCTATTTTTACAATTTTCCTTCTTTCTGCCGGCATGACTTTTATATCTTTCCTAAAACTTTACCCCTATCTTCCCACGAACCTCATCCATGGTTTTTTCAGCTATCGATTTTGCCTTCTCAGTACCGTTATAAAGGATATCCCTAATCTCGTTGTCTCTACTGTCAAGCTCTCTTTTTCTCTCCCTTATTGGGGTTATTGTACGGTTAATATTTTCCGCCAGAATCTTTTTACAGTCTATACATCCAATCTCTGCGGTGCGACAGCCATTATCTATCTTTTTTATCTCTTCTTCAGATGAAAAATATTTATGGAAAGAAAAAATATTACAGATATCAGGATTCCCCGGGTCTGTCCTTCTTTTCCTTGCCGGGTCTGTTACCGCAACCCTCAATTTGTTCCATATTTCATCCTTCTCTTCAACCAAAGCAATGTAATTATTCAAGCTTTTACTCATTTTGGCATTTCCATCCAGCCCTTTTATCCTGGGAGCAACTCCAAGAAGCGTTTGGGGCTCAGGAAAAGTATCGCCAAACCGTTTATTAAAGCGCCTAACAATTTCCCTCGTAAGCTCAAGGTGCTGTTTTTGATCCTCTCCAACAGGAACAACCTCTCCTTTGTACAACAGTATATCACTGGCCATTAAAATAGGGTAAGTTAAAAGCCCGGCATTAATGTTGTCAGCATTTTGCTGCTTTTTGTCTTTATACTGGGTCATTCTTTCTAAATCTCCAATGGGAGTTATGCTGTTAAGTATCCATTGTAGTTCGGTATGTTCTGGAACCGTAGATTGTACAAAGAGTATTGCTTTATCGGGATCTATTCCTGAGGCTACCAGCACCTTAGCGGCCTCAAGGATTTTATTTGGAAATTCCTTTGGATCATACATTACAGTAATTGCGTGATAATCAACAATGCTAAATATACAATTGTACTTTGGAATAAGATCTATCCAGCGTTTAATAGCCCCAAGATAATTACCAATATGAATTATACCAGTCGGTTGTATACCACTGAATACACGCTTTTTCCTATCCATCTATAAATAGGCTCCCTCTAGTGATTTTATTTATGTTTTTTAGAGTGTTTGTTATATTTTTTAAGAAATTTGGTTCGATAAGCCCTATTTTAAACAAAACTAAAACCTAAACTCCCTAGAATGTAATACTATAGGCAATCATAGTTTATTATTATAATCCTAAAATTATTTGCTATTGTTCTAATTGTAATGGGAGATCGAACTGTACCCATAAGATAAAACTAATTGGGAATATATATATAAATAAAAAAAAGGTCAACCACTCTAAAGCTGCCTTTAACCTTATCTATATTGCTATTTTTCAATATTTCATAGTGAACTCATCAACAATAAATCTGAACGCTTAATTTACAGATATAATATTAATTAGGCAAGAGCTATCTTTTATTATAACTCGAAGTGGACTTTCCCATTAATTACCCGAAATTGCAATATCAAGGTTTAACTCATCTGCTATTGATTCTAATCCAGATTAAACCCATATTCATATATCAGCTCTGTCATATCAGCAACTATACAAGGCCACTCCTTTCCAAACGCTGTCATTATATACATTTTTTCCATATTAGAATCTCCCTGCTAATTAATCTCTTTTTCAATCATCCTTTTTCTCCCACTTTAATATTGGGTTTCTCGCGGCCTTAACTTCATCCACTCTTGAAACCTTACTAAAATGTGGTGCCTCTTTTAACACCTCCGGATTAGATTCAGCCTCTTTATATATTTTAATCATAGACTCAATAAATTTGTCAATGGTTTCTTTTGGTTCAGTTTCGGTTGGTTCTACCATTAAGGCTCCCGAAACAACTAGCGGAAAGTATATCGTAGGGGGATGAAATCCGTAGTCAATCAATCTTTTTGCAATATCTAAAGTAGTAACACCAAACTTATGCTGATTTTTGTCGGTGAAAACACATTCATGCATACATATTTCATCGTACGGTAGATAGTAGTAGTTTTTAAGCTTACTCCTAATGTAATTAGCATTGACAACGGCAGCTTCCGAGGTCTTTCTAAGCCCTTCGGCACCCATTGAAAGTATATATGCATAAGCTTTCACCATTACAAGAAAATTTCCATAAAAACTTCTAACTTTACCAATTGATTTTGGTATTTCATAATTTAGTTTATAGCTTTCACCAATCTTTTCTACAACTGGTATAGGCAGGAAATCTGAGAGGTTATCTCGAACAGCAACAGGTCCAGCTCCCGGTCCTCCTCCACCATGGGGTGTTGAAAATGTTTTGTGTAAGTTCATGTGAACAACATCAACACCAAGGTCCCCCAGTTTAGTGATTCCCAAAAGGGCATTGAGATTTGCACCATCACAATAAACCAATCCACCCTCTTTGTGCATCAACTCTGAAATTTCTACAATATTACTTTCAAACAATCCTAGTGTATTAGGATTGGTAAACATAATTGCAGCAACTTTATCATCAATTAATTTTTTGATTGTATCAATATCCATTACACCCTGTTTATTTGATTCGACCTTTATCGGTTTCATGCCACACATACTAACTGAGGCAGGATTTGTACCATGTGCTGTATCAGGTACAAGGACTTTAAATCTACCACTATTTTTATTCTTATGATATGCCTTAATCATCAGCATCCCAGTCAGTTCTCCATGGGCACCTGCTGCTGGTTGCAGGGTAACTCTGTCTAACCCGGTAATTTCTGAAAGGAACTGTTCCAACTCGTACATTATTCTTAATATGCCCTGACTTAGCTCTTCGGGTTGATGTGGGTGAGCTAGTGAAAAACCTTCGAAATTGGTAATCATTTCGTTAACCTTTGGATTATACTTCATCGTGCATGACCCAAGTGGATACATTCCTGAATCCACCCCGTAATTCCACTGTGATAGGTGTGTATAATGCCTTACTACTTCTACCTCGCTTACCTCAGGCATGCCATTAATACGGTCTCGCAAGAGAGATGGATCAATTGATATAGATGTTTTTAATTTAGATTTATCAGCTCTTGGGTACAAAACCCCTTCTCTTTCCTCAGAGCCCAACTCAAAGATTAAAGCTTCTTCTGATAAACTATTTTTATCAATATAGGACATTTTTTATCTCCATTTTGAATCTTCAATTAGTTCTCTAAGAACAGACAACTGGACTTTTGGTAATAATAAAAACCTTAAATTATTCAACCTTTCACAAATTTTTTTATATGCTCTACAAGATTTTCTATCTCATCAGGAGTGTTTATCTCTGTTGCCGTTAGCAGTAACCTTCCATCCATCTTATTAAAGTATTTTGAGAGAAGTACACCGGCTATAATTCCTTTCTGGGCTAGATAATCAATAAGACTATTAGCACTCCTTTCGATTTCTATAACAAACTCGTTAAATGTTGGAGCCGAATATGCCACCTTAACCCCGCTTATATCATTTAACTCGCTTTTTAGCATTTCTGAGTTCAAATGATTGAGCTTTGCCATTTCATAAAGACCATTTTTCCCAATGGAAGAAAGAAATATTGTTGCTGCCAGAGCACAAAGGCCTTCATTAGAGCAGATATTGGATGTTGCCTTTTCTCTCCTTATATGCTGTTCTCTTGCTGATAGGGTTAAAACGTAAGCCCTTTTACCATTTCTGTCGGTGGTCTCCCCTACAAGTCTACCAGGCATTGTCCTTACATAGTTTTGCTTTGTTGCAAGGATCCCAAGAAAGGGCCCTCCATATGACATTGGAATGCCAAAGCTTTGACCTTCACCAGCTACAATATCGGCATTGAATTCACCGGGTGGTTTTAAAAATCCATATGCGAAGGCTTCGGTAAATGCTACTATCAACAAAGCACCAGCAGAATGAACCGCTTTCTCGACTTCTGCAAGGTCTTCAATAATACCAAAAAAGTTTGGAGATTGAACTACAACAGATGCAGTATTTTGATCTATCATAGAGACTAATTTATCTATATCAACTCTTCCAGTTTTACGATTAAAAGGGACTATTTCTATAGCTTCACCCCTACCACTTAAATATGTCTTTACAACTGAAAGATATTCTGGATTTAAAGTTTCTGAAATAATAACTTTGGATTTCTTTTTAAGCCTAAATGACATAAGTACAGCTTCAGCCGTACTTGATGCTCCATCATACATAGAAGCATTGGAAACATCCATCCCTGTAATCATTGACATATATGTTTGAAATTCGAACATTGCCTGAAGTGTACCCTGACTAATTTCAGGTTGATAGGGAGTATAGGCTGTATAAAACTCCGACCTGCTCAACAGATGGGAAACCAATGCAGGAATAAAATGATTGTACGCTCCGCCGCCAATAAAATAACTATATCTCCCCGCATAGGCATTAAGATTTGAAAGACCCTTTAACCTCTTAACAAGTTCATACTCTGATATTGCATCAGGGAGATTCAGCGGCAGGTTTAGCAGCTTTGGAATATCTTTAAAAAGCTCATCTACTGAAGAGACACCTATTACATCAAGCATCTCTTTAATATCTTTTTCAGTTTGCGGTATGTAGTTCATGTTTTTTACACCTTTTTAAATAGACTTTATCAATTGATGTTCCTCTAATGTTTCTCGCTTTCCATTTTTACAAACTTCTCATATTTAGTGTTATCCATCAATTCATCGGCTTCTTCCGGGTTTGATATTTTAATTTTCACAATCCAACCCTTATCATAGGGAGACTGGTTTATATATTCAGGATGGTCTGCAAGTTCTTCATTTACTTCAACTATCTCTCCTGATATTGGACTAAAAACATCCGACACAGCTTTTACGGATTCTATAGATCCAAGTTCCTCACCTTTTTTAACTTTTGTTCCAATCTCTGGAGTTTCAATATATACAACATCTCCAAGTGATTCCTGGGCATAATCGGTAATTCCCACAGTGGCAATATCACCCTCAATCCGCGCCCATTCATGTTCGTTGGTATACTTTAAATCCTTTGGTATCTCCATCTAAATATCTCCTTTCAAATGTATGGTATTATGGTTTTATGCATAAAACTCATAGTCTGGCGAAGCTATATCTTTATTTTTTGTACCAGCACAATCTGTTGCATTTAATAACAATATTTTGTGTCTAATTAAATTTTCAAAATATATATGGATACTTAATCCCGATTTTTTATAGCTTTAAAACGAATAGGTAAAGTAAGATTTTTATTATTACCCAAAATCTACTTGCCTATTTATAAAATCATGAATATTTCCAAGATCACATCCATTCATTAAAAAACTTTAAGTTTTATGACTGAAGAGGAACCTGAGTAATCATATAGATATCTTTTGTTAGATTTTTTATTTTATTGATATCCTTATCGGGTAAAATATTATCAAGCTCTATTCTTGCACATGCACCTTCGCCACCACTGAAAATAATATTTTCCATTCTTTCGACATTAATGCTTGCATCCCTTATAATATCAAGTATACTGGCAAGCACCCCGATTCTATTTTTATGATGGATTGTTAAAAGAGCCTTTGAAGGCGGTCTTTCCATAATGTTAACACAGTTCAAAACCTTACCAGTTTTTAAATAGTTTTCAACTATTCTTACAGTCTCATCAGCAACAGCCTCCTGGGCCTGCTCTGTAGAAGCCCCTATATGATGCGTGCCATAAACACCAGGATTCAATGCCAGCTGGTCCTGAATGGATCCTTCTTTATAAGAAGGCTCACCAGAAAAAACATCAAGTCCTGCTCTGATTCCTTTCTCCTCAATAGCCTTTATTAGTGCCTTTTCATCGACGATCTCTGCTCTAGAGGTATTAATGAAATAGGCACCATCCTTCAAGGCATTAAAAAAATTCTTACCTATTATACCTTTGGTTTCGGGGGTAAGTGCCAGATGTATGGTCACAATATCCGACTTCTTAGCCACATCTTCTGGTGATTTTTCATATTCAACCCCGAGTTCCTCGGCAACCAGTGGAGTAAGAGATCTGCTCCACGCAACGATTCTCATACCAAAGCTCTGTGCTCGATATATAACTTCTCTTCCAATTCTACCCGTCCCAATTACTCCAAGGGTCCTTCCAAAAATGCCCCTTGCTTTCGAAAACTCTTTTTTATTCCAGTGTCCTTTCCTTAATTCAATAACATTATCCGGTATCCTTCTATCCACACTCAATATAAGGCCCATAGCAAGCTCAGCAACAGCTATGGAGTTTTTTCCCGGACAATTTGCCACGTATATGCTGTGCCGGGAGGCCGATTCTACATCAATATTATTATACCCAGAGCCAGCTCTTATTATAAGGCTTATAAGCGGTGAAGATTCTACCATTTTAGACGTAACTTTTGTCGATCTTACTATTAGAAATTCATAGCTGTTATTTTTTAACTCTTTGAGCAAAGCTTCATCTTTTAAATCCTGTTTATATGTGATACAACAACCCAGGGATTCTATTTTTTTTATACCTCTTTCTGGGAACTTGTCCGCTATAAGAATATTCATTACCCACCTCCTTTTGATGAGAATAAATACCGGCTATATTTAAAACAACATTAAAATCTATGTACCAATAACCCTGATCTAAGTTTAGGTGCAAACCACGTTGATTTTGGTGGCATTATTTTTCCTGCGTCAGCAATTGCCATCAGCTCATTAATGCTAACTGGATAAAAGGCAAATGCAACTCCTCCTTCATTATCCACCAAAACTTTTAGTCGACCTGAACTGTTTGGACCCCCAACAAAATCAATTCTAGTATCCTTTTTTTGATCCACAATACCAAGTATAGGCTCAAGAACCTTTTCCTGAAAAACTGATAAATCCAATGATTTTACAGGATCATTATGATCGTAGTAATTTTCCGGGATATGAAGCTCATACCATTTTCCATTTAGATACATCGAAATAATACCTTTTCTATCCGGCTCAACCATACCATTATCAACAACTTTAAAAATACCTCTAACCTTTTCTAAAAAATCTTCTGTGCTGATACCATTAAGTTCTTTTATATATCTATTATATGGATAAATTTTTAGCTGATTATCAGGGAATGCCACAGCTAAAAAGTAATTAAATTCTTCATCGCCATTAATTTTCCTCAGGCGCTTTATCATTTCCTTTTTAACCCGACTTGCACCTGCTGCCCTGTGATGGCCATCAGCAATATAAAGTGCAGGCAAACCATTAAAAACTTCAACGAAGGGATCATCATCGGTAATTCTCCATAAAGTATGCCTTACATTATCCTCTGCAGTAAAATCGTATAAAGGTGCATTTTTTATAGATTTATTCAGCAGGTTATTAATTTCTTTATTTGACTTAAAAGCGAGCAGAACAGGGCCAGTATGTGCTGAAAGGGTAAGCATATGCTTTAATCTATCATCCTCTTTATCTTTTCTGGTTAACTCATGTCTTTTAATAATGCCTCTATCATATTCATCCACAGAGTAACATGCAGCTATGCCAATTTGAGAGTGATCCCCCATTGTTAATCTGTAGAGATAGATAGCCTTCTCATTATCCCCTATTAGTATATTTTCATTAACTAACTTAAGAAAATTCTCCCTTGCCTTGTTATAAACAGCATCATCATAAGGATCAATATCTGCAGGAAGATCTATCTCAGGTCTTATAACATGAAGAAAACTAATTGGATTTCCTTCGGCGAGTTTTTTAGCCTCTTCCCTGTTAACAACATCATAAGGTACACTCGAAACCTTTTCTGCTATCTCTGGTTTAGGCCTTAATGCTTTAAAACTTTTGATTGTTGCCATAATTCCTCCTATTTATTAATATGAGTTTTCCATGATTTCATCAAAAGAAATCATGACCCTAAGATAGCAATTTACAGCAGTTTTAAAAGTAAAATATTGGGCTTTACAATAATTGCTTATCTATTTAAAAATCTTGATACAATTTTCGCATCAATTGATAGTGGAAATCTTTCTCCGAGCTCAACTTTACTAAAATCAAGAGATGTCATCTTACCCTTTGGCGTTAGGGGGACCAATGCAATTCTGTTATCTTCAACAGCTGCTCTTTTGTCCATTAGTGCAAGCCCCACCTGTATCCCTTCACCATTTACCGCATTGCTTGTTACGAAACCCACAACCTTTTGATTCTTCTTGCTAACAACCAGGTCACCGGATTTTACCATCTTTACCCCTTTTTCATACATCTGAAATCTTGCAATACTGAGTGTATGATTTTTAATTTTTTCGATCATTGCCTCCCTTCCTACAAAAAAGGGTTTATGCAGTTTCACATAGGGGGCAAATCCGGCCTCAATAGGGGAAATATTGTATGGACCCGCCAGTTCATGGCCGTACAGAGGTAAACCAGCTTCTGTTCTTAAAGAATCCCTGGCTCCAAGACCGATTGGCTTTAATCCATAATTCCTACCCACATCTAAAATAATATTCCATAGCTTTGGTGCATGTTCGGGATGAATGAGTATCTCATACCCTATACTCTCCCCTGTATATCCAGTTCGCGCTACTATTGCATCGATTCCAGAAAGTTTTATTCTTGTAAATTCAGTTTTTTTGACATGAGAAAGCTTAACCTTCTCCCTCTCATCTTCAATAATCTGTAGCAGTATATCGAGAGATTTAGGTCCCTGGATGGCAATGTTAATTTTAGCTTTATGTCCTGCTTTTGGATCTTTTAAATTAAGAATCTCAGCTTGTCCAAGAATTTCCTTATAAGGATACCTGTTATCAATGATATATTTTCCTGAATTAACACCGGTCATCCATCTAAAATCCTTTGTTTCATTTGCAGCATTTACCACAACTATATAATCTTCAACGGCCAACCTATAAACCATGATATCATCTATTACATTGCCATCAGGATCAAGCAGATAGCTATACTGCGATTCTCCGATTTTAAGCCAATCTACATAATTAGAAGTTACAGTATCCAGGAAGGAGGTGGCATGTGGTCCGGATACAGAAAAAACTCCCATATGAGAGATGTCAAATAATCCAGCGTTTTGCCTTACAGTAATGTGCTCATCAATAATCCCCTCATAACGCACAGGCATTTTCCAGCCTGCAAAATCAACCATAACTGCTCCGAGTTTCTTATGTTCCTCGTACAAAACACTTTTTTTTGTATCTTCCTCTTTATCTTCATATTTAAAGGTTTCCTTATTTTCATAACCAATATTAGCACTTATTCTATCATGCCCGATAAAATACGGTTTTTTCACATCAAAAAACTCTGGATACGATTCAAATATTTCCTTAACTTCGTTTAAGCCTTTAATAGGATTTTCTTTCTCCTTAATTATTCCCGATTTTTCAAGTGTCGAAATTATAAGATTTTTCGTTCCCTTACACACCTCTGCAAACTCCCTTACAATAACCGGGCCTTCTATTTTCATATAAATATCATTCTTGTTAAACTCTATGTAGCCATCCGAGAGGCCCCTCAACCACTTAACCAGATTAACCTTATCATCCGGGTGAACAATTAAAACGAACATATTATTGCCTGTTTCTACATCTTTTATCTTCATCAGGCAGGTATGAGCTATCAAACTGTCTTTTTCATCAAAGAAAAGCGTTTCAATAACATCCCCATACTTAAGGTCTGATATCTTTCGTGTTGTTGATTCTTCAATAAGTTGTATTGACCTTTTACCCTCGACCAAAACAATTGAACGATCACCATAATCCTTTGTAGCATTAATTTCAAACAAGTCATGGGGATAACATTCATCCGATTTCTGCCTTCTCTCATTCTCAGACTTAAGCCCTTCCACTACCTCTTTTACAATAGTCTGTGCATCATTCAGGATAGGAAGTGATATTTTTCCTCTTGGAAGCCGCCCTGTAAGCCCAGTATATTCAAAAGGCCTTATATTTTTAATAACCAGAGAAATGGCATCTGCAAGCTTTTGAAGGCCCTGCTCAGTAATTCCCCTTTGAGTTATCCATGGTGTCCCCATCCTTACACCCGTGGCTTCAGGAGTAATAAGGTCACCAGGTATAGTATTCTTATTGGCCACAATTCCGCATATATCAAGCATTCTAACGGCTATTTCTCCCCTTAAAACAAATCCAGTTTTCGTATCTACTGATTTAAGATCAAGGACAAACAGATGAGTGTCGGTTCCACCATATGCCAGTTTTATCCCATTTTTTTCGATCATCGAAGATAGGAGCTTAGCATTCTTAACTATTTGCCGTTGTGTATTTTTAAACTCTTCACTTTCAGCTATTTTAAAGGCAACTGCCATAGCTGCGAACTTATTAACATGCGGTCCTCCCTGCTCCCCCGGGAAAACAGCCTGGTCAATAAGCTCTGCATAATCTGAATTTGTAGTAAGAATTACAGCTCCCCTCGGGCCAAACATGGTTTTATGAGTGGTAAAGGTTACAACATCAGCATAATCAATGGGATTTGGATAGGCTCCGGCAACTACCAGGCCGGCCGGATGAGAGATATCTGCAAATAGTATGGCATTTACACTATCAGCAATTTCTCTAAACTTCTTCCAATCGGGAGCCCATGGATATGATGTGTAACCGGCAATTATCATTTTTGGCCTATGTTGCTGTGCAAGGTCATATATGGCATCATAGTTCAACCGTTCAGTTTTTGTATCCACCTCGTATGATACTATTCTATAAGTCTTTCCGGATCTGTTAAACTCGCTCCCATGGGTGAGGTGTCCACCGTGCATTAAGGACATACCCATAACAGTTTCACCACTATTAACAAAAGCATCATATACAGCAGTATTTGCTGCTGCTCCTGATAAAGGTTGTACGTTAGCGTAGATATATTCAGCAGGATGTTTTTGAGTTTGGAATAGTTTTGCAACCCTTTTCTGTGCTAAAGCTTCTACAAAATTAACATATTCACAACCCTTATAAAACCTTCTATCTGAATACCTTCTATAGTATGCTATTATTCTGAAGTATTCTTTTAAAGTTTCATCATCCTCAAGCATAAGGTCTTTTGGTGGATAACCTTCTGCATATATATTTGTAAATACACTCCCAAGCGCTTTTCTAACAGGAAAAGGTGCGATACTTTCAGAAGGAATAAGAATAATTCTATTCTTCTGCCGTATTTCTTCAAAATCAATTAAATCCGACACAGCTCTATCAATTTCCTCCAAATCCTTACCGAAAAACTTATCTGCATATATCATTTGAATTCCCTCATTAAGTTCTTTTAGAAATTCTTTTTGGTTTCAATTATTATTAAACTCTTCTCCGAAGATTACTTTTTCAAGATACCATCAGACAGTCTAAATCATTTTTATTCTAAATAACAGTCTACTTAAAAACTCTTCTCTAATTTTAAAAACTTTCCTGTTTTATGTCAAGTTAAATATACAAAGATATTGTGGATTTTAATATATATTTAGTTATTATTTACGAATACAATAACATTTTATGATATAAATACGATATTATGTATTTTTTATATTTCATTTATTCATTAGAAATTTGAGGATCTATTCATAGCAACCTAAACAGAGATTTAATTCTACTAAGGTATTAAATTCTTCAAACCCAGATATTTTTTATAAAATACTTGTTGACAAAAATTCTACCATAATTTAGATTTAATTATCTTTGTTTTATTTTTGGAGGATGAAGCAAACATGGCAGAAGGAAAAGTTAAATGGTTCGACGAGAAGAAGGGGTTTGGGTTCATCAGTATGGAGAATGGAGAGGATGTTTTTGTCCATTTCTCAGAAATAGAGGTTGATGGATTTAAAACACTGACCCAGGATCAAAAAGTATCCTTTGAAATCAAGGAAAGTGACAAAGGATTACAAGCAATTCATGTAAAACCTCTCTAAAAGATCCATAGGGGCTCCTCTAAAGGAGTCCCTATTTTTTTTTGATTTATCTTCAAAGAATAGAAGTATAGTATTGAGTATTTTTGTATAATCTAATATAGGGAGTAGCTATATACATTTTTACCAGGGTAAATACTGCATCGTATTCAAAAGGCTCATTCTTACTAATTATTGAAGGATTTACATGGATACAAGGCAAATTATTTTCTTCTATTGCATTATTCAATTACGCTTTTATTCATAGAAATTATGATCTAACAAAACTATATCTTTCTCTCTTGTACTCGAATTTGACATTAAACAATTTTTTCCCAATATCCAATTAATAAAAAATATTGAGTCCACTCTAAAAAGGCCTTAAATTGTTATTTTTCATAATTTTCACATAATACATAATATATAATTGCTTATATTTTAAAGAGTTATCAATTAAACTTTTTTAAAAACTGATAAAAATAGTTTTTAGAGTAGACTCAATAATAAAAAAATAAATTTTTAATATCACCTAACTTATATTTGGAAAATGCTTATTTAATAAATTTTCCACAGCATTATTAATAGGTAAAATATAATTTTCGGTAAATACTTCCAAAAGTTGTTCTCCTGACTCAGTAATGGTGTAATATTTTCTTTGAGGACCTTTTATTGATTTCTTCCAGATTCCTTTTATAAAACCTTTTTCATTTAATTTTTTTAAAATATGATATGTACTACTTTCCTGAAATGATACCTTTCCTCCTGTAATTTCTAATAATTTATTATTTATCTCCATACCATACAATTGTTTATCCTTTAATAGCAGCAAAATTATATACGGAAAAAATCCTTTTTTATATTCTTTATTCCATAATTTTAAAGTAGCCTTTACATTTTTTTTATATACCATATTTTTTACTCTTAATTATTCTGAATTTTAACTTTCCACATTAAAGATACATCATGTTTATTTCTTTTAAAATCTACAATAAAAGAATAAAGCCTGACAGACCACATTATTTCTTAAATATTTTTCTGGAATAGCATTTATTAATTATATAAATAAATTATTTACAAAAAGGTTGACAATAACAAAAAATATTATATATTGTACTATAGTATATAATACTATAGTACAATATTCAAACAATA
>Ga0164318_10000395_pt1 | contig 32386 bp, 26 predicted proteins | sample GuaBasSedimGuay9_FD_113734 | JGI IMG/M metagenome (GOLD analysis project Ga0164318, IMG submission 113734) | Subseafloor sediment microbial communities from Guaymas Basin, Gulf of California, Mexico - Guay9, Core 4571-4, 0-3 cm | ecosystem: Environmental > Aquatic > Marine > Hydrothermal vents...
ATCGTAGATCGCAAGGTGGACCTCCGCAGGGGACGGGAGGGAGAAGGGGATGACGGTGCATGAGTTGAACGGGTTGGGATAGTTCCGTCCGAGTCCAAATCCGCAGGGCACCTGCCGGGGGTCTTCCTCCACCCAAGGGGCAGGGGCCAGGACCAAGGCCTTCCTGGACAGATACCTCACAGCCGGCCAATTCTTCTCCTGCCAGATGGCCCTCACTAACACCCTTCCCGGCTTCCAGCCTTCAGTGCTAACTTCGCCCTCATAGACGGTCCCCTGTTTCACCATGACGACGGGGATTATTTCCCCATCGGGCCTTTCGACGGTGACATCCATCTCCCCCTTCCAAAGGGGATGATGATAGCTCAGCTCCGCTTTTATCACGATCTCCTCCCCAACCGTCGGCTCTTCGGGGAAGACCTGAAGCTTCACCCCAACTACCCCATCGTAACAGCTCTGGTAGTGAGAACCTTCTCCAGAAAGGTTAAATCCGTAAGGAGCGAAACTTTCCGCCCACTGGGGAGTTCCGGGGACATCGCCACTTGAAAGCATCTCCTGCCACTCTTCGTCGGTGAGCCTATCTGCCATGGGATGCTTGAACTCGAAATACGAGAACATCGCTCCCTGGGCCACCACGAGCTCACCTTCCACCTCCACGATGACGTAAAGGTTCAAAGGGCATCCAACTCCTTCCTCCAAACAAAGCCCCGAGTTCGGGTCGGTGTGCACATCGGCTACCACCGCCATATGGTCGTCCGTATCGCTTTCTATCTGGCCGCTTATCTCGGGAGGGAAGGTGACAAGATCTTCTAAACGACCCCCTATCGAACAGATAAGTTCGTATTCTTCGAAGTCCAAGCCCTCGTTCATCAGCTCCTTCTCCGAGATTAGCTTTAGCTTCAAAAGTAACGACTCAAAGGAGTTCAGCTTCTTCTCCACCTCACCTATCAGCAACCCCCTTTCCTCCAGCCCTGTCCTCATAAACCTGGCCAGGGCCGCAAGCCTGGCATATAGGTGCGGGTTGGGCTCCACGTATCCATGGACGAGGCCCGGAGGAAAGCCACTCGCTCCGACAGTATAGCTCTGCTTGGCATACAGGATGGTATCGTGCCTGAGTTCCGCCCACGAGCCCAGAGCAGTTATTAGCTCCTTGTCAGCCCATGCGGGGTTCTGCATGAAGGAGGGATATCCCTCGCCCTTGGGGAAAAGTAGAGGCATAAGGCAATAAAGCCAGTTCCAGTATAGGTTCTGAGCCCATACCTCCTCATCGAAGGAACGAAAGAGCTGCCTTAGGGAGTCAACTTTGGCCGGATATTCTGGATAAAGCTCACCCTGATGGTACACCGAATCCAATATCGCAGCAGCCCTCTCGGAGCCCAGCACCGAGAGCACGTCCAGACCCATCGGAAAGAGCCTGCCCCGCACCTTCGAATAGACAAGTTCCGTGAATATATGGGAATCCGGTATATACCTCTGCCCCATGAACCTGAACCCCTTGGTCACATCCTCGAACTCCTCCCACTCCCATACCCAGGAGGAGCAGATTGCAGGGTCGCGAAGCTTCTTGGCCTCCTCTATGAACTGCGAAAGCTTCCCATCTTCGGCGAATCCTTCCAAGGGAAGGTTCCGGTAGCCCGGCCCATACACCTTCCTTATAAGCTCCAGGTACTCCTGCACAGTCAAATCGTCCGCCCTCCCGACGAAGAAGACGGTGGGGGTGTATATCTCATCCCACACCTCCAGAGCAGGCCGACCTTCGACCTCGGTCCGATCTAAGGCAAGCACTATGTAGATGGCCCCGAGGGTCTCCTCCTTGCCCTTTTCTATTCCTCCCTCCCGAGGAAGTGGTTCGAGCCTGAACATCATCCTGCCGTACCACATCATAGCCTTGAAATACCTCCTCAGGACCTCGTTCCTGGTATAGTGCCCCCTCGGCTTATACTGGCTGTAGTCCTCCATGTACCCGAAGATGGGAGAAGATTCGAAACCCCTATGGGCATCTATCAGGGCCAACTCCGCTTCCACCAGATCCCTTACATACTCCGGGACCGGAGTATCCGGGTCCAATAGCTTAGTAGCCACGGAAAGATAGGCCACATCCCTCCTCAAGACCTCCTTGACCTTAGGATTTTCTACCTGGTTATACATCTCCTCCATCTGTTCCAGCATCGCCTCGTTCAGAGCATCCAGGTCAGAGCAGAACCTCCCGACCTCCAAAAGCCTCAGAATATTGTCGTAGAGCACGTGGAACGTGTGGAGCACGCAGTCGGTCGTAACGAATATGGGGACCTGCCTTTCCATCAGCTCCTTGTAGATGTCATACATCTGCTTGTAATTACTTGGACTTGCGAAGAAGCCGTTCTTCAAAAGAAGGGCCTTCTCCTCCTCGCCGAAGGAGAACTTCCCTAAGTTCGCCACGTTGGAGAAGTCCGGCTCGACCACATAAGGCTTGACCTGCGGGACGACTTCCACAGGATATGGCCTGTAAACTCCGAACTCTGTCCTCACCTCGTGCCTTATCTCCGCCAACATCCCCGCCGATACATCCAATGCTGCGAAGAGGGCCAAAACGAGCGATGCGCCCCTTTTCCACATTTAGGCTCACCTCCTCCTAAGTGTCTTCTTGACCTCGCCCCAAGTTACGGGATCTGCCGACAGGAGCTCGAGCTCGAGGGCTTCGGCCAGCTTTACCGGATCGACCCTACCTTCGTGTAGGTCCCCCCTGTACGATAAGCTTCCGTGCTCCATGTAGTGGAGGGCGATGTAGGGTACCTCAACCTTGATGTCCTTTAAGGGGTTGACTATTACGATGTAGCCCATGTTGACGTATTCGCCGCATATCCCGCACCGCTCTAAGCCCCTCATCGCATATTCCACCTTGTAGGGATGGGTTTTACTCTGGGCGGTGTCCAGGTCTTCTATGGCCTTCAGCATAACCTTTGCAAGCTGCACCCCGTCGGGCACGCCGTCGTCGTCCGTGTCCGGGTCATCGGGATCGGTGCTAAGCTTGGTCTCCTCTGAGTCCTTAAGCCCGTCATTATCCCTGTCCTCGGCTATGTAGATTACATGGGGATCGGTCCCCCCGCCCACAGCCGGATGCGACGGGAAAAGTATCAAGCATGCCGCAGCTATGCCCCCGACAAGGCTCTTAAGAAGGCCCCGGCCCGAAGCATGCGAAAGCAACTTTTCGCATTCGTCCCATATGCGCCTATACTCGGGGAGCAAAAGCGGAGTCACCCGGCATCCCCTGCAGGCCCAGTGGAAGAGGAGCCTCTGGTCCTCGGGAGGAAGGCCGTTCTCGTGGTACCCCTCCTCTATGAACTCCTCCACGCAACAGGGCGGATAACCGAACAAGAAGCCCTCGAGCCTCATATCGTCCTCGGACTTTGCCACAGGGCTTCCGGAGAACCTGCGCCTGTATACCTCTATGTAAGAACGGTTAAGTCCGAACAGGAGCTCTTGGACGGTCGTTCCCGAGGGAAGCTTCCTTTCGACGACCACAGGTCCGAGGCCGAGGGATTCGAGGGTCCTTATCTCCTTCCTCCCGAACGGTCCTTCCCATCTGCTTATGGGCTTTAAGCCCTCGGCCGTCAGAAGCGTCAAATACGCCAGCTCAGGGTCCAACCGGACGAGCTTCCCAGCGTCCTTCATCGTGTTCCTCCTCCTTGCACAAATATAGCTTCTCTACCTTATCGGCGTCAAGAAAAAAACGACGGGCCAACCGAGAGGCCTCGGCACGGCCCGTCGGGCGCCGGAACTCAGCTACCTGAAGCCGGCCTTCACCTTCCCCCAGGATGAGGGTTCGACCGCCGTAGCACCGAAGATCTTCCGGAGGGTTTCGGCGTCGTAAGCCTCTTCTTCGATGGCTTCGGAAGCAACGGAGTTCCTTTCACATATAGCCAACACCTCGAAGATAACTTCGGGGTCAGAGGCGACCACCTCCGCCTTTATGGTCACCTCCCTGCCGACCCACCCTTCGAGGTCGATGGTGCTACTTTGAAGCACGACCTTGTCGTCGAGGGTATAGGTGCCGTCGTCCCTCTTTAAGAGCGTCCCGTAGCCACCTATTACCTGTTGATGAACTTCATCCCCCGGCTCTGTGGTCTCGTGATGTTCCTCGATCTCCAGCACTTCGATCGTGAGGGGGTCTTCGGATACCACCTCTCCTTTGACGACAACCTCTTTGCCGACGTATGGCTCGAGGTCGATTCCGCCGCTCCGCAACGCTATGCCGTCGAGGAGATAGGTCCCGCCGTCCTTCTGGAGTATCCCTCGAAGGACCACTATATCGGGGTCGTCTTGGGCCATAACTAAGGAGACGATAGCAAAAACCACGACGGCGGACCAGAACAGTGCCTTAACTACCGGCCAGAACAACTTCTTCCGTTCCATCTTTCCCTCCTTTTCATTTCCGTCCTCCTTCGCTCATCCGGATGAGCTTCGTCATACTTTTGAAGCAACATATGTGCCAACTCCTTGGGTCCAGAGGCTAATCCTTTAAACCGTTATAAAACCGAGATTTTTGAGATTTAGTGATAACACTGAATGTTCCGGAGGAAAGGAACCTTTCAAATTTCCGAAGCTCGGCTTTCAGATTTCTGAAATAGTGAAGGCCCTCGATGAATCCCTTGACCGGAGGGGAGGCTTGTGGTATATTCCAGGGGAGAGATGGTCACTCCTTTCATTCTGGAGTGCGGCACAGAAAAAAACTTGCATATCGGCGGACATCTTATTATTTTTAGCAGAGGACGAGACGAGCATCCACCCTCAAAAAGGAGGTACGGTGCTATGAAGGGAAAGGTTATGATGTTGGGAGCCCTGTTGTCCTTAGTAGCATGGGGATGCGCCAAACCCCCTACCCAGGAGATGGAGGCGGCCAAGGCGGCGATCAAGGCGGCCAGGGATGCGGAGGCTCAGGTATACGCCCCCGACGAGCTTAAGGCGGCGGAGAAGGCCCTCTCCGACGCTGAGGCCAAGGTCGAGGCGAAGAAGTATAAGGAAGCCAAACCGTTAGCTATCAAGGCCAAGGAGCTGGCCGATAAGGCCAAGGAACTGGCTGTAAGGAACAAGGAGAAGACCCGCTCGGATGCGGAGGTCGCCTTGGACGACGCTTCCAAAGCCATCTTTGAAGCCAAGGAGGCGTTGGAAGCCGCTGCCGGGACGCTGTCCAAGGTCGGCAAGGTCCTGCCCGGAAAAAAGAGGGAAGAGTTCGATAGCGAGTTGGACTCCCTAAAATCCTTGGTCGAGCAGATGGAGAAGGACTTAGAGGCCGGAAGGATGGCGTTCAACAGGGGCGCCTACAAGGACGCCCTGGAAGGGGCAGAAGATTTGGTGGGGAAGGCCGGGACTTTAAAGGACGAACTTTTGGCCTTAAAGGATAGGATAGTTAAGGCTCGTCCCCTTCCCTGGTACGAGCGCCTGAAGAGGAAGAGGTTGGAGGAGCTTAGGAAGCAAAAGGGTTCCTGACATAACCGGTGTCACGCCCAGCTACGGCCTTCCGCCGTAGCTGTTGGCTTTTTATGGAGGGGGGAGATGGCGAGAGCTGGAACCATCCCAAGGCAGAGGATGCCCGAACAGGACCCCCAGGTCCGCATCCACAACTTCCGGGAGGTCCCCTTGGGGTACACCCCAGAGCTTGCCATGAGGGAGGCGGAGAGGTGCCTGCAGTGCAAGAACCCGCAATGTGTCAAGGGATGTCCCGTGGAGGTCGACATCCCGGGGTTCATCCGGCTGATCCGGGAGGGGGACTTCCTCGGTGCTGCACGCAAGATAAAGGAGACCAATAACCTCCCTGCGATATGTGGCAGGGTTTGTCCACAGGAGACGCAGTGCGAGAAACTCTGCGTGCTCGGGAGGAGGTACGAGCCCGTGGCCATAGGGAGGTTGGAGAGGTTCGCCGCCGACTACGAGAGGGAGCACGGCTACGATCCTCCTGCTCTGCCTCCTCCCACGGGGAAGAAGGTAGCGGTCGTGGGCTCGGGACCTTCGGGGCTAACCGCCGCTGCGGACCTGGCCAAGATGGGGCATAAGGTAGTGATATTCGAAGGGCTACATGTGCCCGGAGGGGTTTTGGTGTACGGCATACCGGAGTTCCGTCTGCCTAAGAGCATAGTACAGGCGGAGGTGGACTTCGTCAGGAGCCTCGGGGTGGAGATACGCACCAACTGGGTGATAGGCAAGATACGCACCGTGGACGAGCTTCTGGAGGAGTACGATGCGGTCTACATAGCGACCGGAGCGGGCGCGCCGACGTTTATGGGCATCCCCGGGGAGAACCTGAACGGGGTGTACTCCGCTAACGAATACCTTACCCGTGTCAACCTTATGAAGGCTTATCAGTTTCCCGAAGCTGACACCCCTGTGCGGAGGGGGAGGAAGGTGGCGGTGATAGGTGGAGGGAACGTCGCCATGGACGCAGCGAGGACGGCCAGGAGGCTCGGGGCGGACGTCACGGTGATATACCGCCGCTCACGGGCGGAGATGCCGGCGAGGCTCGAGGAGGTACACCATGCCGAGGAGGAGGGGGTCAATTTCCAGTTCCTCACCAATCCGGTCCGTTACATAGGGAACGACGATGGATGGGTGGTGGCGGCCGAGTGCATAAGGATGGAGCTTGGGGAACCGGACTCCTCGGGAAGGAGGAGGCCCGTGCCCGTGCCCGGCTCCGAGTTCACGATAGAGGTCGACCAGGTGATAGTGGCCATAGGGACACACGCAAATCCTTTGGTCCCTTCTACCACCAGGGACCTCAAGCTCAACGAGAGGGGATATATAGTCGTGGACCCCGAAACCGGGGCCACGAGCAGGGAAGGGGTCTTCGCAGGGGGCGACATAGTCACGGGAGCTGCGACGGTCATAGAGGCCATGGGAGCCGGAAAGAGGGCGGCCAGGGCCATAGATGCCTACCTCAGGGGGACGGATGGAGCTGAACGACTTTAAGCGTTACCTCCGACCTGAGGTGGTCTCCCGCTTGGGAAGGACCGAGCTTGTGGCCAGGCTCGTCGTCGAGGGGTTCCTTACCGGGCTCCACAGGAGCCCTTACCACGGGTTTTCGGTGGAGTTCGCGGAGTACAGGCCCTACCTCCCCGGGGACCCTCCGAGGGATGTGGACTGGAAGGTGTACGGCAAGACCGACAGGCTCTACGTTAAGGAGTACGAGGAAGAAACCAACCTTAAGGCCTACATAATGTTGGATGGAAGCAATTCCATGGGCTTCACATCCGGGGAGGTAACCAAGTTCGAATATTCCAAGTACCTCGCCGCTTCCCTGTGTTACCTCCTCCTGAGACAGAGGGACGCCGTAGGCCTTGCGGTCTTCCGGGAGGGGATGACCTCCTACCTCCCCCCACGCTCCGTCCCCTCGTACCTTTACGAGCTCCTCCGCCGTCTGCCGTCCTCCCCCCAGGGGAGGACCCAACTCGGCCCGGCCCTGCACTCCTTAGCCGAGCGCGTAACCAAGAGAGGGCTCGTGGTCGTGCTCTCGGACCTTATGGACGACCCGGAGGAGGTCCTCGCAGGGCTCAAGCACCTAAGGCACAGGAAACATGAGGTCATAGTCTTCCACATCTTGGACCCTGCGGAACTTTCCTTTCCCTTCCAGGAACCGGCCGTATTTCGTGGCATGGAGGGTGAGGGGGAGGTGAGCTTGGAGCCTTGGCATATAAGGGAGCACTACAGGAGGATGGCCTCTGATTGGGTCGGAAGGCTCGAGGGGGAGTGCAGGGAGCATGGGATAGACTACACGCTCCTGAGGACCTCGGACCCCTACGACGTTGCCCTCCTCAGATACCTGGCCCGGCGCAGGGTCGTGGCCTCGTAGCACCCGTCGGAAGGATTTCAAACTTATAGGGGAGGCGGCCTTAGGCCGCCTCCCCTAAGTTTTCAGAACAGCCCCTTCGTGAGGCCGGTCTCCAGGTCTACGTCCACGTCCACGAAGGCAGGTCTGGACGGAAGCCCTGGCATGGTCTGCATGGTCCCGCAGATCGGGTAGTAGAACCCGGCCCCTACCGATGCCCTTATGTCCCTTATGGGGAGCTTGTAGCCCTTCGGTGCCCCGAGCCAGTTGGGGTCGTGGGATATAGAAAGGTGGGTCTTGGCTATGTTGATGGTCATGGGAGAGAAGCCTATCCTTTCGAACATCTTCAGCTTCCTGTCCGCCTCGGGGTCGTACTCGACGCCGTCGGCCCCGTGGACCTTGGTGGCGAGGATGTGGATCTTCTCCCTTACGGGGGTATCGTCGTCGAACAACGGCTTGAACTCGTGGGGCTTCTCCACCGCCTTGAGGACCTCCTCCGCAAGCTCCAGGGCCCCTTCCCCACCCTTGGCCCAACATTCCACCACAGCGGCTCCGTCAGCTCCGAGTTCTAAAGCCATCTTCTTCACAAGTTCCAGTTCCTTCTCGGTGTCGGAGGTGAAGCGGTTTATGGCCACCACCACGGGGACCCCGAAGAGCTTGACTATCTCTATGTTCTTGGCTAAATTCGTCCTACAGCCCTTCTCCAGGGCCGGGAGGTTCTCGGTCTCGACGGCCTCCTTGATCTTGGAGTACTTCATCCCTGGCTTGAAGTGGAAGGCCCCTCCGTGCTGCTTCAGGGCCCTCACCGTGGCCACGACGACGGCGCAGTCGGGCTTTATCTCGTAACCTGCCCACCTCGCCTCCCTACAGGTCACCTCGCAGAACTTGGTGAACCCACAGTCCGCTCCGAAGCCGTTCTCCGTGACCACGTAGTCGGCGAGCTTCAGGGCCACGAGGTCGGCTATGGTGGAGTTGTTGCCGTGTGCCACGTTCGCGAACGGGAAGCCGTGGCATATCATGGGGTGCCCTTCGGTGGACTGGACGAGGTTGGGCTTTATGGCATCCTTGAGTAACACTGTCATAGCTCCTGCGACCTTCAGGTCCTCGCAGGTCACGGGCTTGCCGTCGTAGGTGTAGCCCACGACCGCCCTCCCTATCCTCTCCCTCAGATCCTTCAGCCCTGTGGTGAGGGCGAGTATGGCGGCGGTCTCGGTGGCCACTGTTATGTCGTAGCGGGCCACCCTTGGGTACCCGTTCGCCCTCCCTCCGAGCCCGACTACGACCTCCCTCAGGGCCCTAGCGTTCACGTCCACGCAGTAGGTCCAGGTTATGTTGAGGGGGTCTATGTTCAACTTGTTCTTGTGGAGTATGCTCGCATCTATGGCGGCGGCGCAGAGGTTGTGGGCCGTGTCCACGGCGTGGATATCGCCCGTGAAGTGGAGGTTGATCTGCTCCATAGGTAGGGCCTGGGAGTACCCTCCACCTGTGGCACCTCCCTTTATCCCGAAGGTGGGACCCTTGGAGGGCTCCCTGAAGGCGTTTATGACCTTCTTCTTCATGAGCCAGAGGGCCTGTCCGAGGCCGAACGAGACCACGGTCTTCCCTTCCCCTAAGGGGGTCGGGGTTATCGCCGTCACCGCTATCAACTTCCCGTTCGGCCTGTCCTTGAGCCTCTCCATCACTTTGGCGTAGTCTATCTTGGCTATGTACCTCCCGTAAAGCTCTATCTCCTCCTCCAGGAGCCCAGCGTCCTTGGCCACATCCACTATCGGCCTGAGCTCGGCCTCCTGGGCGATCTCAAGGTCCGAAGGGACCGGCCACCTCTTCTTTACAGGCATCTTACCCCCCTTCCGTTTGGGCCTATCTTTCTATTCAAATTTACGAAATAACCTTTTAGATGTCAAGGAAGCTTGACACCGGGAGGAGGTTTATGTAACTTTAAACCCTAGAAAGGGGGGATGTCCATGACGGAAGAGCTTTCCGAAAGGGACCGCACGATCCTTCATTCCGTGATACATACGTATGTAGAGACCGCCGTGCCGGTCGCCTCGCAGACGATATGCAGGAGGTACCGGTTGGGGCTCAGCTCCGCCACTGTCCGCAACACTATGATGGAGTTGGAGGACAAGGGGTACATAAGCAGACCCCACGTCTCCGCCGGGAGGGTCCCCACCGACAAGGGATACAGGTTCTACGTGGATGTACTCATGCCCCGCAGGTACCTTTCGGAGTCGGAAAAGGAGACCTTCAGACGGAAGGTCCGGGACGCCGTGCGGGAGGAACAGGTGGACCGGATTTTAGAGCAGGTGGCCCGGGCGTTGGCCGATATGGCCAAACAGCTTGGGGTCGTTTTGGCACCCAGCTTCGAGAACGGCATCTTGGACAGGATAGAACTGGTCCCCCTGACTTCGCAGAGGTTGCTTCTAGTGCTCACCATAAGGTCCGGGCTTGTAAAGACGGTGGTGCTTAGGGTGGAATCTCGGGTCAGACCGGAAGATGTGGAGGAGACCCGTCAGGTCCTCAATCAGAGGCTCGCCGGTCTGACCATCGGGGAGATAAGGCGTTCCATCGGTGAGCGTATGCGAGGGGTCGGAAGGGGGGACCCTAAGGTGCTTCAGGTCATAGTGAAGGAAGCAGAAGAGCTGTTTTGGTTCAGTCCATTCGAGGACCTATATATAGGCGGTATACCTTACATCTTCTCCCAGCCCGAGTTCAGGAACCCGAGGAGGGCGAAGGCCATCGTGAGCCTTCTCGAGGAGAGGGGGGCTGTGACCGAAATGTTGGCCGAGAGGATGGACCGGCCCGGGGTGCACATATCCATAGGACATGAGCACCAAATCAGGCCCATGCAATCCTGTAGCTTACTTACCGCCACCTATCAGGTAGGGAACGTTTCTGGGGTTGTGGGGGTCCTGGGGCCGACCCGTATGAGATATTGGAAGCTTTCCGCCTTGGTGCAGTACGCCGCCCAGCTCATAGAGGAGCTGTTGAGGAATTGAGGGGCCTTCGCACTTCTTGACTTTCGTTTCCTTCCCTTGTTAATTTACGTTCCGTGACATTTCTACTCCTCCTTCTGGCGAACTTCCACCCGGCTCGGGCCGGGGACGATTTCCAGTTCGCCCGCAAGCTTTACAGGGATGGTTTCTACGAGCTTGCGGCAGCCCAACTTAGATGTTTCCTGGAGGAAGACCCCTCCGGCCCCGATGCCCCGGAGGCCCTCCTCCTCATGGCCCACGCCCTGTCCAAGGAGGGGAGGTGGAAGGAGGCAGCGGAAGCTTACGGACGTTTCTTAGCGAGGTACCCCGAGGACATATGGGCTGGGGAGGCCCTTTGGGGGAGGGCTTTGAGCCTCTCCAAGCTCGGCAGACACCTCGAGGCTGCCGAGGCCTTCGTAGAACTTTACCGCCGCATTCCAGCCGGGAAGCGAGCGGTTTCGGCCCTTCTGAAGGCCGCCGAAAGTTTCAGGAGGGCCGGGAGACCTGACAGTGCCCTGAGCGTCCTCGGGGAGCTGGAGAGGACGTTCCCCTCGGCAGAGGAGGTCAGGTACGAGAAAGCTCTATGTCTTAAGGCCTCCGGGAGGCTCCGGGAGGCCCTCGAAGAGCTTGAGGGTCTGTCCCGGCCGGACGCCCTCCTGACCCTCGGCCGTATATCTTTGAGCTTGGGAGAGGTGGCCCGGGCCGAAGGGGCCCTGAGGGAGCTCGAGGAGAAGTTTCCCGAGGAAAGTTCAACCGCCCTCCTGGCCTTCGAGATGGCACAACACAGCTTAGAAGAAGGGGACGAGGACCGAGCCCGCCGCCTGTTCGCATCTGCCCTCGGCTCCTCCCTGCCGGAGGACCTCGTTCCCTCGGCCCTTTTGGGTGCCGCAAGGGCCTCCCGCCTTACGGGCGACGCCTCGGACGCCCTCGCCCGCTGCGATGCATTCCTGAACAACTTCCCCGGACATCCCCTGGAATCCGATGTCCTGGCCGAGAGGGTCCTCTGCCTTCTAGTCTTGGGGGAGGAGGAAGATGCCCTTTCCACCGAAAGGAGGCTCCGACGGGAATTCCCGGACTCCCCCTTACTTCCCCTCGTATGGAAGGCCTTAGGAGATTTCTACAGGGAAAGGGGCGAGCTTTTAGATGCCGTGAGGTACTACAAAAGTTGCTTGAGGAAGGAGCATGGGGAGGACGTGGCGCTGGCCTTAGCCGAGACCTACCGCTCCCTCGGATGGTACGAGGAGGCCCTCAGGATATATCAGGGAACGAGCTGGGAGGACTCGGCCGCCTCGGCACAGTGGGGACTTGCCGAGTGCTTGGAGGAGATGGGGGACCCGAGGGCGGCAGGGGAGTACGCTCGCTTCCACAGGCGTTTCCCCTCCGACCCAAGGTCGGAGGAGGCGAAGAAGAAGGAATCGTTCCTCAAGGCTCGCTCCCCGAACTTGGAAGGGGCCATCCGGGCCCTGGCCGAGGCCGAAAGTGGATCGGAAGAAGCTTTGGCGGAGGTTTACCTCTCGCTCGGAAGGCCCGAGGAGGCTATGAGGCTCCTTTCGAAGGAGGTGGAGGACACCACTGCGTCTGATACCGTGCTCTACCTGTTCGCCAGGAGCGCCCTGCTTTCCGGAAGGAGGCAAGAAGCCCTCTCAGCCTACAGGAGGCTGATCTCTCGGTATCCGGAAAGCCCCTACTCCGAAGAGGCCTCGCTTTTCGTCCTGAGGGAGAAGCTCTCCCATATACCGGAAGGACGGGGACTTTACGAGGCCATGCTTTCCGGATACTCCGAACTTCTCAGGCGCTACCCCTCAGGCGACAGCACGGACGCCATAATCTTCGGCATAGCAAATGCCTACAGGGGACTTGCCTCCTACGACAGTTCGGAGGTCGCGAGGGCCCTCTCATGGATGGACAGGCTTTGGAGGTACTACCCCGAAAGTTCCTACGCCGACGACGCCATGTTCTGGGCCGGAAAGCTAGCCCTCAGACGAGGTGCCCTCTCCTATGCGGATTCGACCCTCTCCAAGCTCGTCGAGGAACATCCCGAAAGTCCCTTTTCGCCGAAGGCTTACGAGCTTCTGGGGGAGATAGCCTTAAGAAGTGGTCGGGAGGACCTCGCCGCCCGATACTGGGAGGAGGCTTTGTCCAGCCTTCCCGAGGACGAGGAGCTCTTAGGGCGCCTGGCCGAACTCTACATCTCGCTCGGGAGCCCGGAGAAGGCCGTCCCTCTCTACCGGAGGCTCGTGAGGTTGAGGGAGACCCCAGAAAGGCTCGAGGCCTTGGCCTCTTCCTGCCTTATGGCCTCCCTTAAGGAGGAGGCCGTAAGGTGGTACGGGGAACTGATCTCAAAATATCCCGACCTCGGAGATTCGGTCCGCATAGCCTACGGCGAGCTTTTGGCAGAACTTGGAAGGAAAGAGGAGGCCGTAGAGGTCCTAAAGAAGGTCGAATCCCCCGGGGCCCTTTCCCTCTTAGCGGACATGCTCTACGAACTTGGCAGGTACGAGGATGCCCTCGCCGTCTACGGTAGGCTCGGAGCGCTCGGGAAGGAGGATTTCGGCAGGAAGATCCTTTGTCTTATAACCTTAGGAAGAAAGGAGGAGGCTCGGAGGCATATAAAGGCCTTCCACAAGAGGTTCGGAAAGGGGGGGGAATGGGACGACAGGTTCAACGTGGCCTTCGGAAGGGAGGCCTTGGATAGGGGCTTGTACAAGACCGCAAGGGAATATTTGAGAAAGGTCAAGGGAGGCAAATACCTCCCCCAAGCCCGCTATTATATAGCCCTTTCCTACTTTAAGGCCAAGGAGATGGACAAGGCCATAGAGTCCTTCTTAAGCCTCGTAAAGATGGACCCCGAGGCCTCCATCCTGAGGAAGGCCCATATGCGCTTGGGGACCTTATATTACCTCACAAGCCAGTACGCCCTGGCAGCGGACTCCTACAGGAAGGCCCTCTCGGAAGGAATCTCGGGCAGGGAGGCCCAGGAGGCCCGTTTCAACCTGGCCCTCTCATACGAAAGGCTCGGAAGGTACGAGGAGGCCCTTTCCGAGCTGGAGGCTTTGGAGAGGGACTTCCCCGAAAGCCCCCTCCTGAAGAGGGCCGAGATAAAGCGAGGGATCTACATGATGAAGCTCAGGAGGTACGAGGAGGCCATAAGACATTTCGAAGCCTTACTTCCTAAGGTGGACAGAGCAACCCAGGCCGAACTTTGGTTCCACATAGCTGAGGCGTACGCTTCCTTGGGCAGGTACGAGGAGGCTGCCTTAGCTTACCTGAGGATATCCTACCTCTATCCCGAACAGAGGCTCTGGGCCGTCACAGCGGAGTACGAGGCCGCTGGGGTGCTCGGGAGGATGGGGAGGTCAGAGGATGCGAGGAAGTTGTACGAGGATATACTTAAGACGCACGGGCCCCAAAGCGAATGGGGTCGGGCCGCCTCCGAAAGGCTAAAAGAGCTTAAAGGGAAAGCCCATGAAGATTAAAGAACTGCTGCGCATAGTTCCCCTCTTTTCGGACCTCGAGGATGAGGAACTTGAACTTCTGGCCCAGGCATCCTACCCGGCCCACTTTTACAAGGGCCAGGTAATCCTCATGGAGGAGGAGGAGGGGAACACCCTTTTCGTCATAGAAAGGGGCAAGGTAAAGGTCTCGGTCCAGGACAAGGAGGGCAGAGAACTGGTTTTGGCGGTGCTCGGGGAGGGGGATTTCTTCGGGGAGATGGCGATCTTGGACGGCAAGCCCCGCTCCGCAAGTGTCGTAGCCTTGGAGGATACGCTCGCCCTCACGCTCAGGAGGGGGGACTTCTTGAACATAATCCACCGGAACCCCTGGGTGGCGGTGAGGCTCCTGGAGGAGATGGCCAAAAGGATCCGCAAGGCGGATGTTAAGATGAAGAGCTTGGCCCTCTTGGATGTTACAGGGAGGATAGTTTACTCCCTGCTCCAGATGGCCGAGGACGGCGTCAGGGTTCCCGAGGGGGTCCTCCTCCCCTCCCGGGTCACGCGCCAGCTTATAGCCGATATGTCCGGGACGTCCAGGGAGACGGTATCTCGCACCTTGGGACGGCTCAGGGACGACGGATACATACGTATAAGTGGAAGGAGGATAATACTCCTAAGGGAGGACGAACTTTGGGAGCACTTTATCTCCCTTTGAAATGGATATGCTCCTTCAGATCTTAGCCTTGGCCGGTCTTCTCTTCCTCTCGGCCTTCTTCTCGGGCTCCGAGACCGCCTTTTTATCCTTGGACGCTGGCGAAAGGTCCAAGTTCGCAGCCGAACGCTCCCTGATCTCTAAGGCCGCCGTCTTCTGGACGGCCCATCCGTGGAGGTTTCTGGCTACGGTGGTGCTCGGGAACATGGCCGTCAACACCCTCGCATCCAGCGTCGCCGCAGGGATGCTCTGGGAGGCCTTCGGCAAGGAGGGGATCCTCCTGGCGACCTTGTGTATGACGTGGCTGATATTGCTCTTCGGGGAGACCGTGCCCAAAAGCCTCGGGGTCAGAAGGGCGGAGGCCATCTTCAGGAAGGCAGCCCTGCCCCTGATGTTCTTCTCGTGGCTCGTCCTTCCCTTCAGGGAGCTGTTGAGGTCGCTCATGTCCTTGGTCACGCCAGGAGCACGCAACGAGGGCATAACCGAGGAGGAGCTGCGCACGGCCGTAGGGATAGGACATAAGGAAGGAGTTTTGGAGGATTTCGAAAGGGAGCTGATACAGAACATCTTGAGGGTGGACCGCATGGCCGTGAGGGAGGTTATGACCCCGAGGATAGAGATCTTCTCCCTGGACGCAGAGCTTCCTATAAAGGAGGCAGGGCGGATAATGGCCCAGAAAGGGTTCTCCAGGGTGCCCATATGGAAGGGCGACGAGGACCACATAGTGGGATACGTCCACATAAAGGACGTGCTCAAAGCCAAGGTAGAAGGGTGTGGAGGGAAACTTAAGGACATAGCGAGGAAGGTGGACTTCGTGCCCGAAAGCAAGAGGGTGGGGGAGCTCCTCAGGGAGTTCAGGAGGGGGAGGAAACACATAGCCGTAGTCGTGGACGAATACGGGGACCTGGCCGGGATAGTCACCTTGGAGGACCTGCTCGAAGGGGTGGTGGGCTGGATAATGGACGAGAGGGAGAGGTGGAGGAACCAGCCCCGCTTTCTGGACGGGAACAGGGCTTTGGTCTCCGCAAGGATGGACTTGGAGAGGTTCAACGACCTCTTCGGGACAGAGATAGATTCCGAGGAGGCCGAGACCATAGGCGGGTACCTCATGGAGAGGCTGGGGAGGGTGCCGAAGGTGGGGGATGGGATCGCTGTGGGGGACCTTGAGGTGAGGGTCGTCAGGGCCGCACCGAACAGAGTCTTGGAGGTCGAGGTGGTAAGGCTCAGGCCCGGGGGTGTATGAGTTCGCTCTTGCTCGGCATAGTGGCCTGTGTGCTCCTCAGCGGCTTCTTCTCCGGGGTTGAGACCGGGCTCGTCTCCTGCAACAGGCTGAAGATAAGGCACCTGGCCGAAGGAGGGAGTTGGAGGGCCCGCATAGCCGACAAGCTCCTGGCCGAGCCCGAGAGGTTCCTGGTGCTGACCCTGGTGGGGAACAACATCTCCCTCGTGACGGCGACCACCCTCACCACGTACCTTCTGGTACGCCTGGTCGGGGAGGGGAGGGCGGAATGGATGACGACCCTGATCCTCCTTCCCAACATCCTCCTCTTCGGGGAGATCCTGCCCAAAGCGGCCTTCAGACACTGGGCGGACAGGTTGGTCCTTTGGACTTCCCCGGTCCTTTGGTGCTTCCTCCACCTCCTTATGCCCGTAATATGGCTCACCGTGGTGCCTACGAGGTTCATCCTGAGGACCGTCTTCAGGATCTCCCCCGAAGAGCGCTCCCATCTGATATCCAGGGAGGAGCTGAGGGCCCTGATAGAGGAAGGTAGAAAGACCGGCTCGGTGGACCAGGAAAAGGGCAGGATGTTGACAGAGCTTTTCAAGGTGAGGGGGAGGCCCGTAAGGGACGTTATGGTCCCCATATCTAAGGTTCCCAAGGCCGATGCTAAGGCGGAAGTAAGCGATGCTGTGCGCTCGCTTTTGGATCTCGGAGGCCCGGGGGTGGTGGTGTTCAAGGACAGGAAGGCTGTAGGCATCGCCTTCCCCGACAGAATGTTAGAGGCTCGGGAGGGAACGAAGCTCGGTGAGATAGTCGAGGGTGTGGAGTGGGTGCAGGAGCACGAGAAGGCTTACAAGGTCCTGGACAGGTTGCGAAGGAGCAGCCACCACGTCGCCCTGGTGGAGGGACACTTGGGAGGGTGCATAGGCCTGGTCAGGCTGGAGGACGTCGTAGAGGAGATAGTGGGAGAGATATGGGAAGAGGTATGACGATATTGGTGGTGAGCAGGGACGAGGAACTCAGGAAAGATATGGTCTCCTGGTTCGAGGGTGGGGGAGGACATGTAGTGTTGACCGAGGGAGGACGTCCGGCCCTCTCCCTGGTCGAGAGGGGAAACGTGGACCTTGTGGTATGGGACGGGAGGGACGTGGGGGAACTCGAGGCCATATGCAGGGAGGCTAAGAGGCATTACCCAAAGGGCATGGTGGTCTCGATATCGGACGGGGATGTCCCGAGCTGGGTCCAGGTGGACGGGGTCCTGGAGAGGCCCATCGTGAAGGAGGACCTGGAGAGGTTCCTGGAACATGTCCGGGAGAGGGAGAGGTTCCTCTCGGAGAACGGTCTGATAGGTCGGTCGGAGGCGATGCAGGAGGTCTTCGAGACCGCCTTGGAGGTGGCCCACACGGACGTACAAGTTTTGCTCACGGGGGAGAACGGCACGGGCAAGGATATGCTGGCCAAAGCCATCCATAACCACAGTCCGAGGAGGGAGGGACCCTTCATCCCCATCAACTGCGGTGCCATCCCGGAGAGTTTAATAGAAAGCGAGCTTTTCGGGTACGAGAGGGGGGCCTTCACAGGAGCCACCGGGAGGCGCATAGGGGTGTTCGAGGCTGCCCACGGCGGAACCATATTCTTGGACGAGATAGGGGAGATGCCCCTATCAGCACAGGTGAAGTTGCTCAGAGTTTTGGACGAGAGGAAGATAATGAGGATAGGGGGTAGGGAACAGATATCCGTGGACGTGAGGGTGATAGCTGCCACCAACAGGGACCTACGTCAGGAGGTCCTGGAGGGGAACTTCAGGAGGGACCTGTACTACAGGCTCAAGGTGGTGGAGATCCGCATCCCGCCCCTCCGCTCCCATCCCGAGGACATACCCCTTTTGGTACAGGCTTTCGTCCAGGAATACATCGAGGAACACGACATGCCCTTCGGAGGTATATCCGAGGACGCTATGGAGGTCCTCATGCGTTACCCCTGGCCGGGGAACGTCCGGGAGCTTAAGAACGTCGTGGAGAGGATGATAGTGCTCTCCAAGGGGAAGAGGATAACCGCATCGGACGTCCCACAGTACTTGGACGAACGCTTCGAGCCCTCCAGGAACCTCCCCGTGGCCACCGGAAAGACTCCAGACCAGGCCGAGAGGGAACTTATCTACAGGGTCCTGCTCGAGGTCAGACAGGAGCTCTCCGAGATAAAGGACCTCCTCCTTAGGAGACCGGAGCCCCTACCTTACCTCCCCAAGGAGGTGGAGGTAATAGAGGAACATGTGGAGGAGCCCGAGGAGATCAAGACTATGGAGGAGATGGAGAAGGAGATGATACAGAGGGCCCTGCGCCACACCGGAGGCAACCGCCGCAAAGCTGCGAAGCTCTTGGGGATAGGTGAGAGAACTTTGTACCGCAAGCTCCACAAGTACGGGCTGTCGTGATGGGCACTAAGTGCGGATATGTTGCTATAATAGGAAGGCCGAACGTGGGCAAGTCCACCCTCATGAACTCCCTCGTAGGGGAGAAGCTCTCCATAGTCACACCGAAGCCTCAGACCACGAGGACCAGGGTCTTAGGGATACTCACCGAGGACGACGCCCAGATGGTCTTCCTGGACACCCCCGGGTTCCTGAGGCCCAGGGGCCTCCTTCAGGAGGCCATGGTGAGGGAGGTGAGGGAGGGGCTATCGGAGGCGGATGTGGTCCTGGCCATAACAGATGCGACCGACCTGGAGAGGACTTTCGACGAGGAACTTCGGGAGCTACTTAAATCCTCGGGCCGTCCGGCCGTGGTAGCCCTCAACAAGATGGATCTGGTAGGAGGGAAGGAGATATTTGAAGGGCTAAAGTGGCTCTACGAGAGCTTCCCGACGGAGGTAGTGCCGATATCGGCCCTCAAGGGCCACAACTTGGACGAGCTGAAGAAGGTCCTGAAGGGCTTCCTCCCGGAAGGCCCCTTCCTCTACCCACCTGAGGTCCTGGCCGACCAGCCCGAACGCTTCTTCGTGGCGGAACTTATCCGTGAGGAGCTATTCCTGAACCTCGGCCAGGAGCTTCCGTACGCTACCGCCGTCAAGGTTGAGGAGTTCAGGGAGAGGGACCCCTCGCAGGGCAAGACCTACATAAGGGCCACGATATACGTCGAAAAGCCCTCCCAGAGGGGGATAGTAATAGGTGAAGGTGGGGCGATGCTCAAGAAGATAGGCCAGTGGGCGAGGAAGAAGATAGAAGCGTTCCTAGGCCGGCCCGTGTACCTCGAACTTTGGGTGAAGGTTAGGCCCAAATGGTCCAGGAAGGAGGCCACGCTCAGGGAACTTGGGTACCTGAGGTGAGCCGGCCACTCCTATTGACAACCGAGCGAGATATTATTATATTTCCTCCGCAAAGGCGGGGTGGTAGCTCAGCCTGGTTAGAGCGCCGGCCTGTCACGCCGGAGGTCGCGAGTTCAACTCTCGTCCACCCCGCCATTTTCTCTTGGGCTGCCCGTTCAGGTCAGCTCTTTTTGTTAGGTGGAGGTCGTCATGAAGTGGTGGCATTTGAAGGATAGGTTCATAAAGTTGGTGCACATGGATGGGGACGGGCTCGTGCCCGGGAGGGTGGTGGTGAACGGGACGATATGGGACGAGAACGAGGAGTACCTCAAAGAAGTCTCGGAGGAGGCCCCACACGTCGAGGTGAGCGTGGCGAGGGACCCCCAGAGGGCTCGGGAGAACTGGGTTAGGGACGCATGGGGATGCCTCTGGCACTACCCCGGGGGATACTTGGACGGCCAGGTGGTGGAGCATCCCTTGGAGGACTGGTCCTCCTGGAGGGAGTACTCTCCGCCCGACCCCGAGGACTTCACGGACTGGGGTAAGGCCGGGGAGGACGTAAAGAGGGCCAAGGACGAGGGGAAGGTTGCCTGGGGCCACGTCGAGCACGGTTTCCTCTACCTCAGGCTCACGTACCTCAGAGGGTTCCAGAACTTCATGTTGGACGTGGGGGAGGGAAGGAAGGAGCTGAGGGAGCTGATAGACATGGTGACGGACTACTGGTGCGAGGTGGTGAGGAGGTGGCTGGAACTGGGGGTGGACGCCATCTACTTCGGGGACGACCTGGGACATCAGGACTCCCTCCCCATAAGCCCGGAAAGCTGGAGGAAGCTCATAAAGCCCGCCTACAGGAGGATATTCTCGCTCTGCAGGGAAGGGGACGTCGAGGTATACCTCCACACCGACGGGTACGTGGTCGACATAATCCCCGACCTTTTAGAGGTCGGGGTCACGATCCTCAACCCTCAGGACCTGGTGAACGGCCTGGAGGAACTCAGGAAGCTTGCGTGGGGTAAGGTATGCATAGACTTGGACATAGACAGGCAGAGGATAACGCCCTTCGGGACCCCAGAACAGATAGATGAGCATATACTTAGGTGCGTGAGGACCCTGGGCTCCCCGATGGGAGGACTCATGCTCATATACGGGGCCTACCCCGGGACCCCAGCGGAGAACGTTGCGGCGGTCATATCGGCCATGGAGAGGTACCACGACTGGTGGAGATGTGGAGGGACCCGGAGAGGATAGGACTGGACACGGGCCATGTGTCAGGAGGTCGACGGAACGAGGGAGCTTGCGGAGCTCGCCCTGGAAGTTGCCAGGACCTGTGGGGCGAGCTATGCGGACGTGAGGATAGTGCGCACTGAGGAGGAGAGGATATCCGTCAAGAACTGCTTAGTATCCGAGCTTTCGCGGAACGAGGACATGGGCTTCGGGGTCAGGGTCTTAGCGGACGGAGCCTGGGGGTTCTCGAGCAGCAGCGTGCTCTCCGAGGAGGAGGTGCGAAGGGTCGTGGCCGAGGCCGTGGAGATAGCCAAGGCGAGCGCCTCCTTGAAGCTGAGGGACGTCACGCTTGCTCCCGAGCCTCCCCACACGGCCGAGTGGACGACACCTATAGCTAAGGACCCATTCGAGGTCCCCTTGGATGAGAAGATCGACCTCCTTACAAGGACGACCGAGGAGGCCCTGAGGACGGGGAAGATAAAGGTCGCCCAGGCCGGGATGAGGTTCGTGAGGGAGCACAAGCTCTTCTCAAACACCGAGGGGAGCTACATAGAACAGGTCCTTTACTTTTCGGGCGTGGGGTTCACTGTCTTCGCTGTAGGGCACGGCGACATGCAGAGGAGGTCCTTCCCATCGTCCTTCGGGGGGCAGTACATGTCCAAGGGGTACGAGCTTGTGGAGGAGGTACCCCTCTTGGAGAACGTGGGGAGGATATCCGAGGAGGCCGTTATGCTCCTTAAGGCCAGGCAGTGCCCCGAGGCCACCACGGACCTCATATTGGACGGCTCCCAGCTCGCCCTCCAGATACACGAGTCCTTGGGGCATCCGTCCGAGCTGGACAGGGTCTTGGGCACGGAGGCGAGCTTCGCTGGCACGAGCTTCCTCACCCCGGATAAGCTCGGGAGGTTGAAGTACGCCTCGCCCATAGTGGACATAGTTGCGGACAGTACCGTCCCCGGAGGGCTCGCAACGGCCGGGTACGACGACGAGGGGGTGGAGGCGCAGAGGTGGTACCTCGTGAGGGAGGGCACGTTCGTGGGGTACCTCACTTCGAGGGAGACCGCCCCGGTCTTGGGCGAGCCCAGGAGCAGGGGGTGCATGAGGGCGGACGGATGGAACAGGATCCCCCTCATAAGGATGACCAACATAAGCCTCATGCCGGGGGACCCCACCTTGGACGAACTCATAAACGACACCAGGGACGGGATATACATGGAGACCAACAAGAGCTGGAGCATAGACCAGAGGAGGATAAACTTCCAGTTCGCGACCGAGATAGCGTGGAGGATAAAGAAGGGCAGGAAGGTCGAGGTCCTCAAGAACCCCTCCTACCAGGGGAAGACCTTGGAGTTCTGGAACTCGTGCGATGCGATATGCAACGAGGACCACTTCGTGCTCTGGGGTATAGTCAACTGCGGGAAGGGACAGCCGCTTCAGATAGCGAGGATGTCCCACGGGGCCTCCCCTGCGAGGTTCAGGAGGATAAAAGTGGGGGTGGCGCATGCTAAGTAGGGAGGAGATCAGGGAGATAGCGGAAAGGGCCCTGAGGACCTGCGAGGCCGACGAGGTCGAGGTCGTGGTGCGTACCTGGAGGAGCTACCTCACCAGGTACGCCTCAAACTACATACATCAAAACCTCGGAGAGGCCTCCCTCCGGATAACCCTGAGGGCGGTGATAGGAAGTAGGATGGGCGAGGCGTCGGGGGAGGGGACGGACGAAAGTTCGCTCAGGAGGCTAGCAAGGAAGGCCTCGGAGCTTGCGAGGTCCTCCCCCGAGGACCCCGAGCTTCTCCCCAGGCTCGGGCCACAGGAATACAGAAAGGTGGACGCCTTCTGCGAGGAGGGCACCTCCCCCTCGGAGAGGGCGAGGTGGATATCCGAGGTCGTGGCGCACTGCAGGGAAAGGGGACTCGAGGCAGCTGGCTTCTTCTCCGAGGAGAGGAGGGCGCTGGCGATAGCCAACTCCAAAGGGCTTTTTGCATTCTACAGAAGGACTTCCTTCACGTTCAGCGCATCGGTCACCTCGGGGGAGGGCTCCGGGTGGTGCGAGAGGAGTTCGTGGAGGAAGGATGAGATATCCCCGAGGGAGGTGGGGGAGGTTGCCGTTAGGAAGGCGGAGATGGGGAGGAACCCGAGGGAGGTGGGGCCGGGGAGGTACACAGTGATATTGGAGCCTGGGGCGGTGGCGGACCTGATAGGATACCTCGCCCCCGGCTTCGACGCACTGGCCGTGGAGGAGGGAAGGAGCTTCCTCTCCGGGAAGGTGGGAAAGAAGCTCTTCGGCGATAACATAAACATAGCATCGGATGTGTACCATCCCCTGCACAGGGATGTACCCTTCGATTCCGAAGGCGTGCCCACCAAGAGGGTCCAGCTTATAAGGGACGGGGTGGCCGAGAACTTGGCCTACGACAGGCTCACAGCGAAGAGGCACGGCCTCGAGCCCACCGGCCACGGGCTCGGTCCGAGGGGTAGGTTGGGGGCGATCCCGAGGGCCCTGGTGATGGAGGGGGGGAGGGACACCCTCGAGGAGATGATATCCTCCACCGAGAGGGGGATACTCGTCACGAGGTTCCACTACCACAACCTCGTGGACCCCATGAAGCTGATAGTGACGGGGATGACGAGGGACGGAACGTTCTGGATAGAGGACGGCAGGATAAGGTTCGGGATAAAGAACCTGAGGTTCAACCAGAGCCTCCTTGACCTGCTCAACAGTGTGGAGATGACCTCCGAGCCGGTTTACGTATCCGGGGCAGTGGTCCCGGCCCTGAAGGCCAGGGAGTTCAACTTCACCAGCAGTACGGAATTTTGAGGGAGCATCGGCAGCCAGGACCCCGATAGAGGAGGCCTGATGGTGGGAGTGGACCTCGTGGAGGTAGGGAGGATAAGGGAAGCGGCCTCGAGGTTCGGGGATAGGTTCCTTAAGAGGGTCTTCACCCGGAGGGAGTTGGAATATTGTATGGCCAGGATGGACCCCTATCCCCACTTGGCGGCGAGGTGGGCGGCCAAGGAGGCCTTCGTCAAGGCCCTGGGAACAGGCTTCGCCCGGGGCATAAAGTGGAAGGATGTGGAGCTGCTTCCGGGAGGGGAAAGGCCCTACCTCGTCCTCGGTGGAAGGGCCTCCGAGCTTCTTGGGGAGAGGAGGGCCGAGGTCAGCATATCCCACACCGATTCCTACGCAGTGGCCGTAGTGCTCATCTTCCCTCGATAGATGCTCTGTCCGCCTTAAGCGTGCGAGCATACAGGACCCATCCTACGCCCGTCACGGGCAGGTACTGGGTGGCATGGTAGAAGGCCGATATCCCGAGGGCCTCTTCCTTTGGGACCCCGAAGAGCGAGAGCCCTAAGATGCACGAGTACTGAAGCGTGCCGACGTACCCAGGAGAAGAAGGTATCATGACCCCTATTGTCATAAGGCCCATAACCACGGGAAGGGAGCAGGCAGGAAGGCTCCTGTGGAACGCTAAGAAGCTTCCGTAGAGAGCTGCCATCGCCACCGTCCACACTCCGAAAGACAACAGGAGGACCTTCGGTATCTTTCCTCCCCCGGCCAGAGCACCCAAGCCCTCAGAGAACGCCTCCACGAACCTCCCGAGCCTCCCTGAAAGCCTCCCGATGAGGGCCTCGACGTGTCCCCTCAGGGCTATAAGGGCGACGAGGGCGCAGACGAAGAGGCCCAGGCCCGCCGCCCCTGCGGTCCTGACCCATCCCGGAGCCCCGACGAAGGGCACCACCCCTAAGAAGGTCGCCATCACCACGAGGCCGTCCAAGGTCCTCTCCACGACTATCGAGCCTAAGGCTCCCCCCCACGAAATCCCCTCCCTCCTGCTTATTACCTCGGCCCTCAGCAGCTCCCCCATATGGGCGGGGAGGAGGTTGTTGGCCATGAGACCTACGAGCGTGGCCGAGAGGAGGCGGTCGGTCCGGACGTGGCCCAAGGGACTCAGAAGGACCTTCCACCTCACCGCCCTCACCCATATGCTCCCGAATGTCAGGGCCACCACGGGCGCGGCCCACCAGTAGGAGGCCCCTCGGAAGGCCGTAAGGAGGGCACCGAGGTCCACCTTCCTGAAGGAGAGGTACAAAAACAGGGCGCTCAAGGCAAGCCCGATCCAGAACCTGATCCTTCCTACCATCTGAGGAATTCGGCCAGCGCCCAGTAAAAGCAGAGCCTTCTCTTTCGGAGCATCAGACCCCTGTCTTTCTGAACCACTCTATCGTGCGCCTCAGGCCCTCCTCCACAGGAACCTTCGGCTCCCAGCCCAGGACCTCCCTCGCCCTGGTTATGTCCGGCCTCCTAACCTTCGGGTCGTCCTGTGGGAGGGGTTTGAAGGCTATCTTACTCGAACTTCCCGTAAGCTCTATTATCTTCTTGGCCATCTCGAGGACCGTCATCTCCTCGGGGTTGCCAAGGTTTATCGGCCCGTGGTAGTCGGACTCCATCAGGAGCTCTATACCGTCTACAAGGTCGGATATGTACCCGAAGCTTCTGGTCTGGGAGCCGTCCCCGAACACCGTGAGGTCCTCCCCCTTGAGGGCCTGGGATATGAAGGTCGGAACCGCCCTCCCGTCGTCCTTCCTCATCCTCGGTCCGAACACGTTGAATATCCTGGCTATCCTGGTGTCGAGGCCGTGGTACCTGTGGTACGCCATGGTCATGGCCTCAGCGAACCTTTTGGCCTCGTCGTACACACCCCTCGGACCTATGGGGTTGACGTGTCCCCAGTAGTCCTCGGGCTGGGGATGGACCTGGGGGTCCCCGTAGACCTCGGAGGTCGAAGCCAAAAGGAACTTGGCCCCCTTGGCTTTGGCAAGTCCCAGGGCCTTATGCGTCCCGAGTGCCCCGACCTTGAGGGTCTGGATGGGCCACCTGAGGTAGTCCGCAGGGCTTGCGGGACTTGCGAAGTGGAGCACGAAGTCCAGGGGACCCTCTATATATATGAACTCCGTGACGTCCAACTTTATGAACCTGAACCCATCCCTCCCCATGAGGTGGGCTATGTTGTCGGGGGAGCTGGTTATGAAGTTGTCCACGCATATGACTTCGTGCCCCCTCTCTAAGAACCTCTCGCACAGGTGAGAGCCTATGAACCCCGCCCCACCTGTAATGAGTATCCTCATCCCTCCTCCGCCACTACCGGGTTCCTCAGGACGCCTATCCTCTCGACCTCTGCCTCGACCAAGTCGCCGGGCTTGAGGTACTCACCCCTCGCATCCCCCACGCCCGAAGGGGTTCCGGTGGCTATTATGTCCCCGGGCTCTAAGGTCATTATCCTGGATACGAAGGCGACTATCTCCGGCACCGAGAATATCATGAGCCTCGTGTTGGAGTCCTGTTTGGTCTCCCCGTTCACCCTGAGGGTGAGCCTGAGGTCGTGTGGGTCCCCTATCTCTTCCTTAGTGACCACCACGGGGCCGGTGGGTGCGAAGCCGTCGAACCACTTCCCGTTGAGCCAGTCGAAGAACGGGTCCTTCTCCCTGGGCTTGGTCCTGGGGCCTGGGTCGAACTTCCTCTCGGATACATCGTTGACCACGGTGTACCCGAATATATACTCGTAAGCCTCCTCAGGCCTTATGTACTTGCCCCTCCTGCCGATCACCACCCCGAGCTCCACCTCCCAGTCTATTGCCCTGCCTATCTTAGGTATAACGATGGGGTCCCCGGGCCCGGATATCGTGGTCGAGGGGGGCTTCATGAAGACGTAGGGGCCTACCTTCTCCTCCTCCTCCGGCGTCCGGGTCCAGTTGCTCTCTGCTATGTGCTCCCTGTAGTTCAAGGCCAGGGCCAGGAACTTGTTGGGCCTGGGCACGGGAGGCCCGAGGGGAACCTCGGAGAGGGGCTCCCAAAGCTCCTCCCCGGCCCGGTCCACGACCTCCCCTAACTTCACCAGGTCCCGATCCATCAACGCCACGATGTCCGTGGGAAGCTCCACCCCGAGCGCCTCCCCTGCCTTTGCGAGGTCGAGTACCTTATCCCCCCTCACAACTCCCAGCCTGTATCCATCTCTCCTTATGCTCGCCAAGCGCATGTCTCCCCCCAAACAAAAAGGGGCTCGAAGCCCCTTTTATGCCCTCTTCCTGGTCGGAGCTTTGAAGACATATTCCGGCTCCGCCTTCCTCTCTATCACTTCCTCGGTTATTATGCACTCCTTCACGCCCTTCATGGATGGGGCCTTGTACATTATGTCCAACATAGCATTCTCCATTATAGCCCTCAAGCCCCTGGCCCCGGTCCCCCTCCTCCTTGCAAGCTGCACCACCTTTCGCAGGGCCTCGTCCGTGAACTTCAGCTTTATGCCCTCCATCTCGAAGTACTTCTGATACTGCTTGACCAAGGCGTTCTTGGGCTTGACGAGTATCTCCATGAGGGCACCTTCGTCGAGGTCGTCCAGGGCGCACACCACGGGCAACCTCCCCACCAGTTCCGGTATGAGGCCGTACTCTATGAGGTCCTCGGGCTCGACGTGGGAAAGTATCTCCCCTATTCCCTTGTCCCCCTTCCTGTAAACTTGGGCACCGAACCCTATGACCTTCTTGTTTATGCGCCTTTCTACTATCTTCTCCAGCCCTCCGAAAGCTCCCCCACATATGAACAATATGTTCTTGGTGTTTATCTGCACCAGGGGCTGCTCCGGATGTTTCCTTCCTCCCTTGGGCGGCACGTTGGATATCGTCCCCTCCAGTATCTTCAGGAGGGCCTGTTGGACCCCCTCCCCCGACACGTCCCTCGTGATGGAGGGGTTGGCCCCGGTCTTGCGGGCTATCTTATCTATCTCGTCTATGTAGACGATCCCCACCTCTGCCCTCGCCACATCGTAGTCCGCAGCTTGAAGCAGCCTCACGAGGATGTTCTCCACGTCCTCGCCCACGTACCCCGCCTCGGTGAGGACCGTGGCGTCGGCTATGGAGAAGGGGACATGCAGGAGCTTGGCGAGGGTCTGGGCCAGGAGGGTCTTCCCGGTGCCCGTGGGACCTATCAGGAGTATGTTGCTCTTCTCTAACTCCACATCCCCATCTTCCTGGGGGGAAAGTATCCTCTTGTAGTGGTTGTAAACGGCGACGGCTAAGGCCTTCTTAGCCCTCTCCTGGCCTATCACGTATTCGTCCAGGCCCGCCTTTATGTCCTCCGGCCTGGGAAGCGAGTCGAGGCTGAGCCCCGGAGGCGTCTGGGTTTCCTCGGCCAATATCTCGCTGCACATCCTCACGCAGTCCGAGCATATGTTCACGCCCGGACCCTGGATGAGCCTGGGGACCTGTTCCTGGGTCCTTCCGCAGAAGGAACACCTCAGCCCCGGCAGCCTTCGTGCCATCATGTTTCCTTTCTAAGCTTTCGGTAGCTCATTATCTCGTCCACTATGCCGTAATCCTTGGCTTCCTGAGCGCCCATTATGAAGTCCCTGTCGGTGTCCCGCTCTATGCGCTCCAAGGGCTGGCCTGTGTGCTCGGAGAGGATCCTGTTTATCCTGTCCCTGAGCTGGACTATCTCCCTTGCGTGTATCTGTATGTCTGCGGCAGGTCCCTGGATCCCGTAGGCCCAGGGCTGGTGGATGACCACCCTGGAGTTGGGCAGTGCGTAGCGCTTGCCCTTCGCCCCGCCGGCCAGGAGCACGGCTGCCATGCTCGATGCCTGGCCTATGCATATCGTGCTCACATCGGGCTCTATGTATTGCATCGTATCGTATATTGCCAGGCCGGCGGATATGCTGCCTCCCGGGGAGTTTATGTAGAGGTAGACGTCCTTCTCCGGGTCCTCTGAAGCCAGGAACAGCATCTGGGCTATGATGAGGTTCGCTACGGTATCGTCTATGGGATAGCCCAGGACTATTATCCTGTCCCTCAGAAGCCTCGAGAAGATGTCGTATGCCCTCTCCCCCCTTCCCGTCTGTTCTATTACTATCGGCACCAAGCTCATATCTTCTCCTTCGTGTTAAGCAGGAACCAAGATCGGTGTGTGGTCCGGGCCGACCGGAAGCTCCTCTATCTGGGCCTTGGACTCCAAGAACTCCCAGACCTTCTCCTCGATGACCTCGTCCCTTATCCTCTCCCATCGGCCGTCCTCTTTGTACTCCCTTTCGAGCTTCTCGAAGGGCTTTCCTTCCGACCTGGCCATCATGCGGACGATGTCCTCCACCTCATCATCGGAGGCCGATATCCCCTCCTGTTCTGCTATGGACCTTAAGATCCACTTGGCCTTTATCTCCCGCAGTATCCGGGCCCTGTGCTCTCGCCTCGCATCTTCGTCCACCTCCTCCCCCCGCCTGCGCATGTCCTCTAAGAGAGCCTCCATGTAGCGGTCCACCAGATGGTCGGGGACGGGGACGTCGTTCTTGTCCAAAAGTTGGTTCATAAGTTCCGTCCTGAGCTCCCTGGTGGAGAGTTCGTCCAACTTCCTCTGCAGGTATTCCCTTACGGCGGAGCGCATGTCCTCCAAGTCCTCGTACCCTTCGTCCCTTGCGAAATCGTCGTCCAGCTCGGGAAGGGTCTTCTCGTACACCTCCTTCACCGAGACCCTGTACCCCAACGTGACGGGGTTGCCCGATCTGTCCCGTCGCTCCAGGAAAACCTGGCGCTCCTCCCCCCTCCTGGCCCCCACGAGCTGCTCGTCGAAGTCCTCCCCGACGCCGGACCTTCCCAGCTCTATCAGGACCCCTTCCTGTCTGTGGCCCACTATCGGCAGCCCCGAGGCGTCGGTGCGCTGCACGTCCATCCTAACCAGGTCCCCGAACCTGGCCTCCCTGGCCACGGTCCTGACCTGGGCGTGGCGTTCCCTCATCTCATCTATCCACCTGTCGACGTGCTCCTCCGATACCCTAAAGAGTCTCCTCGTGGCCCTGAGGCCGGAGTAGTTCACCTCGAGCTTCGGCTGCACGTCCACCGTGGCGGTGAAGCGGAACCTTTCGCCCGGCTTGTAGTCGACCCGCTGCAGCTTGGCCTGGGAGAGAGGTTCTATCCCGAGCTGTTCCCTGGCCTCCTTGTAGAACCTCTGGATGAGGCGGTTGAACACCTCCTCCTGTATGGCCTGGCCGAAGCGGGCCTTTATGAGGGAGAGGGGGGCCTTACCCTTCCGGAACCCGGGAAGTTGGGCGTCCTTCTGATACTCCCTGTAGGCCCTCTCAAGCTCCCTCTCGACCTCCTCCACAGGAGCTTCTACCTCTATCTCCCGCCGGATGGAGTCTATCTCCCTTACGTGCGCAGTTACCATGACACCTCCACCGATATGTGCGAGAGGGGGGACTCGAACCCCCACGGGATTGCCCACCAGATCCTAAGTCTGGCGCGTCTGCCAGTTCCGCCACTCTCGCACATTGCGATCTTGAAAATAGCACATTATCCTTCCTTTGTCAATACCCAGAAGTTACCGGCCTGCGACCGTCCCCCCCCACCTCCTCGGGTTCCTCCTCCTCTATCATGACCACGGCATAAGCCGCCATACCCTCGCCGGTCCCGGTGAAGCCCATCCCCTCGGTGGTCGTGGCCTTGACGGACACCCTCTCCGGAGGGATGCCCATGGCCTTGGAGAGGATGGCCCTCATCTGAAGGATGTAAGGGGCGAGCTTGGGCCTCTGGGCTACTACGGTGGCATCCACGTTCACTATCCGGACCTTCCTCTTCCTCCTGCAGTATTCGACCAGGGTGTAAAGGAGGCCGAGGCTGGACACCCCTTTAAAGGCCGGGTCGTCGTCCGGAAACATCTGACCTATATCTCCCAGACCCGCGGCACCCAATATGGCGTCCATTATGGCGTGGCAGAGGACGTCGGCGTCGGAATGTCCCTCAAGTCCCTTTTCGAAAGGGACCTCCATCCCTCCCAATATCAGCTTCCTCCCCTTCACGAGCCTGTGGGCGTCGTATCCAACTCCTACCCTGAACATCGTCCCTCCATGAGCAGTTCCGCCAGGCGTAGGTCCTCCTGGGTGGTTATCTTTATGTTCCCGTAATCCCCCCTCACCACCCGGACTTCGTACCCCATCATCTCCACGAGCGAGGCCTCGTCCGTGGCGCAGAGGCCCTCTTCGAAAGCCCTCTCGAACGCCTCCCAGAGCACCTTCCTCAGGAAGGTCTGCGGGGTCTGGGCGGCCCAGAGGAGGTCCCTCGGGAGGGTCTTTCGCACCACCTCCCCCTCCACGAGCTTTACGGTGTCCTTGACAGGGACGGCCGCCAGGACGGCACCGTGTTTCCTGCAGATCTCCACCGTCTCGGATATGAGTTCGGGCCGGACCAAGGGCCTCACCCCGTCGTGTACGACCACTATATCCGCCCCCTCGGTCAGCTTCAACCCCTCGTAGACTGAATCCTGACGTCGCCTTCCTCCCGGCACTATCTCCCTAACCTTAGAAAGCCCGTAGGGTTCGACCACCTCCCGAGCGCAGAAGTTCTCGTATCCCTCCGGCACGACCACCACCACCCCTTCCACGTCCGGGCAAGTTTGGAAGGCCGATAGGGTATGGGAAAGCACGGGCCTGTCCTTCAGGAGCACGAACTGTTTTGGGAGGTCCCCTCCCATCCTCTCCCCCATCCCAGCAGCCGGTATTATGGCCATAACCTTCATAGTATCAACATAGCGTCGCCGTAGCTGTAGAACCTGTAACCCAAGCGAACCGCTTCCCCGTAGGCTTCGAGGACCCTCTCCCTTCCCGCAAAAGCCGCCACCAACATCAGAAGGGTCGAGCGTGGCAGGTGGAAGTTGGTTATGAGCACGTCCACTGCCTTGAACCTGTAAGGGGGATATATGAAAAGTTCCGTGAGACCCCTTCCGGGGCGCACCCTTCCCTCCTCGTCCGCCACCGTCTCCAGCACCCTCACGGAGGTCGTCCCGACGGCGACTACCCTACCTCCCCTTACTCTGGCCTCGTTTATGGCGTCCGCAGCCTCTCCCGTGATCTCGTAATACTCCGGCTCCATCCTGTGCTCGGATACCTCCCCCTCGACGGGCCTGAAGGTTCCGGGGCCCACGTGGAGCACAACGGGGACTATCCTCACCCCCTCCTCCCTCAGCTTCCCCAGAAGCTCCTCCGTAAAGTGTAGTCCGGCCGTGGGAGCCGCCACCGAGCCCTCCACCTTAGCGTAGACGGTCTGGTACCTCTCCTCGTCCTCGGGGACGGGGGGCCTCCTTATGTAGGGTGGGAGGGGGACCTGGCCGAGCCTCCTTAAGGCCCCCAGGTCGCCGGAGAACTTCACCACCCTCTTACCGTCCTCAGTCCTTTCGACCACCTCTCCTGTAACCCCCTCCCCGAAGTACAACTTCTCGCCCGGCCTCACCCTCCTCCCTGGCCTTGCCAGGGCCTCCCAGAGGTCCCCTTCCAGTCGGCGCAGGAGTAAAAGCTCCACCTTGCCCCCCGAGGACCTCCTCCCCAAGAGCCTCGCAGGGAATACCTTGGACTCGTTCACCACGAGCACGTCCCCTTCCCTGAGGTACCTGGGGAGCTCGTAGAACCTCCTGTGCTCCAAGGTGCCGGAGCCCCTGTGCAACACCATGAGCCTTGCGTGGTCCCTGGGCTCCACGGGATGCTGGGCTATGAGGCCCTTAGGGAGCTGGTAGTCGAAGTCGTCGGCCCTCATGCTCGGCGGATGGAATTCACGCCATCTCGGTCAGGTACATAAATGAGGGGGGAGCACAATTCATGTTGTCTCATGTAAGGACTGCCATCATGTGGGAGATGCTGTGCAAGGGCATCCCCCAGATGCTGTTGACGATCATAGCCAGCTGTGCCAGCAAAGTGC
>Ga0164318_10000397_pt1 | contig 32347 bp, 38 predicted proteins | sample GuaBasSedimGuay9_FD_113734 | JGI IMG/M metagenome (GOLD analysis project Ga0164318, IMG submission 113734) | Subseafloor sediment microbial communities from Guaymas Basin, Gulf of California, Mexico - Guay9, Core 4571-4, 0-3 cm | ecosystem: Environmental > Aquatic > Marine > Hydrothermal vents...
ATTTTACAACCTTGATTGAAAAAATCAGCGGAATTTCCTATAATTTAGATAAAGAATATCTAATTGAAAAAAAAATTAAACGAATTAGCTCAATCTTTAGGATATAAAGATATTAAAGAATTATATCTTAAAGCTAAAAGTAGTTTAACTTTAAATCTTCTGGATGATATAATAGATGCTTTAACAACAAATGAAACTTATTTTTTTAGAGATAATCACCCATTTGAAGCTTTAAGGAACTATATTCTTCCTGAATTACTTAAAAGGCAAAAAGAAATATTTATCTGGTCAGCAGGTTGTTCCACTGGTCAAGAACCTTATACAATTGCTATGATTTTAACAGAATATTTTTCTCAATATTTAACAACTCATAAAATATTTATCTATGCTACCGATATTTCTAAAAAAGTTTAGAAAGAGCTAAAAAAGGAATTTATAATCAAATAGAAATTAATCGTGGATTATCAGAAAATTTTTTGATAAAATATTTTAAAAAAATAAATGTTTATTGGGAAATAAATGATAAAATAAAAAAAAATGGTAAAATTTGAATATCTAAATCTATTAGAAATAGATAAAAAGATTAAACAAAATTTTGATATAATTTTTTGTAGGTATGTACTTATATATTTTTCTGAAGAAATTAAAAAGAAAGTATTTATTTCTTTATGGAATAAATTAAAACCTAAAGGATATTTATTTTTGGGAGCTACAGAGTTTCCACCTTTAACTTTTCCTGATATGGAGAGAAAAATCTTTGGTAAAACAATATGTTATTGTAAAAAATAAAAATATAAAATAAAAATATTAGAAGTAAAAAAAATATTAGAAGTAAAATAAAAATATTAGAAAATAAAAAAATATCCTTGATACAGGAGTTGAAAATAGAGCTAAAAGAAGAAAGAAGAAGATTTCCAAGATGTTATACAAATATTAAAGCGTATTTTCCTCCTGATGAAAAGCCTTACAGAGTTAGTAATGTTTCTTATAGAGGATGTTTTATTTGTACAAATAAAAAAATTCCGAGAAGAAAGCTTATTTATTTTGAAATAGAAATTCCGGATGTAGGAAGAATACCTATTTATGGAATAGTAGTTCATCATGGTACATCTAAAAATCCTGGATTAGGTATAGAAATAATTGAGATAGATAAAAATCTAACTCCGGTCTGGGGGTTGTATATAAAAGCCCTTGGATATATCAATAAAGCACGTGAAATTTATGAAAAAACTCTTAATGAATTTTGTTCTGAAAAAGAATCAAAATAAATGGATTTTTATATAGTTCTAATTTTCTTATTAGGCCTTTGCTTAGGTAGTTTTTTAAATGTAATAATTTATCGTTGGGCTGAGGGATTGTCTATTATAAGTCCTTTATTTTCAATTTGTCCAAAATGCGGACATACTTTAAAATGGCATCACAATATTCCGTTACTTTCTTATATTTTTCTTAAAGGAAGATGTGCATTCTGTAAAGAGAAAATATCTATAAGATATCCGTTTGTAGAATTAATCACTGCAGTTGGCTTAACTTACATTTATCTAAAATTCCAACCTTTGTATGGATGGATAAGTTTTTTAGGATTTTCTTTTTATTTTTTAGTACTCATAGCTATATCTTTTATAGATCTTAAAACAAAAGAAATCCCCGATAAATTATCACTGAGTTTGATTTTAGCTGGTTGGTTTTTTTCTTTACTTGGATTTAATCCATTAATAGATTTTAAAACAAGTCTATTATCCGGTTTTTCAGGTGCTGGTTTATTATTTTTAATTAATGAATTTTATTATCAAATTACTAAGAGAGATGGAATAGGTATAGGTGATTTTAAATTAATGGGAGGAATAGGAGCATTTTTAGGTTATTCAAGTTTTTATACAATCCTTCTTTTAGCTTCTATAATAGGAATACTTGTGTTTTTAATAACTAAGTTATTTAAAAAAGATACCGAAAAAATTGATTTAAAAACAGAAATCCCTTTTGGGCCTTTTTTAGCTTTGGCAAGTCTTTTTTATCTTTTTAATTGGATAAGAATAAGTTTATATTAAAATTTTTTTAAAATATTATTTTTTCCTTGGATATTCAAGATAAATTGTAACAGGTCCATCATTTATTAAATAAATCTGCATATACGCTCCAAAAACCCCCTCTTTTACAGAAATACCTTTATTTTTAATTTTTTGAGCTAATTCCTGCAATAAATTTTTCGCTATTTCTGGATTTTCAGCAAGATGGAAAGAAGGACGAGTTCCTTTTTTTAAAAAACCACAAACTGTAAAATTTGAAACGAGAAGAATTTCTCCATTAATATCTTTTACACTAAGATTAAACTTACCTTCTTTATCAGAAAAGATTCTTAAATTTACTAATTTCTCAGAAAACCAGTTTAATACTTGATCATTGTCTCCTTTTTCAACACAAGCTAATACTAAAAGACCTTGTTTTATTTCAGAAATTATTTTATTCTCAACTACAACTTTTGCTTCTTTTACTCTTTGAATGACTGCTTTCATTATAAGTTATAATGTTCTTTAATATATTTTGCTCCTAAATAAAATGCCTTTAAATTAGAATCCAAAAGATGTTTTTTCTTTTCTCCCAATACTGTTTTTAAGGCAGATTTCAATTGTTTTTCATTAAAAATTTTAGTAATTTGATAAAAAGCACCCACTGCACATATATTCCCTAAAAAGGGAACTTTAATACTCTCGGCTAAGGTGTCAACCGGAATAAAATAAAGTTTATATTTTTTTTGAAGTATTTTCAAATTTTTGATATTTTCTGGAGGAACTAAATCAGAATTTATAATGGCTATCCCTCCATTTTTTAATCTCGGAATAAATTTTTCATAAGAGGGATAGTTCATAATTATTAAAGAAGAAGGAGAAAAAACTACGGGTGAGGCTATTTCTTTTTTTGAGATAATTACTGTGCAATTACAAGTTCCGCCCCTCATTTCAGGACCATAAATAGGCAAATAAGTAACATTATAATTAGCCAGCATCCCAGCATAGGCTAAAAGATTTCCGGCAAAAAGAATTCCTTGTCCCCCAAAACCAGAAAGAATTATTTCTAATTTCATTTTTTATTTCCTTTTTTCCTTTTTTAAAAATTCACTAACTTTATCTTTAAAAATACCAAGAGGAAAAGTTTTTGTAAGTTCATCAATATATTTCATAGATTCAATAGGTGTCATTTTCCAATTTACAGGACAAGGAGATAAAACCTCTACAAATCCAAAACCTAAATTATATATCTGAGCTAAAAAAGCTTTTTTGATAGCCTTTTTAGTTTCAAGAATTCTTTTTGGGGTATTTAAAGTAACTCTTCCTGAAAAGGCCACACCATCAAAACTTGCAAGAATTTCAGCAGATTTAATAGGGCTACCGAATGTGTCAGGGTCTCTCCCTTCAGGAGTAGTGGTGGTAATTTGTCCGGGTACAGTAGTAGGAGACATTTGTCCACCTGTCATTCCATAAAGTGTGTTATTGATCATAATCACAGTTATTTTTTCTCCTCTTAAAGCAGCATGTAAGCTTTCTCCCAATCCTATAGCAGCAAAATCACCATCTCCTTGGTATGTAAATACAATTAACTCAGGAGTAGCTCTTTTAGCTCCAGTTGCTGCAGCACAGGCTCTTCCATGTGGAGCTTCAATTATATCTACATCAATATAAAAATACAGAAAAACTGCACAACCAATAGAGGATATCCCCAAGCATTTATCCTGAATATCTAATTCGTCAATTACTTCACAAAGAAGTCTGTGAACAATACTGTGTCCACATCCCGGACAATAATGAAATAGTGTATTTTTTAAACTTTTTGGATGTTTGAAGACCTTAGGCATTTTTTAATCCTCTTTTCTATATCTTCTGGAAAAGGAATAATACTTGGTGGATAGGGTAAAGAAATTACTTCAGCTTTTCCCTCTACTGAAATCTTTACATCTTCTACCATTTGTCCGCAATTAAATTCTGATACCAAAAATTTTAATTTTTTGCCTGAATTTTTTATTAATTTTTGAATAGGTTTAGCAGGGTAGGGGAAAAGAGTAATTGGTCTAAAAAAGCCCACAGGATAACCTTTATTTTTTAAATTTTGACATGCTTCTTTACAAATGCGGGCCATGGAGCCAAAAGCCACTACTATAATTTCATCCTCTTTATCTACCTGATTTTCATATTTTATATCTTTTTGCATAGCGCGGTATTTTTTTTGAAGGCGAAGATTATGGTCTCTTAATTCTTGAGAGTCTAAAAATAAACTACGAATAAATCTTGCTGATCTCCCTTTAGCGCCTGTAAGAGCCCAATCATTCTTAGGATATTCTTTTATTTTTAGTTTTTTAAGAATTAAAGGCTCTTTCATTTGACCCAGGATAGCATCTGAAAGAATCATTACAGGATTTCTATATTTTTCTGCAAGTTCAAATGCCTTAGCTGTAAGTTCATAAGCTTCCTGAGCATTGTAAGGAGCAAGTATTAAAAAATGATAATCTCCGTGTCCTCCACCTTTAACAGCTTGAAAATAATCACCTTGTGAAACTTCAATTCCTCCCAAACCCGGTCCTCCACGCATTACATTTACTATCACTGCTGGAAGTTCTAACCCTGCTAAATAAGAAAAGGTTTCACACATAAGAGAAATTCCAGGACTTGAAGAACTTACCATGGCTCTTTTCCCTGTAGCTACTGCTCCAAGAACCATATTAATAGCTGAAAGTTCACTTTCAGCTTGCAAAAAAACTCCACCTTTTTTTGGAAGTTCTTGTGCCATAATTTCTGGAATTTCATTCTGAGGAGTGATAGGATATCCAAAATAACATTTGCAGTTAGCTTCCAAAGCTCCAAAAGCTATAGCTTCTACACCTTTTGCCAGAATTTTTTTATTTTTCATCTTTCACAAATACTATATCCGGACAAACTATATAACAAATTCCGCATAAATTACATTTTTCAGGATTCTTAGGGAATACAATTTTATACCCGTGAGAATTTCTTTTATTACTTAAATCCAATACTTTTTTAGGACAAAAATAAACGCACAATCCACAACCTTTACATCTTTCTTCTCTAATTTTTAAATCAAAAATCAAAAACCTCCTTTTTAAAATATTTTGAAAAAATTATTTTTGAGAATTTACCAAAGCTTGACAAACCAAGTTTAAAGTTTGTAAATTTTCTACATTATAGCATTTAAACTCTTTATCTTCTAAAATTTGTGAAATTAATCCAGATAATACCTTTTTGGGTCCAATTTCTATAAAAATTTTTACTCCTTTGTTATACATGAAGTTTACACAATCAATCCATTTGACAGAGGAGGTAATTTGTTTTTTCATCAAATTTTTTATTTCTTCTACAGAAGTTTCAGCTTTTCCGGAAACATTACTCACAAATGGGATTTTGGGAGGTTTCCAGGATAATTTATTTAAAACATTTTTTAATTCCTCCTCTGCTTCTTTCATTAACGGACTATGAAAACCTGCACTTACTTTTAATTTCATTACCTTTTTAGCTCCTTGATTTTTCGCTTCCTCTGCTACTTTATCTACAGCAGGAATCTCTCCACTTATCACAAGTTGTTTAGGGGAATTGTAATTTGAAATTATTACTAAACCAGAAGAATTTTCTATAATTTTTTTTAATTTATCTAAAGGAAATCCTATAATAGCATACATTGTAGAATTTGATTTTTTTCCTGCCTCATCCATTAATCTTGCTCTTTCTTTAACAGCTTTTAAAGTATCTTCAAAAGAAAGTACCTCGGCAGAAAAAAGAGCACTATATTCCCCGAGACTGTGCCCTGCTACAAAAGAAGGATATATGTTTTTTTCTTTAAATTTATTTCTTAATACTAAGTAACATGCTATGCTGACCACAGTTAGACAAACCTGAAGATTTCTTGTAATCGTTAAATCACATAAAGGGCCTTCAAAACAGAGTTTTCTTACTGGTATTTGAGTGAGTTCTTCAGCTTTATTAAAAAGTGTTTTAACTTCTGAAAAGTTTTCATAAAATTCTTTACCCATTCCAATATATTGAGACCCTTGACCAGGAAAAACAAATGCAATCATTCCTCTTCCTCCGAAAATTCGGATGGGAGTGCTTCCTCAATTTCTTCTGAAAGTTTCATTTCATAATCCTCCGGAGGTAATAATTCTTCAAGTTCTAAAGGATTATTTATTTTTACTTTTATTAACCATCCTTCATCATAAGGATCTTCATTTAAAATTTCTACATCCTCTAATACTTTTTCATTGACAGAAATTATTTTTCCTGAAATTGGCATAACTAAATCATAAATTTCTTCCACTGTTTCCATGCTTCCAAAAATCTCATCCTTTTCATATTCTTCATCTTCTTCAGGAAGATCTATGTCAAGAATTTCAAGGTTACATAAGCTAAAATATTCAGTAATTCCTATTGTTGCAGTTTTTCTCTTTCCCTTTTTTACCCATAGATGTTTTTCAGAAAATAATCTATCTTCAGGAATCTTAAACATAAATACCTCCTCCTGCAAAATAGATTTAAGTTGGATTTATAGCCATTTTTTTAAAAATAGCAAGAGTTTTTTAAAAAATTAAAATTATTTGATTTGAAAATTTTTGGTAATTTTTTCCTTTAATTTTTTATTTAAATTGAAAGCCCAGGCTAAAACCACTGCTACTGCATTATATAATTCTGGTGGTATAGGTTTTTCAAGTTCTAATTTATAGAGCTCTTTTACTAATATTGAATCATGTTTAATAGGTATATTATATTCCTTTGCCAACTTTAATATAAGTTCAGCCAAATATCCTTTTCCTTTTGCTACAACTTTTGGAGCTTTATCTTTTATTTCATATTTTAAAGCTACTGCAATTTTTTCATCTTTTTCCATTTTTTTAATTTACTTTTCTTAAACTTTATGCTATAATTTTTAAAATCAAGGGATATCATATTTATTTTCGGTAATATTTAAAATTTGTAAAGGAGGTAAGTTATGAAATTAACTTTATCAGTTATTAAGGCGGATATAGGAGGGTTTGTTGGGCATTCTTCTGTTCATAAAGAAGTTGTAAATAAAGTAAAAGAAGTTGCTGAAGATGGGAAAGACAGAGGTATTATAAGAGATCTTTCAGTACTTGTATGCGGAGATGATATCGCACTTGTAATGACGCATACCAAAGGAGTTGATTCTTCTGAAGTTCATGAACTGGCATGGAATGCATTTAAAGAGGGTACAGAAGTGGCAAAAAAAATGAAAATGTATGGAGCAGGGCAAGATCTTTTATCTGATGCTTTTTCTGGTAATGTAAAGGGTATGGGACCTGGGGTTGCTGAAATGGAATTTGAAGAAAGAAAAAGTGAACCTGTGGTAGTATTTTTTGCTGATAAGACATCCCCAAGCGCTTGGAATTTACCTTTATTTGAGATGTTTGCAGATCCGATGAATACAGCAGGACTTGTTATAGATCCTTCTATGCACGATGGGTTTATTTTTGAAGTAATGGATGTTTATACAGGAATGGCTATTAAACTTAAAGCACCTGAAGAACTTTATGATTTGCTTGTATTTATCGGGGCAACAAGTAGATATGTAATTAGAAATATTTATAGAAAAAGAGACGGAGAAATTGCAGCAACTGCTTCTACTCAAAGACTTTCGTTAATGGCAGGTCGATATGTTGGTAAAGATGACCCAGTACTTATAGTAAGATCCCAAAGTGGTTTTCCTGCAATAGGAGAAATTTTAGAACCATTTGCTCGTCCATGGATTGTTGAGGGATGGATGAGAGGTTCTCATACAGGGCCTCTTATGCCTGTATCATTTAAAAATGCAAGACCTACTCGTTTTGATGGACCACCTCGCGTTATAGCAGCTGGTTATCAGATTACAGAAGGTTATCTTATTGGTCCTTCTGATTTATTTGATGATCCAGCATTTGATGAAGCAAGAAGAGATTGTGCATTTATAGCAAATTATCTAAGAAGACAGGGTATTTTTGAGCCTCATAGATTGCCTCCTGAAGAAATGGAATACACCACCTTACCTAAGGTATTAGAAAAATTAAAAGATAGATTTAAATTAGTGGATGAAAAAAAATTAAAACTTTCTTCTGAAACCACAGAATAATGCATGAATTTATATTTGACCCAAAAAATTACACATTAGAAGATACAATAAAATTTAGATGCTATAAAGGAATTAGTTGTTTTAATAAATGTTGTTATGATGTAAAACTTGTTTTTACTCCTTATGATTTTTTAAGAATTAGAAAAGCTCTTAATCTTTCTGTAGATGAATTTATTGAAAAATTCGGTGAAGTATATTTAGGAGAGGTAACACAACTTCCTATAATTTCTATAAATATAGATCCTTATACTCAAGCATGTCCTTTTTTGGATGAAAAAGAAGGATGTAAAATTTATCCAGATAGACCAACGTCCTGCCGTTTATACCCACTTGCAAGGTATGTAACTAAAAATGAAAAAGGAGAAAAACAGGAAATATTTAAAATAATAAGAGAAACCCATTGTAAAGGACATTATGAAGAAAGGCCTATAAAAATTAAAGATTATCTTATAGAACAAGGGTTAGAACTATATCTTTTTTATAATGATTTATGGGGGGAAATTGTAATAAAAAGAAAAAAAATAGCAAATACTCCTTTAACAGGAGATGTCCTTGATCTTATTTTTCTTGTGGCTTATGACCTGCCAGAATTAAAAAAATCTTTAAAAAATGGAGATTTGGAAGATTTCCCTCCGGTTGATCCTAATTTACCAGATGAAAAATTATTAGAAGTTGGATTGAAATATATAAAAGATGTAATTTTAAGTGAAAAATATCTAATATGAAAATAGGAAAAGATTTACATGGAGAAATTAATATAATTCCTCTTGTAGATATCATATTAGTTATTTTGATTATTTTCATGATAACTGCTCCACTTTTAACTTCTGGAATAGAAGTAGAATTACCTAAAACGAAAGATTTTCCTTTAAAACAAAAAGAAACAAAACCTTTAAAAATTACTATTACACAAGAGGGAAAGATAAAAATTTATGGAAAAGAGGTATCCTTAGAAAACTTATATTTTTGGGCTGTTGAAGCAAAAAAACACAATCTTGTTAAAGAGGTTCAAATAGAAGCAGATAAAGCATGTCCTTATGGAATAGTGGCAAAAGTCTTGTCTGAGTTAAAAAGAGCAGGGTTTAATGAATTGGGACTTTTAACCCAACCTGAAACTTAAACCATTTTATGGAAGAAAAATTTAATCTCTATGCATGGTTTCTTTCCCTATTTATAAATTTAATTTTTATATGGCTCTTTTTTTCTTCTCTTGAATTTTCTTTCCCTACACATAAAGAAATAAAGGTAAAACTGATTTCGAGCTCTCTTTCAAATTTAAATATTAAAAAAAAGACAGGAATAAAAACCGTAAAAAAAAGAAAAATCTTAAAAAAACATAAAAAAATTCCTGCTACACAAATACCTCAAAAAAGAACATCAAAAATAATAAGAAAAAAAGAAAAGCTTCCCAAAAAAAGATTAGTAAAACAAGAGATAACCGAGAGAGAAAATGAATTACTTACTCAAAAACTTGCTCAATTAAAAGTAGCACAAATAAAAAAGAAAATTCTTTCTTCTAATAACCCAACACTTTCAGAAAAAGAATTGGCACTTTTAAAACAACGATTCCTTAGTCTGGAGAATAAAAAAGGCAATGAAGATTTTGGAGATTCAGGAGGAATTTCTTTAAATTATTTACTTTTGATAAAAAGGAAATTGCAACAAAATTTTGAAGTACCAATCTATCTCAGGAGAAAAAGAGATCTTTATGCTCTTGTATTATTAAAAATATCATCCCAAGGAGAAATAATTAATTATAAGTTTATAAAAAAATCACCAGAAGAAGTATTTAATGAAGTAGTAAAAGAATGTTTGAAGCTTTCGAGCCCTTTACCAGTAAATAGAAAAATTACACTTTTGGTAGAATTTAAAGCAGAAGGAATAGGAGAAATCAAATAAAAGGAGGAAAAGGTGGGATTTATAGAAAAAATTAGAAAAACAAAAGAAACAGAAATAAGGATAAAACTGGATTTATGGGGTAAAGAATTTAAAGAGGTAAATATTCGTACACAAATCGGTTTTTTTGATCATATGCTTGATCTTTTAGCTTATCATTCAGGTATGGGATTAGAAATTATAGCTAAAGGAGATCTGGAAGTTGATTATCATCATACTGTAGAAGATATAGGAATTGTACTTGGAGAAGCTATAGATGAAGCCTTAGAGGGAAGAAAAAATATTGCCCGTTATGGAGATGCGGTTATTCCAATGGAAGAAGCTTTAACTCAGGCTGTAATAGATCTTGCAAAAAGACCATATCTTCATTTTGAAGCTAAATTTCCAAGTGAAAAAATTGGAAATTTTGATACAGAACTTATTGAAGAATTTTTCAGGGCTCTTTCAATGAATGGAAAGTTTACCTTACATATAAGAAATTTTTATGGCAAAAATTCTCATCATATAGCAGAAAGTATTTTTAAAGCCTTTGCTTATGCCTTTAAAAAGGCTATTTCTTTAACTGGAGAAGAAAAAGTAAAATCTACGAAAGGAATTTTATGAGTTTTTAGAAAATCTTTCCATTCCTTTGGTATAAAACGAGAAGAGATGTTTAAAGTATAATTTATAAGAGGATAAGTATAACTTTTTTTAACAATCTTTTTTATGGGAGGATAGGAGAGGGTAAACAATAAATATAAAAAAGTTATAAGAAGACATGCTTTAATAAAACCTAATAATCCTCCGAGTATTCTATCCACAAAGCCAAGATTAAGGGTTTTTAAAATCTTAATAATTAGCCAGCCTAAAAATACAAAAGATAAATAAATTATTGTAAAGCTTAATATAACCCCTATAATAGGAAAAAGTTTTGGATTGTTTGTAATAAATTTAGCTATATAAGGATTAATTTTTAGAGAAAGCCAGCCAGAAAACAAAAAAGCTGTAATCATTCCTATAAAAGAAAATATAGTTTTAATAAATCCTGAAAGAATGCCTCGTATAACAAAATATGCAATAATTCCTAATACAACATAATCAAACCATATCATTTATTCTACATACCAGAAAGTTTCTATCCTTGTATCTTTAATAACTATTCCCATTTCTCGAAGTTTATTTCTTATTTCATCAGCTAAGATGAAATTTTTTTCCTTTCTTGCTTTTTGTCTTTCTAAAATCATTTTTTCAATTTCTTCTATATTTATACCTTTCTGCTGAAGCTTACGAGTTCTTTCCTCTTGCCAGAAAATTAAAGGATCTGTATCCCCGATACCAAGGATTTTTCCTGCAGTATCTTTGATTTTTTGTGCAATATTTTCAAGTAATATAACTTCTTCTGCAGTAGGAAAGGGATTTCTTGTAATAAAGTTATATACTTCATTTTCAAATTTAAAAAGATGTCCCAAAGCTAAAGCAGTATTTAAATCTTCTAAAAGCGCGGATTCAAATTTTTCTTCAAATTCCAAAAATTTTCTTTCGAGATCTCTTGCTTTTTTAGAAAGAAGACCTTCTTTTTGAGGAATTACTTTTTTTAACCAATATAAAGTTTCATATAAATGATATATTGCTTTTTCAGTCTCTTTTATATTTTTTTCAGAATAATCTAAAGGGCTTCTATAATGTTTTGATAGAAGAAATGCTCTGATTACTTCTGGATGGAATTTATTTAGAAGATAATCTACAACTACAAAATTCCCCAAGCTTTTTGACATTTTCTCTCCTTCAACAGTTATAAGACCATGATGGACGAAATACCTTACAAAAGGTTTACCGGTAGCTCCCTCACTTTGTGCAATTTCATTTTCATGATGAGGAAATATAAGATCCAATCCACCACCATGAATATCAATAGTTTCTCCAAGATATTTAAGACTCATCGCAGAACATTCAATATGCCAACCAGGACGTCCTTTACCCCATGGACTTTCCCAAAAAGGCTCTCCTGGTTTAGCGGATTTCCATAATGCAAAATCTAATGGATCCTTCTTTTTTTCAGAAATTTCTATTCTTGCTCCAGCTATTAATTCATCTATTTTCCTACCTGAAAGCTTTCCATAAGAAGGAAATTTCTTTACTTCAAAATAAACATCTCCGTCACTTACATAGGCAAGTCCGTTTTTTATTAATTTTTCTATAATCTCTATAATTTCAGAAATATGTTCTGATGCCCTTGGTTCATAAGTAGGTTTTAAAACCTTCAATTTTTCTATAGCATCTTTATATTCTTTTATATATTTCTCAGTTAAATCCTTCCAGAATATTTTTTCTTTATTTGAACGATTGATGATTTTATCATCAATATCCGTAATATTTCTTACATAAATTACATCGTATCCAAGTGACATCAAAAATCTATAAAGCACATCAAAAATTATTGCAGATCTTGCATGACCTAAGTGCGGAGAATCATAAGCAGTAATCCCACATACATACATAGTAACTTTTGGAGGATTAAGAGGTTTGAATTCTTCTAATTTTTTTGAAAGACTGTTGTAAATCTTAAATACCTTTTTATTTCCCATCTTTATACCCTGAATTTGTTTAATATTTCATCCCATAATTTATAAGAAGCTGGTTTTAAAATTGAATTCTTCCATTCAAATACAGGAATTTGATTAATTTCATACTTTATAATATTTGGATCTTCTGGTAAAAATCCTAAAAGTTGTAATTTATTTTCTTGAGCAATTTTTTGAGCATAATCTCGGAGTTCTTCAGGTACTGGCTGTGGACATCGATTTACAATTAACCAACACCTTTCCACTTTAATAGGTAAATTAAAAACAAGTTTTGATATTCTTCCCGCGGTTTGGATACCCCTTAAAGTTGCATCTGAGATTATAATAAGATGTTCCATTTCAGCAAGATTTAGTCTTGATATATGTTCCATGCCAGCTTCGTTATCCATCACAATGTATTTATAGGATCTAAGAAGTTTTTCTATAGCTTGTGAGAGAAATGCATAAGCTGGGCAATAACAACCTGGGCCTTCTGGCTGTCCCATAACTAAAAGATCATATTCTTCCGCTTCAATTATAGCCTGGTTTAATCTCATTTCTACATAAGAATAACGTGGCATACCTTCTGGGACACTGGTTCTTATTTCATCTTTAATTTCTCTAAGAGTAATTTCTACATCGACTCCGAGAAGTTCATTAAGATTGGCATTTGGATCTGCATCAACTGCAAGAATAGGAGTTCTATTATTTTCTATTAAATAATTAATAAGTAAAGCAGCAAGCGTTGTTTTTCCTGTTCCTCCTTTACCAGCAAAGGAAATTCGGATAGGCATTTAAATTATCTCTTTTTTTTATCCAAAAAAAGTTTATATGTATAAGAATCTATCAAAGCTTGACAACTTGCTTCCAGAATATCTGTAGAAACACCTACTGTACCCCATTTTTTGTCTTTGCTTTTTGAAATTATAAAAACTCTGACTTTCGATGCTGTGCCAGGGAGACCAGGTAAAACCCTAACTTTATAATCCTCGAGTTCCATTTCTTTAATCTGCGGATAAAATCTTTCTAAAGCCTTTCTTAAAGCATTATCAAGTGCATTTACAGGACCGTTTCCCAGTGCTGCAGTATGCTCTACTTCTCCCACACCAGGTGGAACTCTTACCAGTACCGTTGCCTCAGATTGAGAAGAATTTTTAAGATGTTTTAGATCTAATACTTTATAACTTAGCAACTCAAAATATTGTTTTGGTTCACCCATTAATTTATAAATCAAAAGTTCTAAAGATGCTTCCGCAGCCTCAAATTCGTACCCCTCAGCTTCAAGTTTTTTAATCTCTTCTACAATTTTATTCAATAACGGACTATCCATTTCCAGTTCAATTCCCAACTCTTTTGCTTTGTATATAATATTACTTTTGCCAGAAAGTTCGGAAACAAGAACTCTTCTTACATTACCTACTAAAGTAGGATCTATATGCTCATAAGTTTTTGGAGATTTAAGAACTGCAGAAACATGAACACCTCCTTTATGAGCAAAAGCTGAACGTCCAACAAATGGAAGACGAGGATTTGGAGGAATATTGGCTATCTCAAATACATATCTGGAAACTTCTGTTAGTTTATATAATACATCTGCGCAACTACAGGTATATCCCATCTTCAAAACCAAATTCGGAATTACAGAGCAAAGATTTGCATTACCACATCTTTCTCCGATTCCATTAATTGTTCCTTGAACCTGGATAGCGCCTTGTCTTACAGCTTCGAGAGTATTAATTACAGCACATTCTGAATCATTATGAGCATGTATACCAAATTTAAAATTCTCACCTAATCTTTTTTTAACCTCTTTAATAATTTCTGCTAACTCATAAGGTAAAGTTCCACCATTAGTGTCACAAAGAATAATACAATCCGCTCCAGCCTTTTTCGCTGTTTTTATTACCTCTATTGCATAATCAGGATCATCCTTAAAGCCATCAAAAAAGTGTTCAGCATCAAAAAAGACTTTCTCTGCATGTGATTTTAAAAATTTTATAGAATTGCCAATTATCTCAAGATTATGCTCCAAAGAAGTTTTTAAAGCCTCTTTTACATGAACAGTCCAAGCTTTACCAAAAATAGTTATTACAGGTGCTTTAGATAAAATGAGATTTTTTAAATTTTCGTCAGTTTCAGGTTTTTTTTGGGGATGATGAGTACTTCCAAATGCTACGATTTTAGCATGTTTTAGATAATAATCTCTGATTTCTTTAAAAAATTGAAAATCCTTGGGATTAGATCCAGGCCATCCCCCTTCAATATAATCAATTTTAAATTCATCTAACTTTAAAGCAATTCTAATTTTATCTTCCAAAGAAAATGTAATTTCTTCTGCTTGAGCCCCGTCTCTTAAAGTTGTATCATAAATTTCTATTTTTTTCATATTTAGAAAAATTACTTATATAGATTTTTCTTCTTTTATTAAATCTTCATCCCCAAGATTAAAAGCCTCATGAAGAGCTCTTACTGCAAGTTCAGTGTATTTTTCATCAATAACGCAAGAAATTTTTATCTCAGAAGTAGAAATCATCATAATATTTATCCCGTGTTTTGCAAGAGTTTCAAACATTTTCGTAGCAACTCCTGGATGTGTTCTCATACCTGCACCAATAATAGATACTTTGGCTATATTTTCATCTCCTTCTACTTTTTCAGCCCCTATTTTTTTAGCAATTTCTTCGACTATTTGTAAAGTCTGTTTATAGTCTATTTTTGGTACTGTAAAAGTAAGATCAGCAATTCCTCCAGGACGAGCTGTCTGAATAATCATATCAACTACAATACCTTTTTCTCCAATAGGACCAAAAATGCTTGCAGCTATCCCAGGTTTATCAGGTACTCCATAAATACTAATTCTTGCCTCGTTTCTATTATATGTTACTCCAGAAACTACTACTTTTTCCACTTCCTCATCCTCCTCTGTTATTAAAGTTCCTTCAGCATTTGAAAAGCTTGATCTGACAATTAATGGAACTTTGTAAATCATAGCTAATTCAACAGAACGCATTTCCAAAACCTTAGCTCCAGAACTTGCCATTTCCAGCATTTCTTCATAAGAAATTTTTTTTAACTTTCTTGCTTGAGGAACAATGCGGGGATCAGCAGTATATACTCCTTCTACATCTGTATAAATTTCACAAATATCAGCTTTAAGAACCGCTGCTAAAGCAACAGCAGTGGTATCTGAGCCACCTCTTCCCAAAGTAGTAATATCTCCATTTTCAGTTACCCCTTGGAATCCTGCAACAACCACAATTTTCCCTTTAGAAAGTTCTTGTTTTATTTTATCAGCTTTGATGTCCTTTATTTTTGCTTTTGTAAATAAATCAGTAGTATAAATAGGAATTTGATACCCAAGTAAGGCTATAGAAGGATATCCCATACTTCGAAGAGTTATAGAAAGAAGAGCAGAACTTACTTGTTCACCAGTTGAGACCAGTAAATCCAGTTCTCTTAAAGGCGGATTTTCTGTAATTTGCTTTGCTAAATTTATAAGTCTATCTGTTTCTCCAGCCATTGCAGAAACAACAACTACTACATCATGTCCATTATTTTTATAAGAAATTATCCTTCTTGCTACATTTTTGATTTTTTCTAAATCTTTCACAGAGGTTCCACCGTATTTTTGTACAACTAACATATTTCTTTACTTTTCATCTTTAAAATTTTTATTAACTTTTCTTCCCCATATAGGATCATTTCCAAATTGATGAAACCACCACTCATCAGGTGTGATTCCATTTGGAGTTCGATTCAATTCTATAATATAATTATCACAGTATTCAATAAGGATTTGATAAGCATCGTTAATTTTTTTAGCTATTTCCTCATTTCCACCTTTATCTGGATGACAATTTTTTATCATTTTTCTATATTTTTCAATAATTTCTTTCCGTGTAGTTTTTACAGGTAATTTTAAAATCTTTCTTGCTTCTTCAATTTTTTTCCATTTTTCATCTGGATTCATTGTAAATTGATTATATTAAAAGATTTTTGAAATTTTTAAAGTGATTTTATAAAAAATCACTCTCCTTAAAAACTTCGGCAGTAAATAAATAAATTGTAACTTTTGGGTCTTTATAACAATCACGAGGAAGTCCTGCTTTTAAACACACATGTTCAAGAAAAGTTTTTTTATCCCATCCATATTCTACTGGTACCTGAGGTAATAATACCCCTTTATAAATTCCTTTTATTAAATAAACACCGTGTTTCCCCACTTTAACTTCTTCAGGAGAGCCTTTTTTAAGAGGTGAAAGAGCCGAGATCTCAATTTCTATAAAAGGTAATTCTTTTTCAGAAAGAGGAGGAAAACGAGGATCTTCAAAAGCGGAAGAAATAGCCATCTCTTGAACAGTTTGATAAAGCGGATAAAGAGGTTCTAAAATACCGATACAACCTCTTAAATTACCTTCTTTTGAAAGCGTGACAAAAGCTCCTCTTTTTTCAAAAAGATTACGAAACTCCTTTGGAGGAACTTCTTTTTTGGAATTTTTTTTAAAATGATTTTCTATAGTTCTCCTTGCAAGTTTTAATAAATACTTTTTTTCTTCAACACTAAGCATTATTTTGTATTATTAAGCTTTGCAATCTTTTCCACTAATTCTTCTTCATTTAAAACACCCATTCTTATTTCTCCGTCAGAAAATACATAAGTAGGTACAGCATAAATTTTCCATTTAAGCATCTGATCGACACTTTTTTTAACTTTTTGTTTACCGCTTTTGCATAAGTTTTTATTATTATATCCATTTATTAATTCAGAAAATCCTTTATTATCACATATAATAGAAACAGCCATATTTGTAGCACCAGGATGTATTTTTTCTAAAGGAAAAAGTACTACTTTAACTGCTATCTTTCCTTCTTTAACAAGTTTATCTAATATACGTTCAGCTTTTCTACAAAAAGGACATTTTGGATCAGTAATAAGATAAATTATATTTGGAGAATTTCCATATTGAAAAACTACTAATTTTTCAAGTTCAGCCAATTGAGAGGCATTTAAATATCGCTTATTTAAAAAAACAATCCGTTCTTTTGTAATATCTTTTTTATGTTTAAGGTCAAGAATTTTTCCTATAATTATAAAATCGCCTTTATAATCTGTATAAAATACAGATTTTTTATCATTTGGAAGTTCAACAATTACTTCACATAACCCAGGAACCGGAGATTTTAAAATCTTTAAAATCTTTACATTACTTTTTTCAATCCTTTTTTGAAGTTCTTTTACTTCTGGACATACTTTGGTAATACCAGTTTTACACAAAAAAAGAAAAACTAAAATAGTTAAAATAACAAATAAGGATTTAAATTTCATATTCGACTCCTTTTTGATTAGATTTCTTTTATTATAAAATGTTCTAAAGGAAATCTATCTGTTTTTTTACTTTTATTTTTTGGATATCCTATAGTAATAAATGCACATAATTCGTATCGTTCTTTTGGTAAATTTAATATCTCTTTTACCTTTTCTTCGTTTTTAATAATTTCACCCAGCCAACAAGTACCTAAACCTAATGCATATGCTAATAATAAAATATTTTGAATACATGCTCCTGCAGATTGATGATCTTTGATTCTGTGATACATTGCTGTTTTATCCAGAAAAACGCCTATAAGTACAGGGGCTTTAGAAAGGGTTTCTTTATATCTGGTGAGCTCAGCTAATTTTTGTTTTATTTCATCTGACCAAATGACTACAAATCTCCAAGGTTGATTATTTAATCCAGAAGGAGCCCAAATAGCAGTTTCAAGAATTTTTAAAATTTTTTCTCTTTCTGGTATCTTTTCTTCATATTTACGAATACTTCTTCTTTCACGAACGACTTTAAATATTGCTTTTTGATATTCCTCTTTCTCCAATTTTTATTACCTCTTTATTTGTTTTATATTTATTTAATTCATTTAACACCCATTTTCTTATTTTTTCAAGGAGTTTTTTATCTTCGATAAAAATAAGTTCTTTTTTTTCTCCTTTTACTGTTAAAATCATTTTTGCAACTAAAAGTCCTATATTAATAGCATCCATAAGAGCTTTATCGTCATAAATAGCATTTTTACTTTTATGAGAATAAGCAATACCCCAAGGCGGGATTATGGCTCCCATAGAAGTAAAAGTAGTAATAAGATAACCTCCTACAAATGGACCTCCAGCATCAGAACCTACAGCTATAACACCTACAACTTTTCCCTCCATATAACTTTGTTCTCCGCAGGCAACCATATTTTCAAGACATGTCATTCTATCAATTAAAATCTTTAAAGGACCAGAGGGAGCAAACCAATAAATTGGTGTTGAGAAAATTATTCCATCAGCTTTATAAATTTTTTCAAGTAAAACTTTTCCGTAGTCCTCAAATATACATGGATATTTACAATTAGGTTCTTCATCACTTATACATCCTATGCATGGTTTTATTTCTGCATCATATACACTAACTAATTCAGTTTCTGCTCCTTCTATTTCTGCAGATTTAAGAGCTGATAGAAGTAATTGAGCTGATCCTCCATTTTTATGAGGTGAGCCAAGAATCCCCAAAATTTTCATACTTTTAAAGCCTCCTTCCAGAACTTGGGTATTCCAAAGGAGGTTCTATGAACATCATGATCATAATAATATGTATTAGGTATTTCCTTCCATTTAGGAATTTCTGGATTTGGATACGGACACCTCATAATAAATGCATTATCGCCTCCAAAAGAAGGTATACCTGCTTTATAACAATAAATTTCTTCTTTTTTATATACCTCTTTAAAAATCTTATAAGTTTCTACTAAAAGATTTTTCATAGTAAACGGGGTACCACATTGCTGAACAATTATACCTTGCGGACAGATTTTAAGGAGCATTTTATGAAAATCTTTAGAAAATAAAGCATGAGAAAGTTCATGAGTTATCCCGATAGTACTAATATCTGGATCAGTTGTATCAATTATCACTAAATCAAAAAGTTCCTTATTTTCCATATATTTTTTGACCATCTGATAAGCATCCGCGGTAATCAATTTCAGACGAGGATCCTTAGGATTTTCTGGAAGTAATTGAGGGAAATATTTCTGGACAAGTTCAGGAATTTTAGGATCTATATCCACTATTATAACTTCTTGAATTTGTGGATATTTTAATAATTCTCTTGATGCTCCGAAATCTCCTCCTCCACAAATAAGTACTCTTTTAATACTATTTTCTGGTGAAGCTTGAACAGGGATATGTACAAGTGCTTCGTGATAAATAAATTCATCTCTTAAAGCAAATTGAAGTGTATTATTTATAAAAAGCATTCTTCCCCAGAATTTATTTTCTATGATAAATATGTTTTGAATATCTGATTCGCTATATAAAATCGTTCCAATATAAGTAAATAGATAATCTTTATTAATATATTCTCCTAAGAGAACTTTTACTCCTTGAGTATCTGTAGGAAGATCATCTGCCATAATTTCTTTAATCATAGGGGACCTCTTTCGAAGTGAAAATTAAATAACATCTTAATTTTTTAAGAATTTTAGCTCTTTAAGATTAGTTTGTCAACATAAAAAGATCGGCTTTTTATTGGTTTAAGTATTTTACAAAATTTAAATTTGGTATATTGTTAAAAAAAACTACTAAAAAGGAGGAGATAAATGAAAGCCTGGGTTATTGAAAAAATTATAAAGGTAGAAGAAGATTCAGAACCTTTAAGACTTATAGAAATGGAAGATCCTGTACCTCAGGAAAATGAAATTGTAATAAAAGTTTACGCATGTGGAGTATGTCATACAGAAATAGATGAAATTGAAGGTAGAGCTTGCCCTTCATTTTTTCCTGTAATCCCCGGACATCAAATAGTAGGGGAGGTAGTTGAAATAGGAAAGAAAGTAAAAAAATTTAAGGTAGGAGATAGAGTAGGAGCAGGATGGATATATTCAGCATGCGGTAAATGCGAATTTTGTAAAAAGGGATTAGAAAATTTATGTCCAGAATTTAAAGGCACAGGTAAAGATGCCCATGGAGGTTATGCAGAATATTTCAAAATCTCTGAAGATTTTGCTTTTCCTTTATCTTCTAATCTTAGCTATGAAGAAACTGCTCCTCTTTTTTGCGCTGGCGCTATTGGTTATAGATCCCTTATGCTTGCTAAACCCGAAAATGGACAAAATATTGGTCTTGTTGGTTTTGGAGCATCTGGGCACCTGGTGTTGAAGATGATTCGCTATCTCTTTCCAGATACAAAAGTTTTTGTTTTCTCCCGTACTCAAAAGGAAAGAGAATTTGCCCTTCAACTTGGTGCTTACTGGGCAGGTGATATTCCTGATATCCCTCCAGAAAAACTTCATTCAATTATTGATACAACACCTGTATGGAGACCACCTATAACAGTATTAAAACATCTCCTCCCTGCTGGAAGACTTGTGATAAATGCTATAAGAAAAGAAGAATTTGATAAAACCGAACTTCTTAATCTTGATTATTCAAGGGATCTTTGGTTAGAAAAAGAAATTAAATCAGTAGCTAATGTAACAAGAAAAGATATTGCAGAATTTTTATCTTTGGCAGAAAAAATCCCTTTAAAACCTGAAATAGAAATCTATCCTTTTGAAAAAGCTAATGAAGCACTTAGAGATATAAGGAAAAGAAAAATAAAAGGAGCAAAAGTTCTTAAGATTTAATATTTTATTTTATCTTTTTTATCTCTTTTTGCTTCATAAGCAAGTTCATCAGCTATTTTAAGTATATCCTTTATATCTTTATCTCCTTTTATTTCAACAACACCAATACTTACAGTTGGAGTGATATTTTTTCTTTCTGTTTTAACTTCTGATCTGGCTATACTTTCAGAAATTCTTTTTGCAATACGAATACCTTTATCCTTTTCGCATTTATTAAGTACAACTACAAATTCATCCCCTCCCCATCTTGCTGCTATATCTTCTTTTCTGATATTATCTTTTATAACTTTGGCAATAGTTTTTAATACTTCATCTCCTGCAAGATGTCCATAAGTATCGTTTACTTTCTTTAAATCGTCACAATCTATAAATAACAATACAGCTTTTTCTCCTCTTTTTGAGAGAGCTAATACTCTTTCAAAAGCCTCTTCGAAATACCTGCGATTATAAAGTTTTGTCAAAAAATCATGCGTAGCCCATTTAAAAAGTTTTTCTTCTTTTTCTTTAGAGGCTGTAATATCTTGACCTATTGCAAGAAATAGATTTTCTTCAATAGGAATAATTTGAACATTTATCCAGTGTTCATTTATTTTGATTTCTTTATATAAAATTTCTGAATTACCTCTTATTGAATTTATTAAATTTATTAAATTTTTAACGAATGTGTTTAATTCCTCAGAAGATAGATATTGTTGAATTTTACGATTTTTAAAAAGGATCTCTCCATTTTTATTAAAAAGTATCACTAAATTTTCAGATTTTTCAGCAATGGCTGTATAAATTTTTTCTTTTAAAGAAATATCTTTTAAAAACGCATTCATTGTAAGAGCTAAATTTTTTATTTCCTCGGTGTTGAAATTTAAATTGATAGAAAATTTTTCCTTTTTTTTGATTTTCTTAACTTCTTTAATTAAATTTAATAAAGGTTTCACAATGTATAAATTTATAAGAAGAAATATTACCAATCCAACGATTAAAGATAAACCAGTTTGAATATTTATAATCTGGAAAATAATATCCTTAATTAAACTTCCTTTTACAAGATATGTTATTTTAAGAGCTATATCTTTTTCATTAAGAGATCGAGATTTCAATAAAGTAATTTCATTTAAACTAACATTTAAAAATTTAATATTTGAATATTTAGGATTTTGCAATTTTAAAATCTCAAAATTTTTTAAATTTAAATTAAATAATTCTTTTACAATTTTTATATCTTCAAAACTTATAAATTTTCCTATAAAAAGATATCCAACCTTTTGAGTGATATTATTTGGTTTTACAACAGGATAGATGGCTAAAATAAAAGGTTTATTTTGAAAAAATATTAATTTTTTAATACCTTCCGGTTTTTTATTTGATACCAACGGAAGAAATAATTTAATAAGTTCGTTTAATTTTAGATTGATATAAATTTTTTTCTTTTCTTTATTATACCATCCACCTGCTTTTATTTTTCCATTTAAATAAGTATATACAAGTATATCTATTTTAAAAATTTCAAATGTTTCAGGAGTGATCTTACTTTCAACAAATTCTTTTTCTTTTTTTCCTTTCATAAAAAATAAGCTTATCTTGTGCTGCCCAGTCTTTGGTTAAATTATACAATTGAGTTAACTTATTTTGGAAATATTTCTCACAATTGGTTATAACTATTTTAGCATTTTCTTTTTCTAATTTAAAAAAATAATTTTTTAAAGATTTAAAAATTAGTAAATAAGAAAAACAAAGAAAAAACAATATTATAAAAAGAATAAGAATAATCAATTTTTTAATATTCATTGTTTTCATCAACTTTAATATTATAATCATTATTTTAAAATTAAAAGATCTAAAAGGTTAAATTTTGTTCAGTAATTAAAAAATTTTTAGTTATTTTATACAAACTAAAATTAATTTATTCTAAAAATTAATTTATTAGAAGGGTTTCAATTTTTGGATTACTTGACAAATAAAGAATTATTATTAAATTAAGTTAAGCTTAAATTTTTTAAGAGGGAGGGATTAGTGTGCCACATCATAAATCAGCAAAGAAAGCATTAATTCAGAGTGAAAAAAGGAGGTTAAGGAATAAAAGTTTTAAGACAAGGGTGAAAACCGAAATTAAGAAATTTATGAAATATCTTGAAGAAGGGGATTTAGAAAATGCTGAAAAGCAATTGAGAATTGCTCAGAGTTTGCTTCATAAAGGTGTAAGCAAAGGAATTTTTCACTGGAAAACAGCAGCTAATAAAATTTCCAAATTATTTATTCGTTTTAACAAAGCAAAGGCGCAACTTACGACTCAATAATATGGGGATGTAGCTCAGGTGGGAGAGCGCCAGAATCGCAATCTGGAGGTCGGGGGTTCGAATCCCCCCATCTCCACTAAAAATTGATATAAAATTTTTAAAAATTAAAAAAATGAATATAAAAGAATTAAAAGAAAAAATTGCTTTTAAAGAAGAACATGTTTTTGATTTAATTGATCAAAAAGAAAAAGATGATCTGGAAAAATTAGCTAAGGAATATATAAACTTTTTATCCCAAGTTAAAACAGAAAGAGAAACAGTAGAATTTATAAAAGAAACAATTCAAAAAAAAGGCTTTAAAGAAAATGGATTGGAAAAAGGTTTTTTTGTTTATAAAAATAAATTCTTAGCAGTCTGGCAGAAAGGGAAAAAACCTCTTATTGAAGGATTAAGAATTATAGCAAGTCATATAGACACTCCAAGGCTTGATCTAAAACTTCATCCACTTTTTGAGGATACTTCATTAGCATTTTTAAAAACTCATTATTACGGAGGAATAAAAAAATACCATTGGGTTGCTCAACCATTAGCTTTACATGGGATAGTAGTAAAAAAAGATAACGAAACTGTTAAAATTGAAATAGGAGAAAAAGAAGAAGATCCTGTTTTTACTATCTGTGATCTTTTACCTCATTTAGCAAGAAAAATTCAGTCAGAAAAGAAAATTTCTGAAGCTATCCCTGGAGAAAAATTAAATGTTTTAGTTGGAGGGATTCCTATAGAAAAAAATAAAGAGGAAAACTCAAAAGAAGAAATTGCAGATAGAATAAAACTTAAATTTTTAGAAATGCTTTATGAAAAATATAAAATTACTGAAAAAGATTTTACATCTGCTGAAATTTATGTAGTCCCAGTTGGTAAAGCACGAGAAGTTGGAATTGACAGAGCTTTTATTGGAGGATATGGTCAAGATGATCGTGTTAATGCTTTTGCTTCTTTAAAGGCATTGATAGATATAGAAAAACCTTTATATACAAATTTAATTCTTTTTATAGATAAAGAAGAGATTGGGTCTGAGGGAAATGCATCAGCAAAAAGTAGAATATTTGAAAAAATAATTTACCAATTAATTAAAAATGAGAAACTTCCTATAAATCCTGATACTTTTTTTGAGATAATGATAAATACTAAAGCTCTTTCAGCAGATGTTACAGCAGGTATAGACCCTAATTATATAGAAGTTCATGATAAACTTAATGATGCAAAAATGGGATACGGGGTAGTGATTACAAAATATACTGGACATGGTGGAAAATATATGGCTAATGAAGCACATGCAGAATTTGTGGCCTGGCTTATAAATAACTGGGAGAAAAAAGGAGTAGTTTACCAAGTAGCTTCGATGGGGAAAGTCGATGAAGGAGGCGGAGGGACAGTAGCAAAATACTTTGCATCCTATGGAATGGATATTGTAGATGTAGGTCCACCTTTACTCTCAATGCATTCTCCTTTTGAAATAGTTCATAAAGCAGATTTGTATATGACCTATAAAGGCTTTAAGGTCTTTTTAGAAATCTAAACTCAATGCCACTTAAAGAAGGAGATTATATACTTCTCTGGACACTTGATAGAAAATCTTATTTAGTTAAAATTAGAGACTCATATTTTCATACTCATAAAGATTATCTTGATTTAAAAGATCTTATAGGCAAAGAATATGGCGAACTTGTATATGGGAAAAATGGAGAGAAATTTTATATTTTAAAACCTACTATTTATGACTTTATAATGAAAATTGAAAGAGCTACTCAAATTGTTTATCCAAAAGATATAGGATATATTCTTCTTAAACTGGATATAGGACCTAATAAAGTAGTTATTGAATGTGGCGGAGGTTCAGGTGCCTTAACTACAGCTTTAGCTTATATGGTAGGTCCAAATGGAAAAGTTATTTCTTATGAAAAAGAAACAAAATTTCAAGAACTTGCAAAAAAAAATTTAGAAAAATTTAAACTTATTGATAGGGTAATATTTAAATTAAAAGAAGTTAAAGATGCATTTGAAGAAAAAGATGCAGATGCAGTGTTTTTAGATTTAAAATACCCTTGGGAACTAATAAAAGCAGCTTGGGAGGCATTAAAACAAGGATGTCCCTTAGGGATATTGGTGCCAACGACAAATCAAGTTTCTGAATGTTTAAGGGAAATTGAAAAACATCCTTTTGTGGATATTGAGGTGATAGAAATTCTTTTAAGAAAATACAAAATCAATCCTGAAAGAATAAGACCTGAGGATAGAATGGTTGCACATACAGGTTATTTAATCTTTGCTCGCAAAGTCCTAAATAAAAATGGCTAAGGTTGAATTTTATCTTTCAAAAGAATGGTTTCTTTCTAAGGAAATAATTCAAGAATTAAAAAAAAGAATCCAAGAAGCTTTAAAAATTCTTAAACTTCCTGAAAAAAGAGTTGCCATAGCTTTTGTTGATAATGAATATATAAAAAATTTAAATTTTCAGTATTTAAAAAGACCTTACCCTACCAATGTTCTTTCTTTTTCGTACATTGAAAAACGAACTTTTTTTTCCCTTTTAGGAGATATAATTATTTCTGTAGAAAAAGCAAAAGAAGAAGCTGAATTATATAATTTAGAGTTTTCAAATTATCTTTTATCTTTAGTTATTCATGGATTAGTTCATCTATTGAATTATGACCATGAAAAAGGTATTTATTCCCCTTGGCTAATGGTAAGACAAGAAGTAAAATTACTTGAAAAACTTGCATTTAAAAAGGGAAAAAAAGAACTTTTAAATTTTATTAAAAGGAGGGAATATATGCCTGCTAAATTAGCAGTTAATGTAGATCATGTAGCTACAGTAAGGGAGGCAAGAAAGGCAAATTATCCAGACCCTGTTCATGCAGCAGTTCTTGCTGAATTAGGAGGTGCTGATGGAATAGTGGTTCATTTGCGCCTTGATAGAAGACATATAAAAGAGAGAGATGTAAAAATTATTCGGGAAATAATCAAGACTAAATTGATTTTAGAAATGGCTATAGATAAAGATTTAATTAATTTTGCGAAAGAGATAAAGCCTTATCAAGTAACTCTTGTTCCTGAAAGACCAGACGAAATAACTACAGAAGGAGGTATGGAGCTTGAGGGTAGGGTAGATGAAGTTAAAAAAGCAGTAGAAGAATTAAATAAAGCAGGCATAAAAGTAAGTTTATTTTTAAATCCTGATGAAAAGGCTATGGAATTAGCCAAAAAAACAGGGGCTCAAATAGTAGAAATTCATACTGGTATTTATGCTGATGCAGAGATAGAAGAAATAAAAGAAAAGGAATTTGAAAAAATTGAGAATGCTGCAAGAATAGCAAAGGATCTGGGGCTTATAGTTCATGCAGGACATGGGTTAAATTATGAAAATGTAGGACCAATAGCAGCTATACCGGAGATAGAAGAATTCAGTATCGGACATAGTATAATCTCAAGAGCTATTTATGTTGGAATAAAAGAAGCAGTGAGAGAAATGAAAGAGCTTATAATAAAAGCAAGGGGATAAAAATTAATTTTATTTAGGGGAATTAAGATGAAAATAGAAAGATTAATTGTAGGGCCTTTAGAAGTATGTTGTTATATAGTTTATTGTGAAGATACAAAAGAGGGAATAATAATTGATCCAGGAGCTTCTGATCCTCGAATTTTATCAAAAATAAAAGAATTGGGACTTAATATAAAATATATTTTAGGTACGCATGCTCATCCTGATCATATAGCAGGAGTAGATGAATTAAGAAAAAAACTAAATGCTATTTATCTTATTCATAAACTGGATGAAGAATTTTTTAGTGATCCATCAAATCTTATTGAATTTAGAATGATGGGGTTTTCTGAAAATCCAAAAGCTGATAAAGTATTTGAGGAAGGAGATAAAATTATTTTTGGAAAAGAAGAATTGCAAATAATTCATACTCCAGGGCATTCACCGGGTTCTTCCTGTTTTTATAGTCCAAAAAATAAAATTATTTTTACAGGTGATACACTCTTTGTTGAAGCTGTAGGAAGAGCAGATTTACCAGGTGGAAATTTTTTTCAAATGATGGAAAGTATTAAAAATAAACTTTTAACTCTTCCAGAAGATACTTTAATTTATCCAGGACATGATTATGGTCCAAAACCTGTTTCCACTATCGGAGAAGAAAAAGTTAATAATCCTTTTTTACAAGAAATTTAATTTCTTCCTATCCCGGTATATTTAAATCCAAGCTTTTTTAATATAGAAGGTTCATAAATATTTCTCATATCTACTAATGCTGGGGTTTTCATAAGTTTTTTAATTTGTTGTAAATCAAGAAAACGGAATTCATTCCATTCTGTAAGAATAACTAATGCATCAGCATTCTCAGCACATTCATAGGCAGTAGTACTGTATTCAATAGGTAAGTTTAAATGTTTTATAGTCTTTTTAAATTCCTCTATAGCAACTGGATCAAAGACTTTTACTTTTGCTCCGAGTTCAATTAATTTTGGAACAATACTTAAAGCAGGACTTTCTCTTACATCATTAGTATCTGGTTTAAAAGAAAGTCCGAGTACCCCAATGGTTTTATCTTTTAAATCTCCTATAAGCTGTTCAAGTTTTTCAATAGCTCTTAATTTTTGTTTTTCATTTACTTCTATCACAGCTTCTAAAATTTTAAAAGGTGAATTATAAAGTCTACCTTGGTGAATTAATGCTTTTACATCCTTAGGGAAACAAGAACCTCCAAAACCAGGCCCAGGATTTAAAAATTTACTTCCAATTCTGGGATCAAGTCCCATACCTTTAGCAACTACCGTTATATCAGCTCCTATTTTTTCGCAAAAATTAGCTATTTCATTAATAAAAGTTATTTTTGTGGCTAAAAAAGCATTAGAGGCATATTTTATTAATTCCGCTGTTTCCAAATTGGTAATAATAAAAGGAGTTTCAGCTAAATAAAGAGGACGATAAATATCTTTTATAATAGCTATAGCATAAGCACTTTCACCTCCTATAATTACACGATCAGGATGCATAAAATCTTCTACTGCTCGCCCTTCTCTTAAAAATTCAGGATTTGAAATAATATCTACTGTTACATCGTTCTTTTTATGTTCATCAATTAAAGATTTAATCCATCTATTAGTTCCTACCGGTACAGTACTTTTAGTTACAATTACTTTATAATCATCAATAACCTCTGCAAGAGCTAAAGCCACTTCTTTAATCTGAGACAAATCTGCGGAACCATCAGAATTAGGTGGTGTACCTACGCAGATAAAAATTACTAAAGAATTTTTGACTGCTTCTTCAAGATTAGAAGTAAAAAATAATCTATTTGCTTTTTGATTCTTCTTAACAAGAGCTTCGAGTCCTGGTTCGTATATAGGAATTTTTCCTTGATTTAATAGTTTAATTTTTTCTTCATCTTTATCTACACAAGTGACCTTCATTCCAAAATCAGCTAAACCTGCTCCACAAACAAGACCTACATAACCAGTTCCAATTACCGCAATATGCATTTTTATTCTCTTACTAATTTATAATGTTTATTTTTATTTCCATTTACATAATACTTAAATTTTTTACTTGCCAAAATAGCTGTATTTACAGAAGTTTTAATTAATATAGGAGATAATTTATTGGAAAGCACAAGTTTAGAAAACTCAATCAATTTTTTAGTATCCTCCCATAAATAATCTCTTTCAGGATCACCTAAAATAGAAGTTATTATTAAACGATTATTATAACTTACTGCATTAACCAAACAATGCCTTGACATTCGGGTATATCCTGTTTTCCCACCAATTATTTCTTTTTTTATTTCCGGGTCTTTTAAAAGGTGATTAGTGTTTTTTAAAATCAAAACCCTACCTTTTGAAGAAGTTATAATTTTTTCAGGAGTACGAATTATTTTTTTTATAAGAGGATATTTTAAAGCTTCATATAAAATGATAGTAAGATCGTAAGCAGTAGTATATTGATAAGGTGCAGGAAGTCCTGAGGCTGTAGAAAAATGGGTTTCTTTTAATCCTAAACTTTTAACTTTTTCATTCATAAGTTTTACAAAAGCTTTTTCAGATCCTGCTACAGCTTCAGCCAAAGCAACAGCTGCTTGATTTGAAGAATTTAATAAAGCTAAATATAAAAGATCTTTTACAGTATAAATTTCACCTGCATATAAATAAGGAGTTACACTTGAAATATGTTCAACATTTTTTGAAATTTTTACTTTTTTGTTTAAAGAAATTTTATCCAGTACTACCATTGCTGTAACCAATTTTGTTGTACTTGCAGGTGGAATTTTTAAATGCGGATTTTTAGCAAAAAGAAGTTTTCCACTTTTTCCATCAAGCGCAACTGCAGAAATTGCTTGAATATTTTCCAATTCCCAATAGTTCAGAGCTTTAGTTTGTATAGATATAAAAAAAATAAAAAGAATAGAAAATAAAAAACATATAAATATATTTAATTTTTTCATTATCTTTTCTCCTTAAAAATTTTAAAAATTTAGTATTTAACCGAAAAATACCAAAGAATTTTTAAAAGTCAAATAAAAATGCAATAAAAAATAATGAAAAATGAAAATTTTTAGATTAAATTTTAGGAAAAATTATCAAAAAATTTGCTTTAATTTAAATAATTGGATATTGGTAAAATGAAGGTGTGTGGTATATTTTTAATAAAATTTAAAAGTAATTTTTTAAAAATGAAAATAAATGAATCGAAATGAAAAATAAAGAAATAGCTGAAATTTTTCAAAAAGTCGCAGCGCTTTTAGAAATCAAAGGAGAAAATCCATATAGAGTAAGAGCTTATCAAAAAGCGGCTCAGACTATAGAATCTCTTACTAAGGATATAGAAGAACTTGCCAAGCAAGATAGATTGGAAAGATTACCTGGTATAGGAAAGGATCTTGCTCAAAAAATTAAAGAAGTTTTAAATACTGGAACTTTGCCCCTTTATGAAGAATTAAAAAAAGAAATACCCCCTGTTTTACTTACTTTTCTTGAGATTCCTGGTCTCGGTCCTAAAAAAGTTAAGGTTCTTTATGAAAAACTTGGAATAACTTCTATAGAAGAACTTGAAAAGGCTTGCAAGACTCATAAAATAGCTAAATTGCCAGGGTTTGGATGGAAGACAGAAGAAAATATTATAAAAGGTATAAAACTTTTTAAAGAAAAAAGAGGAAGAAGACCCTTGGGAGAGGTTCTTCCAATAGCAGAGGAAATTATAGAAATCTTAAAAAAGGAAAGTCCTGTAGAACAGATTTCTGTAGCAGGAAGTATAAGAAGAAGAAAAGAAACGGTAAAAGATATAGATATTCTTATTACTTCTAAAAAACCAATTGAAGTAATGAAAAAAGTAACCGAAATATATTTAGTAGATGAAGTAATAGTATTTGGAGAGACAAAAACAAGTGTAAGACTTAAAACAGGAATTCAAATGGATATAAGAGTGGTAGAACCAGAATCTTGGGGTGCAGCTTTAGCTTATTTTACAGGTTCTAAAGCCCATAATATAAGAGTAAGAGAACTTGCTCTGGAAAAAGGATTGAAAATAAATGAATATGGAGTTTTTAAAGGAGAAAAAAGAATAGCAGGAAGAACAGAAGAAGAAATATATGAATGTATCGGGTTACCATTTATTCCTCCTGAGCTAAGGGAAGATAGAGGAGAAATAGAAGCTGCTTTACAAGGGAAACTGCCTAAATTAGTAGAATATGACGAAATCAAAGGAGATGGACATCTTCATTCAAAATATAGCGATGGAAGTGCAAGTCTTGAAGAAATTGTGGCTAAAGCTGAAGCATTGGGTCTTTCCTGGATTGCGGTTTGTGATCATTCACAAAGTCTCAAAGTTGCAGGAGGTCTTTCTATAGAAGACCTTTTTAAAAAGAAAAGACATATAGAAGAAATAAATAAAAGATCTCATAAGGTGAAATTAATTTTTGGATCCGAAGTAGATATTCTTTCTGATGGGAGTTTAGACTATCCAGATGAGGTTTTAAAAGAAATAGAATTTGTAATTGCTGCAATTCATACAGGATTTCAACAAGATGAAAAACAACTTACTCATCGTATTGTTTCTGCTTTAAAACATCCTTTGGTTCATGCTATAGCTCATCCTACAGGTAGGGTATTGGGTGAAAGACCACCATATGCTTTAAATCTTTCGGAGGTTTTAGAAGTAGCTTCTCGATATGGAAAAGCTCTTGAAATAAATGCCTATTATAAAAGACTTGACTTAAATGATATTAATGCAAGAGCTGCAAAAGAAAGAGGAATACCTTTAATTATTGGAACAGATACTCATTTTATTGATCAATTGGAATATATTCATTTTGGTACAGCAGTAGCAAGAAGAGCTTGGTGTGAGAAAAAAGATATTTTAAATACTTTAAGTTATGAAGAATTCAAAGAATGGTTAAGGAGAGTAAGAAATTTATAACGAAAGGTGGTTGAGAAATGTGGATGTTTTAAATTTGAATTTAAATCATTTTTTAGACAAAATTGAAAAAAATTTCCCATTATTATCTGTTGATACCACACTTTCTGAAGTATTAAATTTAATGAAAAAATTTAAAAATAATTTTGTAATCTTTATAAATGAAGAAAAAAAACCCGTAGGAATACTTACAGAAAGAGATGTAATAAAAATTTTATCAAAAAATATTCCGCTTGATAAAAAAGTATATGAGTTTGTCAAAAAAGAAATAATCAAAATTAAATATGATACCCCCCTTATTTATACATTTAATTTAATGATAGAAAATTTTATAAGAAGAATTGTGGTGGTTGATGAAGAAGGAAAACTTTTAGGAGTTGTGACTCAAGATGATCTGTTTAAGTTTCTTGAGGAAGATATTTTTAAAGTTG
>Ga0164318_10000398_pt1 | contig 32345 bp, 21 predicted proteins | sample GuaBasSedimGuay9_FD_113734 | JGI IMG/M metagenome (GOLD analysis project Ga0164318, IMG submission 113734) | Subseafloor sediment microbial communities from Guaymas Basin, Gulf of California, Mexico - Guay9, Core 4571-4, 0-3 cm | ecosystem: Environmental > Aquatic > Marine > Hydrothermal vents...
CATAAACACGTTACCCACCCTACAGGGAAATGGTGGGCAACATAAACACGTTACCCACCCTACAGGGAAATGGTGGGCAACATAAACACGTTACCCACCCTACAGGAAAATGGGGCAGGCAACCAAAACACGTTACCCACCCTACAGGGAAATGGTGGGCAACATAAACACGTTACCCACCCTACAGGGAAATGGTGGGCAACATAAACACGTTACCCACCCTACAGGAAAATGGGGCCGGCAACAAAAACACGTTACCCACCCTACAGGGAAATGGGGCCGGCAACATAAACACGTTACCCACCCTACAGGGAAATGGGGCCGGCAACATAAACACGTTACCCACCCGACAGGAAAATGGTGGGCAACCAAAACACGTTTCGCACCAAAAGTTTTGCGCGCAAAACTTTTGGCGCGAACCCACCCTACATGATTGATTTTAATTCAATTTTTTGTATTTTATTCGATGAGGATTATCGGCATTTGTGCCTAATCGGCGATGTCGATCTGCTTCGTAATCGGCGTAGTTGCCTTCAAACCAGATGACTTGACTGTCGCCTTCAAATGCTAAGATATGGGTGGCGATACGATCTAGGAACCAGCGATCATGTGAAATGACGACGGCACAGCCGGGAAAGGCGAGTAGGGCTTCTTCTAGGGCGCGGAGGGTTTCAATATCTAAGTCGTTTGTGGGTTCGTCTAAGAGTAAGAGATTTCCGCCGCTTTTCAGTAGTTGTGCTAAATGGACGCGGTTACGTTCTCCGCCTGATAAGTCTTTGACACGTTTTTGTTGATCGCCGCCTTTCAAATTGAATCGCCCGCAGTAGGCGCGAGAGGGGATTTCATATTTGCCGACGATGATGTTATCAAAACCGTCTGAGATGAGTTCCCATACGGTTTTGTCGCCTTCTAGGCTGTCTCGCGATTGATCGACATAAGCGAGTTCTACGGTTGGCCCGATTCGTAATTCTCCATTATCGGGTTGTTCTTGTCCGACTATCATGCGAAATAGGGTGGTTTTGCCTGCGCCATTGGGGCCAATGATGCCGACTATGCCGCCTTTTGGTAGGTTAAAGTTGAGGTTGTCTATTAATAATTGGTCACCAAAACCTTTGCGGAGATTGATGGATTCTACCACTAAGTCGCCTAAACGGGGGCCGGGTGGAATATAAATTTCTTGGGTGGCGTTGCGTTTGTCGATATCTTGGTTAGCGAGTTCTTCAAAACGGGCTAAACGGGCTTTGCTTTTGGCATGACGGCCTTTGGGATTGCTGCGTACCCATTCTAATTCGGCTTTCATGCTGCGTTGCCGCGCTGATTCTTGTTTCTCTTCCAATTCTAGGCGTTTTTCCTTTTGTTCTAACCATGAGGAGTAGTTGCCTTCCCAAGGGATGCCATGCCCGCGATCTAGTTCTAAAATCCAGCCGGCGACGTTATCTAAGAAGTAGCGATCATGGGTAATGGCGATGACGGTGCCGGGGTATTCTTGTAAAAAGCGTTCTAACCAGGCGACGGATTCAGCATCGAGGTGGTTAGTCGGTTCATCAAGTAATAACATGTCGGGTGCGGAGAGGAGTAATCGACAGAGGGCTACGCGGCGTTTTTCGCCACCGGAGAGTTTGGTGACATCAGCATCCCAGTCTGGTAGACGTAGGGCATCAGCGGCGATTTCTAATTTTCTGTCTAATTCCCAAGCGCCAGCGGCATCAATAGCATCTTGCAATTGGCCTTGTTCTTCCAGTAAGGCATTCATTTCGTCATCGCTCATGGGTTCGGCGAATTTCATGCTGATCTCGTTAAAGCGATCTAATAAGGCTTTGGTTTCAGCAATGCCTTCTTCAACGTTGCCGCGTACATCTTTATTGGGTTCCAATTGGGGTTCTTGTGCGAGATAACCGATGCGAATATTGGCTTGTGGACGCGCTTCGCCGTGATATTCTGTATCAATACCGGCCATGATGCGTAGTAAAGTGGATTTACCGGCACCGTTTAAACCTAATACGCCAATTTTGGCCCCTGGAAAAAAGGATAATGAAATATTTTTGAGAATTTCCCGCTTAGGTGGCACGACTTTGCCAACGCGGTTCATTGTGTAGATGAATTGAGCCATGTGTTTATGAAAAGTGAAAAGTAAGTGAAAAGTAAGTGAAAAGTAAGTGAAAAAGCGTCAATCCCAAAACTCTTTCTGGTTTAAATCCTCTTGCTCTGATGGCTTGTGTCGTCAAGTTTTGCTTTAACCATTCAGGCTTTTCTCTAAAGCCTCATTCATTTTACACGCCATTGAAAATGATCGGGTAAATTGGCACGATTATAAATATTGCTTCGCACTTTGAGAAATTTTAATTGTCTTTCTATTACCGTCATCAGAGCGAGACGGGATTGTTTAGCTTGTTTTGTTTTGGGTAAAGGACGATCTTCTTCTAAGAATAAAATAACAGTCACCTTATTTATTTTTTTAGAAAAGAGATACTTGCAAAATCCTTCAAGTTCTAAGGAAGCATGGCGATGGGCTCCATAGAGACTGGCTATGGTATCTCTGACTTTTTGTGCAAACTCAATTGCTAATTCAGCACTATTAATGCGCCTTTTATTGGCAATTCGATCACCTCGGAAGTCTTTCGCTTCAATCATAAATAATTCAGTCTCAGATAAGGCTAAAATATCTACTGCTTTAGTGTTTTGACATTTTAATGCCTTTTGTTGCTGAAAACGACATTCATCATATTTAATGACTCGCCATTCTTCTGGGAAGAAAAAACGCAAATGCCCTTCTTGAATAACGGTCATAATTGTCCCTCGTAGAACAATTGTTGCACTCTATCATCTTGTGCTAAAATCTCGTCAAGTACAGTAATTGTCGCTAATTCTTCCAATAAGCCACCCTGTTCTACTTGTGCTTGTCTTGGTACTAAACTTATAAATTGAGCTGGAATATTGCCTTTTGATATTTCGATTTGTACCGATAATTCTTTCATTAAGAAAAAACTATGCGTTGCCAAAATCACTTGCATGTCATATTTTTGAACCAGTTCAATCAGTGAAGAGGCGAGTTGAGTCAATATTTTGGCATTTAAATCCACTTCTGGTTCATCCCAAAATAAGAGGTTTTTGAGTGAGCCGTTCGCAGCCAAGTAAGTCAGCGTGCCTATTTTACGCAAGCCTTCGGCAACGAGTGAAATTTCCATTTCCTTTTTACCGCTGGGTTTGAGATAGAAACGGCCTTCTTTTAATTTCAGTTGTCCACCCATAATCGTTTCTAGTGGCTTAATAAAGGTTGTGTACTGTTTTGCTTTTGAGCCTTTCAATAAAAAGCCACTTAAGGCTTTACAGAGATCAGGATAGGTTTCATCAACTGTTAATTCGCGATCATCATAGAGTTTGACAAAACCTGGGTAAAAAGACAACACTTCTTTGCTTGGCAAAAAAATCGGTGATGCGGATGGAAATTCTATCGGTGTTTGGAGTATTTCTACTTCTTTTTGGGTGTTTGAGCTAAATGCGAATTTTAAACGCTGATTTGTTGCAAATATTTCTGCCTCAATTTGCGCTTTTTGTCGCCCACCATCACGGTGAAATAAGTGCCCTAATTTATCGGGTTTGAATATGCCTACCAATTTTTCTGCCATCCGACGCTGCCACCAACTTTTACTCCCTTTTGATGAGATTTTACCTGGGATAGTTTGATGTTCTGCGGCTGCTTCGTACCAAATAGCGGCAACGGTATAAGCTAATTTTAAGAGGTGACTTTTACCGCTGTTATTTTCCCCTATGATCACATTTAAACCGGGTGAAAATTCAATCTCTGCATCAGAAAAGAGCGTAAAATTTTTAGTTTTTAATGATTTTAACATCTTGTTATTTATTGTGTTTATGGCCGTTTTTTGATATTCCGATACGTTATGCGAATTAAGAGTTGAAATTTGTGTATCTACTAAAAACAATGGGTTAGAAAACCAACCTAGGGCATCGCCCAAAATAATAAATTTTAACGATATGATTTTAAAATGATTTCTCAACCCTTAATTCGCATACGTTTTGCGTTTTTAACGCTTTACCTCGATCACAGAGTACCACAGAGTTTCACATCGTTCCCAAGTCAAACCTCTGTGGAACGAAGTGGAACGAAGTGATGAAAAAAATTGTTTTTAAGAACTAAACAGCCCTGAAAATCCCATAAATGCGAGAGACAGTATACCGGCAATAATGAGGCTCATGGCTGTGCCTTTCATGAGATTGGGTACATTGGATAATTCGTTTTCTTCACGCAATCCTGCCATTAGTACTAGTGCTAGGGTAAATCCGCCGCCGGCACCTAGCGCAAAAATCAGGCCTTCTAATAAATTATAGCCGCGATTTGTGGCAAAAATGGCGAAGCCAAGAATAGCACAGTTGGTGGTAATCAGTGGTAGATAAATCCCTAATGTGCGAAATAAGGTGGGACTGAATTTTTTGATCACCATTTCGACAAATTGTACGGTACTGGCTACGACAAGAATAAAGGTAATTAGGCGTAAATAGGGGGCGTATATCAGTACATAGTTGTTGAGAAACCAAGTACACAGTGCTGTAATCAGCATGACGAAGGTACTTGCTAGGCCTAATCGAAAAGCGGTTTCTAGTTTACCGGAGACACCAAAGAAGGGACAGAGTCCGAGAAAGTAAGAAAATACAAAATTGTTTACCAGTAATGCGCTGATAAAAATCCAAATGAGATTATCCATTTTAGTTTCTAGTTATAATAATGTAGGCCATCTTGCTCAATTTTTAAAGGCTTGGAAATTAATGTAGGGTGGGTAAGCCCACCATCTTGCTCAATTTTTAATTTTTTGAAATTTTAGTTAGTATTTGATAGTAAGTCAATTTAATCAATGTTTTTAACGCTTTTTTTCAACATGCAAGGCTTCAAGTTTTTGCGCGCAAAAACTTGAACCTGGAATAGAGTTCACTTCGTTTTCAGAGTTTCACAGAGTCGCTCATTTACACCTCTGTGTTACTCTGTGATCTCTGTGTTGAAAAAAAAGAACTAAATTTTGTACTCCAAATTTGAGGCTTCGCAGAGCATTGATGCCCTCTTTTCTTTTAACCAATTGAAAAATAAGAGAATGAGGCCAAGCATAATAAAGCCGCCGGGGGGTAGGAGCATGACAACCCAGGGTTCAAAATGAGGCCCAAATAGGGATATGCCGAATAATGAGCCGTTTCCTAAAATTTCTCTGACACTGCCTAAAGTAAATAGGGCGAATAGAAAGCCTATTGCGGTACCGAGTGCGTCGGCTATGGCTAAGCCTACGGGATGTTTTGAGGCAAAGGCTTCTTGGCGGCCTAATATCATGCAATTGACGACTATCAGGGGAACGAATGCGCCGAGTTCTTTATGTACTTCGGGTATCAGGGCGAGTAAGGTGTAATCTGCGACGGTTACAAATGTCGCAATAATGATGATATAACAGGAAATGCGTACCTGTTTTGGAATCCAATGCTTAAATAAGGAAACTAGGGTACTTGAACCTACTAATACAAAAAAAGTCGCGAATCCCATGGCAATGGCATTGATGGCTGAGTTGGTAACGGCCAACATTGGACACATGCCTAATACTTGAACAAAAACGGGATTCTCTTTCCAAATTCCTTTCGTAAATTCATCGTAAGCGTTTTTTGGAGGCATATCAGTTATCAGTTATCAGCAAGAATGGTGGGCAACAAAAACCCGTTACCCACCCCACAGGGGAATGGTGGGCAACAAAAACCCGTTACCCACCCTACAGGGGAATGGTGGGCAACAAAAAACCGTTACCCACCCTACAAGAAAGGAATGGTGGGCAACAAAAAACCGTTACCCACCCTACAAGAAAGGAATGGTGGGCAATAAAAACAAATTACATATTTAGATACAAGAAGGTATTCACTCATTACCTACCCATCGCCAAGTGATCCAGATGGCAATGACGCAAATCAAGCTGGCCCATAAGTAACTGATCTGGGCACCAAGATTGTCCCAAGTATAACCACTGACTAAACTGCCTATTGCGCCGCCGGCTCCAAAACTGATACTGCTATATAAGGCTTGTGCCCTGCCTTGATGCTGATCGGCGAAATGTTGACGTATTAATTGCATGGCTACCCCATGATACAGGCCGAAGCTTGCTGCGTGGAAGAGTTGGGCAAAGAGTAATATGGGTAATGATTCAACATAATAGCCGATTAAGAGCCAACGTACTCCGCTTAAAGCTAAACTGATTATCAACAAATGCTTTAAACCAAAGCGTGTCAATAAATGGTGCATGACCAAAAATATGCCGACTTCTGCCAGTACCCCTAATGCCCACAGTTGCCCAATTAAGTTGCGAGAATAGCCATAGTCTTCCAGATAAATGGTGTAAAAGGTGTAATAGGGCCCATGACTGGCTTGCATTAAAAAACAGACTGAAAACAATGCGATAGCTGATGGCTGTTTGATAACTTGATAAAATGATTCGCTGGATAGAAACTGGTGTGCTGTCTCTTTTTCAGGAACGAGCAAGCTGGTTAGCCAAATGCCGGTAAACAATCCGATTAATAAGTTGGGGAGTAATGTGACACTGATATATTCAAATAACCAGCCGAAAAGTGTGACGGTGAGTATAAAACCAATTGAGCCCCATAGGCGAATCTGACTGTAGCGGTGAGCTTGTTTGCCGAGATGAGCTAGGGTGGTGGCTTCAAATGGCGGTAAGGCGGCGTGCCAAAAAAAACTAAACACGCCTATGATCAAAGCGAGCCAGAGGTAACTTTGTTCTACTATCAATAGGGGGATAAAAAATAAAGCTGCTAATAAGGAACTGAGGCGCACTAAGGCGATATGTCTACCGGTATGATCTGCAATCCAACCCGATATATTGGGGGCAATGATTTTCAAAGCGAGAAGAATGGCGATCAATTCGCCTATGGCTACGGCATTAAAGCCTAATGTATGTAAATAGAGCGCCCAATAGGGTAGAAATGCGCCGATGCTGCCAAAGTAAAACAAATAAAAGGCTGATAAGCGCCAGTAGTAGGGAAGCGTTTTCATTTGATGGTGTCACAAACTTGAGTTTGTGCCCGATGTCGTAATGCGTGATCCATTAAGACTAATGCTAACATGGCTTCTGCTATGGGTGTTGCGCGAATCCCGACACAGGGATCATGACGGCCGGTTGTGATGACTTCTATTGGTTGTCCATGAATATCAATACTGCGCCCTGGTAATCGTAAACTGGAAGTCGGTTTAAGGGCAATACTGGCAATTATGTCTTGGCCGGTGGATATGCCGCCTAAAATGCCGCCGGCATGATTGCTTAAAAAACCTTGTGGTGTCATTTCATCACGGTGTTGTGTTCCTTTTTGTTCGATACTGGCAAAGCCGTCTCCGATTTCTACGCCTTTAACGGCATTAATACTCATTAAGGCATGAGCCAGTTCGGCATCCAGTCGATCAAAAATGGGTTCCCCTAAACCGACGGGTACATTCGTCGCGATGAGGGTGATGCGCGCACCAATGGAATTGCCTTCTTTACGCAAGGCATCCATATAGGTTTCTAATTCGGGCACTTTAGCGGCATCGGGGCAAAAAAAGGGATTGCGGTTCACTTCTTGCCAATCAAATTGAGCGGGATCAGGTTTCAGGGGCCCCATTTGTGCTAGATAGCCGCGAATCTGAGTGCCATAGCAGACATCAAGATATTTTTTAGCAATGGCACCGGCGGCTACGCGAATAGCGGTTTCACGCGCTGAAGATCGCCCTCCGCCGCGATAGTCACGAATGCCATATTTTTTGTGATAAGTATAATCAGCATGTCCTGGGCGAAATTGATCTTTGATTTGACTATAATCTTTAGAACGTTGATCGGTATTTTCAATCAATAGCCCAATCGGGCAACCTGTTGTTTTGCCTTCAAAAACGCCTGATTGTATTTGAACTTGATCTGCTTCATGGCGTTGTGTGGTATGTCGAGAGGTGCCTGGTTTACGCCGATCTAAATCAATTTGTAAATCGGAAGCGGTTAAGGGTAAATTGGGTGGGCAGCCATCTACAATCCCGCCAATAGCGGGCCCATGACTTTCTCCAAATGTGGTGACAGTAAAGAGTTTTCCGAATGAATTGCCTGACATGGTTAAAAGATTCAACACAGAGAACACAGAGAAACACAGAGGAACACAGAGTTGAAAATACAAGTCTGTACGTTTATTGTTAATAACATTAAATCAGAATGGTTATAATGAACTCTTCAATCTCTATGCACTTAAACACAGTATTTCATAGCTTATTTACTACCTTACACGGTTTTCTTATCTTGCTACTTGTTTCTATTAGTTTAGTGGTGGGATATGCTATTTTTAGCTTACAGCAAATGAACGTTGATGCGAGGGGATTTGTTAATACGACAATGTTAGGTTTGTTTGTCGAATGGGATAATCAGGATTTTATGAGGTATACAAGCGATGAATTGCGACAAAACCTAACAAAAGAAGAATTGGAGAATATCAATGTGGTTTTCATACGTTTAGGGGAATTATTAAATTATCATGGTGCCTACGGCGCTGTCTTTCAGTCTCCTCGTGCTTGGTGGCAACTCGTGGCTCGCTACAAGGTACAGGCGAGTTTTCAGGGTGGGCAGTTTGTTGCCATCGTCACGCTTATCAAACAGCAGGGCGATTGGGTGATAGGGCGATTTGAATATCAATATGCTTTTTTCCCTCAGAAACCACATCCCGGTTCACTGAGAATGGTTTTGAACAATTAAACTATTAAACCTGACAGGTTTTTAAAACCTGTCAGGTTTGTCCCTTGAATTATACTCGGCGCGGGAATAAACTTAACTTTTGGCAACCCCAGGTTGCCACCTGGGGCTATTCACATTCAACCCCTACGGGGTTGTGCTTTTTAAACTTAACTTTTGGCAACCCCAGGTTGCCACCTGGGGCTATTCACATTTTCAGGCTAAAATTTCGCTCCGCGAAATTTTAGCCTGTAAACCCCTACGGGGTTGTGCTTTTTAATCTTTTTCTGATTGATTTGCCTTTGTACTTTATGCCATCGGGAAAGCTTTTAAAAGTTTAAATTGTGCCCGCGTGCAGTATAATTAAAATTAAACTATTAAACCTGACAGGTTTTTAAAACCTGTCAGGTTTGTCTCTTGAATTAATTAAAATTCCATCGTTTGACGTCGTTTTTCGATCATCTCGCTGACAATGGGGCGGAAGATGAGTTGCATGGCAAAACCCATTTTACCACCTGGAACCACTAAGGTATTGGGGCGCGACATAAATGAATCGTGAATCATGGATAACAAATAGGTGTAATCTTGATCACGATACTTGTTAAAGCGAATCACTACCAGACTTTCATCCGGGCTTGGAATGTCGCGAGCAATAAAGGGGTTAGAGGTATCTACCAGAGGCACCCGTTGAAAGTTGATATGGCTATGGGTAAATTGCGGTGTGATGTATTGCACGTAATCGGGCATACGCCGCAAAATGGTATGCGTCACCGCTTCTGCGGAATAGCCACGTTCACCCACATCGCGGCTGATTTTCTGAATCCATTCCAAATTGACACTAGGCACCACGCCAATCAATAAATCAACCCATTGCGCCGCATTCGTTTCCGAAGTCACAACACCGCCATGTAAACCTTCATAAAATAACAAATCGGTGTCAGAAGGAATATCTTCCCACGGTGTAAAGGTGCCCGGTTCTTGCTTATAGGGCGCTGCCTCATCTTCGTTGTGCAAGTATTTTCGGATTTGTCCTGTCCCATTTTCCGAGTAGCGATGGAATAAATCCTCAAGTTTATTAAATAGGTTGGCTTCAGGGCCGAAGTGACTGAGGTTTCTGCCTTCCTTATCGGCATCCTGAACGGCCTTTTTCATGCCCTTGCGATCATAACGATGGAAGCTATCCCCTTCGACAATCGTCGCTTTGTAATTACCACGACGATAAATTTCCTCAAAGGCTTTTTTAACAGTCGTGGTGCCCGCGCCAGATGAACCGGTAATGGCAATAATGGGATGTTTAACAGACATTCTTGACTCCTATTATCAATGTAGGGTGGACAACCTATTTTGGTTGCCCACCGATCTCAAATGTAGGGTGGGTAACGTGTTTTTGTTGCCCACCAATCTCAATGCTCTCATTTCTCATTTAAGGGTGGGTGACGTATTTTGGTTGCCCACCAATCTCAATGATCTCGTTTCTCATTTAAAGACGAAATCGCCGCACACCTATTATCAATGTAGGGTGGGTAACGTGTTTTTGTTGCCCACCGATCTCAATGATCTCATTTCTCATTTAAAGACGAAAACACCGCACACCTTATTATCAATGTAGGGTGGGTTCGCGCCAAAAGTTTTGCGCGCAAAACTTTTGGTGCGAAACGTGTTTTTGTTGCCCACCATCTTCATTAAAAATACCGCGCTAAGTATAACGTATTTTGGTTGCCCACCAATCTCTATTATCACGAAAACACCGCACACCTATTATCAATGTAGGGTGGGTTCGCGCCAAAAGTTTTGCGCGCAAAACTTTTGGTGCGAAACGTGTTTTTGTTGCCCACCATCTTCATTAAAAAGACCGCGCTAAGTATAACGTATTTTGGTTGCCCACCCATCTCAATGATCTCATTTTTCGATTTAAAGACGAAAACGCCGCACCGCAGCGCGTAATTGTGGTAGTGTTTGCACCTGACTACGATAACGGGTTTGCACGTACAGTTCAATGATTTGTTGAACAGTCGCAGCTATTTCTGGACGTGCTGCGCTGACACGCTTAGCATAAGTCAAAGGCCCTTCGTGAGGCAAGCGCGCTAAACCCCGCCGTGCCAATTTTTGGCAAAAGCGTTGATAAATGTGTTGTACTGGATCACGCCTAATTCGCCCTGTGCGTAAAAACATCCAAGCACTATAGCTAATCAATAAAACGGCGATCAAAATCACCAGTAGTATCGTCATGCCATGCCAATTGATATCGGCTAATCCTAAACGGCTTAAAAATTGTTTTTGTCGTGCCGGCCCGTAGCCGAGTATCCATTGATTCCAGCCATGATTGATGGCATCCCAACTATTGCGGACTTGTTGCCACATTTTGACAACTGTGCTATCGCTGTCCCAATTGACTTCAAAACCAAGGGGATTAAATTCAACAGGTAATGCGGTTTCAATACCGAGATCAATTCGCTCTGGTGCCACAGCATGAGTGGGATCAACGCGCACCCAACCTTTATCCTCCAAAAACACTTCGCTCCAAGCGTGGGCATCACGCTGGCGCACAATTAAATAACGACCAATAGGGTTGACAGTGCCGCCCAAATAGCCAGTCACTACCCGCGCTGGGATACCGGCCGCTCGCATTAAGACGGTAAAGGCTGCTGCATAATGTTCGCAAAAACCTTGGCGAGTTTCAAACAAAAATTCATCAATGGGATCATAGTACAACAACGAAGGGGTATAAGTATAGACAAAAGGCTCTTCATTAAAATATTGCAATGTGCGTTGTACAATCGCCTCCGGCTGCTGTGGATGATCTAGCTGCCATTTTTTAGCCAAGGCACGGGCACGCGGATGTTTGCCTTTCGGCAAACGCAATGCGAATTTCAATTGTTGAAATGTGAACATCTTGGCCTGATACGCAGTATAAGAGCGCACTTGATAACGCATCCGTTGTTGTACTGGAAAATTGGCCAAGATTTGATAATCGGGTGTCACATAACTATCGTGTGGAGCAAAGATAGGTAAGTCTAAAGCAAATACCCAGCGTTGATCATGCGGCTCTAAAGTCACTGTATAATCATAAGGTTGACCCGTATGATGAATATTAACCCGAGCAAAGCGCCTATAATATTGAATACCGCCATCCCAATCTCGTCCATTTGTTCGCCATAATACAGGGCCTCGCCAATAACGTTGCGACGGTGGGGGTATCGCCCCCTTAAATTCTACCCTAAAAGCGATTTCATTTGATTGCGTTAATTGGCTAATCGTGCCCAATGACATACTATCGCTTAAACCCGTCTTACCCGTAAGGGCATCCTTAGGTAAACTCCAAAAAGGCCCAGCCACCCTAGGGAATAAAACAAATAACACTAACATCACGGGCAAAGCTTGTAGCAGCAAAGTCGTCGATAAGCGCAGACGGTGCCGCACAGACAAACTATGAGTGTTATCAGTTAAACTGATAAGCGTTGCTGTCGCAACCACCATGACAATGCCCATGTACAATGCCGTGGGGATAGATTGTGAATATAAAAAATTGGTGATAATGAGAAAATAGCTTAAAAAACAAAGTAATAAAGCGTCACGCAGACTTTTCATTTCCACCAATTTCAATGCACATAACACTACAAGCAATGCGACACCTGCATCGCGTCCAAATAACGTCCGATAACTCAACAAAATACCCAATAACATGAGCAAGAGCAGTGCAAATCGTACTCGCGAGCTGGGCAAAGGCCAGCGTTGTCGTGTTATCACATAACGCCATAACAACAATATCAAAAAAGCCGGCAAAATCCACCAAGGCAAATGAAACGAATGGGGCAAGACAACCAAAATTAAAGTCGCCATTAGCCATGATAGGGCAGATAAATTAGGAAATAACATTAATGGTTAATGATTAATGGTTAATGATTAATGGTTAATGGTATACTCTGTGGTTCTCTGTGGTTCTCTGTGTGCTCTATTCTATACTCGGCGCGGGCATAAACTTAACTTTTGGCAACCCCAGGTTGCCACCTGGGGCTATTCACATTCAACCCCTTCAGGGTTGTGCGTTTTAAGATTTTTATCAATTTGCCTTTGTACTTTCTGCCATTGGGAGAGCTTTTAAAAGTTTAAATTGTGCCCGCGTGCAGTATAGGTTCAAGTTTTTGCACGCAAAAACTTGAAGCCTTGCATGTTGAAAAAAAATTCAGCATTCTACTGTACTGAGGCATACAATCCAGTCGTAGGGCGAATCCCTTGTGATTGCCCTATTGATAAGTGGCTAAATCGTCTAGGGAAAGGCCCGTTGTTTCAGCAACTATCATCGGTTCGATACCCTGGGCTAATAGATTGCGGGCGATTTCGAGGGCTTTGTTTCGTTCGCCCTTTTCCATGTCTTCTTTCCGTTCTCGAAGACGTAGATTATCAAAATCTTTTTCATCCATAATGGATACCCGTTCCTGCGGTGTCAGTCCATCATCATCAATCAATTGAGCCGCCTTTTGTATAATAGGCCGATTCAAATTGATATTGGGTGTAGCTGGATTATTAATACTTTCGGTTACCAATTCCATCCAATCTTTCAAACCCTTTGGCGTTTGTTCATTCAGATAAAAGGGATTGAGAAAAAAGAGCTTATGAGGAGAAAGCGCCAAAGTTTCCCCTTTTTCGGTTTCAGTGAGTTGGCGCGTGCTTATCAAGCTACGTTGGTAGCTTTTATCTCGGATTTGGCGAGTAAACCAAACAATGGTATAGACGGTACGTTCTAACTTATAGGCTTTATAACTTTTTGCCAATTCGACTTGAGAAACTAAATGATAATGCCAAAAACGGTCAAAATCATAATCATACCGTTCCCGTTGTATTTCAATCACGAGGCGATGAGTGGGATCATTCACAAAAATATCAATCGAAATATCGATCCCCCCAATCGGCGGAGTGAACTTTTTTTCAACTTCAATGGTTTCTGGTTGAAGCTCAATGCCCAAAAAGTCGAAGATAAAGGCTTTGAGAATGTCTTCGTTGGAAAGTAGTTTTTTAAAAACCACTTGGTTGTTTAAAGCCGCTAACATAATCAGCCTCCTGAGATTTGCAATCGTTTCCAGATCGATTTTTGTGTCTCTTGCGTCTCTTGCGTTATATAGTCAATCAGCGGTGTCATGAACAAAAGCCAAATCAGCATTCTATTCAAACATAGCCAAAGCTTGCAAGCAACGCTCGCGATGTTGTTCACCCCTATCGGGTTCAAGCGTACAACCGGGTATTTTTAAACCATACAGTGCGCCCTGATTTTCCGCGACTAATATCCATAAACACAATTGCGATATCGCCGCTTCCAAATCGTTCAGCATCGCCACATCATCCCAAGTTAGCCACGCTTCGGCAGCACTCAGACCACCAAATTGTTTAATCATCCAATCTTGCTCACGCGCCACCGCTTTCCAATCAATATGTCGTGGCGAATCCCCCGGTTTATAATCGCGATACCCCATAAAATCTTCCCCGCCCCCATCACGCGGCCGGCCCTCTCCCATGTTTTCAGCTTCTAGCCCTAAAGGCAATATTTTATGTCCAAGCGGCTGCGGATAAACCAAAGTAGACAGATCAAGGTGTACAAACGTCCAAGCATGAAACAATCCCACTGGAAAATGCGTATACAACATTACCCGCCCTAAAAAAAATCTGCCCCGTTGCGTCGTTGGAACCGGTAGAATCAGACTCACACGTTGATCGGCCGGCACATCTATAATCGTTTTCGACTTGATCTGTTGAAGGGCAGAATCACGCAACCAATTCGTATTATCAACGCGCGCATCGCGCACCCAAACTAAACCATAACGGGCTGCCTGTCCACGATTATCTAGCCATAACTGAAATTGCGCCGTTTCGCCAGAAAACACTGGAGGCATTTTACCCGCTTCTATGCGTAATCCCAACAAAGTACGATGCGTATGTAAAATAGACACGATAGCCATGCTCCCCAATAAAAAAGTCAGCGCATAGCCCATACTATTGTTGTAATTCATAGAACCCAACAACATCACAAACAAAACCAAGGCAAACCATAAACCTGAACGAGTTGGCAAAATATAGATTTTTCGCCTCTTCAAAACAATCGGGCCAGGTTGTGCAGCAGCCTTTTCGTAGGTAAAAAAACGTCGCCAACCGCTTTGGATTGGCTTAACAGAAGCATTGAGTGTTGTCATCTTTTCAATGTTCAATTATCAGTGATAGATTATAACTCTATTCAGATTATAACGGATTTTGTGGCTTTCAAATAAGGGAAAAGCAGCATTATTATCTTGTGTCCTTATCTTGTGTCAAAATTATTCATAATGAGTCCACATTCTTAAAACATGTACCGTTTTTTGTTCCTCTGAGACGCTATACACTAAACGATGCTGAATGCTAATACGCCTAGAATAAAAACCGCTCAAATTACCAACCAATTTTTCATAAGGTGGTGGTGTCTTATAAGGATTAACCTCTAGCAGTTTCAATAATTGTTCTGCTTTAAGCTTATAACCTGATTCCGCCAACTTTCTCGCATCCTTGACGGCTTGACGACTTAAAATGACAGTCCAGTTCACCAATTTAACTCCTTTAAAGATGTACCTTGCTCTAAGGGTTCCTGATGCGCTTGATGAATGCTCTTTACCAATCCAGGAATTTGATTTAAGAAAAGCGTTTCTTCAATAGCTCGCCAATCTTCGGCGCTGATGACTACAAAATATTCTCCTTCAGTTCGATTGACCTGTAATACTTCATGATTTTCAACACAATGATTAACCTTTTGTTGAAAGTATTCTGGCAGATTATTCGCTGTTATTTCTAACATTGTTATTCCTCATATCAAATTTTTCTTTTTAAGGCCATTAAAGATAAAGAGCGAACGACAAGGGCGAACACGCCCTAACATTTATGAACATTGAACGACTACAAGGAGTCGAAAACTTTAGCTTTAGACTCCAAAAATAACAATCATATTGAGATGATACTGGTTTGCACTACCGGATAATCAACATAGCATGGAATATCAAGTTGTGCATACCAACCCTTTTTTTCAAGTTGTTTTATTCGAGTTTGATGACTTTGCCTCATTTTATCCGCTAATGAAATAGATTCAGTAATACGTTGTTTTTTATCAGATAAATTCGCTTGCGTTTTTTGATACACTTTAGCCTCTGGAAAGGTTTTGTCTAATTTATCAAAATACTCTGGGAGTTTATAGGTATAATTCAATAAGATATTAGCGGCTACTTTGTTAAACGTTTTTCGCTTAACCGCTATTAAATCCACCAAAACATAAAAATCTTTGGGACGAATCTGAGTGCGTTTGCCATTGATGGGTAAATGGGATTCATAACCATAAACGTTTTGATAAATCGCTGTCGTTGCAATGTCATAAAGCGGTGACATCTTAATCGTTTTTCCTTCGCTTCTCACGGACAAATTCTTGGTGTGCATATCTTCATGGACAATCAGCATCGAATAAAAATAATAGCTCAGGAGAATTAAGCGTTCTTTCTGTAAGGTTAACACGTCTTTAATCCGCTTAAACATTTTTTCTGAACTGCTATGGTATTTATGTTCACTATCCAATCCGAGTAAAGTTGCAAATTCATAATAGGCGAATTTATAGCCGTTATATCGATCAAAACGCTTCACAATATAATGATATTCACGATCAGTCTGTCGTTTGACTATGGCTGTCCAAGGCACTTCAAAACCTAATTCATTTTTGGCAAAAGTCATAAACAGGTGTTCATTAATGGCTAAATGCGGAAAATAAAAATCATCGTCTGGATTCGCTTTTTTAGGATGATACGGTTTAATAAAATGATAGGCCCTAGCCTCAGCTTGCCGTATGATATTGTTTTTAAAGACAATAGACAATTTATGTTGATAACCGGATAATCCCGATGGTTCCAAAATTCGGCTGACTTCTTGTAATCCATTTCTGTCAGGAAAGAGTATTTTGTCATCAATGTCAATAGCCATTTCTAAAATATTGGGAAAAGTATTTTGTCCAAGCTGTTTATCTTTGATATCGGTATAACGAATTGAGTGAGAATAAGGCTTATCGAATTTAAGAGGCGTTTTAGAAAATTGAAAATCACCATAAATATGCTGTAAAACGGGCAATAAATCAAAATCATTAGCAGAACCGACTTTTTGTTGCAGTATTTTTCTATCCGTTCCTTCTGGAATCAGTTGTTCAAAAACAGGAAATATTTCACTTTCTAAAATGGTTTCAGTCAAATCCAGTGTTGGCGACAAAGCCAGGGCTTCTGGTTGGCACAAATAATGAGTGTCGTAGGCAAATTGATATAAACCCTTCTCAAAATTCAAATAACCCATTAATTGTTCTTGTTTATAAACCAATAAAGCGTTATCAAAATAGTTTTTGGGATTCATTAATTGATAGTGTTCTTTAATATCATTATGCCCTCCAATCTTAAATTGGGCCAGTCTGCCCGCTTTTTTGAATTGATTCAGATACTTATGCACAGTGGTTTGACTGAGATTGAGAACCTGTGCAATTTCATGAACCGTAATATTTCGTTTTTTGTCGAGGCAAAATTGGAGTATTTTTTTTTGGGTTTCGTTCATCTGATTGGTTTCGCTTTCGCGATTGAAAAAAAAATAAACGCGCTTTGACGCTATGTCTCAAGAGCAATCTTTGCGTCGTTCAATAAAATGTCTGAATCAGAATTTGCAGAATTTAAGAATTTTTCAGAATTAAAAACCATTAATATTCTGTCAATTCAAACCAATGAATGGGCGAAGTCACGGGCCTTGATTAAACCTATCTCAAAACGTTGCTGTCAGATTATCAAACTGAATTTCACGCAAAAACTTTTGTGTGAAGGGGCAGCGATAAATCGTGCCATGCACTAACGCAGTCTAGTTGCCCAAATTGCCCAAGGCCAGAAAACATTATAAAAATTATGAACAATTGAACGTATTTTTGAACAAAATCTATATCTGATATTTAGCTTCGCTGGCCTTCGGCTCAGGCAAAAGTTTTTGCGCGCAAAAACATTATTTCACGCGCGTAGTGAAGCTTCGCTATACTTTAGCGTGAACCGAAAGTCGGATTACCCAATCGGTGCAGCCAATGGGGCAATCTCCCGCGCATACCCAATTTTTAATAAAATCAATAAGATGTGTTAAATCGGTATAAACTTTATTGAAAATGATTGCGGATAACTTGATTTCAAATTAATCAATTTCCACGCAGTAATAAAATTCAATTTTGATTTGATATTCGTTTATCTAAAATTCAATTCGTTGTATTATTTGAGGTGGTGCCACTTTTTTTTACCAAATAAATTGATAGATTGTAAAAATTCTATTAGCTTAAATGGTGGGCAACAAAAAGACGTTACCCACCATTTCACGCGCTTTGTTTCGCGGAGCGAAACTTTAGCGTGAAATACATTTATTAATTCGTTTATAATGTTAAATCGGTATAAACTCTATTGAAAATGATTGCGGATGACTTGATTTCAAATTAATCAATTTCCACGCAGTAATAAAATTCAATTTCGATTTGATATTCGTTTATCTAAAATTCAATTTGTTGTATTATTTGACGTGGTGCCACTTTTTTTTACCAAATAAATTGATAGATTGTAAAAATTCTATTTAGATCTAGCTTAAATGGTGGGCAACAAAAAGACGTTACCCACCATTTCACGCGCGTCGTGAAGCTTCGCTAAACTTTAGCGTGAAATACATTTATTAATTCGTTTATAATATTAAAAAACTTATGCTTCAGAAAGTCAGGTGGTGGTGACTAATCTTTTTTGCTACAACTTGCAATTTCAAATGGATTTTTATTTCAGCAAAAGCGCAAATTAGATTTCACATTTCACGCGAAACTTTTGCGTGAATTTCATTTTTTTGCGCGCAAAAACTTCTTAAGTGAAATGGTGGACAGTATTATTAATAAACAGCGAGGTTTTTAACTATGTTTCGTTATTTTTTGCATTACACACTGATTTTTTTTATGGCCTTAATCCCTATTCAAGCAATGGGTACCTCTTCATCTGAGATTGCTCAACTGTTGCGTCAGTGTGAAAAACATCTTCAAGCCAACCGTTTGACTAGCGGCAAAGGGGGTACAGCCTTTGATTGTTATCAAGAAGTCTTAGAAAAAGACGCGGATAATACCAAAGCGTTGGCGGGTTTACAAGAAATCGAAGCGCGTTATGCTGGATGGGCACAAAAGGCCTTCGATAGGGGGCAAAAAAACAAAGTCAAACGGTATTTGGAGAGTTTACGCAAGGTTAATCCAAAATCGGCCAAATTGGCAGAGTTAGAAGCGCAAATATCCCCCACTCGTAGTACGTCAAGCGCGACACCTTCACAAACGCCTTCCCCATCTGACAGCAGCGATGCCACATCTCAAGCATCGTCTAGTGAGCAATCGTCTAGTGAACAAGTGGATTCTCAAGCCCCTTCTAGTGAACCGCCTCCTCCAAAGAAGGCGAAAATAACTGATGTTGGGCAAATTTACGAATTAATCAATACCACGGATTGTTTAATTTGGCCTAGTTTAGACATGAAGGAAAAAGGGGGTAAAGACGGTTGGGAGTCGTTTTATCCTAAAAACGGTGACATTGGTATCGTGCTAAAGGAAATGAAACATTGTCATTTTGATAACAACGTGTTGATTTTAGAAATGGAACAGTATTATGTGCCTATTTCCAGTGTTGGGGTTGAAATCATGTCTGAAGACTCTACGACTGAATAGTGCTTGAGCGCATTGTTGTTTTCCCACTACAACTATAACTACAAGGATTATTTATAATAAAGGATTAGATGAAAGGGCATACACGTAGGTATGCCCCTACATCACGCCCGTAGGGGCGAACCTGCGTGTTCGCCCTTTCAAATATCCTCATTTTTTTTATCACTTAGGAGACTTGATAATATGTCTTTATTTAAATTTTTGGTGTATTGTCTTTTTGTATATAGCCTCGTTGGCTTACCTGTCAATGCGGAACCGGTGACGAATCCCGAAACCACCGATATCGCCTCAATCACGCCACAATGGATTGAAGAACGGAAACCGCTGATCACGACGGAACAAGCTGCCTTAGAAAAGGCTCGCAAGGCTTTGGAAGCTTCTGTTCAAGCGTTCCAAGAGGAAAAAGCCATCTTGGCTGAAAAAACGGATAAGATCACCCAAAAGAGGGTGGAAGAAGCGGCTAGTAAGCTGCAAACTGCTAACCAGAAGATTGATGATCTGCGGGTAAAACGCCAAAGTGTTCAAGAGAATCTGGATAAGCAAAGCTCACGTCTCACGGAATTACAAACGACGTTAGAAGAACTCACCCAATTTCCGCGTGAGGTACAAACTGTTGCTCAAAATCAGCGACTCTCATCGGTAGAGAAGGAAATGGTTTTGCCCAAACAGGCCGTTGAACTTGAACAACAACATCTTGATATTCTCAAGGCACACACTGAAGTGGCTATTAAACAAGCCATTCTCGCTATGCAATGGCATAGTCAGTTGCAAACTTTACCTCAACAGCTGCGGATTAAAGAACGGGAAATGGTGATGGTTAAGGCAGAAGTGGGCCTTGAACACAATCACAAAGCTTTGCAGACTAAGCAGAAAGAGTTGCCTGATAAAATAGCCACTTTGGAAGCAACGCAACTGCCTGTTGAGAAATTGGCCAAAATGTTTGAAAAAGCGGCCTTAGATAAAGATGCAACTGATGTTGATGTCCAAAATATGGGTTTAGAAATCCAAAGTGCCGAAACGAATTTGGAAAGGCAACGCAAAATACTCACTGAAGAGCAGGAAAAGCTGGACACGCTCCGTAAGACACCGGCTGCCAATCCTGAACAGGAGAAATTACAACAACAGCGCGTCTTAGAGTTTGAAAACCGACTTAACTTGCAAGAAAAGACACTTGAGTTGGATGAACAACAACTTGAGATTCTCAAACAACGTCTGGTACAGGCAGAAAAACGGTTAGAACTGGCAATAGAATGGCATGATAATGTGCAAATCGTGCATAAATTGCGTCAAAAGCAAGCGTTAGAAACCCAAATTCAAAAAGAGCGGCAACGCCATCTTGCTCGTGCAGCCGAGTTACGCTGGGAATTAGAAAAACTGCCCGATTTAGAAGACAATGCGGCTCAGCGTTATCTGCTTAAGGTCAAAATTCAAGAAGCCAATGAACTGGCAGAGCAGGTTGTGCGTAAATTAAAGGTTAAGCACATCCAAGGGCAACTAGATCAAGGGAAAACAGCAGTTGAGCAAGAAACGACGGAAGTTTTTTCTCAAACTCAGCTTGATAATACCCAGGGCTTGATCCAAGAAACCGTTGTTTTATTACAAGAGGTCATTGTTTTACAAGAATTGTTGGAAAATAAAGTGGCCGTTTTGAAAAAACAACACAAAGTGGTTAAAAAAGTCGGTGGTTATTTGAAGGGCAAGGCATCGAAATACAACAAAGAGGCACAAAAAGTGTTAGCCAAACTCGAAAAGAGTTTGCAACAAGAATTAGATAAAATGCCTACCTTGTTGGCTAATACGGAAGTACTGTTGGGCCTGGCCGAAAAAACTTATCAAGAAGAACTGCGCCGCGCCCTCTTTAGACCACGGCAATTGCCCGATAACACGGCAGAATGGCAAACTTTAATCGACGAAATCAAGACGATACCCAGTCTCTTTGGGAAACTGTTTATGCTCACAGGGCGTGGCTTTGTACAAGCCTTTCAACAAAGCAATGCGCGGGATTGGATTGTTATCAGCCTTGTCATACTGATTTGGTTATTTTTAACACAGGCTATGAGAGCAGTGTTGACATGGCTAATCAATGTGTTAAGCCGTGATGAAGAACGCGGTAATTTGGTTGAGTACCTATTGCTGGGATTACACCTGTTGCGTATGAATATGGGGAGTATTGCGGTTGCTGGTGTCATCTTATTATTGCTCTGGTTGATACAACCGACTCATTTAACCCTTCTGGTTACCCTTATCCTGTTATTTGTGTGGTTAGGGAGTAAACTGCTCATTAACCTATCCCGGTCATTATTATTCAAACTTGACCCGCCTCGTATCAAAATTCATCGGCAACTGCGTTGGATGATTATTATCATCGGTATCTTGACTGCCATTACAGCACTGGTACATGTGGAGTCTGAAGGGTATGTGTTAAAGTTTTCCTTAATGGTACGTGATCTGATTGATACCTTGTTTATGTTCCTATTGGGCCTACTGGTGTTTCCCCTTCTGCGTATCCGTCAGGTCATGTTGACGACTTTGCAAAAGAGTATTGAAGGCTATTGGCTTTTGATCACGACGCTCATGACGTTATTAGTCCCCTTGAGCATTCTAGCGGTAGCCATACTTGGAGTCATTGGCTATATCAGCTTAGGTTGGGCCGTTGCCAAAAATTTGATGTTACTGGTGGTGGTATTGACTGCTTGGTTGATTGCGCGGGGCCTGTTAGCAGACGTGATGAATTTCTTGAAAAAGTTTACCTCAAAACGTGGGCGTTATGGTTCGTTATGGAGCGAAGACATTATTCCTTTAGTGCATAAATTGCTCGGTTTTACCTTGTTTATAGTGGCCATAATAACGCTATTTTGGATGACGGGTTGGCTTTCAGATACAGCAGTTCAGGACAACATAAAGCAAGTCCTAGAGTTTACCCTAGTGACTTTGGGCGACGATAGCAAAATTACAGTGGAGAGTGTGCTATTGTCAATCTTGATTATCTGGGTAGTCTTTTGGTTAGGGGGTTGGTCTCGCGGTGTCACGAGTCGCTGGGTTTATTTGGGCATCAAAGATGTCGGGTTACGCAATAGCCTGTCGGTGTTTACTCAGTATGCGGTCATAATCGTTGGGCTTTTAATGGCATTGAAAGCCATTGGGATAGATCCCACTACGTTGACTGTTTTTGCCGGTGCCGTGGGTATTGGTATTGGATTTGGTTTACAAAATATCGTCAATAATTTTGTCAGTGGTATCCTGATCTTAATAGGCCGTCCCTTTCGCGTCGGCGATTTAATCAAGGTTGGCTCATCTGGTGAGCTGGTTGTGCAGGGGATTAATTGGCTTGATACTCGGCTTTCAAATCCCACAGGTACAGATATGGTGATGCCAAATAGCACCTTATTGGGTTCCCAAATTGAAAATTTTAATTCGACCCAAAAAAATATTTGGTTTTGGCCTTCAATTTACGTTGATCCCCGCTATCCGCCAGAGTACATCAACAAACTTCTCTCTGATGCGATGTCGTCTGTTAAGGTTGTGGTTGACGTTTGGCCCATGTTTGCAGGTGTTAATGAATGGGCAGCCGAGTATTGGCCATGCTTCTCTATCAAAAAGTATTCAGAAAGGTGGGATGCTTTACCAAACGTGTGGAATCAAATTTGGATTCATTTTAACCGTGCTGGTGTTCAATTTGCGGTTCGACGCCATGAAATCTATACGTTTGAGGGCCAACAGGAAAGAGCAATGCCTCGCGGCACTGTTCCGGCAGAATTTTACGAGAAGACGGGTACCGTTCCGCCTTCTAGCTTTTTTCAAGACGAAAAGAAAGGGGGCGAAAAGAAGAGTTCTATAATACTCTTAGATTAGATGTGTCGATTTGAGAATTTATTTCTCAAAAAAGTGGCAGGAGCCGGGTTTTTTGTTTCAAAAATGATGTACAAATTCCCGATAGCGATAAAGGGCTTAGGCTACGGATTGCCCCTACAAACCATTGGATGGGTAGGGGCAATCTGTTGCCCTGCAAAAATCGCGTATAGCGCATAAGTATTATTGAATGGTGGCAACACGTTGCCACCTAAAATTGATAACTGATAACTGATAACTGAAAAAGATGAGCAATCCTCTACTGAGTATGCAAGGGATTCCCCCTTTTTCTCAAATTCAACCAGAACATATCGTACCAGCAATTGAACAGGTATTAAATGAGAATCGTACCCAAATTGCTGATTTGATTGACACGGCTACCCCTTATACCTGGGATAATTTTATTCAACCGCTCAATGAATTAAATGATCGTTTAAATCGAATTTGGTCACCTATTGAACATTTGCATAATGTGGCAGATTCTGAGGAATTGCGTACTGCTCATAACACCTGTTTACCCATTTTGTCTGATTATCGCAGCGAAATGGGGCAAAATAAGGGCATGTCTGCCGGTTATCAGGCGATTGCTGTTCGCCCTGACTATGCCCTGTTAGAAATAGCCCAGGAACAAATCATCAAAAATGAATTGCGTGATTTTCGCTTATCTGGCATTGCTTTACCGAAAGAACAACAAGCACGTTATAAAGAGATTCAAAAAAAGTTATCTCAACTCAGTACGCAATTCCATGAAAATGTACTGGATGCGACTCATGCTTGGAAAAAACACATTACTGATGAAACCTGGTTAGCGGGTTTGCCTGATTCCGTGCGGAGCTTGGCCAAACAAAATGCGGAACAAGAACACTTAGCGGGTTGGATATTCACTTTAGATTTGCCTTGTTATACCCCGGTTCTTAATTACGCAGATAAGCGCGAATTGCGCTATGAAATGTATCAAGCTTATATGACTCGCGCTTCTGATCAATGCCCTAATGCCGGACAATGGGATAATCGCCCCATTATAGAAGAGATTTTAGCCTTACGACATGAGTTGGCTATTCTACTGGGTTTTGCCAATTATGCTGAATATTCTTTAAGCACTAAAATGGCTGAAACGCCTCAACAGGTTTTGGATTTTCTCAGCGATTTAACTCAACGTGCTAAACCGGTAGCGGAAAAAGAGTTTGAGGCATTACAAGCCTTTGCTAAACAACATTATGGCGTTGACACTTTGGAAATGTGGGATGTGCCCTATTATTCTGAGAAATTACGTCAGCATGATTATGAACTGTCTGAAGAAACATTACGGCCTTATTTTCCTTTGGCAAAAGTGTTAGCCGGTTTATTTGGCGTAGTGCAACGCTTATATGGTTTATCCATTCAACGACATGACGGTGTAGACACTTGGCATGAAGATGTGCAATTCTTTGATATTTATGATGAATCGGGCACATTACGCGGACAGTTTTATTTGGATTGTTATGCCAGACGCGGTAAACGCGGCGGTGCCTGGATGGATGAGTGTATTATCCGCCACCGCACCGCTCATGGTTTACAAATTCCGGTTGCTTATTTAGCGTGCAATTTTACGCCGCCCGTTGGAAAGAAACCGGCTTTGCTCACTCATCGAGAAGTGAGAACCCTATTTCATGAATTTGGGCATGGTTTGCACCATATATTGACTCAAGTGGATTATGCACCTGTTGCGGGCATTAACGGTGTTGCGTGGGATGCGGTAGAATTACCTAGTCAGTTTCTTGAAAATTGGTGCTGGGAAAAACAAGCTTTAGACTTATTTGCAGCCCACTATGAAACCGACGAACCTTTACCGGATGAGTTATTTGAAAAAATGATTTCGGCGAAAAACTTCCAAGCGGGTTTATTTATGGCGCGCCAATTGGAATTTGCGCTATTTGATTTTCGCTTGCACACAGAATATAGCTCTGATCTCAATGTTCAAACGCTACTGGATAGTGTGCGACAAAAGGTTGCCGTGCTATTTCCCCCGGCTTTCAACCGTTTTCAAAACAGCTTTTTGCATATTTTTTCAGGCGGATATGCAGCAGGTTATTACAGCTATAAATGGGCTGAAGTGTTATCTGCCGATGCGTTTTCTCAGTTTGAAGAAAACGGGATTTTTGATAAGGCGACAGGGCAAGCCTTTTTGCACACGATTTTAGAAAAAGGCGGTTCAAGAGAAGCAATGGCATTGTTTAGGGCATTTATGGGGCGCGAGCCAAAGATTGATGCTTTGTTGAAGCAGAGTGGGATATACTTAGCATCGTCATAAATTACGCTTTTTTATTGCTAACAGCCAACAGCGTTTCACGCAAAAGTTTTTGCGCGCAAAAACTTTATTTCACATTTAGCTTCGCTGGCCTTCGGCTCACGCAAAAGTTGCGCGCAACTTTTGCGTGAAATAAAGTTTCGCTTCGCTGTACTTTTGCGTGAAATCGTGAAAATCAGTTGTCGCAACGCGAAAGTCAGGTGGTGGTGACTAACCTTTCACTTAATTTTTGCGCGCAAAAACTTGCCGCAAAGAATGGATTTTTACAAAAGGCAAAAGCTCGAATTATAACGGTGGACAGTATAACGATATAGGGTGGGTAACGGGGTTGCCCACCACTCTTATCAATTATCAATCATTAAAATCTTGAATATCTTTAATACATAAGCGACTGCTTTGAATTGAATCAGATCAAATCAATGCGTTAAAAAATAACCGCTTATTGAAGGAATCGTCTTTGTTCATTTTTCAGTTGCCCATCATCTCATTACAGAAATAGATTATTCGCACATTGCGAATCAATAAACATTATTCGCAATTTGCGACTTAAAATTGAAAAACTGAGCGGTTTGTAGTTTTTATAAGAAATACCGCTTTAAGGCAAAGTCCTTTTTTTGACTTTATCCGAAAAACGTATTTAATCTTATCATTAAAATATATAATCTTATTAAAAAACAAAGATTTATCCTCATAATATGGAATGAATATTGCATATTTTTTCGCTATACATTCTATTGCATAATGCTATCTGATAATGTTGTTTATAGTCGATAAAAATATCAATATTTGATGACAATATAGAATAATTTCTATATTGAGCCTTTGTGTAAACTTATGCATTGACTTTTAATTAGAAGTTTCATTATTGATTGTCACTTGACAAAAACTTTGTTTTTTTTAAGAAGGCCAAGTACAATTCAAAAAGCTTGAAAGTGGTTAGCCACGGCAAAAAAATAAATGGGTTCAAGCAAAGTAACCCTTAGCCTTGTTCCTCGCAAAATGCGAGGGGATAATGGGTTGATCGCTCCCCTGTACGGATATATAGAAATTATTCTATATTATTCTATATTTCACTACAAAATTTCGATCTGTAGTTGATTTAGATTTGAATGAATTGATTTGTTGTTATTAGTAAAATCATGATCAAATCTAATTGATAACTATGATGCCCTTCCTTGAGTTATCTCATTGTCTTGTCGCTAATTTTTAGATTAGATTGGTTCGTTATTGAATATTTAGTTAGATAATGCATTAATTAAATTAAAAACCATAAAGTGTTGTGTTTAACGAAATGGTTTTTGAGATTTTTATGAACCATTATTATATCAATATAGCGAATCGTTTTTATCTTGAGAGGCAACTTGATTGACAATGACAAGCTCACTCACTTTTTCCATTCGTATAATGGAGGAAAAAAATGAAAAATATCCTTTTGCTTCTGCGACGAAGCACTGACTCATACCCCTGGCTGGTGGGGGTAGTGATGGTGTTAGGCATGATGGCCAACGCTTATGCCAAGCCAGAATTGAAGATTGTGCAAACCCTTGAGGGGCCCACAACAGTGAAGGCGGGAGAAGAGTTGAAATACCAACTTGACTATCGCTGTGCAAGTACGACTGAACATTGTTACGATGTTCAGGTAACCGGCGATTTACCGCTAGCCTTAAACGGTGCATTCTCCGCAGTGGCACCGACAGGAAGTGTTCATGTTGCCTCTGCCGTCTATGATCCTAATACTCGCACGGTAACGTGGAACTTTATTCATGAACTTCCAGCGGGTTCTACTGGCGTAATCATGCTTGAGGTTGAAACCGTTAACGGGCAAACCTCAAATGGTACAGAGATTACCACTGAGTTCGAGATGTCAGGCGATAATGCTGATTCTGTTCAGAGTGTTCCTCTAACGGTAACGGTGGAAGCTGAAAGTGCGGTCACGTTGACGAAAACCCTCACAAACAGCAATCCACGTCTTGATCTGGAGACGAACTACAAGATTAAACTGTGTAGTGAAAATGCAAACGGCCGACTGGATTGGGAAAATGTCACGTTGGTTGACACATTACAGCCTAAAGCTGAGTTTGTTTCTGCATCTGATGATGGTGTGTATGATTCTGGTAATCAGACCATTACTTGGAACAAAATTAACAGAAAGACTACGACGCTGGCTGTCGGTGTTTGTTTCGAGCCATCTGTTAGGGTTAAATATCGGTCAGAACATTTTGCCAGTGGCAGTGAAATCATTAATGAGGTGTTGGTTAATGGTACACCAGTGGGCGAGTCTGAAGAAACAACGCACAGTACTAATGCCGGGGCTACATTTAGTGGCGGAATCGGTGCAGATACGGCTAAATTGACGGTTTGGAAACAAGGCCCTAAGACGGTTATCTATGAAGGAAACATCGATTATGGTTTCATCATCAAAAATGACGGTAATGTACCGCTAGAGAATGTGGTTATCACGGATACCGTACCCAGTCAAATGGTGGTGACGAGTTTGCGTGCTGGGGAAAACAATCAACAGGCCAGTAGTTTTCCAGTTAGCATATCTTATAAAACGAATCTTAGAAATACTGAATGGATCGCGGTTCCTGGTAATCCGTTTGATACTCCCCCTGTACAATCTGTTGACGTGTCGATTTTGGGATTAGGAGCGGATGAATACATCACCGATTTGCGTTGGGTATTAGATGAACTGCCTGTGGGTTTCCGTTCCAGCGCCAGTAATGTGAAGATGAATGGTTTCTCGGCCAGCGTGCTGACAACGGATCGTCAAAATAATCCTGTTCAGATTGGTGATCAGATTGAAAACACGGCTATCGCTGAATATCAGGAGAATGACAACAAGACTCAATCTAGTCGTAAGACAACGGATATTGTGTTCGCGACAGCGGGCCCAAAGTTGGTTAAAACCGTCACAAGTGCCTCTACGATTACCCCGGGTGATCCTGTCACATACAAAATCGAGTTGACGAATAAGAAAGTGGGGGAGCTGCTTAATCCCAGCATTTTGGATTGGTTGAATCCTGATTTGGAATTTGAATCTTGGCGTATCCTCAACAAGCCGAGAGCAGCGCCAAAACCACAGCTTGAGATAAAGCCGAATTATAATGGCACGGGCAAAACGCTATTACGTTGGCATTGGACTGGTGCCTCGGCTTACTCATTTGAGCAATGGAAGCAGGTTCACTTAGAGTTAGTTGCAAATCTGAAATCAACGACAAAGCCGGGCAGTGTGACTAATCAGGTTTATGTCACTGCTGAAAATGAGCCTCACACGATTACATGGGATAATTGTCTGACTCAGGAAGAAGATATTCATGATCTTGATGGTAACGGTGAAGCGGGACAAATGCTTTGTGCAAGTGAAAACACGACTATTACTGCGGGTACCCTAGCGTCTATGGAATCCATCAAATGGGTGAAAGGCCAATTGGATCCTGACTATCACCGGCATCCTGATTCGGGCAAAACAGCAAGATCGGGTACTTTAGATTATCGCTTGATTGTTGAAAATACGGGCAATATTTCTATGACGAATGTGGTGGTTGTCGATATTTTGCCATTTGTGACAGATACTGGAGTTATTGATTTGTCACAACGCGATTCAGCATGGCAACCGCAATTGATCGGTGCTGTACAAGCCGGCAATGGTATTATTGTGAAATATAGCACTGAGGAAAATCCTTGCCGTACTGAAGTGTTGCCCAGTAACCCTCCTGGATGCCAGGATCCAGCATGGTCCACAATTTTGCCAGAACCTATTACCACAGTGCGTTCAGTACGCTTTGATTTTGGTGATAGAGTGGTTAAGTCGGGCGATAAATTAGTATTAACTTGGCCCATGTATGCCCCAATCAACGCCCCAGTAGGAACGATAGCGTGGAATTCCTTTGGTTATGTCGCTACCCGCGTAGATAGTGGTACGCAATTGCTACCTTCAGAGCCGATTAAAGTGGGTATTGAAGTGGATGACTTTGAGCCGGCTGTTTTAGGAGACTATGTTTGGATTGATGCGAATGAGGATGGTATCCAGAATGGTATCCAAGATGACCCAGAAACCGGACTCAATAACGTGCGAGTTGATTTATACAAGCAAGCCTCAAACGGTGAGCTTGTGTATGACAGATTTGTGCTTACAGCCGATGATGAAGACGGGAATCCGGGTTATTATATCTTCTCGTTCTTAATCGAAGGGAATTATCTTTTGAAGTTCTACCCCCCTGTCGGTTATAAAATTTCGCCGATGAATCAAGATACTGGCGATGACGATACTGATAGTAATGATTCTGATGTTGATCCTGAAACTCATAAGACTCCAGTCATTTTCTTGAAAAATCTGCAACATGATCGTCGTTGGGATATGGGATTGATAGAAAAAGGCACGGCTGCATTGGGTAACTACGTGTGGTTTGATCGCAATGGAGATGGCGAGCAAAATGAAAGTGCTGATAATGGTATAAATGATGTACAGGTAACCTTATACGAAGATGACGGTGATGGGGTTGCAAACATAGCAGCAGATAAAGTGATTGCGGCTACGTTCACGAAAAACAACCATGATGGGCATCCGGGTTACTATCTGTTTGAAGATAACATTAAGTCTGGGCAATACTTCGTCAAGTTTAGTGATTTACCTCGAAATGCCAACGGATTCACTATTCAAGGTGCGACTGGTACATCCGATCCGACTGATTCTGATCCAGGCAATGATGGTGTGACTGAAATAACCTCGCTAGAAATGAGCGAATTTGATCGCACTTGGGATGCTGGCATAATCAAAAAGCCAAGTGTTCTCGCATTAGGTAACCGTGTCTGGTTGGATGCGAATGAAAACAGCACTTATGATGCTGGCGAAAAGGGTATTGATGGTGTTAAGGTCAACCTGTATTGGGATGTAGATGATAATGGAGAGTTTACGCCGGGTGTGGATAAGCAAGTGACTAGTATGAATACCTATACTGACGAGGGTGTTCCCGGTTATTACCTGTTTAAGGAATTGGTAGCAGGTGACTATATCGTTCAGATTGATCCCAGTAATTTCTCGGCGGGTAAACCATTAGCTTATTTGCTCAGCAGCATGGGTGCGCCTGATCCTGATCCTGCTGTAGATCACGATGACAATGGTAACAGTAGAACAGACAACGGTGTCGTGAGCTATGCTGTGACGCTGACTGAACCTTCTGATCCAACGGATGAAGAGGCACGCACAAATCTGACGGTAGATTTTGGATTCCACAAGGACGAGCCTCGGAATCCACAAGATTGTTCGATTCCTCAATTCTACGCCTTACACGATGGGGAGTTGAACAATACCCAGTTCTTTACCATTAATCCCTATACGCTCGAAACCACGCCGCTGGGGCCTTTGTATGAGGGGTACGATATCGAAGCATTGGATAGGCATCCCATTACTGGCGAGTTGTATGCCACGTCTGGTGACGATACGGGTTGTATTGATCCAACAGCCGATCCTGCAAGCTGTGAAAGACTTCCCCATGGTCATCTGTATAAGGTCGATCCTAATACCGGCGCATTAACCTCAATTGGTTCAACCGGATTCGGTGAAGTGTCTGGTATTTCCTTCCATCCTATAACGGGTGAATTGTGGGCATGGGCTGATAGAGAAGGCATGTTGACAATTGACTTAACCACCGGTGAAGGTACTCTGGTGTATGCGTCAGATGCCGGTGTTGAGGCATTGACTTGGGATAATGAAGGTGAGGTGTTATACGCAGCGGCCAATACTGACCTTTGGGCAGCCTCGGATTTTGATGCTGACATGGTGCCACAGGATGTGAGGATTATTTGTGGCAAACTGCCCGGGCAGGTGGAAGCACTGGATATGGCAAAAGGCAACGTTTTGTTGTTCGCAATGAACAAGCGTAGTGACTTAAATATCTATGGCTGGAAAATCAAGGAAGGCGATTATTGTCCGCCCGTGTTAGATATGGAGGTTGAAACGCCAGCCTACTATGATATTGAAGCCATTACTTGGCCGAACGATTGTGTTCTACCAACAAACTTAGGCCCTCAAGCAAACATGGAGCCTTAAATAAGTTGTCGATGCCCAAAACATTTTTGACCAGTGAGTCATCTACCAATAGTGGTGAGTAAGTGGATTGCTTGATTAAACCCTCAGATTAGTGAGGCCCACTTGCCCACCCTACGGTTAAAAATGTTTATGGGCGATATCATCCACTCAAATCGGGGCTACATCAGTATTGTGTTGATTTTGTTAAGTTATTATGAATCATTGTTTTTTTCACACTTAATCAAATCAACATACCATACTGAGCCCCGTTTTTTTTTGGGAAAAAAGCCATGAAACACAAATTATTTACTGTTTTATTAACTACAGGCCTACTACTTGTCTCACCTGTTTATGCTGCACCGCCAGCTAATGACGATTTAGCCAATGCCATTAAAATCGTCTTGCCTTATAATCATACTCAAAAGACGATTGATGCAACAACAGAAGCCTCTGAAGTTTTCCCACCTTGCACCTTCAGTGAAGCCAGCGTTTGGTATCAATATACCCCCAAAAAAGATGAAAATGTTGTCTTCGACACCTTGGGTTCAGATTATGATACCGTACTCGCCATTTGGAGCGGCGATGAACATCCACTGACTGAAATTGCCTGTAACGACAATAGTCTTCAGACGACACAACATTCCCAAATCAATACAACACTCCAAAAAAATACCCGATACTTTATCAGTGTTACCGGTTTTAATAAAG